>Ga0306865_1000063_pt1 | contig 64622 bp, 56 predicted proteins | sample AntRauTorckE5431_FD_190441 | JGI IMG/M metagenome (GOLD analysis project Ga0306865, IMG submission 190441) | Saline lake microbial communities from Rauer Islands, Antarctica - Metagenome Torckler E5 #431 (v2) (version 2) | ecosystem: Environmental > Aquatic > Non-marine Saline and Alkaline >... | reverse complement strand
CCGAACTAACGACCTCGTAACCGGCGGTGACGAATTGCTTTTATACAATTCGGCGAGCTCATCAATATCATCGCCTAGAGCTTTACTTGCGTCTCCGAACATCCAGTCTTTCTCTCATTTATAACGCTGCCAGCATGCGCGCCTTTGTAGTGGAGGCAAAGCCGCAACGAAAAAGGCGTCGCCGTGACTGGCCTGGTTAACTATCACTGCCACTGCAGTTTGAGATCCCTATGCTTGGCCGCACAGTCTCGGAGGTATAGGTTGATTAAGCTCTGATAGGGAATTCCCTTTCGCTCAGACATTTGCTTGAAATACTCTACTGTATCCTCGTCCAACCTTATCGTTACCTGCTTCTTGAGCTTCGCAGCGTATGGGTTGGGCTTGGAATCAGTGAAATCGTAGTGATCACGCATGGAGGTACCTCTCATAAACTTTTCTTTCCCGCTTCTCGGCTTTTCTCGCGGAAATGATGCGAATCCTGTCTTCCTGTCTGATGCAGTGGCATACAACCAGCAGGCGCGAATCGATACTCGTCCCTAACAAAAGGAAGCGATCCTCACCAAGCTCAGAGTGATCTGGATCACTGATCAGTCGACCAAACTCGTCGGTAAACACTGTCTTCGCTTCTTCGAACGAGACGCCGTGCTTTCGCAAATTCGAGTCGCTTTTGGTGCTATCCCATTCGAAGGTGAAATGATGCATACCTACAGTGTACTTACAGTGTAAATTATTCGCCAGTTCTGCGTGATAGTTAACGCGGAGCGCACCGGTGACCTTGGCGTAGCGAAGCGTAGACAAGGGCATCCGTGTGACGCGTATGGTTATATGCCGAGCTTAACTCTTGAAAATCACTCATCACCCACAATGCTCGTCGATTATTTTGCTCATAATATTGTCAAAACCATCCATGCTGAAGATAAACCCTGAATCTTCATTTTCTGTACGTAAACCTCCATTCTTTGCAGACATAAACGCTGACAATGCATCAGCGTTAATCTTGGTTCTGGCGTACAGAAACTCACCCATATCTATTGCTTGAACTTGACTAATCGCTTTGGGGACGAATTCATCATCAGCAAAAAAACCAGACTGATCAATTACAGATTTTAATATTGTAAGCGCCGCGTCCGTATTATTAATTCTGGATGATAAGTCGCTTTTAGATATGATCAAGCCAAAAGACACTAAGCAGCTTTCGTCACTGCCATAGTTGACCATGAAAGTAGGCCTGATACCCTTGCCTGGATCCTGGCCATAAACATTCAGGGCTGATACTAGAATTGCCCCCTTAACATACTGACGAACTTCCCAATCGCCATAATCTTGGTTTGATTGTGCCTGCACATTAAAGACAAAAATAGAAATAAAAATAGCGAATATAAATATTGATGTTCTTTTCATGTGTGACTTCCTGTGAAGAATATAACGCCGCCAACACCGGTTGCCGAAGCGACAGCGTAGGCAGTCCGAGTGCTTGGCCTTGTTACATGGCACTGCATAGATATATGCATATTTTTTTCACAGTATTTTAATTTGTATTAGGTAATGAAGTGCCAAGTGTTAACAGTCTTGATAAGGCAAACCTTGTTCTATATTTAATTTTCTAGCTGCTTCACAGGCGGAACGTGATTGTTTTCCAGCGCACTCAGCATTAAATTTATCAGTCATTCCAGAGTGTTTATTTACCATTGCGTTATAATTATTTACAGATTGCTGGCTGTAGCTATCAACCCGTATTCCATTAATTTTTTCAAACAGCCATTCGGACTCGTTATATAGTTTTACGCATTGTTCCATTTTTTCATCTGATATGACGGGAACATGATTATGGGTCGACGATGTGGGAGGGATAATATAGCTTTGGGCTGTGAGCGTGGAAGAAGCCGTAAAAACAGCTAGAAAAGTAATGTATTTTAAATTTATTTTCATAAATAATTTTAATTGCCTATTGTCAGTGTAGTGATACTTCAATATTTTATAAAGCGAGCTATAAAGCTATGCCGATCTTAATTTATCCATGTAACAGCAACTAGACCGAATTCCACGATATTGCAAAAAAGTGCGTTCTCGATAACCCCACTTCGCTGTCATGCCTTACGGTCTCAAGTCTCAAATTTAACAATAGCTTAGCTTAGTTATTCCAGGGTCTCCACGTAATCGCTTGACTTCCTTATTCTACGCAAACAATAATACTGTATATTTATACAGTTAAAGGAGAAACCAAATTGGACGGCACTCAGCATCAACCACGCCTTCGGGATCGGGTTCGCGCCATTATTCGCGTTAATCGCTACAGTATTCGCACGGAAAAATCGTATTGGTACTGGATCCGTTTTTTTATCCGCTTCCATCAAATGAAGCATCCCAAAGATATGGGCCCGAGAGAGGTAAACGAATTTCTTACCTGGCTTGCGGTTCATCGTAATGTAGCCGCTGCCACTCAGGCTCAAGCGCTAAACGGGCTGGTGTTTCTCTACAACAAGGTTCTGGATCAGCCTTTAGGGGAAATTGGTTCAGTCATTCGTTCAAAGAAGCCAAAGCGCTTGCCCGTTGTGCTTTCTCATGATGAAGCCATGAGCATCATCGGAAAACTCGCATCTCCCTATCGTCTTCTAGCATCGCTAATGTACGGCTCTGGCCTGCGTGTTACCGAGGCATGCCGGTTACGGGTGAAGGATATCGATTTCAATAATCAGATCATCATCGTTCGGGATGGAAAGGGCGCAAAAGACAGAACAACGCTTATGCCGGGAAGCCTGATTTCAGAGCTTGAACGTCATATTGCCTTGGTTCGAAAGGGCTGGAAGGAAAAGGAGCTCTCTTTCCAGACACCGGTGAGCCTTCCGTTTGCCTTCGACCGCAAGAATCCGGGCGCCAGTACGTCTTTGGACTGGCAATGGCTGTTCACTTCAAACAACCTCAGTAAGAACGACATGGGCAAAACCGTGCGACATCATATCCACACAAGTTCTGTCCAGAAGGCCGTAAGGACGGCTGTCGCTGAATCTGGAGTCGGCAAGCCCGCAGGCTGCCATACCTTCCGACACACCTTCGCCACAGAACTCCTGAAGCGGGGCAACGATATCCGCACGGTTCAGGATTTACTGGGCCATGCGGACTTGCGTACCACGCAAATCTATACCCATGTGCTGGGCCAGGGCTTTGCCGGGGTGCGCAGTCCGTTGGGCTAGTGGCCTGGCCTGTTCATTCCGGTTTCGGCTTCACCACTCCAGCTGCGCGCCGGTCTGGTATTCGATCACACGCGTTTCGAAGAAGTTCTTCTCCTTACGCATGGTCGCCTGCTCGTCTAGCCAGGGCGAGACGTTTTTTGCCCCCGGGAAAGGCTCTTCCAAGCCGACCGTGCGTGCCCTTCGGTTGGCCACAAAGCGGAACTGTTCGCTGTGGTATTCGGCGGAATAGCCCAGGATCGGGTCCCGCAGAATGTAGTTGGCGTAGGCAATTTCCGCCGCTTCCGATTCTTGCCACATCTCGCTAACGGCTCTGGGGTCCAGGGTGATGTTTTCTTCTTCGATGATCTGATTCACCACTTTCAGGCCGAATGAAAAGTGCATAGCCTCGTCCCGCAGGATGTACTGAAGCTGTTCGCCAGTGCCGCGCATCAGGCCCCGGCGCTGCAGGGCGAAGATCGGGCTGAAGCCGTTGTAGAACCAGGTTCCCTCAAACACCGCTGCAAAGAAAAGGTAGGACATAATGAATTCCTGCAGGTCGTCCTTGTTGCGCAGGTTCATGTCAGAGCGCATGGCCGCGTCCAGGCGGCGATTGGCCATCTGGATTTTGCCGTTAATGGCGGGCACTACCCGGTAGCGATTGTAGATTTCGCTTTGGTCCAGGTTCAGGGTTTCGATGCAGTGCTGGTAGGCCCAGGTGTGCATGGCTTCTTCATACACCTGGCGGGCCTGGTAGATCTGCAGCTCCGGCGCGCTCATTTTCTCCATAACCGCCAGGCCAATGTTGCGCATGGCCAGGATGTCGGAGGTTGTCAGGTACGCCAGCACGTTTTCGTACACGTGCTTTTCCGCCGGGTTCAGACGGTGGTGATAATCGTGGACGTCCTGGGCCATGTTGACGTCCAGCGGGGTCCAGTGGTTTTTGTTGGCGTTCATGAAGTACTCCCAGGCCCAGGGGTACTTGAACGGCGCCAGTTGGTTGATGTCGGTGTTGCCGTTGATCACACGTTTGTCGTCAACGTTCACCGGGGCTGGTGCGCCGGTGGCTGCGGGTTCAGATGATGTTTTTGGTTCGTCGTCCCAGTTAAGCATGATTCAGTTTCCTCAATTATTGGCAGGCTTCGCAGTCGGGCTCATCTATGGAGCACACCTGGGGCTGTGGCGCGGCAACCGGGGCACTCTTCTCGGCGCCGGTAGCACCCAGGGAGCGCAGGTAATAGGTGGTTTTCAGGCCGCGTTCCCAGGCCAGTTGGTACAGGTCATCCAGCTTTTTGCCGCTGGGCTGGGCCATATACAGGTTTAGGCTCTGGGCCTGGTCCAGCCATTTCTGGCGTCGGGATGCGGCTTCTACCAGCCAGCGGGCGTCAATTTCGAACGCTGTGGCGTAGCGGGCTTTGAGAACGTCAGGAATGCGGTCAATCTGCTGCACGCTGCCGTCAAAGTATTTCAGGTCGTTGACCATCACGTTGTCCCACAGGCCTTCGGCCTTGAGGTCACGCACCAGTGAGGGGTTCACCACGGTGAATTCGCCGGACAGGTTCGATTTCACAAACAGGTTCTGATACGCCGGCTCGATCGACTGGGCCACGCCAACGATATTGGAAATGGTGGCCGTGGGCGCGATGGCCATGACGTTGCTGTTACGCATGCCGTTCTTGGCTATCAGTTCCCGTACCGGAGTCCAGTCCAGACGGCTACTGGTGTTGACCGACAACTCGCCATCACGGCGGTTTTCTTTCAGCAGATTTATTGAATCAAGGGGCAGAATGCCTTGCTGCCACAGTGACCCCTCGTAGCTTTCATAAGCACCCCGCTCACCGGCCAGGGTCGCTGACGCGCGGATGGCGAAGTAGCTGATCTGCTCCATGGACAGGTCGGCAAATTCCACCGCTTCCGGGCTGGTGTAGGGCAGGTTGAGTTTGTAGAGGGCGTCCTGGAAACCCATCAGGCCCAGACCTACCGGGCGGTGCTTGATGTTGGAGTTTTTCGCCTGGGGCACGGCGTAGTAGTTGATGTTGATGACGTTATCCAGCATGCGCACCGCGGTGTTTACGGTGCGCTCCAGCCGCTGCACATCCAGTTCGCCATCGCGGATGTGAGCCGCCAGGTTGATGGAGCCCAGGTTGCATACGGCGATTTCATCGGCACTGGTATTGAGGGTGATTTCAGTACACAGGTTAGAGCTGTGCACCACGCCCCGGTGCTGCTGCGGCGAGCGCAGGTTGCAGGGGTCCTTGAAGGTGATCCAGGGGTGGCCAGTTTCAAACAGAACGGTCAGCATTTTTCGCCAGAGCTGTTTGGCGGAGATGATCTTGAACAGCGGGATTTCGCCCTGCTCCGCCAGCGCCTCGTAATGCTCGTAGCGTTCACGGAAGGCATTGCCGCAGAGGTCGTGCAAATCCGGTACGTCGCTGGGTGAAAACAGGGTCCAGTCTTTGTCTTCGCGCATGCGCTCAATCAACAGGTCCGGCACCCAGTTGGCGGTGTTCATATCGTGGGTGCGGCGGCGTTCATCTCCGGTGTTCTTGCGCAGCTCCAGAAACTCTTCAATGTCCAGGTGCCAGCTTTCCAGGTAGGCACAAACCGCGCCCTTGCGTTTGCCGCCCTGGTTCACCGCCACGGCGGTGTCGTTCACCACTTTGAGGAACGGCACCACGCCCTGGCTACTGCCGTTGGTGCCCTTGATGTGGGAGCCCATGGCGCGAACAGGCGTCCAGTCGTTGCCGAGACCGCCCGCCCATTTTGACAGCATGGCGTTATCGCGGATGGCGCCGTAGATGTCTTCCAGGTCGTCCTGCACGGTAGTGAGGTAGCAGGAGGACAGCTGGGAATGTTGCGTGCCGCTGTTAAACAGCGTGGGTGTGCTGGCCATGTAGTCGAAGGACGACAGCAGGTTGTAGAACTCGATGGCGCGGGCGTTGGGGTCGTCTTCTTTCAAAGCCAGGCCCATGGCCACCCGCATGAAGAACACCTGCGGCAGCTCCAGGCGGTCGCCTTTCCAGTTGATGAAATAGCGGTCGTACAGGGTCTGCAGGCCCAGGAAGCCGAACTGGAAATCCTGTTCCGGTTTCAGGGCGGCGCCCAGGCGTTCCAGGTCATAGGCCGCCATGGCCTCGTCCAGCAGGTCGTACTGGATACCCTGATGGATAAAGGCGGTCAGGGCCTGGGGATAGACCTCCGCCAGCGGCAGATGCAGGGGCAAGTTCAGTGCGGTGGCGGTTTCCATCCGCAGCTGTTCCAGCAACAGGCGGGCAGTAACCGCGCTGTAGTCCGGTTCCTGTTCGATGCGGCCACGGGCCGTCATGACAAGCGCTGATAGCACTTCTTCCTCGGCAATGCCGTCGTACAAGTTGCGCACGGCGCCTTCCACAAGGGATTTACCGTCGATGCCGTCCAGCCCGGTAGCGGCCTGCTCTACCTGCTGCTTCATCAGGCCCAGGTCCAGGGGTGCCACGCTGCCATCGGCCTTTTTGATGGTGAGCGAGGGGTGGGCTTCCACCGGCTCATTCCGCGCCCGCTCACGGGCGTGTTCTTCCCGGTACAGCACGTACGCCCGGGCGACTTTCTGCTCCTCGGCCCTCATCAGCGCCAGTTCCACCTGGTCCTGAATGTCTTCGATATGAACTTTTCCACCGGCTTTCAGGCGGCGACTGATGGCCTGGATAACCTGCCCCGTAACCCGTTCCACGGAATCATGAATGCGGGCGGAACCGGCGGCGGCATCGCCTTCCACGGCCAGAAAGGCCTTGGTGACGGCGACGCTGATTTTGGACGGATCAAAGCCAACGAGCGAGCCGTTGCGTTTGATGACCTGAAGGGATTCGGTTTGGATTTGGGTTGGGGATGCAGGCTGGCCTTCAGCCAGAGCAGTAGCGGGCATGGAATTTCTCCTGAATACGCGTTGATTCCTTTTACCTTCGCGTACGCAGGGGCAAACCCCGCCCGGATCGGACGAGAAAATACCGGTCTGCTCACCCTTTGAACGCGAAGGTGCAGTTGTATCCATGGCCTGTCTTCGGACTCAGGGGCGTGAACCTTTTCGGTTCGGCCTTGCGTGGCGACTTCCCGGTGTAAACCAGTGTCTTTGTGCCACGCTCGTTCCCCAATACCGCTGCGCGTCAGTTCCGGACTCTCACCGGATTCCTGATATCAAATGCATTGATTACAGAATAATCACTACATCTGGTATCTGACCAAGGATTTTAACACTATATACACAAAAAGCGGTGGCGACAAGGCGGGCAAAAAAAGCCCCCAAAAGGGGGCAAACACGTGACAGTGTAAAAACCTGATATCAGTGGCTGATCATCCAGGGCCGCATCGAGGGGAACATTTTCTTCCCGTCGGCGGTGTAAAACAGCATTGACTTGCCGGGTTTGGGTTGGCCACAGCCGCAGCTTCGGCTGTGCTCTTTGTCGTTCTCCCGGCGGTCGGCGGTGGAGAATACCGGCTCATGCCGGGACTGCTCGTTCCGGTCCAGCGCAGCCCGTTTGTTGGAGTCCATGGCGGCAATTTCCGGTGGCAACACAATCACTCTGGGCGACAGCGTTTTGCAGGTGGGGCATGCCACCGGCTTGGCGCTGTCTTCCATGGTCGCCAGTGTGTTGAACAGTCCGTGCTCACGGCACTTGTAGTCATACACAGGCATAGCGATTACTCCTTGTCTTTCGACAGTGGTACGTCCATTCCGCCACTGACCATTTTCTTCGGTCCATCGGCCGACGGGTTAATGTCGAAGTCGAAGATGCCCGTTGGTAGCCAGAGCGTTGCACAGGCGTTGGGGATATCCACAACGCCACTGATGTGACCTTCCACCGGCGCACAACCCAGAATGGCGTAGGCCTGTGCCTTGGTGTAACCAAACTTGGTCATGTATTCAATGGCGTTCAGGCAGGCCTGGCGATAGGCAACGTGCACGTCCAGGTAATGCTGGCCGCCGTCTTCGTCTACCGAGATTCCTTCAAAGATCACGTAATCGTCATAACGGGGCTTGATCACGCTGGGCTTGAACACCGGGTTCTTGATGCCGTATTTCTTCACGCCATCTTTGATCAGGTTCACCCGCATGTGAATCCAGCCGGCCATTTCAATGGCGCCACAGAAGGTGATTTCGCCATCGCCCTGGCTGAAGTGAAGGTCCCCTACTGACAAGCCAGCGCCATCTACGTAGACCGGAAAGTAGATCTTGGAGCCACGGGAAAGGTCTTTAATGTCGCAGTTACCACCGTGTTCACGGGGCGGTACGGTACGGGCGCCTTCGGCACCGGCTGCTTTGGCAGCCTCGCCTTTCAACTGTCCCATGTGTGCAGTATCACCGTTTGGCAGGGTCGCCAGTTCCGGCACCCGCTCCGGGTCGGTTGCAACCAGTCCGGCCTCGCGGGTGTTCCAGGTGTCCAACAGGTCTTTAGACGGCAGGCAGCCGATCAGGCCCGGATGAATCAAGCCGGCAAATTCCACGTTGGGGATGTGGCGAGATTTGGTGAACATGCCGTTGAAATCCCAGATGCTCTTCTGGGCTTCCGGGAAGTGTTCGGTCAGGAAGCCACCGCCGTTCTGCTTGGAGAAAAAGCCGTTAAAGCCCCACTGGCTTTCGTCGAACGTGCCGATATCCATTATATCTACTTCCAGCAGGTCGCCCGGTTGCGCGCCTTCAACGCCAATAGGGCCGGACAGGAAATGCACCTGGCTCAGGTCCACGTCGCGAACGTCGTCCGCGTTGTCGTCGTTCTTGATCTGTCCGCCGGTCCAGTCATAGCACTCAACGATGAAATCATCACCGGGCTTGACCGTGGCGACCAGCGGAATGTCCGGGTGCCAGCGGTTATGAATCTTGTCGTTGTCGTAGGCGGACTTGTTCAGGTCAATCTTGATAATGGTTTCAGCCATGACGGGCGCTCCTCGATATTGTTGGCGTTCACATTGATGTGATGCCTTTACTATCCGAAATCCGGCCCCGCCGGTGTATTCGCGAAATGCCCCCGGTACCTACGTCATTCGACGTATTGGCGGACGGTGACCTCCCCGCCTTTCGCGCCAGCCTCAAACCGGTGACACTTCGGATACGCCAGCAGCGCCCTTGCTACCGCCGGCTCCAGGCGCTGGCGAAACGCCCGCAGCATTTCCCGCGCGCCGTAACGGGCGTCATAGCCCCGGCACAGTTCCGTGCGCAATTCCGGAGACAGCGAAAGCTCTGCATGTTTTTTAGCCAATCGGTGATTCAAGCCAACAAGCTCGATATCCAGCAGCGCGTCCAGCCAGTTGTCGGTTAGACGGTTGAAGGACAGCATCTGGTCAATACGGTTGAGGAACTCCGGGTCGAAATGCTTGCGCAGTGCGGCATCGCGAAGTGTCTCGCCCTTGCCGGGCGATAACCCTAGCCAGCGTCGCCAACCCTTTTGATAACGCTGTTCGTGCGCCTCGGCCTCCAGGGCTCCGGCGTTGCTGGTCATGAAGATGAGCGTGTTACGGAAGTCGATCTCCCGGTTCCCGGAGGGAAACACCAACCGGCCGGTATCCAACACGTTTAAAAGCGTGCGGACCACTTCCTTGCTGGCTTTCTCGATTTCATCGAACAGCACAATGCCGGGCTTGCTGAATGACCCCTGCACCTTGTCCAGATCAAACAGGCTATGGCCTTCCTTGCTGCCGACATAGCCTGGCGGTGCGCCGGTCAGTGCGGCGGCGTAGTGTTCCTGCGCAAGAGTGTTCATATCGATGCGACACAGGCCATCCCGGTTGCCCTGAATAGCCTCGGAAATCAGGCGCACGGTTTCGGTTTTACCTACACCGGTGGGCCCAAGAAACAGGTTCACCGCCAGCGGCCGGTTTTCCTCGCCGATGTCGGCTTTTACCCGCACCAGCATGGCTTCCATGGCAGCAAGGGCCTTGTCCTGGCCCACAATCTTTTCCCGCAGGCGGGACATAACGGCATCTGGCTCAAAGCGAAACCGGGAAGCACGAACCGGGCCTGCAGCGGCCCGGTCCTTTTCAATGGATTCCCGGTTGGCTTCCAGCCGTTCATTGATAAACGGCACTGGCGCCTCCCGGCTTTAAGCCCCTGCGGATTTTTCCTTGCCGTCGACCGGCAGGTCACCCACCGGGCATTCGGCGGTGCCGATGGTTTTGCGGGTCATGGCCTCGACGTTTTCCTGGGCCTTCTGGGCATCCATTACCCAGGTGCGATAGAACTCGAACGGACAGTCCGCTACGCCCTTGTCGCCATCACCGGAAGCATGCACGCCGGTGTAACCACGGTGCAGTAACTTGAACAGATGGTTCTGGGACTGGTCGTTCTTGCGGGCATCGCGAATCTGGCTGACGGAAAGCTGGGCGTACTGAATACCCATATCCTCCTCACCACACTCACCTAACGTGCGGCCATCGAAGCCGATCAGGGCAGAGTGGCCAAAGTAGGAATAAACGCCATCAAAGCCGGATGCGTTGGACACCGCCACATAGCAGTTGTTGGCCCACGCCATGGCTTTGGACATCATGATCTGTTGTTCCTTGGCGGGGTACATATAGCCCTGGCAGCGTACAATCAGCTCCGCGCCCTTCATGGCACAGTCCCGCCAGATCTCCGGGTAATTGCCATCATCACAGATGATGAGGCTGATCTTCATACCCTTGGGACCTTCGCTCACGTAGGTGGTATCACCCGGATACCAGCCCTCAATCGGGCACCAGGGCACACACTTGCGGTACTTCTGGACGATTTCACCGTCACTGTTGATCAGAATCAGCGTGTTGTAAGGCGCCTTGTTCGGATGATCCTCATGGCGCTCGCCGGTCAGCGAGAAAATACCCCAGGTATTCGCCTCACGACACGCAGCAGAAAAAATGGCCGTCTCATCACCAGGTACGGTGGCGGCGGTTTCCATCATCTCGTCGTTGTCATACATGATGCCCATGGTGCTGTACTCCGGAAACACCACCAGATCCATGCCCGGCAACCCCACCTTCATACCCTTGATCATCTCCGCAATATTGCGGGCGTTGTCCAGAACCTCGGCCTTGGTATGCAGCCGCGGCATCTTGTAGTTCACCACCGCCACGCCGACGGTATCGTTACTGCTGGAAATATCACCGTGTCTCATTATTCGCCTCCTGATTACTCAATCGATTAAACAGCCAGATAGCTGGCAATTTTCTCCTGATCCGCATCCGCCCGATTCTCTTCATGAACGATTTCGCCCTTCTCGATCACCAGAATCCGGTCCGCCGCATCCATCACAAAACTCAGCACCTGCTCCGACACCACAATCGACAGGCCACGCTCATCGCGAATGCGCCGCAACGTCTGGGCGATTTCCTTGATAATGTTGGGCTGGATACCCTCGGTGGGTTCATCAAGCAGCAGAACCTTGGGCTTGGTAGCCAGTGCGCGGGCAATGGCCAATTGCTGCTGCTGGCCACCGGACAGGTTGCCGCCGCGGCGGCCCTGCATTTCCTTCAATACCGGAAACATCTCATACAGATCTTCAGGCACCTTCTTCTCGCCCACGGCAGCCAGGGCCGCCTCAATGTTTTCCCGCACCGTCAGGGCCGGAAAAATCATCCGTCCCTGGGGCACAAAACCAATGCCGGCGCGAATACGCTGAAAGCTCTTTAGCCGGGTAATATCTTTGCCATCCAGACTGACTTCCCCGCCTTTGGTGGGTGTCATACCCACCAGGGATTTCATCAGCGTGGTCTTGCCCATGCCGTTACGGCCGACCACCGCGACAATCTCGTTCTTTGCCACCTCAAGGTTCAGGTCATCAATGATGGTGCTCTGGCCATAGGCCACGGAATGATGTTTCAGGCTCAGCATGATCAGTGCCCCAGGTAGACTTCGATGACTTTCGGGTCCGCTTTCACGTGCTCGATGGACCCCTCCGATAGAACCTTGCCCTGATGCATCACCGTCACCCGGTCGGCGATATCGCCAACAAACTGCATGTCGTGCTCGATCACCAGCACCGTATGGTCTTTGGTGATCACCCGCAGCAGTTCAGCGGTTTTCTTGCGCTCAGTGACCGACATGCCCGCCACCGGCTCATCCAGCATCAGCAGGTCCGGCTTCTGGATCAGCAGCATGCCAATCTCCAGCCATTGTTTCTGGCCGTGACTGAGCGAGGCGGCGGATTCGTTCAAAACGTCCGTCAGGAAGATGGTTGCCGCAGTCTCTTCTACCGCTGCAACCACCGCCGCATCACGCTTGAAAGCCAGAGCCCCCATCACGCTGTGGCCCTTGGGGTAGGACACCTCCAGGTTCTCGAACACGGTCAGATCCTCAAACACTGACGGGGTCTGGAATTTCCGGCCCACGCCCGCATGAACGATCTGGTGCTCCTTGAGTTTGGTCAGCTCCTTGCCGGCAAACTTGATGGACCCGGTGGTGGCTTTGGTCTTGCCACAGATCAGATCGAGTACCGTGGTTTTACCCGCGCCGTTGGGGCCGATAATCACCCGGATCTCCTTGGGGTCGAGGTAGAAGGACAGGTCATCCACGGCCTTGAAACCATCGAATGACACGGTCAGGCCCTCGACCGCCAGCAGAAAATCCCCTTTTTTGCTCTTGGCTGCACTCATCACGATTTCTCCGGGCTGTAGTTATCGGTCATCGGATCGTAATCACCGGACTTGTCAGCCGTCGGACTGGCAGCGTCCGGCTCGGCTTTCGCCTTGGCGCGCCTGAAGATCTTGTCCTCCAGCGGAATAACATAGGTCTGATAGAGGCCGGCCATGCCATTAGGGAAAGCCAGCACCACGCCAATGAACAGGGCACCCATGGCAAAAGGCCAGAGTTCCGGGAAGGATTCGGAAAAACCGCTCTTGGCGGCGTTGACCAGCAGCGCGCCATAGACCGCACCAAGGATGGACAGCCGGCCACCCAGGGCACAGAAGATGACCATCTCGATAGAGGCGACAATGCCAATGAAAGATGGCGACATGAAGCCCACCTGCAGGGTAAACAGGGCGCCACCAATACCGGCAAACGCCGCGGCCAGGCAGAACACAAAGATCTTGAACGCGGCAACGTCATAGCCAGAAAAACGCACCCGGGTCTCCTGGGCGTTCATCGCCACCAGAATGCGGCCCAGTTTGCCATTCTGCACAAAGCGCGCTACGAACAGGCAGAGGAACAGCATGCCAACACAGACAAAGTACAGAACCACCTTGGCTTCATCCGTGCGGATGCTCCAGCCATTCAACGTCGTCAAATTGGTAATGCCGTTTATGCCCCCGGTTAAGCCCTGCTGTCCGATGATCAGGATAGTCAGGATGGCCGCGATGGCCTGGGTGATGATGGCGAAGTAAACGCCACCCACCCGCCGGGTAAACATGGCAAGTCCGATAATGAAAGCCAGCAGCATGGGCACGCCGATCACCGCCAGCAGCGTGAACGAGAAACTGTTGAACGGTACCCAGAACCAGGGCAACTCGGTGAGCTGGTTCCAGTCCATGAAATCCGGAATACCGGGGGTGCTCTGGATCGCCGTATTCTCCGGCGATGAGGCCTCCAGTTTCAGGAACATCGCCATGCAGTAGCCGCCCAGGCCGAAAAACACGCCCTGGCCCAGGCTGAGTATGCCCGCCTTGCCCCAGCACATAACCAGGCCAACCGCGACGAAAGCATAGGTCAGGTACTTGCCCACCAACTCCAGACGGAACCGGTCCAGTATCAGCGGCAATATAATGACCAGCAGCACCGCCAGTCCCAGGTAATACAGCCCCTCGCGGGAGGCAAACCATTTCATCGGGGATGAAGTTTTCATCACAATCTCCTAGCGACGGACCTTGAGGGCCATGAGTCCTTCCGGACGTAGCATCAGAATGCCGACGACAACCAGCAGGGTGATGACCTTGGCCATGGAACCACTGAGGAAGAACTCCATGGTGGACTGGGCCTGGGAGATACCGAAGGCAGACACAATGGTGCCAATCAGGCTTTGTGCGCCGCCGAATACCACCACCAGGAAGGTATCCACGATGTAGGCCTGGCCGGAGGAAGGGCCCGTTGACCCGATCATGGTGAACGCAGCGCCCGCCACACCGGCGATGCCGCACCCCAGGGCAAAGGTCGCCCGGTCGATACCGGCACTGTTAATGCCCACCGCTTCAGCCATGGGGCGGTTCTGCACCACCGCGCGCACTTTCCTGCCGTAGCCGGAGCGATACATCAGCAGGTAGAGCCCAACGGCGATAGACAGCGCAATGATCATGACGAACAGGCCGTTAATCGGCAGTTGCACCAGGTCCGTCACATTGAAGGCGCCCAGCATCCATTCCGGCAGGTCGACACCCACTTCACGGGCGCCAAAGATGGAGCGGTAGGTCTGCTGCATGAGCAGGCTCAGGCCCCAGGTGGCCAGCAGAGTATCAAGAGGCCGATGGTAGAGATGCCGTATCATGAGCCACTCGACGAGTGCCCCTAATGCGGCGCAAACCAGAAAGGCCAGAATCATGGCAATGAAGAAGTACCCGCCAAACAGTCCCGGCAGGTAAGACTGGAAAAATCCGGAGGTCAGGTAGGTTGTATAGGCACCGAGGATCATGAACTCCCCGTGGGCCATATTGATGACACCCATCTGACCAAAGATGATTGTCAGGCCCAGGGCCATCAGTACGAACACTGAAAACAGGGAGAGCCCGGCAAACCCCTGCATGGCAAATATCGACATCAATTCACTGCTGGTGTAGCCATCAAACATGACCCTATCTCCCGTTCAAACCAACATGCTTCGCGTTCTAGCGACAAAAGGCGCCGGTGCCTCCCTTTTCCGAGAGGCACCGGCTATCCGGTCTTACTGGTAACCTTCTGGGAACGGATCGGGTTCCATCAGTTCTTCGGTCTCATGAACAACCTTGTACTGGCCATCAGGTTGAGCCTGGCCGATACGGGTCTTGGACCACAGGTGATGGTTTTCGTGGATGCGCACGTAGCCTTCTGGTGCCTTCTTGAACTCGATGCCTGCGAACTCTTCGCGGATCTTGTCGATATCGAAGGAGCCGGCTTTCTCAACTGCTGCTTTCCACAACCAGGGTCCGAGGTAGGCGGCCTGGGTCACGTCGCCGATGACCATGTCGTCGCCGTAAGCCTTTTTGAACTCCGCAACAAACTCTTTGTTGTTGGGGTTGTCCAGGCTCTGGAAGTACTTCATGGAGGCGTAGATGCCGTCCACGTTCTCACCGCCGATACCGCGGATTTCGTCCTCGGTCACCGAGATGGTCAGCAGCAATGGATCTTCTTTGGTGAAATCGATACCAGCTGCTTTCATCTGCTTGTAGAAGGCGACGTTAGAGCCACCGACAACAGAGGCAAAAATTACGTCCGGCTTGCGCAGCTTGATCTTGTTGATAACCGAGTTGAACTGGGTATGGCCTAGCGGGTAGTACTCCTCACCGGATACCTTCAGGCCCAACATGTCTTCGATGTGCTTGCGTGCAATTTTGTTGGACGTACGCGGCCAGATGTAGTCAGATCCGAGCAAATAGAAGCTTTTCGCGCCTTTTTCCTCTGCCGCCCAGTTAAGGCTGGCAAGGATCTGCTGAGTGGCTTCCTGGCCGGTGTATACTACGTTGGGCGACTGCTCCAGTCCTTCGTAGAAGGTGGGGTAGTAAAGCATGCCGTTGTACTGCTCCATCACCGGCAGAACGGCCTTCCGGGAAGCGGACGTCCAGGCACCGAAGATGGCCGCCACGTTATCCTGGCGCAGCAACTTACGGGATTTTTCAGCAAAGGTCGGCCAGTCACTGGCGCCGTCTTCCTGGACAAAGTCAATCTGACGACCCAACACGCCGCCGGATTCGTTGATCTGTTTGATCGCCAGCTTTTCCGCCTGCACCGATCCGATCTCACTGATCGCCATGGTGCCGGTAATGGAATGCAGAATGCCAACGGTGACGATGTCGTCGGTCACTGCAAGACCCGTTGTGTTGACTTCAGCCGTGGGTGGCGTCGCAGCATTGGCAGACGCTGCCAAAACCATTGAAGCCGCCAGCAGCTTGAATTTACCGAGCCCCCACCGTCCGGTGGCGCCTCCTTTCATCGATTGCTTGTACGTTGTCATGGTCAGTCCTCGCGTTGCGTTCCCGGTGTGAAGTTTTTCCGGAATCATCATTCTGTTCGCGAGCCCGGATTCCGCCCATTCGGCAAACGCACCAGCGACCTACGTCATTTAACGCATTCCCCGGCAGTAGCTGTCGCGATAAAACAAGGCCTTGCCCGGGTAGCCGCGACACGCAGGCGCGCTATGGCACGGCTCTTGAAGACCAAATCGGGTAAACCCTCCATCAAAAGGCCACAGCATGAGTGCCCGGCAGAGCATTTTCCGCGTCAGGCGGAATTACAATCAGTGGGTAGCCAATCAGACGCTCGAAGACTATGCCCTGCGCTTCACTGCCAAGAGTGCGCGTCGCTGGTCGGCCGGGCGGGTCACCAATACCGCCCTCGGTGCCATTTCGTTTCTGGCTCTGGAGGCGATCGGTGGAGCCATTACCATTCACTACGGCTTCAATAACGCGGTTGCCGCGATCTGCGCGGTGGCCCTGATTATTTTCCTGACGGCGATTCCCATCAGCTACTACGCCGCCCGCTATGGCGTTGATATTGATCTGTTAACCCGTGGCGCAGGCTTTGGGTACATCGGCTCGACCATTACATCGCTGATCTACGCGTCCTTCACGTTTATCTTCTTTGCTATCGAAGCGGCCATCATGGCGATGGCGCTGGAGTTGCTGTTCGGCATACCGCTGGTGATTGGTTATCTGGTGTGTGCGGTGGTGATTATTCCGCTGGTCACCCATGGCATTACCGCGATCAGCAAGTTTCAGCTATGGACCCAGCCCGCCTGGATTTTTCTGCAGGTGCTGCCGTTTGTTTTTATCCTCTACCAGGACGCCAGCGCCATATCCGACTGGACTCAGTTCGCCGGAGCTGCACCAGATCAGAGCGGTGAATTTAATCTGCTGTTTTTTGGGGCGGCAGCGGCTGTGCTGTTTTCGTTGATGGCGCAGATCGGGGAACAGGCGGATTTTCTGAGGTTTGTGCCTGAGCCCCGGCCAGGACAGCGTTTACGTTGGTGGACGGCAGTAATGGCTGGCGGGCCAGGCTGGATTGTAATCGGGTCAGTAAAGATCCTGGCAGGGTCCTTCCTGGCGGTGCTGGCGTTGAATCAGGGCATTTCCGCCGTGGATGCATCGGACCCCACGCAAATGTATATGGTGGCCTTCGGGTATGTGACCTCCTCGCCGGAAGCGGCGCTAGCCATCGCCGGGATCTTTGTCATCCTCTGCCAGATAAAAATCAACGTCACCAATGCCTACGCGGGCTCAATTGCCTGGTCGAACTTCTTCTCACGGCTGACTCACAGCCACCCTGGGCGGGTGGTCTGGCTGGTATTTAATGTCACCATCGCCCTGCTGGTCATGGAGCTGGGGGTCTATCAGGCCCTGGAGGAAACACTCAGCGTTTACGGCATTGTCGCCGTTGCCTGGGTTGGGGCACTCGTCGCCGACCTGGTCATCAACAAGCCCCTGGGCTTCAGCCCCAAACACATCGAGTTCAAGCGCGCCCATCTATACGACATCAATCCGGTGGGCGTGGGCGCCATGATTCTGGCCTCGGTGATCGGCATTATCAGCCATAGCGGTGCTCTGGGCGATGTCGCGGCAGCGCTTTCCCACTTCATAACGCTCGGTGCAGCGTTAGTGACTGCCCCGCTGATCGCCTGGCGAACCGGTGGTCGCTATTACATGGCGCGGCCTTTTGTGCCCATTGCCACCGACCATCAGCTGATCACCTGCTGTATCTGTGAGTATCAATTCGAACCCGAGGATGTCACCGGCTGTCCCGCCTATGCCGGCAATATCTGCTCACTGTGCTGCTCACTGGATGCCCGCTGCGGGGACTTCTGCAAGCCCGGCGCGGGCTACAAGGATCAGATGCGCAAATTCTTCGGGTTGTTCATTCCCGAATCCGCATTCCGCTACTTGCATTCCCGCCTCGGTCATTTTCTGGTTCTGTTGGTGCTGATCAACGGCGTTTCCGGCCTGCTGCTCTGGCTGATTCATGAACAAACCCTGGTAAGCTCGTCCGCCGAGGCCGCTGTACTGTCGATTACGCTCTGGAAAGTGTTCTTCGTCCTGATCATCATCACGGGGGTGGTCTGCTGGCTGTTCGTCCTGGCCCACGACAGCCGCATGGTGGCGGAAGAAGAATCCCAACGTCAGACCCGGCTATTAACAGAGGAAATCGTTGCCCACGAGCGCACTGACCAGGCTCTGCAGCAAGCCAAAGAACACGCGGAGGCGGCAAATGGCGCAAAAAGCCGCTATCTGACCGGCATCAGCCACGAACTTCGATCGCCTTTAAACGCCATTCTGGGCTACGCCCAACTGATGGAGAACGACGCCGCAATTCCGGACAACCGCAAAGACGCCCTGGGCGTGATCCGTCGCAGCGGTGAATACCTGGCAGACTTGATCGAAGGGTTGCTGGATATTTCCAAGATTGAAGCCGGGCGGCTGGACCTGCATCGGGACGCAGTCCGGATTGACCTGCTGATGGAACAATTGGTGCACATGTTCCGGCTTCAGGCTGAGGAAAAGGGGCTGGCGTTCGACTACCACTGCGTCGGCAAGCTGCCGGAGATGGTTACCACCGACGAAAAGCGCCTGCGCCAGATTCTGATCAACCTGCTGTCCAATGCCATCAAATACACCGAAACCGGCCGGGTTTCCCTGACCCTGAAATACCGCAGCCAGGTGGCGAACTTCACCATCGAGGATACCGGCGAAGGCATTGCCGCAGAGAACATTGATCGCATTTTCCGGCCCTTCGAGCGCATTCGCACACCGGGCCAGAGCCAGACCGGCACCGGGTTGGGGCTGACCATTACACGTCTGCTCACAGACATAATGGGTGGGGATCTTTCGGTAGACAGTACACCCGGCATCGGCAGCACTTTCAAAGTCAGCCTGATGTTGTCCAGCCTTCACACTCCCCGGCCGGAATCCATGAGCTCACCGGCCCGCAGGATTTACGGTTATGAAGGTCCACGTCGGAAAATCATGGTGGTGGACGATGAAACCTCTCATCGCCAGATCATCCGCGCCATGCTGGCACCACTGGGTTTTGAGATCGTCGATATCGGCAACTCCCTGGCCGTAGCGGACGCCATTGAAAAAGAGCTGCCGGATCTGCTTTTACTGGATGTCACCATGCCCGGATACAGCGGCTGGGAAATTCTGGCCCGGTTGCGGGAAAACAATCACCAGCTACCCGTCGTCATGGTGTCTGCAGATGCCAGCGAAGGCCGTGATCGGCCCGAACCCGGGCAGCATAACGGCTATGTGATCAAGCCGGTTCGCCTGAATCAGCTTCTTGACCACATTGCCCGCCTAATCGCAGTGGACTGGCGTTTCGAAAAGAGTCCCGAACCCCTGGCCACGCCCGTCGGTCCTGCCACGAATGAACTGGTGTTGCCGGACAGCAATCACCGGGCTGCGCTGGTGGGCCTGGCGACCATCGGCCATCGCAAAGGCCTGCTGGAAGCACTGCATGGCCTGGAACACCGGGGCGACGCAGAACCCCTGTTTGTAAAAGAAATGGTTCGGCTAACCAACAACTTTCAGTTTGAAAAAATCATTGATGTACTCAAGGTGACAGACTATGAACGCACCTGACTTTCATAATTCACGTAACGCCCCTAATTCCCAAAACTCCAACAACTTGGCCAACCCCCGAAAAACCGTGGTCATGGTCGTGGACGACGCCATTGATTCCATCCGTATGATCAGTGATGCCCTGGAAGGGGCGGGCATGACCGTACTGGTGGCGCTGGAGGGTAATCAGGCCTTGACCATCAGCCGGAACATTACACCGGACATCGTGCTGATGGACGCCATCATGCCTAATATGGATGGTTTCGAAACCTGCCGCCAACTGAAACAAAACCCAGAATTCATCGACACGCCAATCATCTTCATGACCGGCCTGAGCGACACCGAACACGTGGTGATGGGGCTGAACAGCGGCGGTGTGGATTACGTCACCAAGCCCATCAACACCACCGAAGTATTGGCCCGCATGCAGGTCCATCTGACCAATGCCCGCATGGCCCGCAGTGCCCGCCAGGCGCTGGACACCGCCGGTCAGAACCTGTTTGCCGTCGAAAAGAACGGGGACATTCTGTGGGCGACGCCCCAGGTACATCATCGCCTGACCGACGGCGACGCCAACCATCAGTTGAAGCTCAGCGAACACCTCAGAGAATGGCTGGCCCATAACCCGGAGCATGGCCACAATTTGACCCTGAATTTTCTCTCCGCGCCCCACTCTGTGGAGTTTTTAACACTGGTCGATAATCGCGAATACCTGCTTCGGCTGCATGAAGTGCAGCAATCGAGCACGGCAACCGCCGCGCTGCGGGAACGATTTGGCCTGACTGGCCGGGAATCCGACGTACTACTTTGGATCGCCAACGGCAAAACCAATCGGGAAATCGGGCAGATTCTGGACATGAGCCCGCGCACGGTGAATAAACACCTGGAACAGGTGTTCAGGAAGCTGGGCGTGGAAAACCGAACCTCGGCAGCGGCGCTGGCCATCAAGTGCCTGGCACGGTAATCATTGCCACTTGTGGCCTGGCGGCTGGTAGGCGTTCAATGCGGCAATCAGCGCCTCCGGGTTCTCCTCGACAATCACCATGTCGGCGTATTCCGCTTTCAGGAACCCCGAGCCGGCCATGGTTTTGAAAAACGCAATCAGCTGGTCGTAATAACCATTCACATTGAGCAGCGCACAGGGTTTGTCGTGATAACCCAGTTGCGCCCAGGTCCAGGCCTCGAAGATCTCATCCATTGTGCCGGGGCCACCCGGTAAGGCAACAAACGCGTCCGCCTGCTCCGCCATCAGCGCCTTGCGTTCATGCATCGAGCTGACCACGTCCAGCCGGGTCAGGCCCGTATGCGCCAGCTCCCGATCCCGCAGCGATTCCGGAATAACGCCGTAGACTTTTCCGCCACCGGCCAGAACGGCGTCGGCCACGCAGCCCATCAGGCCAACCTTGCCACCGCCGAACACCAGGTCATGTCCCAGGCGTGTCATGGTCTTGCCGAAATGCTCGGCCGCCTCGGAAAAACAAGGCCGGTTACCGGAACTGGAGCCACAGAATACGGCGATTTTCATGGTGATACCTTTTTTAAACGTCACTATACCGACTAAACTTAACAAAAAGCCCGGCCAGTGACCGCCAATATATCAACCTGATCCTGGACTCTCACTATCAGAACGCTCAACACACTCAAATTTCGCCTGGTTCTGTTCTTTGGCATCATTATTCTGGTTGCCACCGGAATCGGCACCTGGCATGCCGGCGATCTGGCGGTCAATGCCATGCGCAAGTCCACAGGTCAGAACCTTGAAGAGGTGGCCATTCAGCTCCGCGACAAGATCGAACTGGACCTGCACGAACGATATCGCGACCTGAAGGTGGCCGCTGCCATCACAACCCAGCGCCTGGAGCAGGAACAGGCGCCGGATATTTCCTCGCTTCTTGATGCGCTGGCGATCAACTTCCCGAGCTACGCCTGGATTGGCCTGGTCTCTCCTGACGGCAACGTGATGGCCAGCACCGGTGGCCTGCTTGAAGGAATGAACGTCGGCCATCGCCCCTGGTTTCAGGCGGCCAGGGAAAAGCCGTTCCTCAGCGACGCCCACGAAGCCGCTCTGCTGGCAGACAAGCTACCGAACAACTCGCAGACGCCACTTCGGTTCGTTGATATCGCTGTGCCCCTGAAATCCGATACCGGCGACCTGATCGGTGTTCTGGGCTCCCACCTCTATCTTGACTGGGTTGCCGGTCTGGGCCAATCACTGCTTGCGCCCCTTCAAGCGCGACTTGAATCCGAGCTCATCGTGGCAGATAAAAACGGAAATATTCTCATCGGTCCAGAAAACACCCTGGGTGGCCAGCTTGATGATCAGGTGATGTCGGCCGCACGGTCAGACCAGACCGGCCACCTTACGACCTCCATGGATTTACAGCAGTCAGGTGACGCCCGGGATTATCTGGTGGGGTACGGCCGCCTTCGGGACCGTGCCGAATACGCCAGTTTCAACTGGCTAGTACTGGTTCGAAAACCCGCGGACACAGCATTTCTACCAGCCAGAGACCTGCGCAATACCATCCTCGCCGTCGGGGCAGTGATGGCACTGTTGCTTATTCTTCTCGCTTCCTACACCGCCCGCCTTACCACGCGCCCGTTACTCCAGATGGCGAGAGAGGCAGACCACCTTGACCCCGATAATCCAGACACCTTTATCAAGATGCGGGACGACTATGAGGAGGTGAAAGTACTCTCCACGGTTCTCAGGGACCTGATCCGGCGGCTGGCAGAAAAGACCCGTCAGATGAATCAACTGAATACCACCCTTGAGGAGCGGGTGACGGAACGCACCCGTGAGCTCGAAAAAGCCAATAAAAAGCTTGAGGAAACGGTGCGTACCGATGCCGTCACCGGACTGAATAACCGGCGCTACCTGTTTGAACTTGGCAAAACGTCCATCAAAAAGGCAGTGCGCGCGGGCACACCGCTCTCTGCCATTATGTTCGACGCCGATTATTTCAAGAAAGTGAACGACACATACGGCCATGCAGTGGGCGATAAGGCTCTGATCCACCTGAGCTCCCTCGCCAACGGGGCGGTGCGGGACATCGACATTCTGGCCCGGATCGGCGGCGAGGAATTCGCCGTGCTGCTGGAAAATACCACGGAAGAGAAAGCCGCCGAAGTCGCGGAACGCCTGAGAACGGCTATTGCCGACTCGCCTTTACCGCTGGAGCGCGGCAACCTCTCGCTAAACGTCAGTGTCGGAGTGGCCAGCTTTATCCCCGACAGTTCAGACGAACTTGATATTTTGCTGGTTCAGGCGGACAAAGCACTTTACGCCGCGAAAGCCGGCGGACGAAACCGCGTGTATCTGTATTCACAGATCCGGCAACAGACAGACAATCACTGATTTTCACAGATCAACACGGGCTTTATTTCCATGAAAACGGTTTTTTCACCTTTGCACAGCCGCCGCAGCGCCCAGACTGAACTGGACGGGGGTATTCTGATCGAGCCTCACGAAAAGCCGTCCCGCGCTGAAACCATACTGGGCCGGGTAAAGCAGGATGCGCTGGGCGAGATACTGGCTCCCCAGGAATTCGGTCTTGATCCGGTTCTGCGTGTGCATACCCGCGATTATGTGGAGTTTCTCAGAACCAGCTGGGCCGACTGGGCCGCCGAAGGCAAGCCCGGGGAAGCCATTCCCGCGGTCTGGCCGGGCCGGGGCATGCGTCATCGGGTACCGAAAGACATTGATGGCCGTTTGGGGTATTACAGTTTTGCTGCGGAAACCTCCATCACCGACGGCACCTGGGAGGCCGCCTGCGCCTCCGCCAATGTCGCCTTGACCGCGCAGGCTCTGATAGCCGGGGGCGAGCCGGCTGCATTCGCGCTCTGTCGCCCGCCGGGGCACCATGCCCACGCTGACCTGTTCGGCGGCTATTGTTTCCTCAACAACGCCGCTATCTCAGCCCAGGCGTTTCGGGATCAGGGCGCAAAGCGGGTCGTGGTTCTGGATGTGGACTTCCACCATGGCAATGGAACGCAGAGCATCTTTTACCAGCGAAATGATCTGCTCACCATCAGCCTGCACGGCGACCCGGACCTGGTGTTTCCTCATTTTCTGGGGTTTGAGGACGAAACCGGGGACGGCAATGGCGAAGGCTACAACCTGAACATGGTCTATCCTCCCGGCACGCCTTTCAGCATCTGGCGCCAGGGGCTGGAAACCGCTTGCCAGAAGATTGCAGAGTATCAGCCGGACGCACTGGTGATAGCCCTTGGCGTGGACACCTTCGAGGACGACCCGATTTCCTTCTTCAAACTGACGTCGGAAGATTACCTGCAGATGGGGGAGCGGATAGGAAATCTGAACCTGCCCACCCTGTTTACCATGGAGGGCGGATACGACGTGGATGCGATTGGTGTGAATGTGGTGAATACACTCAAAGGCTTCGAACGCGCCCGGCGTTAACCGGGCTCGCCATGTCGATATAACTCAGGCCGCCTCTTCGTCGCTCTTGTCATCGCTCTCATCGACAGAGTTCCGGATCAGAAAGTCGAACGCACTCAGAGCCGCTTTCGAACCATCACCCATGGAGATAACGATCTGCTTATAGGGTACCGTGGTCGCATCGCCGGCGGCAAAGATACCCGGAATGGAGGTTTCACCACGCTCGTCAACAATGATTTCGCCGTGCTGGCTCAGCTCCATGGAACCCTTCAACCATTCGGTATTGGGAATCAGGCCGATCTGGATAAACACGCCCTCCAGTGATACCTCATGCTCATCGTCGCTCTTGCGATCCTTATACATCAGGCCATTGACCTTGCCGTTCTCACCGACCACTTCCGTGGTCTGTGCGGAGGTCAGGATCTCGACGTTCTTCAGGCTGCGTAATTTCTTCTGAAGCACATCGTCGGCTTTCAATTCATCGGCGAATTCAAGCAGGGTCACGTGGCCCACGATGCCAGCCAGATCAATCGCGGCTTCCACACCGGAGTTACCGCCACCGATAACCGCCACTCGCTTGCCTTTGAAAAGCGGGCCATCGCAATGGGGGCAATAGGCGACGCCCTTGTTGCGATACTCCTCTTCGCCGGGAACACCCAGCTGACGCCAGCGGGCACCGGTAGAAAGAACCAGCGTGCGCGACTTCAGCGAAGCGCCGTTAGCCAGCTGAATCTCGTGGTATCCGCCCCTGCTGGCGGCGGGAACCAGCTTTTCAGCCCGCTGAAGATTCATGATATCCACGTCGTACTCTTTAACGTGTTGCTCCATGGCCGCCACCAGTTTCGGGCCTTCGGTATAAGGCACGGAAATCAGGTTTTCGATACCCATGGTGTCTGCTACCTGACCACCGAAACGCTCGGCCACTATGCCAGTGGCGATGCCTTTGCGGGCCGCGTAGATGGCTGCGGAGGAACCGGCCGGGCCGCCACCGACGATCAGTACTTCAAACGGGTCTTTGTGCTTGAGCTTTTCAGCTTCCCGCGCTTCAGCGCCGGTATCCACTTTCCCGACGATTTCCGCCAGCGACATCCGGCCCTGGCCGAAGACCTCACCGTTCAGATACACACTGGGCACCGCCATCACTTCGCGCTGTTCGACTTCGTCCTGGAAAAGCGCACCGTCAATCGAGGTGTGCTTGATGCGCGGATTCAGCACACTCATCAGATTTAACGCCTGAACAACATCCGGGCAGTTCTGGCAGGACAGCGAGTAGTAGGTCTCAAATTCCAGATCAGCGTTCAGGTCTTTGACCTGATTGATTAAATCCTCGCTTTCCTTGGACGGATGGCCGCCAACCTGCAAAAGCGCCAGAATCAGGGAGGTGAACTCATGGCCCATCGGAATGCCGGCGAATCTCACACCGATGTCATCGTGACCCACGCGATTAATGGCAAAAGATGGACGACGAACGTCGGTCGACTCTTCCGTGCGCAGACTGATCTTCTCGGACATGGGCTCCAGTTCATCCAGAAGCTGCTTCAGCTCCTGGGACTTGGCGCCGTCGTCATAGGCCGCTACCAGCTCGATCGGCTGTTGCAGCTTGCCCATGTAGGCTTTTAACTGTTCCTTGATGTTGGCATCCAACATGGAAAACTCCTTTCTGAAGATTAAGTATGGCGAAGAATCAATATGTTGAGAGAATACGAGTCAAATGGCCCTGGCTCAAATTAATTGATATTACATACCCGATAGTGCTTTGCTATGCCCTTGCTGACGATTGGCCCCAAACACAAAAGGCCCGCAATGCGGGCCTTTCGAAGGACATTGCGACGGCATCAAAATCCGTCGCAGACTAAATGACAGCGCTTAGATCTTGCCAACAAGATCCAGTGACGGTGTCAGAGTTGCTTCACCTTCTTTCCACTTGGCGGGGCAGACTTCGCCCGGATTCTTACGCACATACTGAGCAGCCTTCACTTTGCGCATCAAGTCGTCTGCATCACGGCCAATGCCTTCGGCGGTAATTTCCATCGCCTGGATGACACCATCCGGATCGATCAGGAAAGTAGCACGGTCAGCAAGGCCCTGGCCTTCACGCATGACACCGAAGTTGTTGGTAATGGTGCCGGTCTGGTCGCCAACCATGTAATAGTTGATCTTGCCAATGGTGTCAGAGCTGCTGTGCCACGCTTTATGGGTGAAGTGGGTGTCGGTAGACACAGAGAACACTTCCACGCCCAGCTTCTGTAGCTCTTCGTACTTGTCTGCCACGTCGCCCAGCTCGGTGGGGCATACGAAGGTGAAATCGGCCGGATAGAAAAAGAAGACGGCCCACTTGCCTTTCACATCCGCCTCCGAAACTTCGACGAACTCGCCATTTTTGAAAGCGGTGGCGTTGAACGGTTGAATTTCGCTATTGATAATACCCATTTGCTAAAACTCCTTGTTACATAATTGGATAGCGTGAATTTAAGAGGTTATAAATTTATGGTTACGTAAGATATTGATTTCAAGACAGACAAGCAAATTGATTATTTCTGGCTTACTGATAGCGCGCGCCTATTAGTCAAGGCGCTCGCTGATAGCAGTTAAAGTGGTGAGCATGACCTTGACGGTATGTTCACCATTGAGAAAGTGAACAAACGCATCCATGGCGGGCGTCGACACAGACCGGGGCATTTCCCGGTCGAAAAACTGGGAGTAACCGCTGGCTCGTTTCAGAATTGTCTGGCCTTCTGCCGCCAGCCTGCCCTCAGGACCCGGCGACTGGCGATTGGGTGCAATGGTGCCAAGTTTGCCGTTGAACCAGCTCTGGATCTCGGGCCGGGCAACAAACCTGAGAAACGTCTCTGCCTCTCGCACGTTGCGGGCCCGGCTGGGGATGAACAAAAGGTCGGTCGGCGCTTCTTCGGCAATCGGGTGGTCGGGATGAATAACAGGGAACGGGAACAACCCGATGTCGTCAATCACCTGACTGGGGAACTGCGGCACTACAAACCCGCCCATCAGCATCATGCCCGCCTGATTCTGATAGAGATACGGCAGCGCGCTACGCCAGCTCATCTGGCTGTGTCCCCGCAGGAAAAACCCCGCTCAACAAGATCAAGCCATGCAGCGAAAACCTGACGCACACGGTCATCGTCAAAGTCTTCCCTGCCCGCCAGCAGATTCTTGTGAAACTCAAGCCCGTTGATTCGCAGGTTGAGGTAATCAAACCAGGCCGCTGCGGGCCAGCGCGCTTTCGACCCCAGGGCAATTGGCGTAATACCTTCGGCTTTCAGGGCTTCCCCCACCGCCAGCAGTTCATCCCAGGTTTCCGGTTCGCTCAACCCCAGGCGCTCGAACAGGGATTTCCGGTAATAGATGCCCCAGTGATAGTACGAGATAGGCAACCCCATCGGCTGGCCGTTGTATTCGACAATGTTGCTAATGGATTCCGGAAATGACTGGTCCCACTGCTGAGACTGCCAGAGGCCGGTAATGGGGCGAACAAGTCCCTTGCGGTAAAAATCCGCCATCAGATGCCCGGCAAAATAGAACATCACGTCCGGGGCACCCCCGGTCTGGCGAAGCCAGGATTCAATATTGGCTTTATAGGCTTCCTGTTCGTGCTCCTGATGCCGCACCTCAATGTGCGGGTGCTCGCTGCGGAAACGCTCAATCAGTTCCTGATAGATCAAACGCTGCTCGCCACCGGACACCATCAGCCTGAGGTTGAGTACACCGGAGGGGTCTCTCAGCTGATTGGCTGTGGCGGGTAATGTCACCGCTATTAAAACGACGAACAACGTTTTACAGAAGCCAACAGCAAACAGGCTCAGACATCGGAACATGAACAATCTCGGATTTATGGGAATTCCTGTCCGTACAGTTTAGCCCAGGTTAAAAAGCTTTTCAGGCAGGAACAATAACCCCATAAATTCGAGGTGATGTGGTCTTTATAAAAAAGGGCCCGGATGGGCCCTGAGAGGTTGGTGCTGAAATTACGCGGCGCCGGCTCTGTGAAGCTTCGGTGTCGGTCGCAGGTGACTCTGTTCACTCGGCTGCGAGGCCAGCTCCGGTTGGTGACTTACGTCATCCCTGACCTCAAAGACGTGGTAAGCCTCGGGGCCAAACGGGTCCAGTGCTGTGTCCACATATTCATAAGCAGACGGCACGGGTTCACCGGAAAACGTAACCAGAAACTGGCGCTCAAGTTCTGGCAGGTCAACCTTCAGGGGCTGCTCTACCCAGAGATAGACCGCCCTCTGGGACACCACATATTCGCACCGGACCACACGATAGCCGGGTCGCAGTTTCAGAGTATTCGGTGCTTTTCCGCTTTCAAGTCTGAATTTGTGGATGGTTTTCATGGTCCGTTCTCCTGTCGATGAGCACGGGCCCATTCTTACCAATTCAATGCTCGAAAAGAATCGAGTTTTTTATTATTTATTGATCGGTTTTTTCGATCTTATTGCCGAGTTCCGACCGCTCCTTGATCAACTCCGCAACTGCGGCATTGTGGCTCCTTCCGGAACGGGTGACGGCATAGAGGGTATCCCTGACCTCTGAGATACGGGCAATGTGCTCCACCTGATACTGCCGGCAAACTTCGTCCTGTATGACGGTCGGTGCCGCGAAGTATCCCAGCCCCTGGCGGCCGAAAACCTTGATCAGCGCGCTGTCATCAACCTCTGCAATAACTTTCACCCGAATATTCTGGCTGGCGAACCAGTTCATCAGCGCGGTCACATACGGCGCCTTGAGCGACGTTGCCAAAAACGGCTGCCCGTCGAGACTGCGGGGGAAGTTTGATCGCAGACCTTCGGCCAGTTCCGGCACGGCAAACAACGACATGGACGACGACGCCAAGCGGTAGGTCCGGAAGCGCTCAGCCTCGTCAGAGGCCGGCTGACGGTCGGTGAGCACAATATCGATCTCTCGTTGCGCCAGGCGCTTCAACAACAAGTACGGGTCGCCAGTGTGACAACGCAGGCGTACCTCACGGTCAAGCGTCAACACTGGCTCGGTGAGATGGTAGGCAATCAGTTTATGGATCGACGCGGCGATGCCGATCGACAGACTGAGTGGGCGATTCTCCGGTGGCTGACTGATGACATCCGACAGCGCCTGGGCGGTCTGGAACATCTCATCGGCATAGCCGAGCACGGTATGGCCAAAGTCTGTGAGCTGCAGCGAACGATTGGCCCGGCGAAACAGTGAACCGCCCACCGACGTCTCAAAGGTCGCCAGTTGTCCGCTGAGCGTCTGCGGGGTCAGGTCCAGGTGCTCGGCGGCACGAACGATCGAACCTTCCCGTGCGATGACCCAGAAATAATAAAGGTGGCGAAGGTTCAGGTTGTCCATACTCGGCTCAGGCCTGAGGTGGCTTGTGGCTTTTGCCCATCAAATAAAGAGCTGCAGCCAGTGCCAGCACAGACAAGGCCAGATAAATCGCATCCCGAGGCGTTGAAAAATGAATATCCACCACCGCCCGGAAAAACTCGATGATCACCGCAAGTATCACCACGCGAACGATTTTGTCTTTAAGCTCGTCGAATGACTGAACGTTAAACGGGTGATTCTTGCCATGCTGTTCGGATTCATCGATGGGGGAAACAAACAGGCGATAGATACCAACACCGAAAATCAGCAACACCACCGCAATCAGATAAATGTCGATGGCGATGATGATATCGGTCACCAGAAATTCATGAAGGTCCACCTCACCCTTCCCGAGATAATGTTCCACGGCCGAAACCGCCACGGAAATAATATCCAGCGTGCCAACGACAAACAGCAATAGGGCCCCCAGCAGGCTGGCGACAACCGCAATCAGCACCAGAAAGCGGGAGTGCCACAGAAACTGCTCAAACTTCTTTTCAATCTGGTTCACGGTCGCTGGCTCCGGCAGTTGGACTTGGTACATTCAATATTAAGGAGTACCAGAGTAACGGGTTTTATCCGCCACCCCAACGCTGTTGAAGCAGTGCGCGCTCCTGTTCAGGGTCAACCGGGGCGCCGTCCATCATCCGGTCCAGGGTCGGGTCCAGTGCACTGCCCCCACTGGCGGTCTGATAAGTATCCGGGTCCGGGGAGGGTGCGGATTCAGCCCGGGCCACCTGTTGCCATTCTCCCGCTTCACTGCGGCAGGCAATCTGCTCGGACGCGTCGTCTCCCGATTCCAGACGGAACTGTCGACACCAGTCTCCGGTCTGGTTGCGGAAAGTCAGCCTTGGCGTCAGCGTTGCCTGCTGACTGACCTGATATTCCGCGCCACTGGGCTCAAGACTGACAACGTCATTGAGTCCAATCCGCCAGCTGGCTTCAAGGATTCGCACCCGGTCTGCCCGTTCGCTTTCAGTGCGCTCTGTCAGACCACCACCGGGCAGAAAGTTGTCGAACTGTGAGCCTGAGCCGGTTACTCTCGCCAGCCAGGGTGAACTTGTGCACCAACGCCACCCGCAACCGCAGCAGGTCATTGTCAAAGGTATCGGCCCGGGCGTCCTCGCGATCACCATCCAGGCCAAGCAACAGGTGACTTTTGGCCTGATTGAAAAAGAAAAACGAGTCCAGGCTGATGCTGCGGATGTCAGAATCACGGTCGCGACTGTCTTCGAAATCCTTGCGCTTATCCTGCAGGCTGGCCCGCATGCACACATCATCGCCAATCAGGCTGCCGAGCGAAAAGGTGACGCAGCCCGTCGCAACCACCACTCCAGACCCCGAACTGGAACCACCCGGAATATAATCCGGATTGATCGGGCTGACCGGATGCGGATTGCTTCGAACGCCCACCACGCCGGTCGCGAATTCGTCCATCGTGTTTTTGCCAATAAGCATCGCACCCAGATCCAGCAGGCGCTGCACCACCGGCGAGGTAGTGGTAGACAAGGTTTTGTACTCGGGACAGCCCGCGGTAAGCGGCAGGCTCTCCACATGAATATTGTCCTTTACAGAAAAAGGAATACCGTAAAGGGGGAGGGCCGGATCCATTGTTGCCAGCTGGTCAGCCCTCGCCAGAACTTCAGCCTCTGGAACCAGGAAGCTCCATTCAGCATGCGAGCTTCGCTCTGCAATTCGGCGCAGGACTTTCTCCGCCACCTGCCTGGGAACAAACGTTCCCGCCAGATAACCCTCCCGGAGATTAGACAAGTCCAGGCCGTTTTCAGAAGTCAGTGAAGCTCGCATAGCATAAAGGTTCCTCTGGTTGTGCCTGAACTAGCGCCATTGCTTGGATCCATCGTCACTGGATGATTCCATCCGCCTGTCAGAAATAGCTGTTTACAATTTTCAGACCCAAAACCAGAAGGGTCGAAAACATCAGCAAGGTTGTCATCACATCGAAGAAGAGGTCCGGCAACCGGTTTGAAATTAACTGGCCAAGCACCACGCCTGCCAGTGTCGGCAGCAGATAAATGGTGATACCGGCCAGCACTGTGTCGGACAGCCCGCTCAGGGCTATTGAAATGACCAGCATGCCGCTGTAGGAACCCACCATCAGCGCGAACACCGTGGCGCGAACGCGGGCCGGGTTCAGGCCTCTGGAACGGAGAAATACCAGCGCCAGTGGACCCGGCATCGCCAACGTAGCGCTCATCACGCCAGAGGCCATGCCGTAGAACAGGCTGGCCCGTTCAACAACGGGCTCCGCCGATTCAAGCACCTCCCGGCTGGGGCCCTGTATCATCACCGTTATGTAACGCACCAGGCAGTATGCCAGGGCCATAAGGGCCGCCACCCGGATGGCATTGATTGACGCCATCAGCAGCAAGGCACTACCCACCAGAAGCCCTGCCAGGGTTCCGATGGCCAGCCGTGTAAGCTCATAGGGCATAATCCGCCGACGAACGAAGGGCGCAATGCCCGCAACGATAAGAAGCGTCAACGCGCCAGTCATCTGAATGGCATCCACCGGCTCATAGAACGCCAGCAGCATTGGCGCGACAATCAGCCCGAACCCGAGCCCGGTGGTGATCTGTACCAGGGCGCCCAGAAAACAGACAGTCAGAATTAGGGGTTCCATCGACATCATTGGCCCAGAGAGTTAATCATTCGCTCCTCACAACTTGTTATAACCAGTTGCGACGGATTTTGCACAGGCCGTGCCAGGCTATAAAACTCGCTTATTTTCAGAGTCATACGGAATTACCCGGTGGTCGCTGTGCGTAAAGCAATGCGCTACCCGGTGACATAAGTCAGGGAAAGCACTTTTAGGGTGCGTCTTTCATCGTCACACACCGCCGAGCCGGGTAACCTGTCCTAATAACGAACCAGGAGAGCCCCGCATGGCCGCATTACACCCGAGCATCGGTAAATTCTTATGGCTTGGCCTGTGCCTCACCCTGCTCGCAAACCCGGCACTTGCTGAGTCCAACGGTGACCCTCTGCTGAAACCTTTTTCATCCGCAACATCGCTGGAACCAGACTGGGAAGTGCTGAAATTTCCCAACATTGACCGCATGACCAAATACCGGCTGGTTCAGGACAACGGTGAGCAAGTGGTGATGGCTTCAACGGGCGGAGGCGCTTCCGGGCTGATCGCCCGGATCCGGGTGGAGCCGGAGCAGCAGCTGATATTGCGATGGCGCTGGAAGATTTCATCGGTCTACGAGAAGGGCAACGCCCGCTCAAAAGATGGTGATGACTACCCGGCACGAATCTATGTGGCGTTCGAATTTGAGGCGGATAAGGCCGGGTTCTTTGAACGGGCAAAGCGCAAGGCGGCAGCACTGGTATTCGGTGAGGAACTGCCGGGTAATGCCCTGAATTACATCTGGGCCAACCAGCTGGAGCAAGGCGCCCTGGTGGCCAATCCGTACACCGATACCACTATGATGCAGGCCGTCGAATCCGGCAATGACAAAGCGGGTCAATGGGTCACCGCTGAGCGCGATATTGTGGCGGATTATCGTGAAGCGTTCGGCACCGAGCCGCCCGCCGTTGTCGGTATAGCCATTATGTCGGATTCCGACAATACTGGTGAAAGCGCCAGCGCCTGGTACGGAGACGTTTCGCTGACCCGCCAGTAAGGTGGAAGAAAACCGGTTTTATTGCAGGGTCTGAAGCTGGCCACTTTCAACCAGGCGTTTATAAGCGTCGTCAAACTGCCTTACGATGGTCGCTGTATCCGGATTGGCCCGGGACACAATGAAAGCCCCTCGTGCCTGGAATATCGGTGTGCCGGTCAGTTCCAGCCCCGGAAACAAATGCTTTACCGCCTGCACCGGCTCGTCATAATCCAGTACGTATTGTCCGCGCCCGAGTTCCAGCATGCGCAGCGCCGATTCATGGCCTGGCGCATAGGAAAGGTCACTGTCGTTCAAAGCCAGATTCCGCAATGCGCCCAGATAGCTATAGCCGTTGATCATTATCAGCGGTTTACCCTGCAGGGACGCCAGATCATCTGGCGGTTCCACGTGTTCCTGGTGAAACGCATATAAAATAACCCGCATGGGGGTAGCGGCACTTTCATAGACACTGCCGCGAATCTGGGGAATATTCGCCACGCCTGGCCAGAAGTCGATCCTTCCGGTTCTGAGATAGAGATAAACTCTTGCGATGGGAAGGTGAACCCACTCCACCTTATAGCCTGCTTCATCAGCGACGGCTTCCGTCATGTCTATCCACGGACCAGACGCATTGCCATCCCTATCGACATACTTGAAAGGTGGGAAATCCACAAACCCGGTCCGCAGAACCGGTTTCTGATCTGCAGGCTTCGCAGAGAAAGTCAGAGTCGGGGCCATGGCTGCCAGAACAACTATAAGGCAAGCCAACACCAGCCTGTTCATCTATTGAACCTCCGGGCTCACGCAAGTGACACCGTTATATTAGCAGACGGGCCGGGGCTTGCTTGCGCGCGCTTGCACCTTTGTGATGCAGAGAATCGGGCAGAGCGCACCATAAGCGATCTTTTCCGCTCTTGAGCACCTCGACCCTCTGCAAAAAAGTTTTTTTTTCAATGGGTTGAAAACTCTGGCACGCCACTTGTTATGAATCTATCACGCAGCGAGAAGTCGGTTTCTGAAACCACCATCAAAGCGCGACAATCTGACCAATGGTCAACTAGGGTTCCGGCCTGACTCTGCCAAGCGCAGAAACAGGTGACTGGTCCGAGAGTTGACGACCTTTTCCAAGGTTACACGGCGGGACAAAAGCCCGGGAGAATCGTTCAGTCACTGACGCCTCTCGTGTTTTTGAAACACACCCAGCCAACTGGAAAAGGTAGAAACGGTTATGTTGCAAACGGCAGCCCCCCTCTACAACGATCTGATTCCCGGCGGATCCCACTGGTCTTTCATCATGCGACGCGGCCATGTGCTGCGCCTGATTGACGAGACCGGCGGCGCCAACGTCGGCATGTTGATGTACAACCCCGAGAACCCTCTCGAGCGTTACAACATGCCGGACACCCTGAAAAACCAGCACACGTTCAAGCTCACCCAGGGGCATGTTCTGCTCTCGGATATGGGCCGTGTGTTTGCCTCCATCATTCGCGACGACCTGGGCTGGCACGACACCGTTAGTGGCACCTGCAATGCCAAGCAGGTTGAAGAGCGCTGGGGCAAGAAAACTTATCAGGAAGCCCACAACCACTATCACCGCAACGGCTTCACCAGCTTTCTGAATGAACTGGCCAAATACGACCTGGGCAAGAAAGATCTGACCGCCAACCTGAACTGGTTCAGCCGGGTAAAAACCGACGATGACGGCAACATGACCTACGTCAGTGATCACTCACACGCGGGCGCGACAGTGGATCTGCGGTTTGAGATGGACACGATTGTGGTGCTGCACACCTGCCCGCACCCACTGAATACGGCATCCGAGTATCCGAGCCACCCCCTGCGGTATCAGCTATTCAAGGCAGCGCCGGTGTCTGACGTCGACCCTTGCAAGCTCTCGTCACCGGAGGCCACCCGCGCCTTCGCCAACACCGCCCTGTATCACATGATGCAGTCCTGATCGCGAGGAGGCCCGGACATGATTAAAGCAAGCGCATTGATACCCGATAACGCCAGCTTCCGCGAGACAGTTCCAGCCGGTGAGTATTTCCTGAAAGTGATCAAGGCAGGCGAAACCGTCCGCATCCTCGACCTGGAAGGCAACCAGGCCGCCGACACCCTGTTCTACAACGCCCACAACCCGACCGAGCGCTACAGCGCCGTGGATACTATCCGCGAGCAAAGCAATGTCTATCTGACCGCCGGCTCGAAGCTGATGTCGTCCGAGAACAACGTCATGCTGGAAATCACCGCCGACACCTGCGGCCGCCACGACACCCTCGGCGGTGCCTGTGCCGCGGAAAGCAACACCACCCGCTACGCCCTGGAAAAGAAATGCATGCACGCCTGTCGCGACAGCTGGCTGGTCGCGTTCACCGAGCATGAAGAACTGGGCATGGGCAAACGGGACATCACCCACAACATCAACTTCTTCATGAACGTGCCGGTTACCGCCGATGGTGGCTTGACCTTCGAAGACGGCATTTCCGACGCGGGCAAATACGTGGAGCTGCGCGCCGAGATGGACGTACTGGTGATGATTTCCAACTGCCCTCAGCTGAACAACCCCTGCAACGGCTGGAACCCGACACCCATCGAGGTGCTGGTATGGAACTGACACACCCGGTCAACAAGGTTCTGATTGCCAACCGGGGCGCCATCGCCTGCCGCGTTATTCGCACTCTGAAAGCCATGGGGGTCGGATCAGTCGCGGTCTATGCCGAAGCAGATGCCGATTCCCTGCACGTTCGCCAGGCCGATGAAGCCATTTCCCTGGGCCAGGGTTCCGCCGCCGACACCTATCTGGATCAGGACAAACTGTTTGGGGTGATTCGTGAGACCGGCGCTCAGGCGATTCATCCGGGCTACGGTTTTCTGAGTGAAAACGCGAACTTTGCCCGCCGTTGCGAGGCTGAAGGCGTCATCTTTCTCGGCCCCACCCCAGAGCAGATGGAAGATTTTGGCCTGAAACACACCGCTCGCTCGCTGGCCGAAAAGGCCGGCGTTCCTATGCTGCCAGGCACCGGATTGCTGAGCGGCCTGAAAGAAGCGCTATCGGAAGCGGCCAGCATCGGCTACCCGGTGATGCTGAAAAGCACGGCCGGCGGCGGCGGTATTGGCATGTCCCGCTGTTACAGCGATGAGGATCTGAGCAAGCACTTCGAGTCGGTTCAGCGCCTCAGCCAGAACAACTTCAGCAACAACGGCGTGTTTCTGGAAAAGTTTGTCGAACACGCCCGTCATATTGAAGTGCAACTATTCGGCGATGGCCAGGGCAAGGTCATAGCCCTTGGCGAGCGGGACTGTTCAGCACAGCGCCGTAATCAGAAAGTCATTGAGGAAGCCCCGGCCCCCGGCCTGAGCGACGACGTTCGTCAGCGGATGCATGCCACCGCACGGGAACTGGGTGAAAGCATCCACTACCGCAGCGCCGGCACCGTGGAGTTTATCTACGACCCCGACACCGAGGACTTCTACTTCCTGGAAGTGAACACCCGCTTACAGGTAGAGCACGGCGTGACCGAGCTGGTGTATGGCGTGGATATCGTTCGCTGGATGGTGGAGCTGGGCAGCGACACCCTGCCCGACCTGAATCAGATCGGCGCCGGGCTCAGCCCAAAGGGCCATGCCATTCAGGCACGGATCTACGCCGAAGACCCCAACAAGGACTTCCAGCCCAGCGCCGGGCTATTGACCAACGTGGTCTGGCCAGAGGGCGACAGCCTGCGAATCGATCACTGGATTCAGCCGGGAACGGAAATTTCGCCGCTTTTCGACCCCATGTTGGCAAAAGTCATCGTGTATGAGGCCGACCGGGAAACCGCGCGAAAAGCCCTGGCCAATGCGCTGGACGATACTCAGTTGTACGGCATTGAAACCAATCGCCAGTACGTCAGCCAGGTATTGAACGATTCCCATTTTATCGAGGGCCGGATATTTACCCGCACCCTGAACGAATTTGACTATCAGCCGTCGACCGTCGATGTATTAACCGGCGGCACGATGACCACCATTCAGGACTATCCCGGCCGCATCGGCTACTGGGAAGTCGGTGTTCCACCATCCGGTCCCTTCGACAGCTATTCCTTCCGTCTGGGCAATCGTCTGTTAGGCAACCCCGAAGGGGCGCCCGGACTGGAGATTACCCTCAAAGGCCCGGTGCTGGTGTTCAATCAGGCAACACAGATTGTCCTGACCGGCGCCGAACTGGACGCCACCCTGGACGACCAGCCCGTGGCGCTCTGGCAGATCGTTGATGTGGCCGCCGGCAGCACCCTGAAACTGGGCGCCACCCGTGACACCGGTGCCCGCGCCTATGTGCTGTTCAGTGGCGGACTGAACTGCCCCGAATATCTGACATCCTGCAGCACCTTTACCCTGGGCCAGTTTGGCGGCCACTGCGGGAGGTCTTTGCGGGCCGGTGATGTGCTGGCTCTCAGAGACACAAAGCAGGTGGAAGCCGTCAGCCTGCCCCGGGATCTGAAACCTACCATTGGCCACGAGTGGACACTGCATGTGACCTATGGCCCCCACGGCGCGCCGGATTATTTCACCGAGGACGACATTGCCACCTTTTTCGGCAGCGACTGGGAGATCCACTACAACTCCAGCCGCACCGGCATCCGCCTGATTGGCCCTAAACCTGATTGGGCCCGCAGTGACGGCGGCGAAGCCGGGATGCACCCGTCCAATATTCATGACAATGCCTATGCCGTGGGCACCGTCGATTTTACCGGTGACATGCCGGTGATTCTGGGCCCGGATGGCCCCAGCCTCGGCGGATTTGTCTGCCCGGTGACGGTCATCAGCGCCGATCTGTGGAAACTGGGTCAGCTCAAGGCCGGTGACAAGGTCCGTTTTCTGCCCGTCGATCAGGATCAGGCGGTCACCCTGCGAGCGGCGCAGGATGAAAGTATCAGCACGCTGCTGGCGACAAAAGCGGAGATCACACCGATCACGCCAAAAACCCCGATCCTGGATGCCCTTGGCACCGATCAGCACGAAACCGGCGTGGTCTACCGGGCCGCCGGCGACAACTACGTGCTGGTGGAATACGGCCCCATGGAGCTGGATATCCGCCTGCGTTTCCGCGCCCACGCGCTGATGCAGTGGCTGAGGGAACGCAAGCTGGACGGTATTCTGGAACTGACGCCCGGTATCCGTTCATTGCAGGTCCATTACGACAGCCAGCAGCTGGCCCAACGCACATTGCTGGACACCCTGATCAGCGCCGAAAAGGAACTGGAGCAGCAACCGGAGTGGGACGTACCCGCCCGGATTGTTCACCTGCCGCTGTCCTGGGATGACGAGGCCTGCCATACCGCCATCCAGAAATACATGCAGTCGGTGCGTAAAGACGCGCCCTGGTGCCCCAGCAATCTGGAGTTCATCCGCCGCATCAACGGCCTGGACAGCATCGACGAGGTCAAAAAGACTCTGTTCGAAGCCAGCTATCTGGTCATGGGCCTGGGGGATGTTTACCTGGGCGCGCCGGTAGCCACACCGCTGGACCCAAGACACCGCCTGGTCACCACCAAGTACAACCCGGCCCGCACCTGGACCGCGGAAAACTCCGTAGGCATTGGCGGCGCCTACCTGTGCATCTACGGCATGGAAGGCCCCGGTGGCTACCAGTTTGTGGGTCGTACCCTGCAGATGTGGAATCGCTATCGCACCACCGAATACTTCGAAAACGGCAAGCCCTGGCTGTTGCGCTTTTTTGATCAGGTCCGCTTCTACGAAGTCGGCGCTGAAGAACTGCAACGGATTCGCCGGGATTTCCCCAACGGCGACTACCCCATCAAGGTCGAGGAAACCCGTTTCAATCTCAAGGATTACGAGGCATTCCTGGCAGACAACCAGAATGAAATCGAGACCTTCACCGACAAGCGCAAGCAGGCGTTCGACGAAGAACTGCAGCGCTGGATCGAATCCGGCCAGATCAACTTCAGTTCCGAAGCACCGGAGGAGATTGAAAGCGACGATGATTTGTCCAATCTGCCAAACGGCCAGCTCGCGGTGGAAAGCCACGTGGCGGGCAACCTCTGGGAGTGCCTGGTGAAACCTGGCGACACCGTTACCGCACAGCGCCCGGTGGCCGTCATTGAATCCATGAAGATGGAAATCGAATTACTCAGCCCGGTCAGCGGCCGGGTCGTGAACGTCCTTCGCGACGCCGGGCAGGCCGTTCAGCCCGGCACGCCGGTGGTGATTATTGAAGAAACCTGAGCAACAGAAACTCGGGCGAATACAAAGCAATACCGACCAACAACCTGTTAAGAACGACCCTAGGAGAAAGCCATGAAAACACCAACCGTTATGAAACGTCTCGGTTCCGCGCTGAGCATCAGCCTTCTGGCCGCCAGTGTATCCATGAACGCCGCCGCTGAAGAGAAAGACTCGTTCAGCATCGCCTGGACCATCTACGCGGGCTGGGTGCCCTGGCAGTACGCTGAAGACTACGGAATCATGAAGAAGTGGGCCGATAAGTACGACATCGAAGTGGATATCGTGCAGGTCAACGACTACATCGAGTCCATCAACCAGTACACCGCCGGCCAGTTCGACGGCGTCACCGCCACCAGCATGGACGGCTTGTCGATCCCGTCAGCGTCCGGCATTGATACCACGGCCCTGATTGTCGGTGATTATTCCAACGGCAACGACGGCCTGGTCTCCAAAGACGCCGAAAGCATCGAGGACCTGGAGGGCGGTACGGTTCACCTGGTTGAGCTGTCCGTCTCCCACTACCTGCTGGCCAGGGCACTGACCACTGTCGGCCTGGAAGAGCGCGATCTGAGCGTGGTGAACATTTCCGATGCCGACCTGGTCTCGGCTTTCCAGACCGACGACGTTCGTCACGTGGCTACCTGGAACCCGCTGCTGACGGAAGTGGAAGCCTTCCCCGGCGCCACCAAGCTGTTTGATTCCAGCCAGATTCCGGGCCACATCAAGGATTTGACCCTGGTGAACACGGAAACCCTGGCGGACAACCCAAAGCTGGGCAAAGCCCTTGTGGGTGCCTGGTACGAGACCATGAGCATTCTTGAATCTGACACGCCGGAAGGCGAGGAAGCCCGCGCGTTTCTGGGTGAGCTGTCGGGTACAGATCAGGAAGGCTATGAGGCGCAGCTGGCAGGCATGAAGATGTTCTGGGAGCCCCAGATGTCGGTGGACTTCATCAACAGCGAAGACGCTTTTGCAGCGATGGACGATGTTCGTCAGTTCTCGTTCGAGAAGGGGCTGCTGGGCCAGGGCGCGATGACCCCGGACTTCGTCGGTATCGAGTTCCCGGACGGCACCGTAATGGGCGACGAGAGCAACGTGAAGCTTCGCTTCAACGATGACTACATGGAGATGGGCGCGGCTGGCGAGCTCTGATTTTGTTATTACTTGCCTGATTGGCGACCGAAGGGCACGATATTCGTGCCCTTTTTTTTGGTTTGGGAGCATGGTTGAGGGCGGAAGGTCTTTCCAAAACACGCTCCTTCGGCACATCCATGTGACGCTTGGGCTCCGCCATCCATGGCTCCGCACAGTTTTGGAAAGACCTTCCGCCCCCACCCCCGAACCTCGAGTAAACCGGAGACCTTAACTACCAATGCGTCGTACCAAGGAAGATGCTGAGAAAACCCGCCAGACGGTTCTGGAAGCGGCGCTTACGCTGTTCAGCCGTGACGGTTACTCGCTGACCACCCTCAGCCGGATTGCCAAGGAAGCTGGCTGCAGCCGTGGGCCGATTTACTGGCACTTCGAGAACAAGGACGACCTCTACGAAGCGGTTCTTGCCTATTCCCAGGAGCCATTAGAAGCACTGGTCGCGGAGTGCAGCAAGATGCGGGAAGCGCCGGTGGAAGCTATGAACCGGTTCATCGAACAGTGGCTTGGGCTGCTGGCCAATAACCGGAAATACCGTCAATCGTTCGAGATTCTGTTGAACAAGACCGAACTGACGGATGCCATGAGCCGAACGCTCAAGCGCGAGCGGGCTCTGACCAAATCAATCATCGCCATGTTTCAGGACCTGGTCGCTGGGGCGGCAGAGCGCGGTTTGATTCTGACAAAGGAAGATCCGAAGAATCTGGGCCTGCTGAGTTACACCTATCTGATGGGCATCACCCAGACCTGGTTATTTGCACCGAAGCTGTTTTCGTTGAAGCAGGAGGCTCCGTTTTTTCGGCGTCAGTTCTGGGCGATGCTAGACAGGCGTTAGAACCTGATCAGAAAAGCTTCAGGTAACGCGCCACTTCCCACTCAGACACGTGGTTCTGATAGCTTTCCCACTCTTCCTGCTTGAACTCAATGAAGCTTTTGAACATCGCCTCACCAAACACTTCCTTCGCCAACGGATCTGCCGCGAACGCTTCTAAAGCCTCACCGAGATTGCGCGGCAAGTATTCTATGCCCCGCTCGGCGATCTCGGCGTCGCTGACGTTGTACATGTTTTCGTGATGCGGCTCGCCGGCATCCAGCCCCTCACGAATGCCTTCAAGACCCGCCGCCAGAATCAACGCTCCGCCCAGATAGGGATTAGAGGCAATGTCTGCTGCCCGGCACTCGATGCGCCCACCCATACTGGGAATACGAATCATATTGGTGCGGTTGTTGGAGCCATAACACATGAACACCGGCGCCCAGGTAGAGCCCGACATGCTGCCCTGGCGCACCAGGCGCTTGTAGCTGTTGACGGTTGGCGCAATCACCGCACAAATGGCGGCGGCGTGTTTCAGAACCCCGGCGGTGAAGTGATAGGCGACCTTGCTGATGCCACAGCCGTGCAGGTCATCGCCGTCGGGCTCGAACAGGTTCTTGCCGGTATTCAGGTCCGCCAGCGACATATTGTAGTGGGCGCCGCTGCCGGTGCGGTCCGCGAACGGCTTGGGCATGAAGCTGGCAAACGCGCCGTGCTTGCGGGCGATTTCGTTGGCCATCATACGGAAGAACGTCAGTCGGTCTGCCATGGTCAGGCCGTCGGCGTATTTGAAGTCGGTTTCGAACTGGCCGTTGGCGTCTTCGTGGTCGAAGGAATAGACGTCCCAGCCCAGTTCGTTCATCGCATCCACCAGCTCGTCCATGATGGGCAGATTGTCCATCAGCGTGCGCGGGTCGTAACAGGGCTTGCCCAGGTTGTCGCGGTCGCTGAGCGGGGCAAAACCGCCACCTTCGGTTTCCTTGAGGATGAAAAACTCGGTTTCGATGCCGAGATTGAACTGGTATCCCATATCGGCCGCAGCATCCAGCTGGCGGCGGAAAATATTGCGCGAACAGGCCTCAAACGGCTTGCCGTTCAGGTAGAGGTTCCCCGGGAACCAGGCCAACTGGCGATTCCATGGGCAGATCGCCATGTTGTTAGCATCCGGCATAGAGGCGACTTCGTCGTCGGAAATGTCCTGGGGTACGCCATCCAGCGCGGCGCCGGTGTAGAGCTCCGACCCTTCCATCATCTGGCCCAGATGGGCCACCGGGACAAACTTACCCTTGGTGACGCCGTGAATGTCCACATAGCTGGCAATGGCGTATTTCACGCCGGCTTCGGTGAGCTGCTTTTTTAGCTCGGGGACGGATTTCGATTCTGACATGGTTCATCCTCTCAAGATTCTGGCCAGGGCTTCGTGCCCCGATAAGCAAACAGTTCTGGCATGAAGTTTTCATTCAACTTACATGCCATAGTGTATGTAAAATTACGCGAAGCGGAGCCAGAGTGTGGCCTGACCGGCTCTGAGCGAATCTTGAAAGGATAAACGAATGCCATTTAATCAATGGGTTATAGATGACTTTGAGGCAGGTGATCTGACCCTCTCCGGGGGCGGCATTCTGCGAAACGCCCGTTTGCACTACCATCAGATCGGGCAGATGAATGCACAAAAAGACAACGTGATTCTGTTGCCCACGTACTATGGTGGTGCAGCCGAGGGTAACCGCGCTTTCGTGTCGCCCGAATACGGTCCGCTGGATCCGCAGCAATACTGCATTATTATTCCCGCCATGCTGGGCGCAGGTGAATCGTCCTCGCCGTCCAACACACTGGGAAGTCAGGCCGGGCCCGGTTTCCCCGCCATCAGCCTCTACGACAACGTGATGCTGCAGAAACAGCTGCTGGATGCACGTTTCCCGGGCGCATCCATCGCACTGGTCATGGGTTGGTCCATGGGCGGTATGCAGGCGCTTCAGTGGGCATCACTGTCCCCTGAAAAAGTCAGGTCCGTTTTGGCAACCTGCTGCACCGCCCGGTGCAGCCCCCACAATTGGCTGTTTCTGGAGGGCGTGAAGGCAGCCCTGACCTGCGACGCGGATTTCGCAGGTGGGCATTACAGGCGGCCGCCAGAAAAAGGCCTGAAAGCTTTTGGCACCGTATACGCGGGCTGGGCCTATTCTCAGGCGTTTTTCCGTCGGGGCGGCTACAAGGAACTGGGGTTCGACTCGGTCGAAGCGTTAGTGCGCTTCTGGGAAAACGATCATCTGGCCCAGGATGCCAATGATCTGCTGTGCGCCTTGAAGACGTGGCAAAGTAGCGATATTTCTGCCAATCCCACCTTCAACGGGGACTTTGCCCAAGCGCTCGGCGCCATCACCATGCCCGCCGCCGTCATGCCCTCCCGAAGCGATCTGTATTTCGCCGTTGATCAGGCCACAGAGGAATCCGGGCGGATGCCGGGTGCAAGACTGTCGGTTCTCGAATCAGACTGGGGGCACATCGCCGGCGGTCCCGGCCGCCATGAGGGTATGATGGCCAAGATATGGGAGGTCGCCGGGGAGCTACTGAACGCCCAATGATCCACCAATTATGGGGCGATCGGAGGTGGCGCGCACCATAATAAGGCGTCTGCTGATCACCAGACCCGTTCACAACTCGGCTGTTGGCCCATCGTCGCCAGTTTCCGGCCTCTCGACACAACATGGCACGCGGTCTGCAGCGAAAACAGGCAAAACAGCTTGTAAACCGAACGTAGCAACACTGCGACGGCCACAGATTTACCAATGGGCGACTAGGGTTCCGGTTCATCGACGCGAAAACACCGCACAACGATGAATGACTGGTCCGAGAGTCGCCGACCTCTGCGAGGTTACACGGCGGGACAAAAGCCCGGGAGATTGAATCCATCAGGATTTCAGTGCCGTGTTGTGCCAACAGAGGAGTGCCTGCCATGAGTTCCATGCGACTGATCAACCGACACCCGGGCCGCTTTTCCGCCATCGCGCTGGGCCTGATCCCCTTCGTTATATTGATCCTGATTTACGGCATGGCCTCCCATGAGCGCCTGGCAGAGAACCCCAACGACAAACTGCTGCCCGGTCTTGAACAGATGACCGCTGCTGTCGAACGCATGGCGTTTCAGGAAGATAAACGCAGCGGAAACTACCTGATGTGGGAAGACACCGTTGCCAGTCTGGAGCGACTGGGCATGGGTATCGGCATTGCCGCGTTGATGGCGCTGGTTGTTGGCATTCTGAACGGCACCTTGCCGCTGTTCAGGGCCAATATGGCACCGCTGGTGTCGGCAGCTTCAATGGTACCGCCACTGGCAATTCTCCCTATTCTGTTCATCGTGTTTGGTCTGGGGGAACTGTCCAAAGTCATGCTGATTGTCATCGGGACGGCACCGGTGATGATGCGGGACGTGGCCCAGCGGGTCCGCGAACTGCCCCAGGAGCAGTTCATCAAGATCCAGACCCTGGGCGCCAACTCCTGGCAGGTGATCAACCGCATGGTGCTGCCACAGATTCTGCCCCGGCTGATCGACACCATGCGTCTGAGCCTGGGCCCGGCCTGGCTGTTCCTGATCGCCGCCGAAGCCATTGCCTCCACCGAAGGCCTCGGCTACCGGATCTTTCTGGTTCGGCGCTATCTGGCCATGGATGTCATTCTGCCTTACGTCATCTGGATAACCATCCTTGCCATTATCATCGACCAGTGTTTGCGCCTGACTAACCGCAAGCTGTTTCCCTGGTACAACGCGGGAGGCCACTGATGAGCTTTATTACGATAAAAAATCTGTGGAAGGAATACGGCAAACAAGTGGTGCTGGAAAATCTCAATCTAGAGATAGAACAGGGGGAATTCTGCACTCTGGTCGGCGCTTCGGGCTGCGGCAAGTCTACCTTCCTGAAAATGCTGCTGGGGCAGGAACAGCCCAGCCGCGGTACGCTGAACCTGGAAGACGAGCCCTTTCCCCCGCAGCCGGACCGCAACCGGGGCATCGTGTTTCAGCGCTATTCCGTGTTTCCCCACCTATCGGTGCGGGACAATGTGCTGATGGGGCTGGAACTGGAACAAAGGCCCATCCTTGGCAAGCTGTTCGGCAAGCCGCGGCGTGAGGCACTGGTCAAAGTCGATGCCATGCTGGAAGCGGTTGGCCTGACTGGCGCGGCCAACAAATGGCCTCACGAACTGTCCGGTGGCATGCAGCAGCGGCTGGCAATCGCCCAGTCGTTTCTGATGAAACCTCGGGTGCTGTTGCTTGACGAACCTTTCGGTGCGTTGGATCCCGGTATTCGCAATGACATGCATCAACTGCTGCTCAGGCTGTGGAAGGAAACTGACACCACGATATTCATGGTGACCCACGACCTCCATGAAGGTTTCCGCCTGGGCACCCGTTTGCTGGTGTTCGATAAGGTCCGCCACGACCCCCATGATCCTCAGGCTTTTGGTGCAACCATCACCTACGACCTGCCGATCGGTAAGACCGACGACGGCCTGCTTGAAGACATTCAAACCAACCTATCCAAAACCGCCCGCATTCAGGCGGCGTGAGACCCTTATGAACCCGACACCTCCTACTCTGGACCTGGGCGCTCTCAGCCGGGCCTACAAAAACGGCACCCTCACGCCCCCGGCTCTCATTGAGTCGTTGCTTGAGCGCGCCCGGTCATTCGAACAGCACAACATCTGGATTCACCTGGCCACGGCCCAGGAGCTGGCGCCCTATCTGGACCGGCTGACCGATCATAGCCCTGAAGACCTGCCGCTTTACGGCGTGCCCTTTGCGGTAAAGGACAACATCGATGTAGCCGGTATGCCCACGACTGCCGGTTGCGAAGCCTACCGCTACCGGCCGACTGAGCACGCCGCCGTGGTTCAGGCCCTCGTGGACGCGGGCGCTATTCCCATTGGCAAAACCAATCTGGACCAGTTTGCCACCGGCCTGGTCGGCACCCGGTCCCCGGAGCCCTGGGGGCCCTGCCGGAACAGCGTAAATCCTGATTACATTTCCGGCGGATCCTCGGCCGGATCAGCGGTGGCCGTGGCTCTGGGGTTGGCAAGTTTCTCACTGGGCACGGATACCGCCGGTTCAGGCCGGGTTCCCGCCGCCTTCAATAACCTGATTGGCCTGAAGCCCACTCTGGGTCGCGTCAGCGTTCGTGGCGTGGTGCCGGCCTGCCAGACTCTGGACTGTGTGTCCCTGTTCGCACGGGATGCCCAACAGGCCCACGACATTCTGGCAGTAATGGAAAAGCCGGATCCCCAGGATCCCTGGCAGCGGTCCGCCCCCACGGGCGCAAAGCCTATTCCGGCCAACTTCCGGTTTGGCGTTCCGCAGCGGGGCCAGTTGGATTTCGACGGTGACAAGAATTCCGAGCAGCTGTTTTACCAAGCCATCGATCACCTGACGTCCCTCGGGGGAGAAGCCGTCGAACTGGACTTCGCACCCTTCCTTGAAGCCGCCAAACTGCTGTACGAGGGCCCGTGGGTGGCGGAGCGCTATCTGGCCACCAGCCCGCTGATCAGTGAACAGCCCGATGCATTGCTGCCCGTTACGCGAAGCATCATCGAAAAAGGCGCAGAAGGAACTGCGCGGGATGCGTTTGCCGCTCAGTACCGGCTCAAAGCTCTGAAAGCCCGGGCCGATCAGAACTGGTCCAGGTTAGATGTCATCGTGACGCCGACAACGCCGACCATCTACACCATTGAGCAGCTGAACGCAGAACCTGTGACGCTGAACAGCAATCTCGGCACCTACACCAATTTCATGAACCTGCTGGATTACAGTGCCGTGGCGGTACCCGGCGGTTGGCTGGACACCGGACTGCCTGGCGGTTGCACGCTCTTTGCCCCCGCCTTCCAGGACGAACAACTGCTGGCACTGGCTTCACGATTACAGCCACTGGGTAGTCAGACAGTCGGTGCTCTGGAAGATCCGGTGACGGCTTCTGAATTTGCAGCCAAAGAGCGCACCATTGACGTCCTGGTCTGCGGCGCGCACCTGTCCGGCCTGCCGCTGAATCATCAGCTCACCAGCCGCAAAGCGGCACTGGTGGAAACCACTCACAGCGCCGACTGCTATCGCATGTACCTGCTGGCGGGCGGACCGCCGTTCCGGCCCGGCATGATTCGGGATCCGGGACAGGGCGTCGCGCTGCCGGTGGAAATCTGGCGAGTGCCCGCCGACCAGTTCGGCAGCTTCGTGGCCGGTATTCCCGCACCTCTGGGCATCGGCCAGGTTGAACTTGAGGATGGCCGCTGGGTGGCCGGATTCATCTGCGAGCCGGTTGGCCTGGAGGGCGCCCGTGAGATCACCGATCTGGGCGGCTGGCGGAATTACGTGGCGCAGGCGTGATCGCGGCTTGAACGCAGCGCCCTCCCGCGCCTGTCATCGAACTGACTAAAAAGTGACACAAAGGCTTCACTTTGCCCTGCTAGTTTTTGAACAAACCAGCAGGACAAAGGTCTATGACGTCTGCCTTCAGCTTATACATGTTTGCCGCTCTGGCCCTTGGATATCTGGTCTACAGAATTTGCATCAGACTTCGGCTTTCAAGGGCAAAACATCCCTCCCTTCGCGGGCACAGCAACTGGTCCCGCCGCATCGCGCGACTGATTCCTTTTTTCAGCTACGACGAGACCGGTTTTTTTGCCTGCGATGGCGCGCCCTTACCCGTTGTTCAGCAGCGCCGCACCGCCCTTCACCAGCTAAAGACCGACACTGAAAAGCAGTGTGCCCGAACCCTCAACCACTGCCGTTCCATTCAGAACACCGTGTCGGACGTCAGGTTCACCAGCCGATACCGGGTGCCTTTTCCATTCAGCGAACAGCTGCCGGAGTGCTTCAGGCTCGGCTCCATGGCCGATGAAACCCGGGGCTCGCAGGTCAAAGATCTCGACGGAAACTGGCGCTACGACCTGTCCGGCTCCTACGGGGTGAACGTCTTTGGCTACGACTTCTACAAACAATGCATGGATGAGGGCATCGAAAAAACCCGGGGCCTGGGGCCGGTGCTCGGCGCCTATCATCCGCTGATTGCCGAAAACGTCGACGCCATTCGCCAGATCTCCGGACTGGATGAGGTGTCGTTTCACATGTCCGGAACCGAAGCAGTGATGCAGGCGGTGCGGCTGGCTTGCTACCACACCGGCAAAAGCCACCTGGTGCGTTTCTGCGGTGCCTATCACGGTTGGTGGGACGGCGTTCAGCCGGGCATTGGCAATACCCGCAAGGCCCACGACGTTTATACCCTGGCAGATCAAAGCGAGCAGACCCTGCAGGTGTTGCGCACCCGTAAAGACATCGCCTGCGTGCTGATCAATCCCCTGCAGGCCTTCCATCCCAACAGCGATGCACCCTCGGATACCGCACTGGTTGCCAGCGACCGCAGCAACGGCTTCGATAAGCCCGGCTACACCGCCTGGTTACGTCAGGTGCGGGAAGTCTGCAGCCAGCGGGGCATCGTGCTGATTTTTGACGAAGTCTTTACCGGCTTCCGGCTGGCTTATCGCGGCGCCCAGGAATTCTACGGCATTAAGGCCGACCTGGTGACTTACGGCAAAACCCTGGGCGGTGGCCTGCCCATCGGCGTGCTGGCGGGCAGCCATCGGTTGATGCAGCGGTTCAAAGACGAACAGCCCGTCAACGTGTCTTTCGCCCGCGGCACCTTCAATTCCCATCCTTATGTGATGGGTGCGATGAATGTGTTCCTGAATCGCATCCGGCGAGCGGATATCCAGCAGCAGTACCAGGAGTCGGAAAGCCTGTGGAACAGCCGGGTAACCGCCTTCAACCAGCGCCTGCAAAGCGAGGCCCTGCCGCTGCGAATCACCAACATCCATTCCATTCTGTCGGTGCTTTACACCCAGCCCAGCCGCTACAACTGGATGTTCCAGTTTTACCTGCGCCAGGCAGGGCTGGAGCTGAGCTGGACCGGCACCGGCCGGCTGATCATGAGTTACAGCTTTACCGATGCCCAATTCAGCGACGTAATCGACCGGTTTGTCACCGCGGCCCACCAGATGGAAGCCGGCGGCTGGTGGTGGCAAAACCCCGAACTGACCAACAAGGCGATCAAACGCCAGTTCCTGGTGGACATGCTGTCTGCCCGATTCCCGATCCTCAAAGGCTGGCTGCCCGGTCCGATTGCGATCCAGAACCAACACTCCACAAAGGTGGGTTAACGATGACCATGCAATGGCAAAGCAACGGCGAACCCCGGTTCCGTCAAGGCCTGAGAACGGAGTTCGACCACTTTATCAGCCAACAGGCCCAGCGCTTCGACCCGGAAAACTGTCTGCGGATCGATTTCCACTGCCACGACTACAACAGCGATGTGCCGGACGAGCTCTGGGGCCGGATATTGCGGGTGCCGGAAACCTGGCTGAAAACCAGGAAACTGGTGAAAGTCCTGAAGCAGAACGGCAGCTCGGTGGTCACGGTAACCAACCACAACAACGCCCGTTCCTGCTGGGAGCTGCAGGAAAAAGGCGAAGACGTTCTGGTGGGCAGTGAGTTTACCTGCTTCTTCCCCGAGTACGACCTGTTCATTCACGTGCTGACCTACGGCTTTACCCGGGAACAGGAAGTGGTGCTGAACCAGAAGCGCCAGAACATCTACGACTTCCTGCGCTACGCCGCCCGTTACGACATCCCGGTCATCCTGCCCCACCCGCTCTACCTTTATAGCCGTAACGATCGGGTGGACCTGTGCCTGTACGAAAAACTGGCGGTAATGTTCTGGCGTTTTGAAGTGCTGAACGGCCAGCGGGACCTGTGGCAAAGCGTGCTGACCCTGAACTGGGTGCAAAGCCTGACGTCGGACCGGATTCGCGACTACGCCCGCAAGCACAACCTGGACCCGGCCGAGTTCGGGGTGGACCCCGACCAGCCCAAAGTCATGACCGGCGGCTCTGACGATCACACCGGTATTTTTGCCGGGCTCTGTGGCTCACAGCTCTACGTGCCCGACCTGCAGAAGCGCCTGAAAACCGAAGCCGCGTCCGACCTGGCTCTGGAAGCCCTGCGCAACGGCCAGATCGCGCCCTTTGGCAGCGTCGGCGAGAACCAGAAACTCAACATTGCCCTGCTGGACTACTTCGCCCAGGTCGTCACCAAACTCAAGGATCCGGGCCTGCTGCGCATCCTGCTTCACCGCGGCTCTACCTGGGACAAGATGGGCTGCTTTGTGGTCGCCAACCTGTTTCTGGAGATGCAGAAACACAAGAAGACCATGAAGTTTTTCTCGTTCATTCACGACGCACTGCACGGCAAAAAACCCCAGCGGTTCCTGAAATGGCAGGCGGCCAAGGACTACAAGTTCTGCATTGCCCAGCTGGAAAGAATCGCCGACAGCAAACGCAACCACCCCGAGCTCTTTGTCGACACCGTGAACGACAGCATCGGCGAGCTGTTCAACCACCTGAACCAGCTGATCGCCAAACGGGTTGGCAAGGCCCTGGCAAAGCATAAAGGCGCCAGCCTGAAGGACTTTTCCACCGAAGAGCTGACCCGCAAGCTGGAGATTCCCAGCCAGCTGACCTCGCTGTTTCTGGGTGACGGCAAGCGCCAGGACAACATGAGCAACGTCAACCTGGCCGAGGCGCTGGACAGCCTGTCTTTCCCGGTGCTGATCAGTTCGGTGCTGGCAGGCTCAACCCTGACTTCCACCCGGGTGCTGTACCAGAATCGTGAGCTGCTCAACCGCTTCGCCCGGCAACTGGGCCGTAATGAGCACTCTAAACGAGCGCTCTACCTGACCGATACGCTGCTGGACAAGAACGGCGTATCCACGTCGCTTAGCGGCAAACTGAAGGAAATAAAGCGCACGAATCTGCCGATCGATTTCCTGATCTGCCACCCGGAAGCCGAACCCGAGCCCCATCTGCATGTGGTCAAGCCCATTGCCGACATTGATCTGCACCCCTTCGGCGAGCAAACCCTTCAGATTCCGGATGTGATGGAAATCGCCCGCATCTTCTATGAGGGCGGCTACGACCGGATCGTCTGCTCCACGGAAGGCCCCATGGCCCTGGTTGCGCTGTTCCTTCAGCAAATGTTCAACGTGCCCAGCTACTTCTTCATGCACACCGACTGGATTGACTTCATTACCCACGCCACCCGCCTGAACCAACACGAACGGGACCGGGTTCGTCGCCTGATGCGGGCACTCTACAGCCGGTTTGACGGCGTATTCGTGCTCAATCGGGAACACCGGGACTGGCTGACCGGCCATGAAATGCAGTTGCCGCCCGAGCGGGTGTTCCTGACCGCCCACCACACTGCACCCAGGGACCTTCGGGTACAACCGGCACGCAAAGCCGACCTGATTCCCGGCGCCAACGATCAGACCCCGGTCCTGTTCATCGCCTGCCGCCTGAGCCGGGAGAAAGGCATTTTTGATCTGCCCGAGATCGTCCGGGAAGCGCGGCTTTCGGTGCCGGGCCTGAAGATAGTGATTGCCGGTTCCGGCCCCGCCAGCGCCGACCTGCAAAAGGCCATACCGGATGCGGTCTTTGTCGGCTGGCAGACGCGGGAGCAGCTGGCCTCGCTTTATCTGGGGCTGGATCTGTTCGTGTTCCCGTCCCGCTTCGACACTTTCGGCAATGTGCTGCTGGAGGCCATGACTCACGGCATGCCCGCACTGGCCTACAACTGCAAGGGCCCGAAAGACATCATCGAGCACGAGGTCAGTGGCTACCTGGTCGAAGACACCGACACCATGGCCGAGGCGGTTGTCCGCTTCTTCAGCGACCGGGACGGGCGCTCGGTCATGCGGGAAAACGCCCGCAAGCGCGCGGCCCGGTTCCAGGCCGAACCCATCATGCAGCAGTTTCTGGCTGATCTGGGTCTGGACTATCCGGAACAGATCAATGCGCAAGTGACGGTGGCCTAGTGAGCCAAATAAGCCAACCGCACCCTTTGCGTCAAGCCGCGCCCGGCCTGACCGCAGCTGAACAGCTGAATTTCCTGCTGACCAACCGGCTGCCCCGGCGCTGGCTGACCCTGTTCATGGGCCGGTTCAGCCGGATTGAGAGTCCGATGCTGGCCCGGCTGTCCATCGCCGTCTGGCAGCGCTTTGCCGACGACCTGCGGTTGCAGGATTCGCCAGAGCAGCAGTTTCGCAGCCTGCAGGCATGTTTCACCCGCCAGCTCAAACCCGGGCTGCGGCCGGTAGACCCTCGGCCGGACGTTGTCGCCAGCCCCTGCGACGCCATTGTCGGTGCCTGCGGGCGGATCGACGGCAACCAGCTGTTCCAGGCCAAGGGCTTTCCCTACACCCTGGACGAGCTGATTCCCGATGCCCGACTGGCGGCGCGCTATCGCAACGGCCAGTTTGTCACTCTGCGGCTGAAATCCAGCATGTATCACCGGTTCCACGCGCCGGTGGACTGCCAAGTTCGTGAGGTGAATTACATCTCCGGGGACACCTGGAACGTGAACCCGATTGCCTTGAAAAAGGTGGAAAAGCTGTTCTGCAAAAATGAGCGGGCGGTGCTGGAACTGCACTTCGGTCATCCGGATTACAGCCTGACGCTGGTGCCCGTGGCTGCCATTCTGGTGGCCAGCATGAAATTCCACTTCCTGCCGGAACCGCTGGACCTGACATACCGGGGGCCAAACCGGATTCCCTGTCACGCAACCCTGCGCAAAGGCGAGGAGATGGGCTATTTCCAGCACGGCTCCACCATTCTCGTTTTTGCCTCGGAACACTACCAGCTCAGCCCCGGAATCACCCAGGGTCACCTGATCAGAATGGGTGAAGCCCTGCTATCCGGACAACCCACCTCAACACCTGATAGGTAAGGAAACTGACATGACCTTTTTTGAAGAATTACAAAAACAACGCTGGGACGACCACCGGTATTATCACCACAACCGGATCAACCAGTTTCTGCATCTGCTCAGCGCCAGCTGTTTTGTGATCAGCTACGGCCTGTTGTTCGTCAATCCCGCTGCAGCGGCTCTGGTTGGCTGGCTGCTGGCGATGACCCTACGCCAGACCGGGCATTTTTTCTTCGAGCCCAAAACCTACGACGAAGTGAACAGGGCCAGCCACGACTACAAGGAAAGCGTGAAGGTCGGTTACAACCTGAACCGCAAAGTGGTACTGCTGTCGATCTGGGCCCTGACACCCTTTGCACTGATGCTGACACCGGACCTGTTCGGCCTGCTGACCCCGGCAACGGGACTGATGGAGTTCATCGGCAATACCGCCCTGGTATGGCTGTTCATCGGCTTGGGCGCGGTGGTGTTCAGAACCGTTCATCTGTTCAAGCTGATGGGCGTGCAGTCCGGCCTGGTGTGGATGACCAAGATCCTTACCGACCCCTTCCATGACATCAAGATCTACCAAAAATCGCCTTACTACATCCTTAAAGGCGAAATGTACGACAACATGGAAGACTGGTACGAAGAGGCGCCCCTGCGCAACGATACATGACCGAACTGAGCGACCTTACTCATATTACGGCGGTACCAGAACAACAGAGCCGGCGCGATGCCCGGCAGCGGCGACGGCTGCGCAGCAAATTGCCCGAGTTGATCGAGCTTGAACGCATACTGGCCGAATCCCCGGCCCAGTTCTCCGCGCAGGTAAGCGCCCATGTTCAGGTCGACTCCCTTGAGCTGCCGATTTACCGGGTGGATGTAGGCAATGCGGCGGAAGACCGCCCGGCGCTGTTGTTATTGGGCGGCGTGCACGGGCTAGAGCGTATCGGTACCCAGGTGGTTCTGGCGTGGCTGCGCAACCTGTCCAACCGGTTACGGTGGGATGGCCACCTGGCCGAGTTGCTGCAGCAGGTGCGCCTGGTGGTGGTGCCGATCGTGAACCCCGGGGGCATGTTGCTTAACCGGCGTAGTAATCCTGCTGGCGTTGATCTCATGCGCAACGCCCCCATTTCGGCCCAGAGCCAGAGCACCTTCCTGGTGGGTGGGCAGCGGTTGTCACCCAGGTTTCCCTGGTATCGGGGCAAGCCCGATCAGGAAATGGAGCCGGAAAATCTGGCCTTGCAGGGCATTATCGAAGATCTGTTGCCGGGACGGCCTTTCAGCCTGTCGCTGGACTGCCATTCAGGCTTCGGCTGGCGTGATCAGATCTGGTTTCCCTACGCCTATCGCCGCCGCCCCATGCGCAATATTTCGTCGGTGATGGCGCTGAAACTGCTGTGGGAGCAGGCCTATCCCCATCACGACTATCAGTTCGAGCCGCAATCCCAGCATTACGTCACCCACGGCGACCTCTGGGACTACTTCTACAAACGCCACAACCGACAGGCCAGCGCTCCCTGGTTACCCCTGACCCTGGAAATGGGTTCCTGGCGCTGGCTGCGCAAGCGCCCCCGTCAGCTGTTCAGCCGGGAGGGCTTGTTCAACCCGCTGGTATCTCATCGCCACCAACGGGTTCTGCGCAGCCATATGATTCTGCTCGATTTTCTGCTGAATGCCAGCGCCAATCACGGGAACTGGCTGCCTAATAAGTCCGAAGACGAATGGCTGCGCGCAGCCGCCCGAATGCACTGGTACAGCAAGGGCGAGACCCCTTAGTGGACTGGCTGTTACTGCGGGGGCTGGCCCGTGAAAGCGCCCATTGGGGCGATTGGCCAGAGCAGCTCCAGACGGCCCGCCCTGAAGACCGCTTCCATACCGTGGATTTTCCCGGCACCGGGCTGAACCGACACCTGCGTTCGCCGGCCTGCATTACCGGAATGCGCCAGTTCGCGGAGCAGGCGGCTTGCGGCTTACCGCGTCCGCTGGGGCTGATCGGGCTGTCTCTGGGAGGCATGGTGGCACTGGACTGGGCGCTCAACCGCCCGGACGACTGCGCAAACCTGGTATTGATTTCGTCCAGTTCCGGGCTCAGCCGACCCTGGCGGCGGCTGCGACCGGCCCAGTGGGCGCGGGTTATCCGCATGCTCACCCAGGCCGACAGCGATACACGGGAGCAGGCCATTCTCGCCATTACCAGCAACCGGCCCATCCCCATTGAAGTGACGCACCAGTGGCAGTCTGTTCAGCGCGAACGTCCAGTGAAGCGGCTCGATGTGGTCCGCCAGCTCTACGCCGCTTCCCGCTACCGGCCGCCACACCACCAGCTGCCGATGCCGGCACTGGTCATGGCCAGTGCCGGCGACCGGCTGACGGACTGGCGTTGTAGCCGGGACCTGGCCGAGTCCCTCGACTGCCACCTGGCGGTACACCCCAGCGCTGGCCATGATCTGCCATTGGACGATCCCCGATGGCTGATCGCTCAGCTAAAGGCCTACTTTCCGATCGATCGTTGATCCCGGTTCACAACCCGCTGAGTTGTCATGGTTTCGTCGCAAACTCTTCATCCAGCTGACACAACCCTGCCCTAGAATCTGATTTAACAGGCCTGCTGCGGTTCAGCGGCCGCAATAATGTAGCGACTCAAAGGAATCAGATCATGCCGGCTCAGTCCACAGCTTCCAGCAACGGCCGCAGACTTGCCTCCGGCCTGGCCACGGAACCGGGCCAGGTCGAGGCGGCTCAGCGGCTTCGGTACCAGGTGTTCACCAGAGAATATGGCGCCGAAATAGAGACCGATACTGAAATCGATCAGGACCGGTTTGATCCCTGGTGCGAACACTTTGTGGTTATTGATCAGAATGATGAGGTCGTGGCGACCACACGTCTGTTGCACGGCGAGGTGGCGGCGAAGATCGGCGGTTTTTATTCCGAAGATGAATTCGATCTGGCGCAGCTGAAACGCAATCCCGGCCTGTTTGCGGAGCTGGGCCGGACCTGCATACGCAGCGACAACCGTTCCGGCGCAGCCCTGAGCATGCTCTGGTCAGCGGTTGCACAATACCTGGTGGAGAAACGCATCGACTTTCTGCTGGGTTGCGCCAGCATCAGTATGCTGGACGGCGGTTATAAGGCCTGGCGTATCAGCCAGCAGGTGCAACGGGATCACATGGCCGCCAACGCGTTCCGGGTCACGCCCAAACGCACACTGCCCCACCTGGCTACCCAGACCCTGAAAGCCGGCAAAGTCGAGATTCCCCCGCTGATTCGCACCTATATGCGACTGGGCGCCGAGGTGTGTGGCGACCCCTGCTGGGACCCGGCGTTCCGCTGTGCCGACCTGCTTGTGCTACTGGACGTGGATAAACTGGCAGCCCGCTACGCGCGCCGCTACAAACTCGGGGCAAGAACCGCTTGAGACCGAATATTCACCTGGGTGAGCAGGTTCGTTTGTGCACCCGCATGAGCGCGTTTGTCGGGTTTCTACTGGTCAGCATCGGGACTCTGGCACTGTTGCGGGTGGCTGAACTCTGCTCGGGCAGACACATCAACCGGGCTCCGTTGGTTCAGCGCTATTGCGCCGTTCTGTGCCGGCTCCTGGGCATGAAGGTTCAGACCCATGGCACCGTCACGCAAGACGCCGCGTTGCGGGTATGCAACCACGTCTCCTGGACGGACATTCCGCTTCTGGGGTCCTGCCTGCCGCTGCGATTTCTGGCCAAACGTGAAGTCGCTTCCTGGCCCGTCATTGGCTGGATCGCTCGTCAGATTGGCACCCTTTTTGTGCAACGTGGCGGCGGCGATTTCTTAAAGGTCCAACAAACGCTGACTGAAGCTCTGGCTCAGCGGGAGTGCGTGCTGATTTTTCCTGAGGGCACGACCACAAGCGGAGAAAGGGTCAGAAAATTTCATCCGCGTCTGATTGGCGCTGCGATCACGGCCGGCTGCCCAGTCCAAGCGATCACTATTGCCTACCATCGCGATGGTCAACCTGACCTGCTGGTACCGTTTATCGGCGACGACGACTTTGTCGCGCACCTGCCCCGGTTGCTGAGACAACCCGCCGTGCAAGTGGACATCCTGTTTCATCCACCACTGACCGTGTCCGCCAGCGATTGCCCTAACCAATTAGCCCGGACACTGCACCAGCAGGTAAGCCAGGGCCTGGAGGCCTTGCGGGAAAACGCTAGAAGTCCGACATCGCATCCTGCAAATCGCGCTTCAGCTCATCCGGCTCGGTGATCCACAGGGTTTTGTCCTGGCCCGGAAAAACACCCACTTCCAGGCCGTCTTTCGTTAGTCCTGGCACCCATTTGCGGAAGAAATCCGGCAGGGAAATGCTGAGGGGCGACAAGTCATCCGTGCCGCCAGCGTAGTCTTTGGCAAGTTCAGACGCCGACCACACCGGCAGATACTCCACATCGTCTTCGTCTGATGAGATTTTCAGGAACTGATTGTCGGCATTCACCAGAATCCAGATTTCCCGCTCCTCCGCTACATGGCTCAGGAAGAAGTCATAACGTTCCTCTCCATCCATTGCCAGTAGTTCGGCCAGGTCTTGGTTGCTCATGCTAAGGGTCTCTGTCTGTCGTTATCGGTTAAGTCGTGATCACGATCTACGTCGGATCTGTGCTAATCGCGCCAGCCAGTCGCCCTTCTGGGACTTCAGGCAGGCTTCTTCGCTGTCGAACTGAAGGCATGCGGAAATGGTCCGGGAGTCAATGCCGGTTTCTTCAAGCGCGGCCATGGTCAGCGCCTGCATGCGCTGATCGTCACCATTGTCCAGCGCTCGCTGAAGATTGGCCTGAGTGTCGAAGATCCAGGTAACCCGCAGCCCAGCTGGAAATTCATAGCGGCCGTTGTCGTGGGTCAGCCAATCGAAGCCCGGTATTTCGGCTTTGGCAATCTCACAGGCCTCGGTCAAAGTTACCACGAGCTGACGTTCCATCTGATTTTTTTGGCGTTTAGTGGTCGCCATACTGGATCCTTTTCGAGAGCGAGCGGTAGATGTCTCAACGACCGCCGTAAGATTTCATGTAGTCCGGGTCAGTTTACCAGCGTATCGTTAGCAATCTATCCTTCAAGGACGCACTTTTTGTCACATCTGCGACTGGCCCTCTTACTGGGCATGACCGTGGCCATTGCGCCGCTGTCGATTGATGCCTACCTGCCTGCGTTTCCCCGGATTGCCGACTGGCTGGACATACCCCACAGCCAGGTCGGGCTGACCCTGAGCGCCTACGTGATAACACTCGGGCTGGCGCAACTGATTGGCGGCCCATTGTCAGACCGCTACGGCCGAAAGCCGATACTGTTCGGCGGATTGTTTGTATTCGCCTGCGGCGCGCTCATGGTCTCTTTTGCAAGTACCCTTCCTGAAATGATTTTCTGGCGAGTGGTTCAGGCGCTTGGGGGCGCCTTCTGCGCGGTGTCTGTGCCCGCGCTTGTCCGGGACCAGGTCAGCGGACAGGACGCCGCCCGCCTGTTCGGCCTGATTGGCCTGATCATGTTCATTGCGCCAGCTGCGGCACCGTCACTGGGTTCGCTGATGCTGGCACTGGGCGAGTGGCAGTGGATCTTCCTGATGCTGGCCGGATACGCCGGCTGTCTGATGCTGGTTCTGAATCTGGCCCTTTTCCCGAGCCTGAAGCCGCATACGCCCACTCGGACCCCTGTGGGCACCCTGGTAACCAACTATTTGCTGGTGCTCAAACATAAAACCACCATGCGCTTCATCGGTATTCAGGTGCTGTGTTTCAGCATGATGCTGCTGTTCATTACCCACTCCTCATTCATCTATCAGGAGTGGTTCGGACTGTCGAAGAGTCACTTTTCCCTGTTATTCGCCGCCAACATCGGCGTGATGGCGCTGCTGAATCTGATCAATCGGCCCCTGTTACGGCACTTTTCCTCTGCGGTTCTGGTACGGGCACAGGTCATCCTGCAGTGCCTTGCGCTTGTCGCGCTGACCATCGCGACCTTACTTGACGGCTCCGTGTGGGCTGTCGCGCCCTGTATTATCCTGGCCATAGGCTTTCAGGGCGGGATCGTGCCCAACAACATGGCCAACGCCATGGAATTTTTCCCCAAACTCAGTGGTACGGCGTCTGCCTTGCTTGGCGCTTCCCAATTCACCATTGCCGGGGCAATCAGTGGGGTATCCGCCAGCTTCGGAGACCTGAGCCTGCTGACCATCGCCGCTGGCATGCTGGCCTGCTCAGCGGGCGCCGTGTTACTGGCGCTGGGTGCCCCTCGCGCTGTCAATCAGGCCAAAATCAGTGAACCGACTCACAACCAATGAGCGTACTAGTCAGGTAACAAAATAATCGAGGAAGGTTTTTATAATGACATCGTTTAGTCACGATCTAGCCACTGCCTCCACGCATTCCATGAAAGCATCCCGTATGCCAGAGCTGCTCAGAACTCCGCGGCTGGATTCCGGCCAGCCGGAGGAAAAGCGCAAAGAAATCGCCCGTTATTTCACCAATACGTTTGATACTTACACCAGCCTTTTCGATTGCCTCGCGGACGACGCGGGCTATTTCAAGAAATCGATTCCGCTGCGGCACCCACTGATTTTTTACCTCGGCCACACCGCCACTTTTTTTGTTAATAAACTGGTATTGGCAAAGCTCTTGCCAGAGCGCATCGACCCGCACATGGAGTCCGCCTTTGCTGTTGGCGTCGACGAAATGAGCTGGGACGATTTAAACGATGATCACTATGAATGGCCCAGCGTATCGGCCGTGAAGGACTATCGTGGCAAAGTCCGTGCCAGCGTCCTTGAGCTGATCGAGACTCTGCCCCTGACGCTACCGATCAACTGGGAAAACACCTGGTGGCCTATCGTGATGGGCATAGAACACGAGCGCATTCACCTGGAAACCTCGTCTGTATTGATCCGTCAGCATGACCTGGCCAGGGTCAGGCCACAGCCTGAATGGGCCCCCGTTCGCGAAACCGGCGAGGCGCCGGACAATACATTGATCGATGTACCCGCGGGTACCGTCAAGCTCGGCAAATCCCACGATGACGGATATTACGGCTGGGACAACGAATATGGCACCCACGAAGCAACTGTAGACAAATTCCAGGCCAGCCAATACTTGGTGAGCAATCAGGAATTCCTTGAGTTTGTCGAAGCTGGCGGCTACGAGCAGAACGATTACTGGAGTGACGAGGGACAGTCCTGGCGGCAGTTCGCCGAAGCCCGGCATCCCACGTTCTGGCGCTGGCAAAATGGCTGGCATCTGCGATTGATGACCGAAGAAGTGGAAATGCCCTGGGACTGGCCGGCAGAGGTGAACTACCACGAGGCCAGGGCGTTTTGCGAGTGGAAACGCAAACAGGCCGGCCGACCGATCCGCCTGCCCACTGAAGACGAATGGCATCGGCTCTGTTCAGAAGCCGGTGTCGAAGAAGTTGGCGCCGGTGCGGCCAATGCCAACCTGCATCTTGATCATGGCGCCTCGTCCTGTCCGGTCACTCATTTCCGGCACGGCCAATGGTTTGATGTGGTCGGCAACGTCTGGCAGTGGATGGAAACACCGACTTACCCGTTCGACAACTTCAAAGTGCACCCGCTGTACGACGATTTCACCACACCCACCTTTGACGGGCAGCATCAGCTGATCAAGGGCGGGTCCTGGATTTCTTGCGGGGACGAAGCAAGACTGGCGGCCCGCTATGCCTTCAGACCGCATTTTTTCCAGCACGCGGGGTTCCGGTATATCGCGTCTGACGTCGAGGTTGTGCAACCCAACGTCTACTACGAAAGCGACCGGCTACTCACGGAATACGCGGAATTTCATTTCGGAGATAACTGGTTTGGCGTGGAGAACTTCCCGAAGACGGTGGCAGACATCGCGCTTGACGCCATGAAAAGAAAAACCACCGGTAAAGCGCTGGATCTTGGCTCGGCCTGTGGCCGTTCAAGCTTTGAGCTGGCCAGGGAGTTTGACCAGGTGGACGGCGTGGATTTCTCCGCCAACTTTATACGTCTTGGCGTTGAGATGGCCGAACAGGGCGCTATTCGCTACGCGCTTGCCGAAGAAGGAGAGTTGGTCAGCTACCACACCAGAACGCTCGAGGAGCTTGGACTGGAGGGCTGTGCTGACAGGGTGGCTTTTTATCAGGGCGACGCCTGTAACCTCAAACCGCTCTACAGCGGTTACGATCTGGTATTAGCGGCCAATCTGATCGACCGCCTGTACCGGCCAAGTCGATTCCTGGACAGCATCCACGAACGCATCAACGACGGTGGTATTCTGGTGATTGCCTCACCTTACACCTGGCTTGAAGAGCATACCCCGAAAGAAGAGTGGATCGGCGGCTTCAAGAAGGATGGCGAAAACCACACAACGTTGGACGGCCTGAAAGAACACCTTGGCAAGCACTTCCGACTGGTGGGAGAGCCCAGGAAAGTACCGTTCGTGATGCGCGAGACCCAGCATAAGTTCCAGCATACACTTTCGGAATTAACCATCTGGGAGCGTCTGCCGGATTGATCGGGGTCACTATCTCGTCACTAATCGGCTCGAGCGCTATCGGAATCAGGCAAACCCCCTGCCCTTGAAGGTGCCGCAAAGGCAAGGAAGGGCAGGAGGGAGATGCCATTTCAGAACTGATAGCGCACGCCAGTGGCCACGACACGATTGGTTTCACCCGCTGCCGTCGTCGAGCGCAGCGAGCTTCCCTGACTCCAGGGATCAATGGATTGTTCGCTATCGTTGTTCACCTGGGCGTAGTTCAGGTGGAACGTCAGGTTGCTTACATATCGGTATTCGGCGCCAACAGCCAGCATGTCCGCATCTCGATTATCGCCGCTGCCATTGAGGCTATAGAACTGTGTTTTCAGGAAAACCTTGTCCGTTGCCTTGTAGCGGACACCCACGCCGTAGGTCTCGTCGTCCGGGTCACTGAGTGTCTGTGCATGTCCAGTGATACGGAAGGCTCCCAGGTCAGCGTAGGCGGAAACCCGGGTTGCGTCGCGTTCAAGAGCGGAATCAGCCTGGTTCCGGCCGTAGCGCTCATGGGCAATAGCAGCATACAGTGGCCCCGCCTGGTAGGTTAACGATGCACTGACCGCGTCGTTAGGATTGTTGTCCTCGGCAAAACCATCCGCATCCCTTGATTCCGGACTGTAAGCAAAGTCCAGAAATACGCCATTGAACGCCGGTGACCGATAGCCCACCGCGCTCGACAGACGCTCATCAAAACCCTGCGCCCTGCCGCCGCCAGACAATTGGGTATTGTTACGGGTAATGCCCCGGGCGTCGCCAATTTGATTGCCGAACAGGTCGGTTCGTGTTCGCAGCAGTTTCAATGGAGTGTCGTAGCGCCCGACGCGCACGAGACCCCAGTCGCTATCGAGGCCAACGAAACTGTCCCGGAAGGTAAAACGCTCATTGGTGGATTGGTTATTAGTAAGGTTAATCTGGCCTTCTATCTGGATGATACCACTGAGTTCCTCGCTGAAGGCGTGCTTGCCACGGAAGCCAAGCACGCTGGCATTCGTGGACACGCTGGTAGCGCTGTAATCGGCCCCATCATCCAGATAATTCAAGTGCAGCCTTGCTTGACCATATATATCCCACTCGGTGTCCGAAGCCATCGAATGCGGTGCCGTTAGGGCGCAGACCAGTGTAGCGACCAGGAGCCCAGGTTTATTGTTCATTGTGGGGCACATGCATGTCCTTCCTTTTCTGATTGAGGTTTACCAAAACCTCTGCTGAATGGAAGGCGCATTATTTGGACTTAATTACATATTGTCATTGCCTACTGGAAATAAAACAGACTCATGCAATAAAAAAATCAAGCGTGCTACCGGGCGCTCAAACGCCCCCCGGATAATGCCGGCCGGTCACTGCTTTTCCTCAACAGCTACCATTACCTGTCCAGCTTTGAATACCGCGGTAACGGAGCCGCCCTGCGAAATTGCAAGTGTACTCGCTGAACCACTGGTAATAGTGGATACCACGCGCAACCCGGAATCGGACTTCATCACGATGCGACTATGTACCGGGCCGTTATCCACCGACTCCACGGTTCCGGCAATCTGATTTCTTGCAGAAACCGTTAGCCTTTCGTCCGTCATCAGCATAACGGAGGATGCCTTGACCAAGCAGATCACGGCGCGGTTAACCTTCAAGTCAAGCGATGCGGCAGAGGCATTGGTTACCGTTGCCACAAGCGGTAAACCGCCCTCCAGTTCGAGTTCCAGTTCCGTGGTAACCGCTCCGGTCGTTACCCTGCTGACCGTTGCCGGCCATTGATTTGCTGCACTGATTCCCATGATTGCTCGCCTCCGTTGATAATTGTGCTAATCGCCCATGTGAAGTGGGGCATTAAACCCATAGTCAGACAGAATCTGCTGACCCTTGGGGGAAAGGATATACATTACCAGGCCAATCGCCGCGGGGGAGTTGCGATCAAGCAAAGACAAGCCGTAGTCCGCACCAACCGCCATATCTTCCGGCACCTGAACAATCTGCAGCATTTTGCTGTCGCGTTGAGCCAGCACAGCGTTGGTGCAATAGGTGAGAAAAACGTCTGCCCTGTCTTCGGTCATGACCCAAGCATAAGGGTTACGCCCTTCCGGGGCCACTGGCGAATTCGTTCCTCCGGTTAGCTGCAGCGCCTTGTGGTCAAGCACTTGGTAACTTCCTGCCCTTACCTCTTCAGCACGGTTGAATAGCTCCCAGGCATAATCGCCACTAGGATCCGCCTTCGGTGTGGAAGTGCCAAGCCGAATCTTCTCATCCAACAGCACATCCAGAAAGTTCTCCGTTGATAGCGTCAGGCCCGGCTGTGCCAGGGCACAAAGGCGATTTCTCGCGAACAGGACAACCGGCCCACCGACATTAGCCTCGGCGAGGGTTTGCGGATGCTCCATGTTGGCGGAGGCAAACACCTGTGCCACCTCCCCGTTCTCAATCCGCTCCCGCAACAAACCGGACGGGCCATAAGTTTCGCGTACAGTTACCCCGTGTGACGCGGTAAACGCTTGCGAGACGTCTGACAATGCTGCCCGAAGACTTCCCGCCGCGTATAGCTCTACCGCCTCGCTGGCTTGTCCTGCGGAAACAGTAAGCATAGTTGTCATCCCCAACCCCAAAACGATAATTGCTCTGTTCATGCTTTCCTCCTGATGAAAACGAATACACCACAAAAAACGATCTACGAAGACACTCGATGATCAAAAGCCCTGGTAGTCGCCGCCGTCGAGATGGATTCTATTCATCTCGGTGGATAATTACTCTCCGGGAAAAGAAAACGTGGCCCGGAACGTCCGTAGTTTTTCCGCAGCAATCCCGGCTAACAGGCCGAAAAACGGATCGGCCCAGACGGTCACCAATGCCGTGATGCCGATGACCGGCCAACAGGATGGTTTGGCCGTCTTCAGCCGCCTGGTCAAAGCCAACTC
>Ga0306865_1000061_pt1 | contig 65341 bp, 55 predicted proteins | sample AntRauTorckE5431_FD_190441 | JGI IMG/M metagenome (GOLD analysis project Ga0306865, IMG submission 190441) | Saline lake microbial communities from Rauer Islands, Antarctica - Metagenome Torckler E5 #431 (v2) (version 2) | ecosystem: Environmental > Aquatic > Non-marine Saline and Alkaline >... | reverse complement strand
TCTGCAGACGGCTACTTAGTCTTGCGGACACTTACAGCAACAGCTCCTACGGTAGTAAACGCCACTTCGTATTCTAGTGTAAATGCTCCAGCTTCGTCATCTTTTGAGTCTGGAGATACTTCTAAGAACTTCTCTAGCAGTGGACTTTCTAACACAACTTTATATTACTACCATGTCTATGCATATACAAATGCTGGGTGCAGCGGTGGCCCTGTATATTCAGGAGCGTTGTCTGACACTGCAAGGACCATCGGACCTTTAACCAATATTAAAACCAGAGATTTTGATACTACAAATGATCTAACTGCTCAGTATAGTTCTGGTGTTCTGATATCTGATAGCAGTACTACTAATCCTGTTGGCAATAGTTTTGGTAATGGCGGAAATGGTGCGGTCGTAAATAACAATACAGACACTATATCAACTTGTCCTTATGAAGTCTCTACAGTATCTGAATTTGAGTTTAAACTAGCCTCACTAAGCAGTACCACTGGCAATGGTGCAGATAATGGTGATTACGTAGCTGTAGATATAAGTGTAAATGGAGGGACTACATATACTACTGTAATGACGGTGACAGGTACTAGTAATTCTGTATGGCTATATACAGCTATTGATAGTACGGTAACTTCATATTCTTCTCCTGCTTCAGATAATCCATCAGGAGGAGGTGATAGAACAAACTCCGATGGGATAGGAAAAGTGAAAATTACGGCAATACCAGCTGGAGATATTGCTATTAGAATTCGGCTTTCTAATAATTCCTCAGCTGAATATTGGGTGGTAGATGATTTGAAACTTAAATCTGTCACTGGATCTACATTTGACTTGATTGCACTAGCAGTAAGTAACGAGTCTATCAGTAACGTGGGCACTACCTCTTCCTTAGTTTGGGATAATCCAGACTGCTATAGTAATGTGGTTATAATAGCAAAAGAAGGAAGTTCACCTACCTTTGATCCAGCTACCAATGCGTGCAGCGGAGTAGCTGGAGATTGCACAGCATCAGACTTTACAGCATCATCTACCTTTGCGGGTGCTGGTTCTAATACTGATCTGCCCTTATCGGAATATTGCGTGTATAATGGGAGTGGTGAATCAGTCACTATAAGTGGTTTAAATGCGACTACCACCTATCATTATGAGATTTTCACTTATCTCAATCCGTGGTCTTCTAAAGCACAGTCGCCCAACTTGAATATAGTCAGTTTACCTGTAGATCTTATCAGTTTTGATGGCAAGTTAGAAAGTGATTTAGTATCACTTGATTGGTCAACAGCTTCTGAGCAGAATAATTTGCATTTTGATATTTACAAATCTTTAAATGGATCAGACTTTCACCCTATTGGAAGAGAAGAAGGGGGAGGAAATAGTCAGACTATAATAGCGTATAACTTTATAGACTCCGATGTAAAGGCCTTGCAATACTATAAATTAAAACAAGTAGATTTTGACGGGAGTTTCGAATACAGTGATGTTATAAAAGTAAGTAGTGCTAAAAGTAACTTTGATTATGTGAGACAAACTCTTGAGGAGGTCATATTAAATTCAGAGGATATAGCAAGAGTAGTAGTGGTAAATCAACAAGGTCAAATACTTATGGATAAAGAGATATCCAGTGAAACCGTACTCCGAAAGAGTGACTATAAATCTGGGATATACATAATACGCGTGTACCATCAATATGGGGTACAGACTTTAAAATGGGCAAGTGTCCGATGAGTGTATTTTAGTGAAATAGAGCCTAGTCTAAGTATAATTACTCACAGTAGAAAAAGCATTCAATTGAATTACTGTAAAACCTTATAGCTCTCTAAATTTCCTATTCCCCAATCATCCAATTCTTCCTTGCTCCAAAGTTCTGGAAAGAATATACGTTTTTGGTATTTAGGGAGCATATACTTTCGCCAGTCGCTCCCGCCAGTCGCTTCTGATACAGTGCCATCTGGTTTTGCTAAATATTTACCAGCTGCATGGTAATGAGCCATAACCCATTGTACGTTCATCGTATAATCATAGTGACGCATAGCATTTAAAAGTTTGGTATCGTTTCTCTGATCTTCAGGCAACGATTTAAACTTCGTCCACATATTTGTCTCATTGTACTTCTGCATAAATCGGATAAAGTCTTTGCGGTATTTATTTTCGAAATTACTCAGTAAAGCATTTTTCTTTCCTGTTTTATGATCTTTACCAGCGGCTTGCCAGTATAGATGTTCAAAAGCATAACTAAATGGAGTATCACGGTCTATAGTGCTTCTGAAGCGATTATCTATCAGGTTTATTAGCTCAGTACTCGCAAACTCTATCTTACGGTACTGTGCACTCTGAAAGCCACTAGCAGGAGTTAGAGTATGTCTAAATTTCTGGTATTGTTCCATACTCATACCATCACCCATCACCTCAAAAGAAGATGCCAATACATCCACATATCGACTAACTCTGTATAGTTTCTCAGCAAAGAAGTCAACAGTTAGATTTTCTTTCTTAGATACTTGTTCCAGTTCCCATAACATCATTTTAAAAATAATCTCATTAACCTGATGATACATAATAAACACCATCTCGTCAGGATAGATAGTACGTTGCTGTTGCAGGCTCAGAAGGGAATCCGTTTTAATATAGTCCCAGTAATTTATGTAATTAGCATGCAGTAGGCCCTCTAGATGAGTATCTAGGTCTTGTCCTGCAGCACTAAATTTTGCTTCTAATTGTTCGAGGAGTTCTTCTCTTTTACTCATTGTGGGCAAAGAAAGGGGTTTTACTCGAATGATAAATATGATATACCTCTATTACTACTTCTTATTTAAAAGAAACGACACCTGGAGTCCGACACTTGCCTGCAAGTCTAGAATATAGTTTTTTCTTATTTCCTGTGTGGTAGATAGTCCAAAGGTGTTTTGAATACCAGAAATACGCTCAAAGCTCATGTTTAGTGCTACTTTTGGTATAAACTGTAGCCGTTTCCCTGCACTGAGTATCAATCCCGTTTCTAGGCCTATTTGAGGCAATATAGACCAGCCTTCATCTTCTATTATATTAAAAGTAGTCCCTCGTGTGTACTCATCTACATATACAAAATCATCTCCATTAAATACAGAATCTGGGCTATTGATAGTATAAGATGAGGCTAAGTCATATCTGCGTTTGTGTGCAAATATGCCAACGTGAGCAGAAGAGTACAATGGAATACCCCATAGTTTAAAATCATTTCGTACACCAGCTTGTATACCTAAAGCCCCTGCATAGCTGCCATAAGTTCTAGTGAGTACACTATCACCTTCTGGCAATAGATACACTACTTTATCATCGTAGGAAAAGGCACTACGAGCAGTATCTTGATAGAATTTATTTTGAAATCCACCTTGTAAAAGTCCAGAAATACGACCAAATAATTTCAGCTTTTTATCACTGTGTGTTAAGGTAATACCACACCCAAAAGGGTTTCCGATATCTCCTCCATTATAAAAAGGTGTGTTGTAATCTATGCTACTTATGCTGTATTGACTATAAGTAGTGAGAGAGAAAGCCACAATAGCAGCTAGAATTTGTATTCTCATTTATTTGTTGTTTTAAACAAACGATAGTAACCAAGTATTAAGTATTACCGCTTGTAAATTAGCCTGCGGACATAACTAGCAATAGCTCCACCTAGCAAAGGACTCATGATATATACCGTTAAAAAACTCATAGAAATATGTGGAAATGCGGCAGTGCCCCATCCACCAAAATAGGCAACCAAGCGAGGTCCGAAATCTCGTGCAGGATTCAGTCCCGCTTGTGTAAAGGGTGCTACTACCATAATGATAGCTCCTACAGTTAGTCCTATTAGTATTGGAATGATAGTATCAAATTGTCGTGGTTTATGGGTGAGTAGAAAGATAACTATTACTAGGACAAATGTTCCTAATCCTTCTGCCAAACAGGCTAATAGCTGACTTACTTTTACTGTTTCCTCAACGCCTGGATTAGGGAAAAACTCGCCAAACATTACCGCAGAGTGATAGGAGATATCATCTCCACGTATAAAGCCATTCAAAGTTTCATAAGCAGTCAAATCTGTATCTATTAAACCTAAAAGTAACGTACTAGCTGCCATTGCACCTGCTAGCTGAACTATAAAATACTGTGGGACTTTCTTCCACTCACATTTCTTAGCCAATGCCATGGCTAATGTCACCGCTGGGTTAAGGTGAGCTGAAGAGTATCCTTTTACTGCATAAATCGCTAGAGATACACCGACAGACCAGATCAACGCTACGTGCCACAACTCAAGTGGATAGTATAATACTGCAATAGCCATAGATCCACAGCCTATAAAAACTAATATACCAGTACCTATAAACTCACCGAGGTACTCCTTCCCAAAATTCATTTTACCTGTAAAAAAATATACTTCATTTCAGTGGCTATTTGCCTACTTCGTGTTGCATAAGTCTCAAGTTCTGACGATTTTCCATCACTCACTTTAGGGTCTACATAGGGAAGAGATACCCGAGTAGCATTCGGTATTACTGGACAGTTAGTATCTGCATCTGTGCACGTCATTACTGCGGCATAATCTTCATTGGGATTATATCTGTCATTGTATCTTTTAGAGAATAAGGTCATTGGATGGTTCTCATCTGTGAAATTCAGTTTATATGTGGGATTACTTCCAACGGACACTTTATCTATCATAAAACCAGTATTCTGAAAAGTTTTAATTACAGTAGGGTAAACGGTGGTAGCCTCAGTACCCCCTGAGTAGCTTTTTACCTTTATCCCGTAATAAGCAGCCATAGTCTTAGCCCATACTTGACACAAGTGACTTCGTCTGCTATTGTGCGTACAGATAAAGTTAAGTTTTATAGGAGTGTCTGTCACTATTGTTGTTTTTATATAAGCGGACAGTTTATCAAGCTTCTTTTTTCGTGCTGTAGTAAGATTACTCAAGTCTAAATCATCTATAAACGAACGTATTTCTGGGTATATTTCTGTTATTTCCATTACTATTTTAGGCTCAGTATTCTTATTATTTAATTTGCTGTGCTAGGATATATCGTCCTGCATTTTGAGTTTATTGGCTGCGTTTATATACTAGATAGCTATCGAGTATATAAACGCAGTTATCCGATTCTTAATTTTGCGGTAAGTACAAGCAGACAATCTAACAACATCCGCCACCAGGTGTACAGCCAGGTTCTGCGTTTAGACCTAGGTTAGCTAAATTCCCCTTTGATTTACTAGAGATCGCGTCTATACCGCAGAGTTCAGTAGCTAAGCAATCCGTTTTAGTTGGCGTAAGTTTAAAATTATCTCCATCAAAATCTAAAGCGAACTTACCTATAGTGTCTGTTTGGTATTCTACTTCTATAGTTAAGTCTTCACCACTAAATAGTGGGAGGGAAGTATTAATAATAGTCAAAAACTTCTCTGATATCAGTCTATGATCATAGTCTGTTGAAGTCCAAAGCTGTAGGATTACCTTTTTGTCATCGTGTCGCTTACCTCCACAATCTATGAAGGATTTAGTAGCGAGGCCAATCTCTGTGAGGTGATAGTGTCTTGGTATAAAATCACCATTTGGAAGTATAAAATGTACCTCCTTCATCTCTTTCAGTGCTATTTGTAATTGTGATAGTTTCATTTTCTTTCTTTTATTGTTTTCGTTTTCGACGTTGCATCGCAACGTCTTTTACTTATTGTTTTCGACTGTGTACCGCAACATCCTTTGCTTATCTACTTCTATGTATCAGGACAACAGTCTTGAGGTACCGGAAACTTAAAGTCAAAGAAGGCTACTAAACTCTCTTTGATTTCGTGCCATTTTTCTTGGTTTATGCAGTAGCACACACTCGTTCCTTCTATATTTCCTTGTATTATCCCTATATTTTTTAGTTCTTTCAGATGTTGTGAGATAGTAGCTTGTGCTAGTCCTACCTCTAGAACTAGATCACCACATATACACCCTTTGGTGTGAGCTATGTGCTGCAAGATAGCTATGCGTGCAGGATGCCCTAAGACCTTAGCGATACTTGCTATTTGGTTCTGATGAGTTGTGAAGTTATCTGTCTTGGTTACTCCCATAATTGTTCATTGCAATATTACGATTAAATAATAGTTATTCAAGTATCGATTACATTTGATGCTGCAAAAAACTAAACATTCAAATACTCCTCACATGAAAAAATTAGCAACACTCGCCATTCTTCTATTCTTTCTTAGCTTCACTGCTACAGCACACACTCAAAATGAACCTAAACCGTTTATTGAAATCACAGGAACATCTGAAATTAAGATAAATCCAGATCAAATTTTCATTAGTATAAAACTAGAAGAGAATACAGACAAAAGCAAGAAAGATATCACTGAGCAGGAGAAGAATCTTATTAAGGCATTACAATCTGTAGGTATATCCACTGAGAAACTTGTGGTTACAGATGCAAACGCCTTTTATGGTAAATCAGGGTTTTTGAGTAAAGATATGGTCAATACAAAGGAGTTTGAACTAGAAGTAAAAAGTGCGAAACAAGCCAAACAGGCCTTTGAACAGATGGATAAGCTCAATATAAAGAACGCTTACATCTCTAGAGTAGACCATTCACAAATGGAAGAATACAAGAAAAAAGCTAAGATTAAAGCCATACAAGAAGCTAAAGAGAAGGCAACGTATTTGCTAGTAGCCGTGGGTGAGAAGCTTGGCGGAGCAATAATAGTAAGAGAAAATGCATTCAATATCTATGGGAATCAAGTTCGTAGGAAGTCAAATACTTCTATGATAGGAGTGTATAATAGGTTTGATGGTTATCGTGAAGAAGATAAGGAAGAATCAGAACTGGACTTCAAAAAAATAACACTTACTGCTAGTATTTATGTGAAGTGGGAAATAGCTCAGCAACTATAGTATTCACGATCTTATATTTTTGTTATTAAAATAGATGCTAAAACAAATTTCTGTAAAGAGAATTCCTCTTGTACTTTGTATTATTTGTTTCACTCACTATGGACATTCCCAAAACATCTTCAAACGCTACTTTAACCATACACTAAAAGATACGAGCAATCCAGCTAATCCTAAGTTTATAGCTTATCCTACAGTAGCTTATGCTCCAGAGACAAGTTGGGAATTTGGTGTAAGTACTTTATATGTATATCGAGCCAAAAGGGATACAGTCAACAGACTATCCGAAATTCAAGGTTTTACTTTCGTCACGCTGGAGCAGCAGTTTGGCACCTTACTAGAGCACACACTCTATACAGACAAGAATAAGTACTTTTTTCTGGGTCAAGCCAAATTTCAAAACTTCCCATTATCCTATCACGGCATAGGCATGAATACTCCAGATGACCAGATAGCCTTAGTCTCTGCAGCTGAGATACGAATACGAGAAAGAGTGCTTCGGCAGGTTATTCCGTCGCTTTATACCGGTTTTGAGGTAAATTATGAGCGACTGACCAATGTGGATTTTCAAAATGAAACATCGCCACTAATTAACTTACCATTGGGTAATCAAGGTTCTACCAACTTATCACTCGGTTGGGGAGTTGTGTATGATGATATTCACAATGTGTTAAATCCAAGAGAAGGTCACTTTGGTGAGATTGCCTTCTTGAGCAGCAGAAAAGCATGGGGCAGCACTTTCAATTTTAATCTTGCCTTTGTAGACTTGAGGTTGTATACACCCATCCGTAAGAATAATGTACTTGCTTTTCAAGCGTATGGACAGTTTGGTAGAGGAGATATCCCGTTCAATGAGCTGGCACTAATGGGTGGCGAGCGAATGATGCGTGGCTACTATCTGGGCAGATACCGAGACAATAACTACACAGCTGCACAAGTTGAATATAGAATGTTACCTTTTTCGTTTGCTAAGCGTTGGGGAGCATCCTTTTTTGCATCTACTGGCACCGTATATCCAGATTTTAAATCATTCACGAACGCTTCACTTGCTTGGTCTCTGGGCGGTGGACCTCGCTTTTTGCTCTTTCCTAAAAAGGATGTCTACAATAGGATAGACGTAGCTTTAACTCCAGAAGGATATGGTATTTACTTCTTTATAGGAGAGGCGTTTTAGGGAGAAAATACCAGCAGTAATTGCCTGAAAAACAGTATTTTTAATCCTCTTCCAAAGGTGATATGTATTCTTTTTATCAATTGTAGTCAACTCAATTCCAGTTGAATCAGAATCTTTCACTTGTATATGATAAATATTATCGGGCAAACTAGTAGATCCGATTTGTAAAAATGAATTTATATATAGAGAATCTCCCTTCACAGCCCAATACACATTGCCCGTTTCAGCTGAGGATGTTTTCATCTCTCCGTTGTCTAAGAATTCTACTTCTGGACAAACATTGAAGACTATATTTAGTTCAGATAGTGAGTCGGTTCCTGTATTATTTCTCGAAGTGATTTTGCAGTAGCTCCATTCTCCAACAAAAAAGGGCTTCCTAATGAGGTACGATTTATCTACCTCACTTATTGAACTAGTCTCTACCTGAATGTTATCATTCATATTTCTCTCTTAACAAGAAAAGAATAATTGTAATTGAGACTAATTATAGGTTGTCAGTCCGAGTGATTTGCCTTTTGCAAATATTATCGAGAACCCACCAAAACCTTCACCACAGTAGAACTATTATCCTTTCTCACTTTCAGATAATACACTCCGCTAGTCTTATCACTCACATCCATAAAGTTTATCATATTATGAAGCGTTCCTTCTTTTACTATTCTGCCTTGATAATCCAGTAGGGTATAGACTGCTCCCGGAGTAGTGCGTATAGTGAGCACGTCTTTTACAGGATTGGGATAAACTAGAGCTTCCAGCGGCTTTAGCTCTCCTACACCTAACACTGGCATCTCCGTTAATACACTATCTGCTCTTAGTGCATCGGGAATACCGTGACCGTATTCATTATCTGGTATACCGTATCTATCGCAGCTTATAAGTATCGCCTCAAAGATTTGTGCATTACTCTTATTTGGATGTGCCCCTTTGAGACACGCTACTATTCCAGCGACTAGCGGTCCAGAAAAGGATGTACCACTTCCTCGTCGTAATATTCCATCTCTATTGGGTATAGTATTTCTACTGCCCATAGCGGTCACATCTGGTTTTATACGTCCATCTGCACTTGGGCCTCTACTGCTAAATTCTGTTACCTGCTGAAAACTGTCTACAGCTCCTATACAGAGTACATTTTTACCATCACACGGTGCAGTGATATAAAACCAAGGATCATTGCCTGAGTTTCCTGCACTGTTAGTGATAAAAATTCCTCGCTCAGCCGCTTGTTCTGCTGCTAGGGTGATGAGGGTACTTTTTCCGTCCATATCTTGGTAGGAATAGTCACCTTGTATGGTGTCAAACAGTGAATATCCCAAGCTGCTGTGTATAATATCAACGCCTACACTATCTGCCCATTCCATCGCATTGAGCCAATTAAGCTCTTCTAAATGTGTTTCAGATCGGGTATCTTCCGTACGTGCTAACACGAAATTAGCTCCGGGAGCCGCACCTACCATACTGTCCGGATAATTGATTCCTGCAAGTGCAAGTACCTGCATACCGTGGGTACTTTCATCATAGCGAAGTGTATCGTTATCTACAAAATCATAGGCTGCTTTTATTTGCTTATTTACCCGCATAGAGTCAAAAATGGGAAGGCTGTCTACCTTCCAAAAACCACCATCAAACACAGCTAGAGTTACGTTCTTTCCTGTAAACCCCATCTGGTGATAGCGGTTTAGATTCATCATTTCTATCTGCCAGTCCCCTTGCCCGTAGCTGAAGTCTTCGTCTATACGTTCTTCTACCGTAGTGTATTTTCCCAGCGGTTGTATCTGTGCTATGAACGGTAATCCTTTTACTTTAACTAGATCAGCGTCAGGCACACAGACAGCGTTGAGCCACTTACTACTACCCAGTATTTCTGCACCCGTATGTTTTAATGCATTTATATAGGTGTCACATACTTCAGCTTTGAAGTAATCTGGCTCACTACTACACTTATCTACTAGGTACACCCAAGAATGCTGAGCTACAGATACTTGTGATGTAAGCAGCGATAAAAATAGAAGACTAATCTTCCAGTAATTGTTTGATTTCATTTAATTTCATTAAGGCCTCAATAGGAGTGAGGCTATCGATGCTCAAGTTATTTATAGTTTGAATAATCTCCGCAGTTTTTGGGTCATTTATTTGAAATAAATTCAACTGGAAATTATCGTCTTGTACTTTCTTCAGAGAATCTTTGGTGCTGATATTTGCTCTATCGCTCTCCAGCTGCTTCAGTATCTTGTCTGCTCGCCTCAGTACTTTCTTAGGTATCCCTGCCATACGAGCCACGTGAATACCAAAACTGTGTTCACTTCCACCTTTTTTCATTTTACGCAGGAAGATTACTTTATTCTTCTTTTCCTCCGTACTTACATAGTAATTTACCACACCCTCATTAGTAGCTTCCAGCTCATTTAGTTCGTGGTAATGCGTAGCAAAGATGGTCTTTGGCTTTTCCTCACTTTGACTGATAAACTCTGCAATACTCCACGCCAGACTCACTCCATCAAAGGTACTCGTACCTCTGCCTATCTCATCCAGTATAACGAGACTTCGCTCACTCAGGTTATTTAGTATGCTGGCAGTTTCTACCATTTCTACCATAAAAGTAGATTCCCCTTGAGAGATATTATCAGATGCTCCTACACGGGTATAGATCTTATCTACTAGACCTATTTCTGCGTGTCTAGCAGGCACGAAGCAGCCTATCTGTGCCATCAGTACGGTGAGAGCAGTTTGTCTTAGTATAGCAGACTTACCACTCATATTAGGTCCGGTTAGTATAATGATTTGCTGGTCTTCTTTATTTAGGTAAATGTCATTGGGTATATACGAATCTCCTGTAGCTAACTGCTGCTCTATTACCGGGTGTCTTCCATCTTTTATCGCAAGATTTTGCGACTCATTTACCTCAGGCTTGGTATAGTTATATTCACCACTAATTTTAGCAAAACTGCACAGGCAATCCATATTGGCAATCACACGTGCACTGTGCTGTGCATGTGTAATATAAACGCTTAAACGATCCACAAGCTTAGTGTACAAGCCAGTCTCTAAGGTACTTATCTTGTCTTCAGCTGCTAGTATTTTTTCTTCAAACTCTTTAAGCTCTGGGGTGATATATCGCTCCGCATTTACGAGTGTTTGCTTTCGGATCCACTCTTCGGGTACTTTATCTTTGTGCGTGTGAGTGACCTCTAGATAGTATCCAAATACAGAATTAAAAGCTAATTTTAAACTACTAATTCCTGTACGTTCTGCTTCTCTATTTTTTAGCCCGAGCAGGTATTCTTTACTGTTTGTAGATATATTGATATACTCATCCAGCTCTTCATCTACTCCCATTTGAAAAACTCCACCTTTGGCAGCTATTACCGGAGCATCTTCAGCTATCTGGGTATCTATAACCTGCACTACTTCTTCACATTCATAGAGATCACCCGCATACTTTTCTATCGGTCTACATTCTACCTTAGCTCCTAGTATTTTTATCTGTTTAACAGATTTCAAGGCAGCTGAGAGCTGCAGTAGTTCTTTGGGATTGATACGTTTCAGTGCTACTTTGCTAATCAGTCGCTCTAGGTCACCTATCTTATGTATCTCAGCAGTCAGATTATCATTAAAACCTGTATCTGTCATCAGATACTCTACCGTATCTTGACGCTGCTTTATCTCAGCTATATCTAGCAAAGGAAAAATGAGCCAGTTTTTCATTAGTCTACTGCCCATAGGTGAGATAGTCTTATCTACTACGTCCAGCACGGAGATACCTGTAGGATGATTACTCTGCAGTATTTCAAGATTTCGGATGGTAAAAGAGTCTATCCATACATGGCTATTTTGGTCTATCCTGCGGATACTACTGATATGCTCTAAGTCTGTGTGATGTGACTGGTTAAGGTAGTGTATGATGGCACCTGCAGCTATAGTAGCTTGCTCCATATGTGCTATACCAAAGCCTCTAAGTGACTCTATATCAAAGTGCTTACTTAGTTGCTCTTTGGTGTAGTCTGCCTCAAAAAACCATTTATCTATGGAGTAGGAGTAATACTCTTCACCATACGTCCTATCAAATTTTTCTCTGTAGCTCTTACTCAGCACAATTTCGGATGGATGCAGTGACTTGATTAGTCGCTCTACGTAGTCTGCATTACCCTCAGCTACCATAAACTCGCCGGTGCTCAGATCAGCAAAGGCTACACCCAGCACATTGTTATGCTCGTGTATAGCTGCTAAGAAATTATTACTGCGGCTATCGTACGTCTTATCATTGGCACTTACCCCAGGAGTGATAATCTCCGTCACTCCACGCTTTACGATTCCTTTGGAAGCATTCACATCCTCTAATTGCTCGCATACTGCTACCCGTTGTCCCGCTCTAGTAAGCTTAGGCAGATAGGTATCTAGGGAATGGTAGGGGAAACCAGCCAATTCTATTTTACTCCCACCATTATTTCTGTGAGTCTGTATAATATCCAGTATAGCGGCAGCCTTCACGGCATCTTCACCAAACATTTCATAAAAATCACCTACTCTAAAAAGCAATAGCGTACCTGGGTACTCAGCCTTGATCTGGCCGTACTGTTTCATTAGCGGTGTTTCTTTCTGCTTCTTTACCTTTGTACTCAAAATTAGACTTAAAATAAATTGACTCGCAAGGTAAAAAACGAAGACTTGAATAGGCTTACTGTTGAAAAGTATAGGAAAGTTTCCAAGTCTAGAATAGTCGTGGTATTGGACAATATACGCAGTATGCACAATGTAGGAGCCATCTTTCGTACGTCTGATGCTTTTAGAGTAGCTAAGATCTGCTTGTGCGGCATCACTGCTATACCACCACACAGAGATATCCGCAAAACTGCGTTAGGTGCTGAAGAAAGCGTAGACTGGCAGTACTATTCTACTACTGTAGAAGCACTTCAGGAGTTTGAAGGAGCACATATATGTGCCTTAGAGCAGGTGGTAGATAGCGTATCGCTGCGTGAGGTGGATTTGCCTAAAGAAAACACCATAGTGTTGATAGTAGGTAATGAAGTAGACGGCGTAGACGAAAAATTGCTCGATTTTTGCAATCAAGTTATAGAAATACCTCAGTTTGGTACGAAGCACTCTTTTAATGTGAGTGTGTCTACGGGTATCACCCTTTGGGAAATATTTAATAAAATAAATGAGTAAAACGATACGATTATCTTCCTTCCTTATTCTACTATATACAGTAAATACCGTGGCTCATGCCAATAGTATAGTAGATAAGTATACAGAACGAATAGCCACTGAGCAGCATAGAATAGATCTACTGGATGGGACTGAAGACCGTCATGTTCGTTTAAAAAGTGATATCCAGAGCAGTCAAGCTACAGGTACATATTTAACAGCTTCTCAGCGTATTACAGATAAAATACTGTCCAATGGACTGCTTCCAGATGTACAGAAAGGAGATCAACTGAAGCGGGTATACGAACTACTAAAGAGTGTAACCTCTAAAAATGTACACTTCTATACGCAGTTTAGCCCAGTTTTTAATCTGATAGAAAAAGTACAGACCATAGAAGACTCTAAAAGACTCCAATCTATACTTAAAAGTAATGTATATGCTTCGCTAAATTTAATTGCATTTTTCGTAGATAATCCAGCAGCAGAGCCATTTTTTATGATAGCTGCTCGTACTGAACCATCCGAACTATTAAAACACTATTCAGAGTTTGACTCTAAGTCATTTAGCATCACAGTGCTGGATGAATTAGCCAGAGTGGCTCCTATGAAGATAAAGACTTATCTCCACAGTTGGAATCCTGTACATAAGCAGATCAAAGCCAGTCAAAATAAAATAACAGAAACAGTATATGATATTTTTGAAGAAAAAGGCACGGCGACACGCTCCTATGTATTACTCCATGATATAGTAAACAGCAAGCTAAGTGTAGAGGAAGCACATAGCATAGCTAAATATGACAATACACTCTTTGAATACCTAATAGTAATGCGTGCAGAAGAAGAACTCCACGCTGAGCACTCCGTAGATGAGGCACTTAAGTATCAGTGCCTGAAACATGTACGTGTGATTAATGATTTGCATGAGGAATCTGATGCAAAAAGATTTGCTAGTTTGAGTAAGTTTTCGGCCTCAGAGATATATACACTTATGGTGTATAGTGAGGATGAGATATATACCTCCACATTCTTGGGAATGTATACTCGTATGATGGCTAAAATGGATGCTGAAAGTACGTATCAGTTTTTGTATCAGAATAACTTTAATCAGTTTCGTACCTTCATCAAAATGTGTGCAGGGTATAACGAACTCAATAACTTTCTGAGTAAAATGGGAGAGTATGAGAAGCAAAAACTCTTTGCCAAGCTAGTAGAAGGAATAGAAAAGGCCAATGATAATCTGAGTAGTGCTGTAGCCATAGCAGATACGTACGGCAGTATCCAGTCCAGTGGTACTAAAGCTACTTTTGAGCAGGCTATTTTAAAATACTACGAAGAGATCCGCTATACCGACGTGGAAGCAGAGAAACTCTATAGTATCATACTCAGTGTATTTGATATAGGTGGGACTTCTTCTAATGCTGCACTCAGTGATCAAATGGTGAACCTAAGAGTACTGCCTATCAGTAGGATATACAAAGAAGGAAAAAACGTACAACAGCATTTTTTCTTTGATGATCCAGATGGGAAGACTTCGTATGGCCACTTCATCAGTACATTTAGCAATGGTAAATGGGATATACTAGATAAGGGAACATACGTACTGCTAAAGAGCAGAAGTGGAATGGCAATAGAGATTTATGCGAATAAGCCTACCAGTGAATATGCAGGACAAGATGCTATAAAAGCACACTTTCAAGAGACTGGAAGGTGGCCAGATGTAGTAGTGCATAGAGGTCACTCGTACTTTGCCAGTGCAGCCATAGAGAGTCTCACGCCTAATGCCGAGATCGTATTCTTAGGCTCCTGCGGTGGGTATAATAATATCTCTCAAGTACTCAAGTACTCTCCAGATGCACAAATAATAAGCAGCAAGCAGATCGGGACTATGCTGGTAAATGACAGAGTTTGTCTGGAATTGAATGAAGTTATACGAAAGGGCCAAGATATAGTATGGGATAATCTATGGGCTACGTTAGACAAAAAATTTGCTGATGGGAGCACTGCAGATAGTCGGTTTCAAGATTATATACCTCCACATAAAAACTTAGGTGCATTGCTTATTAAGACGTATCGGAGTGTTTTGTAGGGTGTAATTGGTTCCAATAGCTATCGGGACACACACCAACTTCAAAAAAACGTAGTGTTTCAAATCCTAAAGCAATAAATTTGTAACACAATTACAACCAGTGCTCGAATCATTACTTAAAAAATACTGGAACTACGATACTTTTCGCCCACTACAGCGAGAGATTATAGTCTCCGTAATGCAAGGCAATGATACGCTAGCACTACTGCCCACAGGTGGAGGTAAGAGTATCTGCTATCAACTCCCTGCACTGGCTAAGGATGGTGTCTGCTTTGTATTCAGCCCACTTATAGCCTTGATGAAAGATCAGGTAGATAATCTAATATCCAGAGGCGTATCTGCCATAGCACTACACAGTGGTATGAGCAGCAAAGAGATAGACACAGAGCTCCAAAATACACTAAACGGTAAGTACAAAATGGTGTACCTCAGCCCTGAGCGAGCAGCTACCAAGTCATTTAGAAGCTACTTGTCTAATATCCCTGTGAGTTTTCTAGTAGTAGACGAGGCTCACTGTATCTCTCAATGGGGACATCAGTTTAGGCCAGAGTACCTCAAGCTAGGCGAACTGCGGGAGATAGTGCCAGATGCTAATGTGATAGCCGTGACTGCTACCGCCACTCAGCACGTAGAAGATGATATACAGAAGTACCTTAATTTTACCAAGAAGAGTAACCGATTCACAAAATCATTTAGCAGAGATAATCTCAGCTATCTGGTACTCAGGGATAACAATAAGCTAAAACGTATCAACACAATACTCAGTAAACTCAAAGGTACCGCCATAGTCTATGCCAATACACGGAGAAAGTGTGAAGATATAGCTCGATCACTCGCACACGAAGGATTATCTGCGGCATACTATCACGGTGGATTAGCGTATGACAAAAGATCTCAGGTACAGCAGAGCTGGATAGAGAATAAAACGCGTGTGGTAGTTTGTACCAATGCATTCGGGATGGGAATAGACAAGCCAGATGTGCGAGCAGTAATACACTATGAAAAACCTGAAAGTCCGGAAGCATACTATCAAGAAGCAGGACGAGCAGGAAGAGATGGGGCAGAAGCATACTGTATCTTACTAAAAAGCCACGAAGAGAAAAGCGATACGTGGAGCAGTTATCCTACCGTAGCTCAGCTAGAGCATACACTCAATTGCCTGTATAATCACCACCAGGTAGCATTTACTGCTGGTATGGGAGTCACTTATCCATTGGATATAATTCAATTTTCAGAGCATTTTAATATCAATATATGGCCTCTAATGCAGGGATTTAAAGTCTTGCACTCTATGGGATACGCCAAGCTCAATGAGCAAGTATTTCAGCTACCTAGAGCCAAGTTTATAATGCAACAAAATGAACTCTATGTATATCAGGTGAGGAATAAAGTAGAAGACATGTTTATCAAACTTTTACTTCGTTCGTATGGAGGTATGTTTGAGCACTATGCAGCATTAAATTTTGGTGAATTAGCCAAAAGACAAAAGTGTAGCTTAACCGATATACACCGTGAGCTGCACAAACTACATATAGATAATGTCCTAGATTTCGTACCTGCACTAGAAGGCAATACCTTAACCTATCTAGAGTCTCGCCCTACTAAAATACGCATAGACAAAAAATCCTACTTACAACTCCGTGATAGAGAAGAGTACCGCAAGGAGTACCTAACCACGTATGAAGGTACGACTATCAGCTGTAGAGAAAACTACTTACTCGCATACTTCGGGGAGCAGCGAGATGAGGTGTGTGGCAAGTGCGACGTATGTAGACTAGGCAAAAAGGCCAAGATAGGGAATACAGAACTCAGTCAAACCATAGATCACATCAAGTCTATCACGGTGGATAAAAATTTGGATTTAGAGGCAATAGTATCGTCCTTTGGCACGTTCGAAGAAAGACAAATAGTAGGCGTGATAAAATGGCTACTGGATAATCAATACCTTACTAAAACTAACCAAACCTATACTTGGAATCTAAACCAAGAGTAATAGCTACTGTAATAAATGACGTCATCTACGATCAGCGTATGATACGTATATGCACTTCACTTACTAAAAAGTATGATGTAGAGCTTTGGGGTAGAAAAAAATCCAACGAAAAGACCAAGACTCAAACATTCACTCAGCGAAGATTTACCTTTTGGGTAAGTAGCGGACCTTTGTTCTATTTAGAGTATAACCTTCATGTGTTTTGGGCTCTTCTGTTCACTAAGTTTGATGTAGTACATGCGGTAGATTTAGACACTTTGCCTGCAGCTTTTTTTGCAAGCAAAATAAAAGGCAAGAAGTTGGTCTATGATTCGCACGAGTATTTTACTGAAGTACCCGAGTTGATCTCACGTCCTGCTAAGCGAAAGGTTTGGTTAGCCATAGAGCAGTTTTTATTGCCTAAGATATCTACGGCTATTACGATAGGGAGTAAAATAGCGGAAGAATACGAAGAGAAGTACGGAGTAAAGTTTCACGTAGTGAGAAACTGTCCTACCAAAAAGCCAATGCCACTTTCTATTTCAGCAAAACCCTATCTGCTCTACCAAGGTGCCTTAAATAAAGGAAGAGGTCTAGAAGCTCTCGTGGGTGCTATGCCTGAGATAGATATGCAGCTTAAAATAGCTGGAAGCGGAGATATAGAAGAGGAGCTAAAGACACAAGTAACAGATTTAGGTATCACAGATAAGGTCAGTTTTCTAGGAATGCTAGACCCTGCTGATTTACCACCACTTACAGTAAGTGCTTTTGCAGGAATTAACGTTTCAGAGAATTTAGGGTTGAGTTATTTCTATTCATTAAACAATAAGTATTTTGATTATGTACACGCTGGATTACCAGCCATTACAAATCCATTTCCAGAATATATGGCACTAGAAGAGAAGTATCAGTGCTCTGTATATGCCAATGCATCGTCACTTGAGATAGTAAAAGCAGTGAATCTATTGTTAAATGATAGAGACCTGTATGTTAAATTAAAAAAAAACTGCTTACTTGCAGCCCAAGATTTAGTGTGGTCTAATGAAGAAAAAACACTTTTAACTGTATATGAAGAAATCGTCTAACCGATTACATATCATAGCTTTTGATGTACCTTATCCAGCAGATTATGGTGGAGTGATAGACATCTATCATAAGCTAGAGGCACTCCACAAAGCGGGAGCGGAGATAGTACTCCATATGTATCAATATGGACGTCAGCAAAGCAACGCAAAGCTCAAGAAGTATTGCAAAGAACTTCATTATTATAAACGTAGCACGTATAAAAATCCTTTCATAGGAAGTGTACCCTATATAGTAAACTCCAGAAGCAGTGAAGTACTGCTCGCTAATTTAAGAAAAGACAATGCACCCATACTTTTTGAAGGTCTTCACTGTACCTTCCATCTCGCAGATGCATCTTTAAAAAACAGGTTTAAAGTAGTTCGTACACACAACATAGAGCACCATTATTATAAGCATTTAGAGAAATCTGAGTTGCGATATTTTAAAAAGTACTTTTTTAGAATAGAAGCAGAAAAACTAAGCAAGTACGAGAAAGTACTAAAACACGCTAATCTTATAGCAGCCATTAGCCCTAACGACACCAAGCATTTTCAGAAAAAATACGGTAAGAGCATGTATCTTCCTGCGTTTCATAGTAACACTGAGATAGCCTATCCAGGGGCGAGAGGACAGTATTTATTATATCACGGAAACCTTGCCGTACCCGAAAACTATAAAGCGGCTATGGAGTTAGCGGTCAATGTGTTTTCTAAAGTAGATATTCACTGTGTGATAGCAGGAAATCATCCCCCGAAAGAATTGCAGATGCTTTGCGAGAAATATGCCAATATAGAACTTCGAACGAACCTAAGTACAGATGCGATACACTTACTCATAAAAGAGGCACATATAAATGTGCTGCATACCAATCAAAATACTGGGATAAAACTGAAACTGCTAAACGCATTGTATCGTGGTAAATTTGCAGTAGTAAATCCACTAATGGTGGTGGATAGCGGACTTGAAAAACTATGTGCTATCGGTGAAAACTGGACTGAACTAGTAGCTAAAATAGAGGAGTATAGACTCCTTGACTACTCACAGGCCTACTTTGAAAATAGAAAAGCCTATCTAATGAAACACTTTGGCAATGATCAGAGTGCCTCAGCACTTATAGCTAACTTGGAGTTTCCTCCAGAAAGAGCTGGTAGAAGGAGAGACAATAATATGCTGAAGGGTTTATCACAATTATCTTCATTTATGTCTTACTTCTCATTGTAATATTTCGCTATTTAGCGAATAGGTCTACATTCGCACCCACTTAAACAACATGGAGAGAAATTCCACTATAGGATATATACTAATACTCGGACTATTTGCAGGTTTCTGGTATTTTAATAAAGATAACCAGCAGCTGCTAGAGGAAACGAATGCAGATAAGACTGAGGTAGTAGATGATGCTGCTAAAGAAGCGGGTACGTCACCAGCTGCTATTACTAGCAATGAAATTTTTACTAGCTCAGTACGTGATACTAGCAGTATAGATTTGGTCTCTGAAAGCATTACCAAGCTTGAAAATGAGTTAATTAGTATAGATTTCACTACCAGAGGAGGAGTACCTAATAAGGTCACTCTTAAAGAATATCAGCGATATGATTCTTCAGCATTAGTTCTTTTTGAAGGAGACGAGATGGAGCTTGGGTATACTTTTCCGCTAGCCAGTGGAGTAGTGATAAATACTAGAGATAAAAATTTCACTACCGTTACTAATAATGAAGATGAAGTAGTGTACACTCTAAAATTAGATAATGGTGCATACATAACGCAGACATATACCCTAGCTCCTAATAGCTACAAGGTAGATTATAAGGTACAGTTTGACGGTATGCCGAGCATTTTAGCACCAAACAATAGGTTTGCAACGCTAGATTGGAAAACTAAGCTGCAAGGGCAAGAAAAAACGCTTAAAGATGAAAAAGCTGCGACTACCGTATACTTCAAGTATACCAGTGATGACGATGTAGACTATCTCAGTGAGACAAGTGACGAAGATGAGGAAACGCTTACGTCTAATGTAAAGTGGGTTTCATTCAAGCAAAAATTCTTTAATCAGACACTGATTCACAATGCTCAATTTACGGAGGACGGCACACAGATAGAGATAAAAGATCCGGGAGAAGAGGGTGTATATGTAAAGGAAGCTAAAGCACAATTTTACATACCATTAGAGCAAAAGAGTGTGCTAGAGGATATGGACTTGTACTATGGTCCAAATCATTATCCCACACTACAAGAACAAGACATTGAGCTGCAAAAAATCATCCCATTAGGTTGGGGAATTTTTGGATGGGTAAACAAGTTAGCAATTATTCCTTTTTTCAATTGGTTAAGTAACTTCTTCAGTAATTATGGTCTAATTATTCTTCTACTCACGCTGACTATCAAAATGGCTTTGTTTCCTTTTATGTACAAGGTGTACAAGAGTACAGCAAAGATGCGTATGCTCAAGCCAGAACTGGATGAGATAAAGGAGCGTACGGGTGATGATATGCAGAAAGCTCAGCAAGAGCAGATGAAGCTTTATAAGCAAGCAGGAGTAAGTCCGCTAGGAGGATGCCTTCCACAGCTTGTTCAGATGCCTATTCTTTTTGCCATGTTTAGATTTTTTCCAGCGAGTATAGAGCTTCGTCAAGAGAGTCTGTGGTGGGCAGATGATCTTAGCACGTATGATAGTATTTATGATTTAGGATTCGATATTCCTTTCTATGGTGATCACGTAAGTTTATTTACACTTATGATGACTGCAGTGACTATACTTTATACCTATATGAATAGTCAAAACAGTGGACAAATGGTGGGACCGATGAAGACTATTATGTATGTAATGCCTGTGATGTTCTTAGGTTTCTTCAATAATTATGCTGCTGCATTATCCTTTTACTATTTCCTATCCACTTGTATCACAGTGATACAAAACTTTGTTATCCGTAAATTTGTGATAGACGAAGACAAGCTTCGCTTGCAGATAGTAGAGAGTAAAAAGAAAAAAATAAAGGTCAAAAAGAAGTCTGGTATGCAGAAGAAATTAGAAGAAATGGCTAAAAAAAGAGGAGTTGATCCATACAATGGAAAAGCAAAATCTAAGTCATCTGGTGATAGTAAAAAACGCAAGTAAAAGAAATAGTTAATGTGCTAGACTCGGGTACTCCAAAAGAGCTACCCAAATCTATCATTATTTCTTTAGTTATTCTTCTCAGCCCTTGTACTCACTGACTTGTTTGAGAATAAGGAAGATAGCAGTATTGTTTCATTTACCTTATTCAAATTATCTTCAAAAACAACGAAACAGGCCAGTTTGATGTTGTCGAGTTATAGCTGGTAAACAATATAGAACTAGCAATAATTAGCCATTGTTGTAATTAAATTACAATTAAAAATTTACGTACCTTATTCCTTGAATCCTACTTGTTAGGAAGAGCTGATTAGTGGATTAAGTTTCTATTTGTCATGTAAAAATTGTATATTTAATTTTAACTACTATTCCACTTATGAAAAAAACAATACTTTTTTTATTGCTTTCGAGTGCTTTCTTTACTGTATTTTCTCAATCTGCAGGAGACTATTACAAGAGGGCTGTTGTTAAATTTAAAAATGCAGATTACGCGGGTGCAGCTATTGAATATACCCGAGCTATAGAACTCAACCAGTCTTCTGTACTTTATAGTAATAGAGGCGTATGCTATTACAGGATAGAACGACTCGATGAAGCATTAGCAGATTATGAGCAAGCCATTTCAAAAGATGGTAACAATGCGGATGCCCATTATAATAAAGGTAATCTACTAAGATTCGTTGTACGTAATAATGAAGCTCTTAAAGCTTACGATAGGGCAATTCTCGCAGACCCTAGTGATAAAAAATTTTATCAAAATAGAGGAACGGTTAAATCACTCTTAGGAGATGATCTAGGAGCAATAGAAGACTTTAATAAGGTACTAAAAATAAAGCCAAACGATGCAAAAGCTATGTATAATAGAGGTACATCATACATAGCTCTAAAACAATATAAGCTAGCTAAAATAGACTTCAGCAAAGCACTAGAGCTTGATCCAAAGTATTATAAAGCTCTTATAAACAGAGGTATATGCTATGTCCAATTGGATCAAAACAGTGATGCAAAGAAAGATTTCACATTAGCTGTGTCACTAAGCCCTACAGATGGTGAGGGGTATTACTACAGAGCTTTAGCCACTATAAATGATATGAATCTTATCAAGAGTCAACAAAAAGATAAGCACAACGTAAACCTTATACAAGAAAATGTATACGCTCAAAAAGCAGTTTGTTCTGACTTCGAAAAGGCGAAGCAATTTGAGTACTCTAGATCCTACAGTGCACTAAAAAAGCATTGTCCATAGGACGTAAATAAACTTTTTAAAATAATCTCAGTTATTGTTACATACATTTATACATGTAGTGCGTTTGGTAACGATATTATTTTAGACCCGCTAGTAAAAACTCTATCTCTCTGCAGGGGATGTTATATTTATTAGAAAGTACAGCATTGGTTAACTTGCCTTTGTACATGTATGTACCAGCTCTCATTCCCTCATGACTTCTAAGACATTCATCTATACCACCGTCATTTGCTATCCCTGCGAGTAACGGAGTAAGTATGTTACTTAGTGCGTAGCTAGATGTTCGGCTAAATCTAGAAGGTATATTAGGGACACAGTAGTGAAGCACTCCGTGCTTTTCGAATACAGGCATCTTGTGATTAGTAGCTTCTGAGGTTTCAAAACATCCACCTTGATCTATGCTTACATCTACTATGATGGATTTTGGTCTCATACGAGTGACCATTTCCTCGGTCACTACGCACGGGCTTAGTCCTAGTGGGCTTCTAAGTGCACCTATGGCTACGTCGCATTCAGAAAGTGCTTTAGCCAATACTTGAGGTATTATAGTGCTGCTGTGTACACGTGACCCTAGACTTTTCTCTAGTCTGCGTAGTTTTTCTAGACTATTATCAAAAACCTTTACACTAGCTCCAAGGCCAAAAGCAGCTTTAATAGCGTACTCACCAACAGCTCCAGCTCCTAATACCACTATTTGTGTAGGCTGTATACCTGGTATACCACCAAAAAGTTCCCCTTTCCCAGAGCTATAATTACTCAAGTACTCTGCCGCTATAAGTACGGATGCTCTGCCTGCTATTTCACTCATACTGCGTATGATGGGCAGTGATCCGTCATCGTCTCTCAAAAACTCGAATCCGATAGCTGTAATATTTCTTGACAAAAGTTTTTTAATAATAATATCACTAGTACGTAACATCTGAAAAGCACTAATTAATATCTGCCCAGTTTTCATTAGGTCAATCTCTTCTTCTGTAGGGGGTGCTATTTTTAAAATTATATCACATTGGTATACAGTCTGTGTATCAAATACGATTTCACCACCACCGCTACTGTAATCTAAGTCTTTAAAATTAGCCTTATCACCACAATTAGATTCTATCTTCACCTCATGCCCTTGAGAGACTAAAAGCTGAACCGCCATAGGAGAGAGTGGAACTCTATGTTCTTGAAAAATGGTCTCCTTAGGTATACCTATACTTAGGGACTTATTATGTTTACCTATAGCCAAGAGTTTCTCTTGAGGCTGCAGGCTAGCTTCTCTTGCTAAGTCACCGAATGAAGGATTTGAAACACTACCCATATTTATAACTAATTAGCTGCAATATAACGCTAAATTTATATAATATTGAACACTTTTAGACGCTGTTAGCAAGGCATGCCTTTTATCACACTTTATCCTATTTTATTTGTACAATATGAAGTCAACAATAACTACAGCCTTTATCGTATGCTCCTCATTCTTTGCTGCGGCAGGAGAGAATGATTCTTTGGAAATCAATTTATTCCCCAAAGACAAAACCAATGTAAAAGCTAAAGTAGATAGTACTTTGTCAGCAATAGACTCAACAGATGCTATAGTTATCCAAATAGATACCATTGATGTGGTAGAAACTAAAAGTTTAGAAATGGTTATTTGCAAAGAGAATGCAAACTTCTTTAGTGATGAGATTACCTATTTTGAACTCGGTGAAGTACCAGTGAATCAAGGCTTATTTGAATACCACTGCAGTCTTAAGGACTTTCAGGTACCAATGCAGTATAATCAGCTAGTGAAGAATCAGATAGATTACTTTGGCACAAGATGGCAATCAAAGTTAAAAAAGATGGTAACTAAGTCACAGCATTTTTTTCCATTGTATGAGAAAATTCTGGCAGAGTATGAAATACCGCTAGAGATAAAATATCTATCTATAATAGAGTCTGGACTAAATCCACACGCACGATCAAGATGTGGTGCTGTCGGTGCTTGGCAATTTATGCCCGCCACTGCTCGCATTTTTGATTTAAAAATGGATTATAATGTAGATGAACGCAGATCTTTAGATAAAAGCACTAGAGCAGCTTGCACGTATCTAAAACAGATGTTTAATCAATATGATGATTGGTTAGTGGCACTGGCTTCTTACAATTGTGGGCCAGGAAACGTTCGTAAAGCTATGCGTCTTTCTGGGTCTAAGGACTTTTGGGGTATATACAAGTACCTACCTAGAGAAACTCAAAATTATGTACCAAAATTCATAGCTATGACCTATTTGATGAACTTTTATGATGAATATGGCATAGTACCTTCTTCCATACAAGATTCTCTCTACTCATCTGAGCAAGTATATTGTAAAGATGGATATGATTTTGAAATAATAGCAGAGCGAATAGGCCTGTCTAATGACCAGTTACTTTCATTCAATCCTGAATTAAAAAGATCAAACATACCCTATAAAGGCGAAGGATACTTGTTAAACGTACCTCAAAATAGTTCGTATCTGTATTATGAGAACGAAGAAGATATTGAGTCTAAATCACTCGTACGAGCAGAAGAGAAGCGAATAGCTGAAGCCAATAGACCTGAAGTAACTCATCACTATGTACAAAAAGGTGAATCACTTAATCTTATAGCTCGAAGAAGAGGAGTTACCGTTAGTCAATTAAGAATGTGGAATGGTATAAAAGGCAGCACCATATATCCAAAGCAGAGGTTAAAAATATACAGATAATCAATATATTCGACCGTATGCTAAAACCAATTTTCTATATATCAGCAGTCCTAGTAGTCCTTCAGAGTTGTACGCCGTCTGACAAAGAGCGAAAATCATTACTACCAATGAGTTCTGGTGAGCTCACAGAGCTGGTGCTGCTCACAGATGCAGCAAGCCTAGACAGTGCATATAAACTGGAGATAGAGTCTGTCTTTAGTAAGTCTATAATAGGTCAGCCTCCTCCCGGTGAACCCATGTTTAACGTACTATTTACAGATGAGAGTTTTTTTAGTGGCTACTTTAGAAAACACCTGAATATAATAGTACTGGTCCATCGTGATAAAGCTGAAGGTCTAAAAAAAGTGATGAGTGAAAACTTAATCAGTAAGATACTGAAAGTGCAATCTTCTAAACCCGGTATTTTAGGAGTGAAACAAAGCGAACTCTATGCTCAAAATCAGAATGTCTTCTTTGTGCTAGCGGATAGTAAAGTCGATATGCAGACAAAGTTAAAAGCAAAAAAAGATGAAATTTTAGCCATAGCTGTACGCCAAGAAAATGAAGCCGGTAAGCGAAAACTCTTGGGTACCAAAAGAGCTAAACAAGATGTTTTTTATCAGAAAAGTATAGCTAAACGTGGTTTTGGAGTGCGTAAGCCAGGATCGTATCGTGTGGCTATCGATAACGATGAGTTTGCTTGGTTAAGAAAATCAAGTACCACTCAAGAAAAAGAGATGGGGATTTTACTTTTTGAGGCTCCATATGTCAGTAAAGATGATCTAACAACTGAAAACCTACTCAAAATAAGAAATTCATACACTAAGAAATATATACCAGGACAATATGATAGTAGTTATATGAAATATTCTACTGTTCTTTCTCCGGTGCGTATTAACCAGAACTTTAAATCAAAGTATGGTGTAGAAATCAATGGTTGGTGGGATGTAGAAGGAGACTTTATGGGAGGTCCTTCATACATACGTGCTGTCGTAGATGAGAAAAATGCCAGAATAGTATTTGCTGAGGGTTTTTTATTCTATCCCAATGAAGATAAGGCCAAGCCACTAAGAGAGCTAAAAATCCTTGTCAATACGCTTTCTATAAAATGATAAACATAGAAATCTGGGCAAGTGGCAGCGGCACTAATGCTGATGTACTAATGCAGTATTTTTCAGGTATAGATGATATAGCTGTAGTTTCTATGGGTTGCAATAGGAGAGATGCAGGTGTTTTTGACATCGCTAAACGCAATAATATACCGAGCACATACTGGAGTAAGTCCAATTGGAATGCAGATACAATTTTAAAAGAACTAGCTGATAGACAGGTAGATTACATCCTTTTAGCAGGCTTTCTAAAGTTAGTACCATCCGAAGTTACTAGAGTCTATAAAGGAAGAATAGTCAACATACATCCGAGCATCTTACCAGCCTACGGTGGCAAAGAGATGTACGGTGAGCACGTGCATAATGCCGTACTAGCAAATAATGAAGATTCTACTGGAATTACTATTCACGAAGTGAATGAGGAGTTCGATAAGGGAAAAGTATTAGCTCAGTACACGACTCTTCTTTCTCCCGCTAAAGAAACGCTTGATTCTATTAAGTCCAAAATACAGCTACTAGAACACACCAATTTTGCCCCTACAGTAGGCGCTTGGATTCGCTCTAAGACTTGATTATCTTAAACTCAGTTCTTCTATTTGTAGATCTACCTTTTTTGGTGTCATTATCAGTGACGGGACTAGCATCTCCATACCCTCGATAACTTAATCTTTCTGCATCTACGCCGTTAGCTGTTAGATACTCATATACAGACTTCGCTCTATCATTAGATAATTTTAAATTATAAGAAGATGATCCCACATTATCTGTATGACCACCTATCTCTATATGCACGGTACTGTTCTCTGTCATAAATCTACTAAGCTTTTCTAACTCGGTAGTGCTCTCAGACTTAAGCTCAAACTTATCTGTGTCAAAGAATATATTATTAAGAATAACAGTTTTACCTTCTTCTAGTCTATCTAAATCTATGTATATTTCGAATGGCTTATCGTTTGGCACATTAGGCATATCAAAATTCTCTGAATGAAAAAGGTATCCTTTCTTATCTATAGTAAGTGCGTACCGTATGTCTGCCTTAAGAGGTACTACGAAACTAGCTTTAGGGCCGTCTGCATAGGATATAGTACTTTTATTACCGTCTAATGGTGTGAGCACCACGCTAGCACTGAGTGGCTTTAGAGTAGCTGCATCTCTCACATATCCTCTCACATAACTTACTCGCTTAGCTCTGAGATTCTCTGGCAGCTGAAAAGTATATATATCAAGTCCACCTTCGCCGTCTGGCATATTATCACTACTGTAGTAAGCACTGCTGCCATCTCTGGTCACTATCATATTCCAATCGTATCCAGTAGTATTAATCGGATATCCTAAGTTTTTAGGCGTATCCCACTCACCGTCTGGCTGTAACCTAGTGATAAAGAGATCACTCTTACCCATCCCTGGATGCCCTTCTGAACTGAAGTATAACGTCACATTATCCGAGTGTATGAATGGAAACTGCTCGTCTTTACTAGTGTTAATATCGCGACCTAGATTCACGGGGGCAATCCATCCAGAGTCACTAAACTCTGATTTCCATATATCTGTACCTCCAAAACCTCCAGGTCTATCACTTGTGAAATAAAGTACGCGACCATTAGAAGCTATACTCGGCTGAGACTCCCAGTACTTGGTATTGATAGGTGCCTGTAAGTTAAGTGGCTCGCCCCATTTTCCATTTTTATCTATAGTTAGCCAGATGTCACACTGTCCTTTGCCACCTGATCTGCTGCACGAAGTGAAGAAAATATAGTGCCCATCAGCAGATACACTAAATGCTCCTTCATTTTCTACTGTATTGATAGGAGGTCCTAAATTTTTAATTTTGTCCCAACCGTTTTCATTTTTAGTAGCGAAGTAGAGGTCTTCATTTGGTCTTCTATCTGTTAAATCTCCGGTCCTTCTAGTTATATAAATCGTATTCTCATCTATAGAGAATGCTGGACTATACTCTTGCTCAGAGGTATTTATACTTTTACCCATGTTGATAGGAGTAATGTCCGCTGGATTTTTAATAGCTATTTTAGCAAAGGCTATATTACTCATCTTCATCTGTGCTTCTTTAGCGTAACTATCATTGGTGCGGTTTACGTTTAAGAAGTTTCTATAAAAATACTCTGCAGAATCCAATGTACCTGCTTTGTGATATATTTTTCCAAGTTCATAAAGAGCAAAATAGTGATCAGACTTAAGTTCTAGGAGCTTTTTGTACACACTAATAGACTTCTTAGGCTCATTATTTTTCTGGTACGTATTTCCTAGAGCATCGTAGGCATCTATGAATCCTGGAGCTTTCTTGATGGCTTGCTTAAACAGCGTAATAGCATCATTATACTCTCCATAGCCTTGCTTCTGTAGCCCTTTATTAAAGAACACTTGAGCTTTTTTAGGAATACTCCCTTGACCATTCACGGTATTAGCAGTGCCACACGCTGCGAGCAGCAGACAAGATACTATCCATATACCCACTTTACGTTTAATTTCTATCATATTCTAATACTTGTATATCAATGAGCTTACCATTCTCGATGCTAAACTTCATCATTGTTCGTTTTTTATGAAAACCATGCATGCCTATCGCACCTGGATTGAAGTGGATTAGTCCCAATTCTTTATCTCTAACTACTTTACATATATGTGAATGACCACAGATGTATAGATCAGGCTTCACCTCTAGTAAACGTTCTTTTACTCCTTTCTCGTATCTCCCTGGATATCCGCCTATATGTGTAATATAAACAGTTAATCCTGCCACAGTGAAGTTGATCTCTTTGGGATAAATAGACCTTATAGTACTATTATCGATATTTCCATAGACTCCGCGTACCAGTTTCGTTTTAGTGAGTGCATCACTTACAGCCAGATCTCCCCAGTCTCCAGCGTGCCACACTTCATCGCAATCCATTATATGCTTAGCTATTTCTGCACTTATATAACTGTGCGTGTCAGATATGAGTAAAATACGTTTGATGGGGTAAAAATAAGTAGCTTTAAGCTATTATTCTTCAAAATCTACGACCTTTGAATACAATGTCAGTAAATATGATTTTACTTATCAGCATAGGTGCCGTAAGTTATATATCGTTTTCCAATAGAGGGCTTTTTGCCAAGCTACTTTTTAGTCCGTATCAGATAGAGCGAAGCAAGGAATGGTACCGTTTCTTAACCAGTGCCTGGTTACACGCAGACTTCAATCATTTATTCCTAAATCTGTTTGTACTCTGGGGTTTTGGAGGATTCGTAGAGAGTGTATTGGTAGCGTGGTATGGTACCGCTGGAATGGCCTATTATCTAGCCCTTTTTATAGGGTCTACGCTCATAGCTCATTTACCCAGTTACCTTAAAAATAGGGATAACTATGCGTACTCTGCGGTAGGAGCAAGTGGTGGCGTATCTGGTGTTTTATTTGCCAGTATCATGATACAACCCTTGGAGAAATTGTGCTTGTATTTCGTCTTGTGCCTCCCAAGTGTACTTTTTGGGGTATTGTACCTCGGTTACTCTCAGTATATGAATAAGAAAGGAAATGATAACATAGGTCACGAAGCTCATATCTGGGGAGCTGTAGGCGGAATCTTCTTGATTATCGCATTCAGACCATCTGTTCTTCCTAATTTTATTGCACAGCTTAGAGAAGTTCTCCCGTTTTAAAATCTAAAAAGCCACAGCTGGTGAAGCTGCGGCCGGCATTAATTTATTTTTTTTTATTAATTTAAAACGGTAAATCGTCACTGTCTTCACTAGTGAAGCTAACTCCTGTGACATCATCTGTAGCAGCTGGTGGAGCCGATGCTGCTGGAGCACTTCCTCCACTTACTTTATCTATTTTCCAAGCTTTCACATCTGTATACCACCTGGAGTTATACTCACGGCTTTCTATATTGATAGCTACTTTCACTTCATCTCCTTCCTTCAGTTCAGCTACTTTATCAGCCATATCCTGAAAACCTACTATTGAGATTTTCTTTGGATAGTTTTCTGATGTTTCTATTACGAAATCCTGCTTCTTCCAAGCACCTCTTGAGCTTTCGCCAGACTGTGGAACGAGTAATTGAACTACTTTCCCTTCGAGTATTAAATTTTCCATTATTTTTATACTACAAGGTTAATGGTAGTCAAGAGTTTAAACGACATTTGCTTCATCACAATTTTTAAACAACTTTTAGAATCTTGGAAATACTCATAGCATTTGGAATAGCTGCGTTTTTTAGTTTTATAGGATCGGTATTTTTGGGTTTGGTCAATGCTGCTGTTATAGATACTGCCATCACTAAATCAGAAAAATCTGCTTTATGGCTAGCCTTTGGTGGTGTTTTACCAGAGATACCATATACATTGATAGCCATCTTAGGAACTTCATATGTAGGGGTGTTAGAAAATTACAAATTGCATCTTAGCATTGCTATGGGCATTATTTTCATCTTAATGGGAACTAACTATGTTTTAAAGAAAAGGAAAAAAGTTAGACTAGCTAAAGAAGCAAAAATTGGGGCTTTTTCTAATTTTGCGAAAGGATTTCTACTGGCTATAGCTAATCCTCAGCTTATTTTTTACTGGTCAGGTTACTTGATCTTGTTTCAAACAGGCACCTTTACAAATGGAAAACCTTTTTTTAGTTTCTCTGACTCGCCTTGGGACCCTACTAAGTGGAGTTTTGCACTAGGAGCTTCCGCTGGTGCATTCCTCATTCTATTTATTTATATTAAACTGAGCACTATATATAAAGATCAACTCACTAAACTCATAGGAGACAAGTTTTCTCACATAATTGGGGCTCTGTTTATTGGAATAGGATTATTTACTATCATAAAAAATGTTATCTAAAGTTGTACTTTTCATATTTCTTGCGTTTTCACTCACTATGAATGCTCAACTTTTCAATACATTCAATTGGAAGCATCTAGGGCCATTTACTACTCCTATCTCTACGGCCAATACAAATAACTGGACAGCCACAGGACAAGGATGGATAGAAGACGTACTTATCACTGATAAGTATTGGTATGCTGCAGCTATGACAGGAGGTGTATACAGAAGTAGAAATGAAGGTAGAACTTGGAAAAAAGTAGATAACGACTCTGTGCAACTTGGTACCTTATGTCTCTATGCACAAGAGGATATAATCTACCGCGGTACTGGACGTACCCATCATGGTCAAGATTTTGGAACAGGGATACTTCAGTCTAAAAATAATGGTAGATCTTGGCAAAATACAGGCTTAGCATTTCAGTACAATGAGAAAAAAATAGTTTGGGATATCAAAGGGATGGGAAAACACCTTATGGCTGTTACCGACCAAGAAATATGGTCAGGTAGAGTAGGTGAATCTAAAGAATGGGAAAAAGTGCTGACTAAAGAGGGTGAAAATTTTCGCTCGATTACCTATGATGTGTATGACGCTGCACATATACTCGTAGGAGGCAAGGAGTTATATGAAAGCACGGATGGTGGTAATTCATTTAATATCATAACTGATAAACTGAGCCTACCCTCCACTGAAGAAGTCGAATTAGAACGAATCGCCATCTGCCAAGATCCAGTTACGAGTGCCAGATGGCTCGCATTTTACGGAGCTAAGCGTAAAGGCTATGTAGATGAAAGTATAGATAATGGTAAGACGTGGACTAATATCTATATGAATAAAAAGGTAGAACGTGCAGATAAGCATCATACGGAGATATCACTAGTGCCTGGAATTCCAGGTGCAGTTATACTTGGTACATTTAGAGCGTATGTAAGTACAGATAGTGGTAAGACATTTGAGATATCTACTATGCCACTAAAAGGAAATAAGAAGTTTGCTCACGATGATATCCGCGGAATAAACACAACCCTAAAGGGCACTATATTCTTAGCCACTGATGGTGGAGTTTTTAGGAGCACCGACACCGGATCCACATGGCAAAATAAAAGTGGGAAGGGACTAGTGGTACATCAAGTTTACGGACTTCATATACTCCCTGACAAGAAACTATTAATTGGCTGTCAAGACCTCGGATATATGTACTGCGATGCTAAGGAATGGAAACAATACGGCAGACATTATGGAGACGGTGGAGATGCTCTTTCTACTTCACAAGGGATTTATATAATCGTAGGTGGAAGAATACGTCTGATAGACTCTATATCCAGTACTCGGTACAGTAATGCCCACCCAAATGACCGCTCTAATCCATTCGTGGCTTATTTTTATAGACACCCTACTGATCTTTCAACTTTTTATTATGTAGGTAGTACTATATGGAAAAATACGGACGGAAAGTGGGAGGGACTCACAAACAAAATAGATGGCCAAGATCAACTTATACAAGGGTTTGATGTAAATAGGAGTAATCCTCTTCAGCTGTTCTTTAGTTTTGATCAACCGACTTGGAGTACCTCCAATCTCAAAGGAAAATTATATAAAAGTGCAGATGGTGGCGAGTCTTGGGAAGATATTACCGCTAAATTAGCGATTTCTGCATGGCATCATGTCACGGATATAGTATCTAATCCCAATGATCCTAATGAGGTGTATGCCTGCCTAGGCAGAATGGATTCAGATCAGCTGAACAAGGTTTATAAAAGTATTGATGGTGGAGAAACTTGGGAAAATTTCTCCGATGGATTAACCAAATATGAAACCATCAAATTACGCTACGTACCAAATACTAATGTATTGATAATAAGCACAGTGGCAGGTTTTTATTACCGAAAAGAAACGATGAGTACTTGGAAACAAGTATCAGGTAAAATACCCAATATGGAAACCCGTGATTTTGAAGTAGATGAGAAAGGGAAGTACCTGTATGCTGGCACGTATGGCAACGGAGTGTGGAGACTGAGAATTCCAAAAAAGTGGCATAAAGACTAGTCTAAGGCCTTATTAACCAAATATCTTTTTTTATTTTTTTAGCGTCATTATATACTTTCAAAGCAGCTTCTTCACTACTACCAGCGTAGAACCCTATTCGATAAAGTTCATTTTCGTATTCTAATATCTCTGCACTATTAAAATAAGTGATCCACTTGTTCCAATAATCATAAGCCTGAGTATAACTGTAACTGCTCACTATAATAATGTAGTACAGCCCATTAGCAGGTTTAGTAATGGCACTTACACCATTTTTATTATCATCTATAGATTTATTTTTTATTTCAGGTGGTATAAAAAACACGTCACCGGAATCCGCTTCACTTTGCATCAATTGAGTATCAGACATAGGACGTTGAGCGACATTTACAGTGCGGATTACTTCCTTTATTATTTCTACAGGCTTCACTCGAGTAAGTTGGATACTAGTATTTTCACCTTCTGTGGTATTAAAAGCAAAAGCTTCATACCCCTCGGCAAGAACTTTGCCGCTTATATCAGTTACGTTTTCAGGAATAGCATACATATAGTTTCCTTTGGTATCAGTAGCTGTAAAACCACCATTATCTTCACCTATAAGTATATAAGCACCAGATATAGGAAGACCTTGTTCATCTATTACATTACCGGTTACAGTAGTCATTGTAGCTTGCTTGATCATACTGTATAGATTTGTTTGCTCTTTATTCTCTCTTTTTATGTAATAACTAGATTCAGAAGTAGGTAAAAGTGCTACTTCATTATCTTTAGTATTCATTTCAGCAGCATTGAGCAAAATAGTCTGATTATCTCCCAGGTTTTTAAACTTAAAAATATCAAAACCACCCTTGCTAGCACGACCATCAGAACTGAAGTATAACCAGTTCTTAGTTTGAACCGGATTAATTTCATTACCAGGAGTATTTACTTCATTTCCTAAACTAATTGGATTTTCAAATGTATTCTCATTAAATACACTTACAAATAAATCATATCCACCCTGGCCACCTGGCCTATCAGAGGAGAAGTAAAGCTTTTGACTTTCTTCATCTATCTGAGGGAATGCATAATTACCCTTAACATCATCAAATAGTTTTACTGGTTTTCTCCATTTCCCATTCTTCTTATACAGCAGGTATAATGAAGACTCATTAAGAGGTTTATCAATGAGACTAACTACAGCATTATTAGCGTTATTATAAAATGCTACAGATCCTATGGGCATATCTGTAATACCCATTAGTACTTCTCGGCGATTGGACAGATTACCATCACAGTCAGTATCATACTCCATTACTCTACCATCTATGGTCGTATATACTTTCCCTCTATAACTGGTAGGATTTGAGACCGGATAAATAGTCTGTACGGGCTTCTCACTTATAGATGAGCTAGTGCCAGTCTGCTGAGATATAGTTGTATTCCCCGAGGTCTTCTCATATTCCTTAAGAAACTCAGTAGCAAGAGATGGCTTATTATCAAACATCAACGTATTCGAAAAAAGAAGAAAATCATGGGGTTGAAAATTGCCTTTTTCTAACTCTACATAAAATAAAGCTTTTGCATTTACATAATCCGACTCATAATAAAATGCTCTGGCTTTTTCTATTCCTGTAGCATCTGCACTTGGCTTCAGAACTACTGATAGCTCGGGTAATTGTGCACTAGCACTAGAAAAAAAAAGTAAGATGGCAATTAATAATGTATTGGTTTTACTCATTGTTTAGGCAAATTTGGGGTAAAAAAGGGACTTCTATGCATTAATATCTTGAGCTAGACTTTTTGCAGCCATATAGCCGCCACTCCAAGCTGCTTGAAAATTAAAACCTCCAGTGATGGCATCTATATTCAGTAATTCCCCTACCGCATATAGACCCTTGTGTCTGATGATCTCAAATGTATCATTATTTACCTCAGCCAAGGCTATGCCACCTGCTGTGACAAACTCTTCTTTGAATGTACTCTTACCATTAATGGCTGATTCATAAGCACACAGTACCGCAACTAAGCGTACTATTCCTTTTTTACCTATCTCAGACCAGTTAGTATAGGTGGGTAATGCTGCTGCTTCAAAGAGATACTGCCACAGTCTCTTAGGTAAATTATGCTCTTTCCAAGACATCACCTTTTCTTTAGGCTTAGTCTCAGCATACTCTTTAAATAAAGCAGTGAGTTTTTTCGAATCATGGGCAGCCCAGTTTATCTGTAAGCGAAATGTATATTTTAATACACTTAATTCTCTGGCATACCACGCACTCAATCTCAGAATAGCAGGAGCCGTGTATCCCCAATGTGTTATAAGCACGGGGCCTACCTCACAACTATTTGGTATTCCCATAATAGACACGTGAGCATCCGGCACACTCAGTCCAGCGAGGTCTAGTTGCATATGCTGCTTTGCATTAAATGTAAATAAAGATGGGAGTGGAGGTACTATTTCTACATCCATAGCCGCGAGCATATCATATACACCTTTATTACTGCCAGTAGCTAGTACTACCTTATCTACCTGCACATTTTCAGAGCCAAAATCTAGTTGCCACTTGTCTACTTCGTGAATCAAGCTTTTCAGTCGCTTACTTAAGAGTACACTAATATTTAGCCTACGTGTTTCATTCAGTAAGCATTTGTATATACTTTGTGAGTTATCACTTTGAGGAAATACTCTACCATCTACTTCTGTTTTAAGCGGCACACCACGTGTAGTAAACCACTTTTGTGTATCAGCACTCGTAAATGTATGAAAAATAGGCTCTAAGAACTCTCTACCTCTCGGATAGTTAGCAGCCAGTGCAGAAGGTTCACTTATAGTATTAGTGACATTGCACCTGCCACCACCGCTTATGAGTACTTTAGCGAGAAGCTTATTACTCGCTTCATAGATAGTAATATTGGCTTGTGGAAGTTTCTCTGCTGCATTGATAGCACAGAAAAATCCTGCTGCACCTCCACCTATGATAGCTATTTTCATACGCTAAAGTCCAAAGAATGCTATAGTCTCTGTGATTACCTCTGCAAACTGTTTTGGAATCTTCCTGGCAACTAGTGGGTGCTTCGTATTAAATGTATGGTCAGCACCTTCTATCTCTACTAATAGTGCGTGCGGTACATCTTTATAAATCGTATATGCATCTTCTATGGGCACTACGGTATCTTCTACTCCATGGAGTATGAGCAGCGGTGTCTTTAGATTTTCTAGATTATTACCTAAGCTGAGTATACTTGCATTTTCTGCAAAAGCTTCTACAAATTGGAAGTAGACAGGCATCTCTTGTTTGGTTCTCCCGTTAGTTATATGATGCACACCTTCTGTCTTCCAGTCCTGGAAATCTTTCATCTCTAGATATCGCTCTAAGTCAGAAACACTGGCCCAAGTAGCTATTTTAAATATTCTTTCGTCTTGACATGCTCTAAGTAATGCTATGGCTCCACCTCGGCTGTGTCCTATCAGATTGATTTCTCCATTCCACACGAAGGGAAATGACTCAGCTTTTAATCCTATAAAATCTAGGACTGATCCTAAGTCATCATATTCTCTCATAAAATTATTGGCACCAAACGCTTCTAAATCTGCAAAGTCTTGAAGATTTTCAGGCGTAGTACCGTTGTGTGAGAAGTTAAACTTGAAGAAGGGTTGTCCCTTTACAGCAAATATCTCTGCTGCTAGTGGCCAAACTCCCCAATCCTTGAATCCCTTAAAACCGTGGGCAAAGACGGTGATAGGCACTGCATCTTCGTACGCAGCATAAGTAAGGTCAGCCGTAATTAAACGTGCGTCACTTCCCTTAAATTTATAGCTGTTATTTTTTACAGATGACTGCATTACTTCAGTTTCGTGAAGGTCTCGTTAGCATCAAATTTCTTAGCAGCATCTCCTATGCGTATGATAGTTACTTTCTTCATTATAATAGGAGAGTTAGGCTTGTTCTTTCTATTTTTCGGCACACCACCCATAAGAGTTATTATATTTTGACCCATTACTACTTCACCAAAAACATTATAAGATCCATCTAAATGTGGAGTAGGCCCGTGAGTTATAAAAAACTGACTGCCATTGGTATTAGGCCCGGAATTAGCCATACTGAAAATACCTGCCTTACTATGACTAAGCTCAGGATGGATCTCATTCTTAAATTTATACCCAGGTCCACCCGATCCAGTGCCCGTAGGATCACCGCCTTGCACCATAAAGTTAGGTATCACTCTGTGAAATATCAAACTATCAAAATATGGAATACCCAGCGGTCTAGCTGTATTAGCTAGAGTACCTTCTGCTAGTCCTACAAAGTTAGCTACAGTAAGTGGAGCTCTATCCATATAGAGTTTACCTACTATGTCACCTACATTGGTCTGAATGTATGCGTAGATCCCATCTTCTTTTAATACCGGAGTTTTAGCTATGACTTCAGTAAGCTTATACGCTACCTTAGAATCTCCTTCTTTAGGATCTTCTACTTTAGATTCTACTACGTTTAGTTGATATCTGTATCCTTTTTCAAATTCAAACCCTTTTATCTCAGTGCCTAACAGCGTCCACTCTTCTTTGAGTTCCTTACCTATATACACATTAAGACACTGTTTATCATCTGCACACGCTACCTGCTCACTATCTACCCATACGGTCTTAGTCTTGGGTCCTTTACCTTTAAAAATACTACAAGATGATACTACCAAGAGTACCACTATTAGCTTATATAATTTCATGACCACAAATGTAAAAGTAGTTTGCTTACTGTGGTAGTATATTAGATAATAATAGCTCCATAAATAGCAAGAAACTATACTAATGTACTAATCTTGCACTGCTTTATGAGTCTAGAGAAAGAAATAGAAAAACGCAAAACCTTTGGTATCATCTCTCACCCAGATGCTGGTAAGACCACACTCACGGAGAAGTTACTCCTTTTTGGTGGTGCTATACAGACTGCTGGTGCGGTAAAAAGCAATAAGATAGAAAAGACTGCGACTTCGGATTTTATGGAGATAGAGAAGCAGCGTGGCATCTCTGTGGCTACTTCTGTGATGAGTTTTGAGTACAAAGGGACTAAGATCAATATCCTAGATACTCCTGGTCACAAGGATTTTGCAGAAGACACCTACCGCACGCTCACAGCAGTAGATAGTGTAATTCTAGTAATAGACGTGGCTAAAGGTGTGGAGGCTCAGACACGTAAACTGATGCAGGTATGTAGAATGAGAAATACCCCTGTGATTATCTTTGTAAATAAGATGGACAGAGAAGGGCAAGATCCTTTTGATATACTAGAGGAATTAGAAAACGAACTTCAGATAAGTACTAGACCGTTGAGTTGGCCTATTAATATGGGCTCTCGATTTAAAGGTGTTTTTCTACTTCATAATCAATCACTTAATCTATTTCAAGCAGATAAAACTAAGAAAGCATCTGATTATGTAGCCATAGAAAATCTAGAAGATACAGCATTAGATAAAATAGTGGGAGAGGCTGATGCTGATCAGCTGCGTGAAGATGTAGAGCTCATCAATGGTGTTTTTGAGCCCTTTGATAGAGAAATGTATGAAGAAGGACTTCTGGCTCCTGTATTCTTTGGTTCTGCACTGAATAACTTTGGGGTGCAAGAGCTGCTAGACACCTTTGTGGAGATAGCACCTAGCCCTAGAACTAGACCCACAGATAAGCGAGATATCGACCCTTTGGAAAAGAAGATGACAGGCTTCATTTTTAAGATCCATGCTAACCTAGACCCTAATCACAGAGATAGAATAGCATTTCTCCGTGTATGCTCTGGTACATTTGAGCGGAATAAGTTCTATATCCACGCTAAAACAGGCAAGAAAATGCGATTTAGTAATCCATATACATTTTTAGCAGATAGTAAAGAAGTAACTCAGTTTGCCTATCCAGGTGATGTAGTGGGCCTGTATGATACCGGTAATTTTAAGATAGGTGACGGACTCACAGAAGGAGAGATGCTAGAGTTTAAAGGTATCCCAAGTTTCAGTCCTGAGCTATTCCGTGAGGTGATAAACCTAGATCCTATGAAAAGTAAACAACTTGAAAAAGGACTCAATCAGCTCACAGATGAAGGTGTAGCTCAGCTCTTTACACAGCAGCCAGGTAATCGTAAAATTATAGGCGTAGTAGGTGAGCTCCAGTTTGAGGTAATACAATATAGATTAGAGCATGAGTATAATGCCAAAGCCCGTTTTGATGCGGTGAATTATCACAAAGCGTGTTGGATGACAGGTGAAGAGGACAAGATAGCAGAATTTATCAAGTATAAGCCTAGAGATGTAGTCTTAGATAAAGATGAGAACTTAGTTTTCTTGGCACAGACAGCTTACGTACTGCAAATGGCTAAGTCTAATAACCCTGATATAACCTTCCACGAAACCAGTGAGTTTAAAGTAGGAGGAGCAGAGTAGTATCTCACTCAAGTTTACGATTCACTGCAACAAAAAAGCTTACCTAAAAGTGAAATTTAAATACTGACTCGCTCCATTGGGAGCAATTCCTTCTATGCGTATTTGGCCTTTATATTCCTTTAGTAATTCTACTATTACGTTGACATTATCAATGGGTTTTCCATTAATCTTAACGAATACAAATCCCTCTCCTACATTCATTTGGCGTATTTTTCCGTTGGTGATATTCGTAACCTTTATACCGTTACTTATGCGATAGGCATCTTTTTCTAGTTTAGATATCTTTTCAAATTCAGCACCTAACTCTTCACTTACAACGCTCTCTTTTTTGAGCAGTTTCGTCGTTCCTTCTTTATTGACTAGTGTTAGGTCGACATCTCTAGGCTTACCATCTCTATAGACTTCTAGTTTTACGATATCACCAGGTCTGAGGTAGGCCATACGCTCATCAAAAGTCGCTTTAGCGTCTATAATCTTACCATCTATTTTAGTGATTACGTCACCAGCTTTGAGCAAAGTAGTAGCTTCTTGGTTAGTATTGGTGAGTCGCTTCACCAGTACACCTGCGTCTACACCTAATTTATCTTCTATTTCACCATCTATATCTACCACATCCACACCAGCAAATCCTCGCTGCACTTCTCCATATTCCTTTAGATCTTCTATAGTCTTAGATACTATATTACTCGGTATAGCAAATCCATATCCCACATAACTACCTGTTTTACTAGCAATAGCAGTATTTACACCCACTAGATAACCACTAAGGTCTACTAACGCTCCACCACTATTTCCTGGATTAATAGCTGCATCTGTCTGTATGAATGATTCTATAGGAAACTGATTATTAACGATGTTTATATTTCTACCTTTCGCAGAGACTATTCCTGCAGTCACAGTACTAGTCAAGTTAAACGGATTTCCTACTGCTAATACCCATTGACCTATCTCTACATCATCTGAATTTCTAAACTTGATAGGAGTGAGGCTTTTCGCTTCTACCTTAAGAAGTGCCAGATCGCTACTGGGATCTGCACCTACTAGTTTTGCTATATAGGTGCGTCTATTATTACTTAATACTACCTCTATTTTGTCTGCACTTTTCACCACGTGATGATTCGTTATAATATATCCATCTTCAGTCACTATCACTCCAGACCCCGTGCTTGCTACTTTTCCTATTCTACCAAAAGGATCAAAATCGAAACCCCAAAAGGAAGAGCTTCTCTGATATTGCTGAGACTCTGTTTTGATAAAGACTACGCTTGGAGTACTTATTTTAGAAGCCTCTATAAAACCCTTCTCTAGGTCTAGATTGCCATTATTGTGTACTCTATTCACACTATATTGTTGATCAGTTTCTACTGCGATAGTAGCAGAAGTAGTGAAAAAGGTCTTGTAGATGTAAGCACCCAAAAAAGATGCAACAAAACAGATAAATAACGTATAAACTACTTGAGTCTTTTTCATATTGAGGTACTAATTTTTGTACTATTAGTTAAGCATCGATTACTTTACCAAAGATTTCACTACAAATGTTTGTCTTGGATTCACAGGGTCATTGGTGATTACTGTGACTACTTTACCCTGCGGTCCACTTTTATTCACAGCATCAAAGGTTACTTCTAGCGTAATTTCTTCTCCCGGCACCAACACACGCTTATTTGGAGACACTACTGTACACGAGCAGTCAGAATCGATTTTTCGGATAGTCAAATCACTTTTACCTGTATTTTTTAGAACGATACTTTTAGTCCGTATACTACCAGCACTTATATTACCTAAAAGTATCTGATTAGAGCTTAACGTCAAACGTCCAGCCTTTTTAATATGTCGTTTTTTTAATTGACTAAAATTTTGCAATAGGTCAATGTACACAGGAAATTCTTTCTTAGGAAAAAATCTATCATTTGTTTGGAGCAGTATATTGCCTCTATAACCGCCTATTGTGTCTAAATCATATAAGTCTGCTTTTATAACTATGTAAGACGAAGAGTCTACGGCCAGAGTAATAGGAAGGTTCTCTATAGATACGAAAGGAACAGAAGATTTTGCACTTGAAATTATAATATCGCTATACCCGTCGTTGAAGAACTTAATTGTATCAATAAGGACTTGATCTTTGAGTTTTTGTCCCCAACCAAAATTATTTACATCCATCATTAAGTATCCAAACTCTCCTTTGTAATATCGATTTGGTGAATTATCAGCCAAGGAAACTACCTCCGCATTAAAACTCAAATCTTTTTGAAAACCATCAGAATAATTACCTCGGATGTACACCCATTTACTAATATTACCACTGATATTTTTCGGATTAAAATCTACTGTAATTTTGCCTATATCACCCGCTGGATAGATCTCCTTATCACTCCGTAGATTTGTACATCCACAAGCAGCTTCTAATCCTTCAATTATGAATGGATTGGCACTTGTATTGGTAAATGTGTAGACTACTGTCTTAATTCCATCTTCAGCTCCAATTACACCAAAGTTAAAATCAGTTTTTTCAAAAACTATCTCATCCATAGTCACCTGGGCGTTACTTAAGAGGCAACTGAAACTAAGTATTGTGGCTATAAAAAATGTATTTCTCATGTTCGAATTCAAATAAAACTTCATCTTAATTAGTAATCTACTTTGTTAGATGAAATGTTTATAAAAAACGTTGCCCACGTTTAAAAATCTATCTTTACTTTCGCTTAGTGAGCAATGATATTTTAGATAGCACATCTGAGGGGTTTTCAGATCAGGAAAGAGACATAGAAAAGGTGCTTAGGCCTATCTCTTTTGATGATTTCGCTGGGCAAGACAAAATTTTAGATAATCTTAAGATATTTGTTCAGGCTGCTAATCAAAGAGAAGAAGCTCTTGACCACGTTTTACTGCACGGGCCTCCAGGGCTAGGCAAGACTACCTTGGCTAATATTATAGCCCAAGAACTAGATAGTAATATACGCATCACGAGTGGACCCGTATTAGAAAAACCAGGGGATCTAGCAGGACTGCTTACTAATCTGGATGAAGGAGATGTGCTTTTCATAGATGAGATACACCGCCTTAGTCCAGTCATAGAAGAGTATCTGTACTCGGCTATGGAAGATTATAAGATAGACATAGTGCTAGATTCTGGACCGAATGCCCGCAGTGTACAGATAAGTATTAGTCCTTTTACACTCATAGGAGCTACTACGCGTAGCGGTTTACTTACTTCTCCACTCCGAGCTAGATTTGGTATCACCAGTAGATTAGAGTATTATGATACTCCTTTATTAGCCAGTATAGTAGAGCGGAGCAGTGGTATACTTAATATGGCCATAAATCATAAAGCAGCTATAGAAATAGCTGGACGTAGTCGAGGTACTCCACGTATAGCTAATGCTCTTCTGAGAAGAACAAGAGATTTTGCTCAGATAAAGGGGGATGGAACTATATCCATAGAAATAGCTAAAATAGCTCTAGCCGCACTTAATGTAGATGCTAGAGGACTAGATGATATGGATAATAGAATACTTTGTGCCATAATAGATAAGTTCAAAGGCGGTCCGGTAGGTCTCAATACCATAGCCACAGCTGTAAGTGAGGAGGCAGGCACCATAGAGGAAGTATATGAGCCATTTCTTATTAAAGAAGGTTTTCTTCAACGTACTGCTCGAGGCAGAGAAGCTACCGAGTTAGCATATAAACACTTAGGTAGAGTAAATCTAAAATCGAATAACCCGGGCTTATTTTAAGCTATGGATCTTCGCCAACGTCATACGCATACTATAAAAGGAATTGCTGAAAAATTAGGATTTGATTTTTGTGGAATCAGTAAAGCAGGCAAGCTAGAAGAAGATGCAGTCAGATTAGAAAGCTGGCTAAACAAGGGCTATCACGGAAAGATGAAATGGATGGAAGGTCATTTTGATAAACGAGTGGACCCAACCCAGCTAGTGCCTGGAGCAAAATCAGTGATCTCTCTACTCTTTAATTACTATCCTGAAGAAAACCATGATGAGCAAGCCCTGAAAGTATCAAAATATGCGTACGGAGAAGACTATCATCACGTTATCAAGCGTAAACTGAAAACTTTTGTACAGCACATAGAAGAAGATATAGGAGAAGTAGAAGGTAGAGTATTCATAGATTCTGCACCAGTACTAGACAGAGCATGGGCAGCTAAAAGCGGCCTAGGCTGGATAGGAAAAAATAGTATGCTTATCACTAAATCTAAAGGGAGTTTTTACTTTATTGCAGAGCTCATATTGGACATAGAGTTGCTAGCTGATGGATCTACTACTGACCACTGTGGTACGTGTACCGCTTGCATAGATGCTTGCCCTACAGATGCTATAGTCGCAGATAAACTAATAGATAGCACGAAGTGTATCTCTTACCTTACTATCGAGCTAAGAGAAGAAATACCTGCATCCTTCAAAGGGCAAATGGACGGATGGGTCTTTGGTTGTGATATATGCCAAGATGTGTGCCCATGGAATAAATTTTCTAATCAGAATGACACACCAGAACTATCTCCTACGCCACACTTTAATGAGGCTGCACAGTCAGATTGGCAAGAACTCACCGAAGACGTATTTAAGCGAGTATTTAAAAAATCTGCGGTAAAGAGAGCAGGACTTATAAAACTTAAACAGAACATAGAATTCGCTAAAGTTTAGCATAGATAAAATAGGAACACTAATTGCAGTATCATAAATATGAAAAAATACATTCTTTTTTTAGTCGGGTTATTATTCAGTATATCAGCTATAGAAGCTCAGAGTAAGAGTGATACCATAGATCCAGATAACTTCAACGATACACTTTTTGAACAATTAATTTTTACGAAGGTGAATGAATATAGAGTTACTAACGGACATAAAGCTCTGATAAATAATTCTACCATCTATAAAGTAGCCAAAGATCACAATGATTTTCTGAAGACCAATGGTGAACTAACCCATGACCAACCAACTATTGGTAAGCGAACAGTGCAAGAAAGATTACTACACTACATGAATGTAAAACAGTATGCCATAGGTGAGAATATAGCACGCACTTTTGTTCTGAAACCTGCCTATAATTATGACGAAAAAGGGGAAACTTCACTCAATGTGGCTAATACCTATGAAGAGGCAGCTACTTACATGCTGAATGCGTGGATACAAAGTGATATGCATCGTAACAATATATTAAAAGACAAATACCAACTAGGAGCTATAGCAGCTTATTTTAATCCCAGTGACAAGTCACTAACAGCCGTACAAGTTTTTGCTTTAATAGAATAACATTTTTTTAAAAGGGCATAAAAAAACCAAGTGCTTATGCACTTGGTTTTTAATATTAATTACTATTTTATTTTTATTCCTTATGACCTTCTGGCCCGTGAACATGTCCGTGGGTTATTTCTTCTTCAGTAGCCTCACGTAATTCCGCTATACTTCCTATGAAATGTAAATCTTTGCCAGCCAATTGGTGGTTGAAATCCATAGTTACTTTGTCTTCAGATACCGTGTTAACTACACCTGTCATAGGTTGCCCATCCTGATTAGTGAGTTGTAACTGAGCTCCTTCGAATACGTCAGTACTCATACTGCCATCTACTAAGAAGATAGATTTATCTAAATCCACTATTGCTTCGTCTTTAAACTCTCCGTAACCTTCTGCTGCAGGCACTAAGAAATCATATTTCTCGCCTTCTGCTAAGCCTTCTAGTTGTTTCTCAAAACCGGGTATCATCATACCGTGACCGTGAATGTAAGTAAGTGGGCTATCACCACTAGCATCTAACTGCTGACCATCCACATCTAATACGTAATTTACGCCAACTACAGCGTTTTTTCCTATTTTCATTACGTCAAAGGTATTATTCCCTTTATGAAAACCACGGATACACGCGAGTTTATTGAAATTTGCTGCGGTACCATAGCTCATAAAAATAATCTTCTCCAGATTAGCGTACGTTCATTCTGTCAATACTGATAAGTTTGCACCCTTATGAAATACACACGTATCCCTACAGATGAACTCGAGAAACTAGAAGATGAATTTGTCAATTTCCTAGTGATGAACGGTATCATAGCAGACGATTGGGTAGCTATCAAAGAAAACGAGCCGCTAAATGCCAATGAAATCGTAAATCAATTTAGTGAAGTCGTTTGGGAGAGTATTTTACGAAGTACGAAGTATCTAAATAAAGTGGAGGAAGAGAGTGCTTACTATTTTAAGTGCGATACTGATAAAATATACCTCATTAAGGTAGATAAGACAGAAGCCGCTGCAGAACAGTTTTCCACCTCTAAAGAATACAATAAAACTAGAGAACTAGAACTTTTCGAAATGCTCCAAAGTGGCTGTACTATTAGTGAAGGTGAGGAATATGAGAAACTTACGCTAATCTAATTCTCTACTCTAGTAGCAGTCTCTAATAACTCTTCATTCGATTTATCGTACTTACCCGGAAGTATTTCTTTCGCTGTATATATGATCTTATGTGTAAAGTAATCTACCTCCATCTTAAGGAATAATGACCCGTTACTCTTATTCATAAAATAACTCCATAGATCATCGTTCACATTAGTATATAGAGCTTTGTCTACTTTCAGTAGCTCGCTGTACCAATACTTTATCGTGAGGTATGTTTTGGTCTTATACCTTGTGGCGATGTCTTCTGCACCTATAGATAGATCTTTTAACTCATAACTAAGTATAGAGACCTTCTCATCCGTAGTACTGAGATCATAGAGTTTATTTTGATTTTGGGCGACCGCTTGATGCACAAAAAGTGAATCTGAATTATTATACTTTTCGAGTACGGTCTGTTCAGTAACATCTATATACTTTATATCATACCCTTCTTTAGAGGTCGTGTTATACTTTCGTTGTAAATCACCGTTTTTGAAAACAGTAAAGTACATCTCAGTGCCATACAGTGCTTTTTTAGTCTTAGTCTGAGGCTCATCTGAATTATTAATGACCTCTACATCGTATACTATAGTACCTCTAAAGGGAGCTACTTTTTCGCCAGTTGTAGTTTGTAATGTCTTACAGCCTAGTAATACTAATGATATTGAGATTAAAATGCTATGGGTTCTTTTCATTGTATCTTTTATGTTGCAGAGTCATTAGTTTTTTCTGATAACGTCCTTGCACTATATCTATCACAATAAGTACGCCAATGACAAAGTAAAATGTGGTTTTACTCATTTTTTCTATAGGGTTACCAAAAAGGTGAATATGAGCAAGCTCACCACCCTCAGATATTAGCATAATGCCCACGATGAATAGTATGAACAAACCCAAAACTTCATATAATCTATTCTTCTGCAGAAAATAAGCCACTTTGTCTGCTAGCCAAATCATCAATATCCCACCGATTATGATAGCCGTTGCCATTACCACAAATACATCTGTAAGTGCCATAGCACTTAAGATAGAATCAAAAGAGAAGACTAGATTCATCAGGACAATCCAAGCTATTACAGAACCTACAGACTTTTTGCCTTTCTCTGAATCATTTATATCTTCTTCTATAGGAGACATCATATGAAAAATCTCTTTCACCGCTGTGTATAGAATGAATATTCCTCCTCCTAGAACAATAAGACTATGCAGATTAAAATATCCCTCTGCAACGTCTCCTATTTTAAAACCAAAAATCTCTAAGTCAACGTATTGAATGAGGTTCACCAACCCGAAGAGTAAGGCTATTCTTAAAAATACGGCTAATCCGATACCCAATTTACGAACGTAACTTTGCTTATCTGCAGGAGCCCTTTTACTCTCTAGCGAGATGTAAAGAAGGTTATCAAAACCCAATACTGCTTGAAGAACTACAAGCATTAAAAGCGTAGTAAAATTTTCTAAGGTGAATAGTTCCATTGATACAAAAATATTTATTTTCGCTGCCTATCGTCTTTACTATGAAATATTGTTTTACTCTTATTCTTGCTTTTACCCTATTAACTTCCTTTGGACAAAGCAGTCCTGATAAGGCCTTTTGGAATAAATTAGATATTGTAAAGCTAGATACCATTGAGCTAAATTCAGCCTATTCTAGCTATCCTGTCACTATTTTATATAACTACTATAAAGATATGCTCTCATCTCGCGATGGGATGTATACCGAAATCTATAAAGCCATTCAAATAAATACTAAAGAAGGAGTGGCTCGATATGAAAACGATAAAATACTCCTAGACATGTCTGACTACTTCGTATCCAGTGGTATGCGGATTACTCACTCCAATGGTGACATAGAGTACGATGATTTAAAGTTTGAAATTACTGAGGTAAAGAACCACGTAGACCAAAAAGATCAACGTTTTTCCATAATTAACTATTATGATAGAACTGCTCGTTTATTTTACTACAAACCGAGAGTAGAAATAGGAGATATAATAGAGGTATATATCAAAACTAGACCAAGGCCGGTGAGAATAGCAAGGTCTATCATGCCAAATGAAATATTCCCTATATGGAAAGGTAAAATAGAATTAGCCAATGAAAAAAATGCTCCATACCGTTTTACTACTATCGCTACTAATACAAAGGAGGATAAGATAGAAAGCTATACACACTATACTAGTCATACGCTAGACTATGGCCCGATTTACTTGTCTGATAACTATAAAAATGCCATTCCCTTACTTCAGCTGCCATCACTTTCTTTTTTACTAAGTAATACGAGTGAAATTTCCTTTGGAGAGGACGTCAGAACGCTGGGGTGGGAGAATCTTATAGAAAAAATAAGTACTCGATTAGATCCTGTAAAGACAATGAAGAGTGATTGGAATCTTCTTTATAATCTCGTTGACAGTTTAAAGGAATCCAATTTTGGTGCGGATTCCTATGAAATTTTTAAAGACTTTGTGTCCTTCACTAAACAGCACTTAATTCTAAGCGAAATGTATGACAACTCTTATATGAGCCCAGGGTATTACATTAAAAAAGGTGAAATTAATAATGAGAGTGTCATCAGGATGTACATAGCAGCCTTGAAAAGACTAGAAATCCCATTTCAATTAGGAGTTTCCAGGAATAAGCACGACGGCTTAGCTGTATTTGAAAGCTTTATATTTTTAGACCAACACTTCATAGCTGTGCCTGTTGATGGTAGTTATGATGTCTATTTTGAACCGGAGGGTACTGAATACTATGTGGCCAATGAAATACCCATAGAGTTACTTGGCATGGATGCAGCATTATTTCCGATGTACGGGAAGGTAAAGAATGTACAGATAATAAACCTACCTCAAAATGGTGTGAATGCTAATAATAGACTGACGCAAGTTATAATCAAAAAAAGTAGTGATAAAAAACTTACCGTAAAGGGTACCATGAAGATGAGAAAAAGTATCAGTACTGATCTACGTCCCGAGATGAAGTACTTCATAACAAAAGACAAGAAAGTTAAATTAAGTAAGACTCTAACGCAGCTGGACTGGATAACTCTAGACGAACTAAAGTTGATTACAACTGATAACGAATATGATGAATTCTCATTAACGTATAGCTATAAAAATGTACTCTCCGAAGGAAATTCAAAATTACTTCTAGATTTCTTGCCTGATAATCTGATACCAGCGAGCAGTGATAACAAAAGAGTACTGAACTACTATGGTGACTTTAAAAAGAAGGAAAAGATCGTTATGCTTTTTCACAATACACAACCTCTACTGCCCGAAAATATTAAAGCGTATACACTAGACTACGAAAATAAAGCAGGTAAAATAAGCTGCACAGCTATACCAATGGGACCCGTTATAAATATTCAGCTACTGATAGAATACAAAGAATACAACTTCACTGATCTTGACTACCCAATTCTCTTAGAGTTTGAAGAAAAAGTTATTGCGATATTATCTACTGCAGCACCTATAAATTAGCTCTTAGGCACATTTGCCAAAATCTCTTTCAAAAACATCCAAAACTTCGCCGTAGATTTAATACCACAACGCTCGTCTGGGCTATGTGCTCCTTTTATAGTAGGACCGAAGCTAATCATATCTAGTCCTGGAACACGCTCTCCTAAAAGTCCGCATTCTAGTCCTGCATGTATAGCCATTACTTTAGGTTCTTCATTGTTAAATAATTCTTTGTATTTGGCTACTAGAATATCTAGTATAGCTGAAGTAGGATTAGGAGCCCATCCTGGATAGTCTCCTTGCTGTACTACTTCAGATCCCATTAGATGAAATGGAGCTGCTACCGTATATGCCACATCATATTTACCACTTTCTAAAGAGCTACGCTGAAGACTCTGTGTTATAAATTCACCCTCTTTTACGATGACTCTAGCTAGTGAAGAAGAAGTCTCTACCAATCCTTCTATAGCTCGGCTAAATTTGAATACTCCATTGTGCACTGCATATAATGCTGTAGTTACTTTATTAGTATCTGATAAGCTCATTGCTTCGCTCACTTGAGCTGTAACTTCTACTTGAATACTTAGCTTGGGATCTTGTATGTTATATTCAGCTTTTATAGCTTGTATTCTCTCCTCTAGTTCTTTTAAATAAGAAGGATTAACCGCTATAGTAGCGAAACTCTCACGAGGAATAGCATTTCTAAGACTCCCTCCATTGATATCTACTATCTGTAGGTTATACTCTTCACTGCCATACATTAGGCGATTCATTATCTTATTAGCGTTACCCAGTTCTTCATTGATTTGAACCCCAGAGTGACCACCATTAAGACCATTTACTGTGATAGTGTAGGTTTGATTACCCGCTATTATTGCTTCTTTGGTGTAGGCATACGTTGTGTTGGTATCTATGCCACCAGCACATCCTATGCTGAACTCGTCATCATCTTCTGTATCTAGATTGAGTAAAATAGTACCTTTTAAGATGCCTTTTTCCAGCTCCATAGCACCAGTCATACCTGTTTCTTCATCTATAGTAAAGAGTGCCTCTATAGCCGGATGAGCTACATCAGTAGAGCTAAGAACTGACATTATCGCAGCTACACCCATACCGTTATCTGCTCCTAGTGTAGTACCTCTAGCACGCACCCAGTCATCATCTACGTACATTTCTATTCCTTGAGTGTCAAAGTCGAAATTAGTATCAGCGTTTTTTTGATGCACCATGTCTAGATGAGACTGAATGATTACAGTTTGTCTGTCCTCCATACCTGCTGTAGCTGGCTTTCTGATAATAACATTACCTGTAGCATCTGTGTAAGTATCCAAACCTAACTTAGCCCCAAGTTCTTGTATAAACTTAATCACTCGTTCCTCCTTCTTACTCGGACGTGGTACAGCATTTAAATCTGAAAAATGGTTCCAAACTATCTTTGGTTCTAGGTCTCTTACATTCATTCTGCAAAGGTAGTATTTACGAGACAACTATCAGACGATATTCACATCTATCGCAAATTATGATCTAGAATATTAACGCAACCAAAAGATACTATTTCTAACCAAATTTATAAAATTGTAAACCGTATAGAAATGAGAAAATTAGTTTTGAAAGCTTTTATATTAAAGGCATTGAACTTTTGTTCTCTTTTGATAAATCCCATAGAAATAGTCAACTTCATTTTAAGCTATCCGCAAGAGAAAATAGCAATGGTTTAGAGACTTTAAAATGAACAGTCTCGTCTATGCTTACAATTGGTAAGATAAACTTACCCTACAAATTTTAAAACAATCCCAACTGCTCTCCACTTTCTAAGACTGAATATTTGTATTCGTCTGTAGCGTTTGGCAAATTTCCAATAACCTGGCTACCTCTTATTGGAGCTACAGTATGAGCTATAAGGAAGCCTTCTTCGAGTGGTTTCATCAGGTCTGCTACAGCATTCTGATTTAGCTCTTTATTTAGCCAAAGCTGCTGCTCTTTCTCCTCTAAAATTAATGGCATACGAGGCTCTGACAGCTTCGGATTATTATGAATTTTAGCCATTAATGCATTTGCTCTGGTAGTGACGATACTAAATGTCTTTAGCACTTCTCCCAATTCATTTATCCATTCACTCCAGAGTCCAGCTACCGCAAAAAGGTTTTTATCCTTCATTTGGATAAAATATGGAAACGCTTTACCTGCTTTGTGATGATGCTCATAAAATCCCTCGAGGAAAATAATACAGCGTTTACGTACTGCAGAGTCTTTAAATGAAGCTTTTTCAAAGATGGTTTCACCTCTGGCATTAAGTGTTTTATTCCAGATAGACTCTTTAGCGGTAGACCACTCTGGTATAAGTCCCCAAGTGGCTAGGGTAGGAGTTTGTAAGTTATCCTGAGTGTATATAAACATCTGAGGATGATCAAAACCAGAAGCGTGATAAAGAGTGATCTCATCTTTGGAGAATGTTCTTAGTTTCTCTGTCATATTCTTGACATCATTGATTTTACCATCGAGAAAAGCTTTTTTTAGTTGTTTTTCTAGGGATGTTTTAATGTCGTAGCACATAAATATTGAAATATAAAATTAAGATGCCTCAATGATAATGTCATTTTAAACATTAGAATGAACAAAAAATCATCACTCTAGTCCACCTAATAAAAAAAAAATGTACATTCCGCCTCTAATTATAACATATACAAACAAATGAAAAAAATTACACTCTTATTGTCTTTATTCTTACTGGCCAGTATAGGATATGCACAGACTTATTATTACCTAGGTGGTACAGGTAGTTCTGCACCGTATTACCAGAGTCTTGATGAAGACTATGATATTGTACTAACAACTGACAGAGCAGATGCTACTAGCCAGATAAATGATGTACTATCTTCATCTCAAACAATTCCGTTTGCTTTCAATTATTACGGTACTGATTTTACGAGTTATAAGATAAGTGATAACGGCTACATTACGTTTGATGCTGCTGAGACAGTTTCAAATCCAGCAAATTCAGCATTGCCAAGTGCCAGTGCACCTAAAAATTCAATAATGGCATTTTGGGATGATCTAGAATTAGAGCAGAATCAAAACTTCTTGTTTGCGGTAGTAAAATCAACATTAGGTACTGCTCCAAACAGAAGCCATGTAATCAAATGGTTTCAAGCTAATCATAAAGACCGTAACTCAGAAATAGATGAGCTTCTGTACTTTGGTATCGTATTGCATGAGCAAGGTGGTTTTGATATAGTACACGAAGCACAATTAACCCTGGGTACAGCATTCACCGAAACTGCAACTATAGGTTGTAATAATGGTGATGGTACTGAAGGAATAACAGTATCAGGTCCTAACACTGCTTTCCCAGCTGTTACAACTGAAGGAGCTGCAGATGACAAAGTTTACTCATTCTTTGTTGGCCCACAAGCAGGTAAAGATGCAGGAATCATTTCTGTAGATATGAAAAAAGATGTTGTACTTACTGAGGGGGCTGTAGCTACTTCTACTACTGTAAGAAACTTCGGAAGTGAGACCATTACATCTATTGATCTATCATATACCGTATCAGGTGGTGCGTTAGTTACAGATAATTTTGTGACTAGTATAGACCCAGGGGCTGTACGTAAGTTTACTCATACTACTTCTTGGACTCCAACTACTGTAGGTTCTTATGACTTTACAGTTTCATTAGGCAACATAAACGGTGGTGCTGATGAGCAAAGTGAAAACGACAATGAGCAATCTTTCGTAGTAAATGTTTATGAAAGTGCACCGGCAAGAACACCTTTATACGAGATATTTACATCATCTACTTGTGGACCTTGTTTTCCAGGTAATACTAATTTTCATAATATTATAGACGGAGCTAGAGAAATGGAGTGTACGTATATCAAGTATCAACAAAACTTCCCAGGTGCTGGGGATCCGTATGCATCAGCTCAGGCTGTAGACAGAAGAAACTACTATGCAATAAACTCTATACCTCGTATGGAGATAGACGGTGGATGGGATGGTAACGCTGGAAGTTTTAATGCTGGTCTTCACGATATAGCATTAGCTAACTTCAGTTTAGTAGAGTTAGATGCTACGTTTGATAAGTGGGGCCAATCTGTAGTAACTACTATCAATGTGGATGCTATTAAAAACTTAAATAATGTAAGCGTATATGCAGCAGTTCTAGAAACTTATAATGACAAGAATGTCAAAACAAATGGCGAAACTGATTTCCTACACGTGTTTAAACGTTTTATGACTCCTAGCTCAGGAGAATCTATTAACATAACATCAGGCACTACGACTACCAAAACTTATCAAGTAGATTTTAAGGGAGAATATAAACTAGCTTCTGATGGTCAGTCTTCGAGCTGGGTAAATATCAATAGTAATCATGATATTGAGGATTTCAGTAATCTTAAAGTTTTAGTATGGGTACAAGACAATGCTACTAAAGAAGTATTACAATCTACTTATGCCGAGGAAGTAAAACTTGGTATCAATGATGTAACTGCTGCTATCAATGCTGGAGTATCTCCAAATCCTACAAGTGGTATAGCTAATATCGCGATTAATCTTACACAAAATACAGATGTAAACGTAAGTCTTACCAATGCAATGGGTCAAGAAGTAAAAGCATATACATTTAACAATGTAAACGCGGGAGAAAATACACTTAACTTAAATATCAGCGATTACGCTGAAGGAGTATATTTCTTTAACATCAAGACTAACGAAGGTTCTGTTACTAAGAAAGTAATACTTTCTAAGTAAGCTCAGAGAAATATAACTTATATAAAAAGAGGCATACACTGTATGCCTCTTTTTTATTATCCTAAATTTGCAATCGTGTTTGTATCCGGATTTACCTTCATACGCAATGCTGTAAAGCTAGACTATCCTGTAAAGGAAGCTATACTCTCCGTATTACCTCTGGTAGACGAGATGGTAGTAGCTGTAGGTCAGAGTGAAGACAATACCCTAGAGCTAATACAGTCTCTAGGTAACAAAATAAAAATAGTAAAAACCGTATGGGATGATACTCTACGAAAAGGGGGTAAGGTATTGGCAGTGGAAACAGACAAAGCTTTCGATTATATATCTGACAAAGCAGATTGGTGTTTCTATATACAAGGCGACGAGTGCGTACACGAGAAGTATTATCCAGAGATTATCTCTAAAATGAAAACGTATCAGAAAGATGATACTGTGGAAGGACTACTATTTGACTACGCTCACTTCTACGGGAGTTACGATTATCTAGGAGATAGTCGCACATGGTATCGCAAAGAGATACGCATTGTGAAAAATGACACATCCATCCGTAGTTATAAAGACGCTCAAGGATTTAGAAAAAACGGCAGTAAACTACGCGTAAAACCCATCAATGCAGAAATCTATCACTATGGCTGGGTAAGACATCCTAAGTATCAGATGGCAAAACTGCGAGAGGCTACCAAACTCTGGCACGATGACCAGTACATAGACGATAAATTTGATGCTTCTAAGGATTTCGATTACTCAGAAATAGACTCCATAAAACCATTCACCGGCACTCATCCCGCAGTAATGCAAGATCGCATAAATGGTATGAATTGGAAATTTGATAGAGATCCACGTGTTAAATCATTTGGGTTAAAGTTAAAATTACTATACGGAATAGAGAGACTCTTTGGTTGGCGAGTAGGAGAGTATCGTAATTATAAGATAATTTAAGGCTTAAGCTCCTTAGCTCTAGCTAGCATCCGTACATATACGAAGCTCCATCCAATCCACCTCTCAGTCTCACTGAAACTCTCATTATGCCATAAACTTACAAATAGGCCATCAACTTCATGTACCTTCTGCAAGAGTTCATCTATAGTTTCTGTAGCTTCCGAAGGAGATTCACCTCTGTAATGCAATGGAGTAATATCCATAGCACAAAAAGGGATTAATCTAAGCTCTGTTTGTTCATTATTTTCTAAGTCAAACCAATAGAATGGAGCAGCTATTCCTGCTCTAAACCCGAGGTGTGTGCTGTAACCCATCGTATGGTCTTCTTTTATTCCTAGCTCGAGCAAAAGCCTATAAGTAGCAGGCATAGTATGCATCAGAAAATGCTGTCTAGACTTAGATATAGATCTATCTAATATGCTGCTTAGCCTATCTGTTTCAGTAGCTACTCTGTCTATCTCAATATTGCTTTGATAGGAGGGATGTATCCCTAAAGAATCTTCATCATCCAATGATTTAATTAATTGCTGAAACTCAATATTTTCATACGAAGTGTTTTTATCAAAAGTACCGTAATCACCAACTAATACAAAGTAGTTTGACTTGATGTCATACTTGATCTCTTGCAATTTATGCCAATGGAAAGCTTCGTAAAATGGATCTTTTTTTAAACCCAATAAAATAGGCCATCTGTCTTTGAAGTTTTCCCATTTACCCTCTTTTAAGTCCCTTAAAGTACCTAAGACATTCCGCTTAATTCCCTTGTACTTAAACTTCCACGCTTGGTCTACATCTATCGTACTGAGATACTCAAATTTACGAGGTGAAAACTCCAAGTCAGAGTCTCCCTTAATTAATTCATTCTTTACATAAAATGCCCATTGATTTACTAAAGGTTCCATAAGTAAATCATGCTGACTTAAACAAGAGAAGCCAGCAGTATATCTATTGTGATCGTCAGGTTCATAACTCAAATACTCTTCGTACCGAGAGACGAGATAAAAAGAAGCAGCAAATACATCAAACGACATTTCTGTTGCATCACTAGTTCTAAATGTGAACCACTGATTATTTGACTTTTCAAAATAGATGTCAATATCACTTCTGATATCCACTTCAGATAATAATCCGTGAGGAATAATGTGCATTTTCCCTCCAAACTCTTTCGAGTAGTTCAAGTGACAGTCACTACTGCTATTTACAAACTCATAGTCCGTACCCAGAAGCTCTGTGAACATCAAGTCAAATATGTACCGATGTCTAGCGGTAGATTCTGGACAGTATATTCTTATCCGTATTGACAATACACACGATCTATTTCTAGTGCAAGTTTGCGGTCTTTTTCAGTAATGGTATTTCCCTCATCGTGAGTAGTAAGCCTGACAGTGACTTTATTATATACATTACTCCACTCCGGGTGATGATTTATGGCTTCTATAGGAGCAATACACTCCTGCATGAAACTCATAGCTGATTTGAAGTCTGAGAATTTAAACTCTCTAACTAAGGCATTGTTATTTTCTTCCCACATATTAATTATCTTATTATTTTTTGACTAAATAAATCTCCATCACTAACAAAACGAAGAATATACATTCCTTTTGAATAATCGTTCGCTTTTAGCGTATGAGATGTTCGTGCTGTTAGTGTTTTAATTAAGTTCCCCTGTACATTATATACGTCCATAGATACTTCTCGTGGCAGTTCCACACGCATATCACCTTCTCCTGATGCAAAACCCTGCTGATTTATAATCTTATAAGGTGTTTCGTTTACTTCAGCCACAGATACTCGTGAAATAAAGCCTGCATCTACAAAACAGATTTTTAAGCTACTGTAATACTTACTATCAAAATCTTCCTTATCTATATCAATAATGACTTCAGCCATATCTCCCATAGTGGTATTGGCTCCTTGATAAAAAAAGTGTTCGAGAAGAAGACTATCCGTAGCCTCACGACCAATCTTATCGTGAATACACATCAAAGCACTGCTCCACATATCTCTATCACCATCCGTATTGTTTTTCAGATCTGTAGGGTAGGTTCTTTGGGTATTTATTGGTATACCATTCCAGGTTAGATTTCCGTCCCAACTAAATACCTTATCCGGCGTATTATCATTGAGAGTTCTGCTATATGCTTTGGCAAGATAGTCACAAGATCCTTCCTCCATTGCTCTTCGCTGAGTCCCTACTGTATTATTGGGAGACGCTAATTCACTCAGAGAATGTGTAAATTCATGTATTACCACTTCACCGTCCTCTGCATCATCTATCCCTCCTTCCCCGAACTGAAGCGTGTGGCCTAATGGACTGTAAGCTGAATTATCTGCATTGCCAAATGCATGAACGTCTACAACTAGCTGTTTTATTAGGGAATCATAGCCTAGTTTTTTTATGTATTTGCCCATTTCATTGATATGGTAGTAGACATTGATAAACTCAAAATCACCATTATCTCTCGAAAAAGTTAATGAATCATTCAACGAAAAAAAGCTACTATCAAAAGGAGCCGAAATATCAGCAAATTTCAAAAACTCTGACTCCAGGTATATGGTGTCATAAGATACTTTAGCATCGGTCATCTGCCAATACATCTGCGAGTCTAACGTAGAATTAGATAGGTCATTATTATCACTAATAGAGCCACCATAGCCTTTACCAGATGAGTTTATAGGATTAAGCATAAATACCTTTACAAAAATAGTAGTATCACGCTTTATATATTTCAGTTGGTCTTTAGAGTATATGACCACGCCGTACTCATTGGTATACACGATTTCCTCTATGCCTCCGTTCGTTACTAATTCTTTTTTTACCGCTATAGCTCCGTCTGAGGCTGGCAGCCAAGCATTAGCTTCGCTAAAGTATGCTTTACTTATATCAAAGTATACATAGTTCTCTATCGAATACTGACCATTATCACGTATGTGTAATTTAACACCTGCGTGCTCTACAGGTAACTCGTTAGTGACTTGCTGGTAGGTATAGTGTGTAGCAAACGGACTTTCTATTTTATAAGTCTGAACCATCTCACTGTGTATTGGTAGCTTTACTTCTGAGGATATGAGCGTATGCATATCAGTATCATTATGTACGTCAGCACTAGTTGTTCCAGAGTGACTTGCAGCTTTAGGAATCATTACTTCTTGCCCTAATGCTGCTTGTATCCCTATCAGTAGGGTGAGTATGGTATATACTATCTTCATTATAAGACCACTAAGGTAGGAATATTTTGCAACTCTTTCTGTAACTCAGAGGTCACACTTTTAGAACAGACTAGTGTAAACTGACCCGTATCATCTGTAGTATAGGTGACTTCTTTTTTCCGAGCTAAAAAATTATACAAGTGATATGCCATATCTGAACGTACCACGCACAGTATACTCTCCTTGAGCACTAATTCTTTAATGTCAGCGACATTTATGCATAACTGAACTGCTCCACCATAAGACTCTATTAGTCCAGGAATACCTAGCTTCTTACCTCCGTAATATCTCACTACTGCACATCCTACGTAGCTGACCTCCGCAGATAAAAGAGCGTGAAGAATAGGTCTACCGCTACTATTACTGGGTTCACCATCATCACTAAATCGCTGATACTCCCTGTCTACGCCTATCACACATCCAGAGCATACGTGCGTGGCATCTGCAAACTCATTTTTAAATTCCTTTATTTTTAAATCAAAAGCATCTGCAGATTCTACAGGAAATAGGTATCCATAAAACTTACTACCGCTTGCTTTATGTTCGCTTTGATATGATTTTGATATGCCTCTGTAGGTATCAGCTCGCATACGCTATTATTGCTATGGAGACTATGGCTAACACTAAACCTACTTTATTACCAGAGCTTAGTTTTTCTTTGAATATAAGTACCGATAGAATGGTACTAATGAGCACTATACCTATATTATTAATACCAAAAACTAAGGCACTTTTATTTGGGAAGCTAGCGATAGCACTAAGTACGAAAAATATGGAGAAGTAATTTGGTATACCGAGTGCAACGCCTGCAATTATACTTTTCTTTTCGAAAGTCATAAAGTTTCCCTTATTCCTGATGATAAATAGCAGTAGACCTGCCATAAATGCTCCAAGAAAAATAGAATAGGAAATAGTATCCATAGATACTTCTGATCCAAATGTAGTTTCGATCACATTAAGGCACGTATCTATGATACCACCACCTAAAAATACTACTATAGGAAGGATTATATGTTTACGATCGATATGAAGGTCCTTTTTAACACTAATGAAGTAAATACTCAATAAAGAGAGTACTAGTCCTACCAAGAATAAGATGCTAAGTGACTCACTATAAACAAAATATGCGAATAAAATAGGAATGACAACTGACATTTTACCACTCACCGCTGTTACGCTTATGCCCATCTTCTCTGTAGTGAGAGCCATAGAGAAAAATATAGCTACGAATACAAAGCCTAGAATGATACAGTAAGGAAACCAAGTGCTTTGTATATTTTCTATAATATTTTGATCTTCCGACAAAGAGAAACCTATACTGAAACAGACCACGTAATTTACTAATATAGCTTGAAACTTATTCACCTTATGATCCTTAAACCATCTGAAAATAAGATTTATAAAAGTGCTAAAGCAAATGCTTAGAATAAGAAAGGTTATAGCCATTATTTTGGTAAAAAGTATTTGATAGTATCGTTACCGCTTGTTTTTTCTTTTGTACTAGGTATTCCAAGCCAAGGAGCTTTTATACCATTTTCCCATCGGGTAGATGATTTTAAAATTATGGCTTCGTCCCATACTTTATCGTCTACGAAAGAAGCTAAGACTTGAGAGCCACCTTCTACCAGTACGCTATGAATATCACGTGAGTGCATATCTGCCAAAACATTGTTTAATGTAAATTTTTTGATTTCAATCAATTCATAGTTCTCCTTTATTTCGCTTCTTGTAGCATTATATATGAGCGTTTTACCTTCTGTTAAGGTCTTAGAATCTAGATTAATATTAAGTTTCTCAGAAAGAACAATCTTGAGTGGATTACGACCTTCTACACCACGTACATTCAGTTTTGGATTATCTGTATTAATAGTATTGGCACCTACCAGTATAGCTTGATGTGTAGCTCTTAGTTGATGTACTAATGCATTATTTACGGTATCGCTTATTTGAACAGAACGGTTATCACCAGTATCTCTGGCCATAAAACCGTTAGCTGTTTCAGCCCACTTAAGAGTCACGAATGGTAGTTGTGTAGTGTGTGCACTTATAAACTTCTTATTGAGTGCTTTACACGAATCTTCCAAAATTCCCACACTCATATTTATGCCAGCTTCTAGCAGCTTTTTCATTCCCTTTCCGCATACTTTAGTATTGGGGTCTAGTACGCCTATCACTACTCTCTTGGGTTTCTTATCTATTAATAGATCGGCACACGGAGGAGTTTTACCGTAATGGGAGCAAGGCTCTAGACTTACATATACTGTGCACTTAGTGCTGTCTATGTGCTCTGGTAGATTCTTAAACGCATTGACTTCTGCGTGAGCATCACCGTATCTATGATGATAACCCTCTGCTACTATTTCATCTTTATGCACTATCACACAGCCTACCATGGGATTAGGAGCGGTGTAGAGTTCACCCAGAGAAGCTAACTCCAAGCAGCGTGACATGTATTTTTCATCTGGTAACAAGATGCAAAACTAAGGGCAATAGTTGACATAAGAAGGTCAAGTATTATAGAATTTACAAATACCCTCACTTACCTTTGAAAGCTATGCAATTATCACTACTTAAAGCACTATACACCGATAAGCTAACTAAGCTCTACCGACTAAGTGAGGCGGAGAATATCTTTTATATCGTCCTGTACTATCTAGAGAGAAAATCTAAAACTGCCGTGTTACTCGGTCAGGAAACAATGATAGGAGATACCTACGTAGAATTGCTCAGTAATCTGATAGAAGGTAAACCTGTGCAGTATGTGCTAGGCGACGCTCCTTTTTATGGAATAGATTTATACGTAGATGAAAACGTACTGATACCGCGTCCTGAGACTGAGGAGCTCGTACATTGGATGCTGGAAGACAATCCAGCCTTTAACGGTTCTGTATTAGATATAGGAACCGGAAGTGGTTGTATACCTCTAGCATTGAAAAAACATTGGTCACAGGCCCGCTTAAGCGGCTGTGACATAAGTACGGAAGCTCTAGCAGTAGCTCAGCGAAATAGTGAAGAACAAAAGCTAGATGTCACCTTTTTTCACAAAGACATTCTGAAAGAGGAAATAGATACGTATGACATCATTATCAGTAACCCTCCGTACATAGCTGAGTCAGAGAAAGATAAAATGCATAAGAACGTATTGGAACATGAGCCTCTTTTAGCCTTATTTGTGGATGATACGGACCCATTATTATTTTATAAGAGAATACTGCACCTCGCTCGTAAACAAAAGACTCCCTGCTATTTCGAGACAAGTGAGTTTTACCGGAATGATCTTGACGCCTGGCTTACCCAAAACGAGTATAACTTTGAGTGGAAGCTAGATTTTCAAGAGAAAAATAGAATGCTGAAAGTGATGTTTTAGTTCAACTAATTTTTGTCGTTTAGGTATTAATAAAATTAAGTTTATTGATATTCTGTTATTCTTATGAGCTATTGCTAAAAACAAGAGTACTTGACGTTCAGTGATTTACAACATAATTATTCTGAATAAGTGTAATGCACCAGTGGTTATTTTATGTCGCTAGTAAATTAAAAACATACACTCCTCAATTTATCCCCAATTATGAAAATTATTTGTGGGTATTTTACCATCGTTATAGCACTAGCATTGGTCTTTTGCTTATAGATTGCACACTTTAAACTAATTTCAAACAGATGAATTCGGAAAACGAGAAAATTATTCCAATTAACATTGAAGAAGAGATGAAGACTGCTTACATCGATTATTCGATGTCAGTTATTGTTTCGCGTGCACTACCAGACGTGAGAGACGGTCTCAAGCCAGTACATAGAAGGGTGCTGTATGGTATGTCCGATCTTGGACTAGCCAGCAATAGAACCTATAAAAAATCAGCCAGAATAGTAGGAGAGGTCCTAGGTAAATATCACCCACACGGAGATACTTCTGTGTATGACGCTATGGTGAGAATGGCTCAGAGCTGGAGTCTCCGTTATCCTATGGTAGACGGCCAAGGTAACTTTGGCAGTATAGACGGTGATCCACCTGCAGCTATGAGATATACGGAAGCAAGAATGAGAAAACTTGCTGAAGAGATGCTCGCAGACATAGATAAAGATACCGTAGATTACCGTCCTAACTTTGACGATAGTTTATCTGAACCTACAGTACTTCCAGCACGGATACCAAACCTATTGGTAAATGGTGCCTCAGGTATAGCAGTAGGTATGGCTACTAATATGGCTCCTCATAATCTGAGTGAGTGCATAGACGGAACTATAGCATACATAGATAATAATGACATAGATGTAGAAGGACTTATGGAGTATGTGAAAGCTCCTGATTTCCCTACAGGTGGCATCATATATGGTACAGAAGGAGTAAAGTCTGCTTTTGAAACGGGTAGAGGACGCATAGTAATGCGAGGTAAAGCAGAGTTTGATGTCACAAAAACAGGCAAAGAGCAAATTGTCATCACTGAAGTACCTTTCCAAGTCAGTCCATCTCAAATCATAATAAAAGCCGTAGACTTAGTAAATGATAAGTTCATAGAAGGAATTAGTGAGATAAGAGACGAAAGTGGTAGACAGGGTCTTCGAATCGTTTTTGATCTTAAGAGAGATGCGGTACCCAATATAGTACTCAATAAATTATACAAATACACTCCGCTACAGACTAGCTTTAGTGTAAATAATATAGCACTCGTAAAGGGTAGACCAGAGATGCTAAATCTGCGTGACATGATTCTCCATTATGTGAATCACCGCCACGAAGTGGTAGTTCGTAGAACGGAATACCTACTAAAAGAAGCACTGAAACGTGCACATATATTAGAAGGACTTACCATAGCTCTAGATAATCTAGATGCCGTAATCAAGCTAATCAGAGCGTCTAAAAATGGCGAAGAAGCTCGTGCTGGATTAATGAAGGAGTTTGAACTCTCTGAAATCCAATCCAAAGCTATTCTGGACATGCGTCTACAGAAACTTACTGGTTTAGAAATAAATAAAGTAAGAGCAGAGTACGCAGAGTTAATGGAGACTATTGCAGACCTAAAAGACATTTTAGGAGATGAAGCTAGAAGAATGCGAATCATCAAAGATGAACTTCTGGAAATGCAAGAGAAGTACGGAGATGAGCGTAGAACAGCGATAGAACTAGATGCAGGAGAAATTAATATAGAAGATCTGATAGCTAATGAAGAGATGGTAGTCACCATTTCTAATATGGGCTATATCAAACGGACACCGCTTACTGAGTATAAGTCTCAAACTAGGGGTGGAGTAGGTAATAAAGGAGTAAAACATAGAGATAAGGACTTCGTAGAAAATCTATTTGTCACTATGACACATAATTACATACTACTCTTCACTGATTCAGGAAAATGCTTTTGGATGAAAGTGTATGAAATCCCAGTAGGCAGTAAGGTTTCCCAAGGTAGAGCTATTCAAAACTTGATAAACATGCCTTCAGATGATACGGTAAGAGCTTTTGTGGCTACAGGTAATTTGAAAGATGAGGAGTATGTGAACAATAATTTCATCGTAATGTGTACTAAAAAAGGCACAATCAAGAAAACCTCACTAGAGCAATACTCTAGGCCTAGAACAAATGGTATCAATGCTATCACCGTAAAAGATGGTGATCAATTACTAGAAGCCAAACTAACAGACGGTACCGCAGAAATACTACTAGCGAAGAGAAGTGGTAAGGCGATACGCTTCAATGAAGAAAACGTAAGACCAATGGGCCGTACAGCATCAGGAGTAAGAGGCGTGCGACTAGAAAGTGATACGGATGAAGTAATTGGCATGGTTTGTGTAAATTCTAATGAGGAGGACACCACTATCATGGTAGTATCTGAAAAAGGATACGGAAAACGCACGGATATAGACGATTATCGAATTACTGGTAGGGGAGGCAAAGGAGTAAAAACCTTGAGCGTAACTGAAAAAACAGGTGCTCTAATATCCATGAAAGATGTAACTGATGAAAATGATCTAATGATCATAACTAAGTTAGGCATCACTATCCGTATGAAAATGGAAGATGTACGAGTAATGGGAAGAGCCACCCAGGGAGTTAGGCTCATTAAAGTAAGAGACAAGGACGCCATCGCATCTGTAGCTAAAGTACCAAGAGCAGACGAGGAAGATGAGGAACTTGAAGAAACAGAATTTGAAGATATCGATACTACAGATTCTACTGAAACCAATGAAGAAAATGATACAAAAACAGAGGAAAATGAAGATTAAATTCAATTATACAATCGTACTAGTATCCTTATTTATGGGGATGAATGTAAGTGCACAGAAATTTACGATACAGTCCATGAAAATGGAACTAGAAGATCGTACAAAAACTGACGGTGATAGGGATTACGAAAGCTTAATGAAATGGTCTGAGGAGACTAAAATGCATACCAAGACTTCTAATAATCCGCAGATGTGGTATTATAGAGGCCTTACTTATCTTAAAGTAAGCAACTTGAATAATGAGCTTAGTAAAGCTAATCCTGATGCCATATATATCGCACATGATGCATTTCAAAAAGCTTTAGAGACAGATGCAAAGAACAGAGTGACTGAGGATTCAGAAGTTAATTTACTCAATGTAGCCATAGGTTTATATAACAAAGGCTACACCGCGTACCAAACAGAAGAGTATCAGGAATCCTATAGGAATTTTGAGATGGCAGTACCTTTGATGAAGTATGATATTGAAGGACAACTGAAACGTAATAATTTGACGGCTGAAGTTCTGGAGCAAATGATGGCATTCTCAGCTATGAATGGTGGAGAAGATGAAAAAGCTAAAAAAGCACTTCAGGTATTAGTAGATAAAGGTACAGCAGAAGGAAGTATCTATGCTAATTTAGCGAAGCTTCAACTCAAAGGTGGTGA
>Ga0306865_1000060_pt1 | contig 65467 bp, 52 predicted proteins | sample AntRauTorckE5431_FD_190441 | JGI IMG/M metagenome (GOLD analysis project Ga0306865, IMG submission 190441) | Saline lake microbial communities from Rauer Islands, Antarctica - Metagenome Torckler E5 #431 (v2) (version 2) | ecosystem: Environmental > Aquatic > Non-marine Saline and Alkaline >... | reverse complement strand
GCCAGTTTGGGTGAAAGAAGTGGTGGGAAAATTTCAACCAAATTCAAGTGTGGTTCAAGCCAGTATGTTTCATACACCTGATTCAGGTGGTGGGGGTGCTGCTAAGGAAAAAGATACGCTAAAATCTGGATCCCCATCAGTATGAATTTTGATTAAATTTTATTGCACCAATAAAATACTAAAAGCCACCAATGTGCTGGGGTAAAGGTTGGGTAACAGAACAATAGGTGAAGAATGCGAAAATATGAAGATGGCAATAGCTACGATATACAAGAAGGTAAAGCAGTTCGTTTTGAGTTAACCGAGGGAAACACAGAGATTAGAATTCCAAGAGGTGTAACGGAGATTGGCTGTGGTTGGATGTTTGACGGTTGCCCAATATTAACCACTGTGATGATTCCTGATAGTGTGAGAAATATTAATAATGAGGCGTTTAAAAATTGTTCAGCATTAACCTCCGTGGTGATGACAGAGGGTGTGGTAAATATCGGTAGGAGGGCATTTGCTGGTTGCAAAAGTTTAATCTCTGTGGTTATTCCAGCCAGTGTGAGAAATATTGATAATGAGGCATTTAAAAATTGTATAGCATTAACCTCTGTGGTGATGGCGGAGGGCGTGGTCAATATTGGCGACAAGGCATTTTCTGATTGTGTAAGCTTAGCCTCTGTGGTAATTCCTGATAGTGTGACACGTATCGGTGAGCGTGCATTCCAGAGATCGCGATTAAAATCAGTTGTGATTCCAGGGAGTCTGGCACATATTGGTGATAATGCATTTCGTTTTTCACACCTAACCTCAGTTGTGATTTCAGATGGCGTTACAAGTATTGGTGATGGTGTATTCTCTAATTGTCTAAGCTTAAGGTCAGTTGTGATTCCTGGGAGTCTTGCACACATTAGTGACTTAATATTTATTTGCTCAGGATTAACATCAGTAGTGATCCCAGAGGGCGTTACAAGTATTGGTAAGTCGGTATTTTGTTATTCCATAAGTTTAACCTCTGTCGTGATTCCAGCTAGTGTGACGAGTATAGGTGATCATGCATTTCAACGTTGTGATAAATTGATCTCTGTGGTGATTCCACAAGGTGATACTCGAAGGTTGTTGCTAGAAGAACATCCACAGTTGTTGCCTCAAATTAATAGAGGTGATGCCATAGTTGCGGTGCCTGATATTTTCATGGACTTAATGGCTGGGAAAACGCTGTCTCAGGCAGAATCATTTGCGGCAAGAAATCTATCTTTTTTTAGATCCTGTAATTTGGATAAATATATTCTTGATGCTTCTGAGGCCTTTTCTTGTTTTGAGCGTGCCCAGTGTATTGAGGCAAGTGGAGAAGCATTCATTTTACCTTCAGTTAGAAAGACTGCATTTATGCGTGCAAAAAATGTATTGCGCAGTAGGGGTAGGGCCATAGCGCAAGGTGATGATGTAAATGCCTCAAATAAGGATGTAGAGGATAGGATTTTTATTGAAGCATATGCCGATAAGAATGGTATTAAAATAGGAGAGTCTATTGTTAAAGGGCTAAGTGATCATTTTGAAACTCTGGTGCGTAGAGTTTTATCTGAAGGTGTGATGAATGTTAATGTGATGGATTTATGTGGACGTGCTGCTGAATTATGTGAAGAGAGGAAATTGGCATATTTATGTGTGGGTGATGCTGTTGTGTATCAAGAAAAAGCGGTTGAGCAAAATTTAGTAGAATCCTTACATGGTGCAATAACGGTGCAAGGATATAAGCTTGAAGATATATTTAACATTGATGAGGGTGATCCAGATGAATTCTTGATAAATGGCTTGGTTAACTTCTTATATAAGGTGAAACCAGATAGTCAAACAACAATTTGTAAATTGTTAGATGATGTTTCTAGCTGTCAAAAAGAGATGGGGTTACCATTCCAATGTGTATTGGCAGTTTTTAATAGGGATGATATGCCAGTTTGGGTGAAAGAAGTGGTAGGGAAATTGCAACCAAATTCAAGTGTGGTTCAAGCCAGTATGTTTCATACACCTGATTCAGGTGGTGGGGGTGCTGCTGCTAAGGAAAAAGATACGCTAAAATCTGGATCCCCATCAGTATGAATGTTGATTAAATTTTATGGCTTTTAATAAAATATTAAAAGCACATTAATGTGCTGGGGTAAATATTGGATAACAGAACAATAGGTGAGACTATAATTAGGATGGTAATCGCTATGAGCTGATTGCTCTCTGTTATTTGGGCAGCGATTTATTTTCTTGTGTTGCATTATTTCGTAGATTAAAAACTGGGAGCTAGCCAGTACTGGGTTCCTTCCTCTTACAGCTAAAAAATAACCCATAAAGATTTCATGAGTGTTCTAGATGCCCTGTAGTGTTTGATGAATTCAAAAATTGAATTCATAATTATCTTCTTTGGTGTTTTTTATGCTAGGCTTATGGGGTATATTGTATACAATTTTATCTAAGTTCAAGATATACAAGTATCTGGTTTCAATGTGTACTGCTATTGTTAGTGAAACTATTGTGATTGCTATGTAAAGCATCATGCGATAAAATATAATTAAGTGTCAAGAGCGGTTCGCTATGCAGCAAAAACAATATTTTTTAAGACAAGATGTAGGATTTCTGATCAATGTAATATTGGGTATATTTTTATTCATTGCATTAATTTCGTATCACCCCAATGATCCTGCATTCTATCAATATGTTAAAGGCTATGTTGTACACAATTGGGAAGGTTTTTTAGGTGCGCATGTCGCGGGATTTTTCTTATATTTATTTGGTTATGGTGCTTATGTACTACCATTTGTCTTTTTTTATGCCGCAATTAACACTCTTAACAATGATACGCTTATTCGTCGAAATCGGTTGTTTGGGATATTATTTTTTTGCATTGGTGCTATGGGGCTTCTAAGTTTACACGTTGAACAAAATTCAATATTTCCAGTTGGTTGCGGCGGACATTTTGGGGATTTAATCGCATGGAAGTTAACAGATTGGATGGATATAATTGGTGCAACGATTGTGTTGTCAGGATTATTGGTTATTGGCTCAACGACGTTATTTGACATTACCTCGGCAAATCTATTTAAAAAAAAGTATCAAAGCCCTGTAACTGAGGAAGTTGAGAAACCGGTCAAATTAAGAACAACAAGGCCAGTGCTATCACGCTTAAAAGCTCAAAAAAAAGTTCAGTTAAGCGCGAATCTTTTGCAAGATAGCAAAGTTGAGAAAAAAATTGCAGACCCAAGAGAGCAGGCAGAGTTTTCAGAAGAAATCAAAAACCGTTTATATGATTTTGGTATTGATGCTCATGTGGTGGGTGTTTTAGAAGGTCCAGTTGTAACTAGGTATGAAGTGGCATTGGCTGCTGGGACCAAAGTTAGCAGAATTAGTGCATTGGGAAAGGATTTGGCAAGATCTTTATCGGTTACATCTGTCAGAATTGTTGAAGTAATACCTGGTAAGGCAGTGATTGGTTTGGAGTTTCCGAATAAAGATAGACAAACAGTTTCATTAAAAGAAATTATTGATACACCTCAGTTTAAAAATGCTAAATCTGGTTTAACCATTGCTTTGGGTAAGGGTGTTAGTGGAGAAACAGTTTGTGCTGATCTGGCACAGATGCCACATTTATTGGTTGCGGGTACGACAGGTTCTGGTAAGTCAGTTGGGCTGAATGCAATGTTGTTGAGCATGCTGTATAAATCAGGCCCAGAAGATCTTCGTTTGATTTTGATTGATCCAAAGATGTTGGAACTATCAGCCTATAGTGATATTCCACATTTGTTAACGCCTGTTGTCACCAATATGGATGATGCAGCAGGTGCATTGCGGTGGTGTGTGGCTGAAATGGAAAGACGTTATCAAATGATGGCTGCTTTGGGTGTACGAAATATCAGTGGTTATAATACAAAGGTGAATGCACAAAGTAAAACCAAGGGATTGTTGGAAGAAGCGGCAATGAGGGCGAATGAAGAAGCAAATTATGAAAAGCTTCCTTATATTGTCGTGGTTATAGATGAATTCGCAGATATGATTATGGTTGTAGGTAAGAAGGTTGAGCAGTTGATTGCAAGACTTGCACAAAAAGCAAGAGCAGCTGGTATTCATATTATTTTGGCCACACAAAGACCTTCTGTAGATGTGATAACGGGCTTAATTAAAGCGAATGTTCCAACAAGAATTGCATTTCAGGTGTCTTCAAAGATTGATTCTCGTACTATTTTAGATCAGCAGGGTGCAGAGGCGTTATTGGGTTATGGTGATATGCTGTATCTACCTTCTGGAACAAGTGTGCCAACGCGTGTACATGGTGCTTATGTGAGTGATGATGAAGTACATCAGGTGGTTAAAGAGATTAAAAAACTTGGTGAGCCCAAATATATACAGGGTGTATCTGTGCCCTTAGAGGCACAGATGGATGATGATTCCAGTGAACAGGATGCTTTATATAAGGAAGCTTGCGAAGAAATCATTAAAAGTAGGAAAGTTTCAATATCTGGTATTCAACGACGGTTTAGAATTGGTTATAATCGGGCTGCAAATTTGGTCGAAGCTATGGAAAAAAAAGGTGTGGTATCAGAGCCAGAGCCCAATGGTCAACGTCGTGTATTGGCCGAACAACAGGAATAGAGAGAAATCATGAATCCAAATCAATTATTAAGAAAGGAGATTGAAGTTGTCTCAAAGTCTAATCAGAAAAGGGCAGTTGATATACCGCTTGAGGGATACGTTGAAATGGAGCAGCGGAGAAAAAGCTTACAATCAGAGACAGAATCTTGTCAGATGCAAGTAAACCAGTTATCCAAAGATATTTCTGTGTTAAAACGAGCGGGTAAGGATGCGCAAGAATTATTGTCTCAAGTCACAGAAGTATCGAAGAAGAAGAAAGTATTGGAATCTGATTTAAAGGCATTACTGGTGTCAATGCGATCCTTTGAGTTAAGTGTTCCAAATATATTAGATGATCGTGTTCCTTTGGGGAATTCAGAGGCTGATAATCAACTTGTTGATGAGTTTGGCAAGCCTGAGGTTTTTGGGTTTACCCCGAAATCTCATATGGAATTAGCTGGTGATGATTTGGATTTCCAAAGAGCTGCTAAGCTATCTGGTGCCCGCTTTGTGTTCATGAGGGGGAGAATTGCAAGATTACATCGATCATTGGCGCAATGGATGTTAGATGAGCAAATTGAGCAAGGCTATGAGGAGATTAATCCACCATTGTTGGTGTCACAAGCGGCATTATATGGTACAAGTCAATTGCCAAAATTTGAGGAGGATCAGTTTTACACATTGGATAAAGTGCATGCATTGATTCCAACAGCTGAGGTGTGTGTCACCAATTTGTATCGTGATGAAATAATTAAAAAAGTACCACAATCTTTTGTGGCTTTAACACCTTGTTTTAGGAGTGAAGCAGGTAGTTATGGCAAAGATACGCAAGGTATGATGCGTTTACATCAATTTGAAAAAGTTGAGCTTGTGAAGTTTACTGATGAGGCAAGTGCTGAAATAGAGTTTCAAAAATTAGTTTCAGACTGTGAGAATATTTTAAAGAAACTAAACCTGCCTTATCGTAAGGTGTTGCTGTGCTCTAAAGATACTGGTTTTGGCTCAAAGATAACCTATGATCTAGAAGTATGGTTGCCAGGTGAAAATGCTTATCGTGAAATTTCTTCTTGTAGTTATTTTGGAGATTTCCAAGCCAGAAGGATGCAAGCAAGGTATCGCAGTGAGGATGGGGTGAAGTTACTACACACAATGAATGGTAGTGGTCTAGCCGTTGGTAGAGCATTAATTGCTTTAATGGAGAATTATCAAACAAAAGATGGTAAGATTAGAATACCAGAAGTGTTGAAGCCCTACATGGGATCAGATGAGATATAAAAAAGGAGACAAGTATGTACTTTACATTACAATATTTAAATTTAAAATTGGTGGTGATTTATTTAATATTATTAGGGATTGCTTTTATATATAGCCTCCTTCATCACTATTTATTGAAACGTTCTAAAAAAAGCCAGTCGTTACTGGATACTGCTTTTATACAATCATCGCATCTTCCATTTTTTGCGTTATTGATTTTATATACATTAAAATTATCAATACCTTATATTCCAACTTGGTTTTTATATGAAAATGACCTTGGCATAGATAGTTTTAATTTAATTTTCCCCATTGGATTTATTGTTATTTCATTGTGGTTCTTTAATGGGTTGCTCAGTAATATCCAGAAGCAAATTCTTGTGATTGAGAAAAATGAAGTGATGCCAAATGCTGCTGCATGGATCTCTGCATGTAAACTTGGTAGGGTCTTCTCAGCCTCTACATTCTTAATGGTCTTAATGTATCAATTGCAAATCCCAATGGCTCAGTTCTTGGCGCCAACAGCTGTTGGTGCCTTGGCATTGTCTTTTGCGTCAAAAGATGTATTGTCCAATGTTTTTGGGGGATTGGTTGTGTTATGTGACAGACCTTTTTCTGTAGGTGATTATGTCACTATTGCAAATAACCCAGAAGGTACTGTGCGTTATATAGGTTGGAGAGTGACAGAAGTTAGGCTTGAAAACGGGCGAATTTTATATGTACCCAATGGCATTATTACCAATTCTGTGGTGACCAATTACTCTGAAAAAACACATTGGTTTGTACAAAAAGAATTCGGCATTACTTATGAAAATTTTGAATCTATACCAGATATTGCAAAGGAAATTGAAGCATGGATAAAATCACATGAATACACCAATAAGAGACAAGAAAGTTTTGCAAGTATTTTTTCTTTGGATAAATTTTGTGTAACAGTTCGGGTGAGGGTTTATTTGAGAAGCAATCTTAACGATCGGCAATGGTATTCTTTTGTACAGAGTTTGTTGTTAGAAATTAACACCATTGTGAAAAAACATCAGGTAGAATTTTCATTTCCAACTCGCACTCTTAAGATGGTTGATAAAAAATAGGAGTTTTCGGGATGAAAAATGTTGTTATTACTGGTGCATGTGGTCAAATTGCATACCATTTAATATTTTCTTTACTAAAAGGAGAAGTTTTTGGTCAATGTAAAGTTAGGCTGCATTTAATTGATCTCGAAGCACTTCAAGAAAAATTAGAAGGCATCGTAATGGAAATCGAAGATTGCGCGTTCCCTCTATTAGATAAGGTGAATATTTTTACTGATAAAGCATTGGATAAAGGTTTCCATAATGCAGATTTTGTGTTTTTAGTTGGTGCCAGTCCTAGAACAGAGGGGATGGAGCGGTCTGGTTTATTGATTAAAAATGCTGAGATTTTTAAAACCCAAGGAAAAGCTTTAGACAATGCCCGTCAAGACTGTCAAGTATTGGTTGTTGGTAACCCTTGTAATACCAATTGTTTAATTGTAATGAATCATTGCAAGACCATACCTGATAATCAGTTTTATGCAATGTCCATGTTGGATGAGAATCGAGCTAGGTTTCAAATTGCAAAGCTTGGTCAAAAAGATATTTCTAAAGTGCATGCCTATATTTATGGTAATCATTCAGCAACTCAATATCCTGATTATGAAAACAGTGGTGTTGATGTGGATGACAAACACTATCAATCATTGATTGCTATGTTACAGGTAAGGGGGGCTGAGGTTATCAAAAAACGTGGTGCAAGTTCTGCTGCAAGTGCATCACATGCAGCTATTGCAACAGCCCATCATTTAAACAATCCATCAAATGCATTATTCTCAGTGGCCAGTGTTTCAAAGGGTGATTATAATGCGCCTGATAATTTAATTGTCTCAATGCCACATATTCATAAAGAATCTGGTGTTGAAGTCCATTCAGATTTTAAACATTCAGATCGGGCAAAAAAATATATGCAGGCATCATATGATGAGTTGCAAGCAGAATATGAGCAAATTAAAGCTATGGGACTTCTAGATGCTTGATCCTGTTGCAATACATATCTTTGGATGGAATATTCACTGGTATGGTATTGCATGGGCTTTTTCTTTTTTATTTTTGCTATATGTTCCGTCTCATCGAGTAAAAAAAGCAAGCTTTTGCAATCAATGGGAGGAAATCTTAACCAATACCTTGCTTTACGTGATGATTGGTGGTCGTTTGGGCTCAGTGTTTGTATCCAGTCCTATGAAAATTTATAATGACCCCTTATCAATATTGAAAATATGGGAAGGTGGTATGTCATTTTGGGGAGCAGCTCTGGCTGCGATTATCTATATACATTGGTATGCAAAAAAACATAATATTGATGTGACCATATTAGCAGATGCCGCTCTTATTCATTTGCCCGTTGCAATTGGTGTGGTTAGGGTGGCAAATTTTATTAATGGTGAACTTTGGGGCAGAGTGACTGATCAAACTTGGGGGGTATACTTCCCAAAAGCAGGCCCCTTATTAAGACATCCCTCTCAGCTGTATGAAGCTTTTTTTGAAGGTCTAATATTATGGATTATTGTTTATACTGTATCCAAAATTTTTGAAAAAAAAGGCGTTGTGGCAGTAATATTTATGATTTGTTATGGAGTGTTTCGCTTAGTGATAGAATTATTTTTTCGTCAACCAAGCTATGATTTGACGCAACAAGTTAGCACAGGTGTGCTTTTTAGCTGCGTTTTTATTGTTTATGCTTTGTTAGTGGCAATGCGCATGACCATGGCCAAGAAGGCTTACCAAGAAAAAGGATAGTATTATAAAGGCTAGCATAATCCACTTTTGTTGATGGTGGTCATGACAACTATTGTTGAAATAGCAGTTTGTACTGATGCCGAGAAAGGTTCCACAGGTAACAGCATTGATGCCCCATAGGAAGCTGCCTGGCATGCTGGTTAAGAACATACCTGAAAAAATACCGAAAGGAGTTAAGCTTGCAAAGAATATTAATAAAGAAATGAGTTGTTTCTGGGACCAATTCTGTCTAGAAATCACGCTAAAAAATACAAAAGGTTCAATGATTTTGTGAGCAACCACCGCTATGGATAAAGTTGTTTGCAAATGGTGATCTGAAATAATAGGTAAAGCCAAGCCTTCTACAAAGCAGTGTAAGAAAAACACATATATAAAAAAATATTTAAAATGTGAATTTTCTATGTTATTGGCTTTATATATAGCATAAGCAGTGACCATTATTAGTAGTGAGAAAAGTGCAAAATTTCCAGTGGAGTTATGATGATAAATTTCAGGTAGGAAATGGCCCAATGCAATTGCAATGAACATAGCATCACAGAATAAATCCATATAATGCATCCAATGTCCATGTTGGATATTTTTTCTTTTGATGGGGATTATGCCACCAAATATTGAAGCAATAAAAGATAATATTGCTGTATTTAGAAATAGGGTATTCATGAATTACTCGGTATTTTTAACAGTATATTTGTTTTTCTAATAAAAACAATAAAATGTTTTCTGAAAAAAAAAATAAGATTGCTATAAGTAAAATAAGATGGAAGGAGAAATAATATGGAGCAGAATGCATCAACATATGCATTGGTTTTGGCATCAACATATCCGCAGCTAAAAATCGCATTAGAAAAAGTCATGGGTCAGCCTTTAAATAGTGATAGTTTTTTAAAATTTAAAAAATCATTAATTCATCAAATAATCATGTGTGATTTAGAGCTAATTGTTCACATACATTCATTGAATTATAATAATATTAATGTTTGCTTGAATAGAATTGATGTGATCATTGATCATATTTCTAATATCAATTATATACATTTAACCGATAAGAATAAAGCAAGGTTGCCATCTCTTGCAAAGGAAGTGGATCAAGCCAATTATCACATTCGAGAAGAGGTTTTCCTTGAACTAATTGCTGAAAAAAGTAAATTGCACACAGATTTAACCCAACAAATTGAACGATCTGTTGCATACATTAAGAATCTTGATGTGATCATGAACACTAAATTAAAGGGCATTAATGAAACCTTTGGGCTTGAGATAGCATTTACAGAAGGTAAAACCATTTGGAATTGGAACCATTTAAGACATTGGGTGGATCGCAATCAACAAATTGATGAAAAGATTAAAACCTCCGTATTGAAAATGGAAGATGGTCGGAAATTAGAACCTTTGTTAAAAGCAGTATTGATCATGGAGGTTATGGTTTCATTGTTTCCAAATGGGGTTATTGCCAAAAGTGATGAACAGAAGAAAGCATTAAAAATTCTAAAAAACATTCAATCACTGTCATTGACAGGTGTTGAGTTTGAAAGGCTTGTTGCTTCAGAGGGCAGCAAAGTTGAAGATATGAATATAACAGCTAAACTGGTTGAGAGTTTACATGAAGAAGTTTCGTTGTTACCACTTAATATAGATGAGGAAGATCTAAAGGCAGATTTAAACTCTAAAATTAAAATGAGTACGATTTTTACAACCGTTGACAACCCGGTTATGGACTAAGGCGATTGATGAGGATTTTACAGGAGCGTAAGGCTTCATTGGTGTCTATTTTTATGTGGGTTGGTCCACTGAGTTTATATTCAGGATATTGATCAATTAAAGAAAGAATGGTTTTTGGGTTTAGAATTGTATCATGTCCAATATCAACGATAACCTTATCCTGTTTGCATTTAATGCTGGATATTCTTAATTTTGATGCATGTATTTTAAGCTGATAAATTTCAATTAAGTTTTGGGTTGGCTCTGGAATTTTACCATATCGATCTGTTAACTCATCGGTAATATCATTTAATTCAGTATCAAAATGACAGTTGGCAAGTCTATGATATATTTTATAGCGGGACTCAGTATCTGGAATATAATATTCAGGAATAATTTTTTCAATTTCAATATCAACTTCAGTTTCAAAAATGGGCTCGGAATGCGTTGCTTGATTAAGAAGATGGGTATAGTAAGATAGTCCAATAGCATTAACATGACCACTTTGTTCTTCTCCCAGAAGATTCCCAGCACCCCTTATTTCTAAATCAGCAACAGAGAGTTGAAAACCTGAACCAAGTTCCATATTGTTTGCAATGGCTTGAAGTCGTAAAGATGCTTTATCAGACATTACCTCAGGTGTCAGTAAGTATGCATAAGCTTGGTGATGAGATCGTCCAACACGCCCTCTGATTTGGTGCAATTGAGCCAAACCAAGTTTGTCGGATCTATAGATGATAACGGTGTTGGCATTGGGTATATCCAAACCAGATTCAATGATTGTGCTGGCGATGAGTACTTGAAAACCTTGGGCATGGAATCTTGCCATTTGTTTTTCGATTGAAGACGCAGGCATTTGACCATGTACAATTCCAAACGAAAAATGTGGACATAGTTTGTGTATGCGTTTGTGAAAAGCATCAATATTTTTTACATCATTATAAATGATATAAGCTTGACCTCCTCTGTATATTTCTCTTTCTAATGCTTGCGCTACAATATCGTTATGCTCAATTTCTACCTCTGTAAGGATGGGGCGTCGAGATTTGGGTGGGTGAGACATAATAGAGATTTTTCTTAATTTAGATAATGCCATATTAAGACTTCTTGGAATTGGTGTTGCGGTTAATGATAACTTATGCGCTTCATTAAATGCAGCCACACTGTCTTTTTGTTTTACGCCAAATCGGTGCTCTTCATCAATGATGACCAATCCAAGGTGTGAAAATTTTTGAGAGAGTAATTTATGTGTGCCGATGATCATTTGAGCATCACCATTTTCAATTCTTGTTCTCTCTTTATCAGAAGCAGCATTGGTTCTGGATAAAAGGGCAATATTGATGTTCCATTTGTTAAAGCGATCTTTAAAATTATTGTAATGCTGTGTGGCCAGTATGGTGGTTGGTGTAATTAATGCTACTTGGTGGCCATTCATTATTGCAATGAAAGCTGATCGCATTGCAATTTCAGTTTTCCCAAAACCAACATCTCCACAAATTAGTCGGTTAAACAGTAATGTTTTTTTGAAGTCAGCAATAATGTTTTCCATGATGGACAATTGATCGGGTGTTTCAGTAAAAGGGAACTCTTGAGTGAACTCAAGGTATTCGTTGGGAAGTGGAATTGAGCTGCAGTGCTGCGTGTTGCGTAAAGATTGTATTTGTAATAATTTGGAGGAAAATAATTCTATATTCAGCAAGGCTTTTTCTTTGCGCTTTTTAAAGCGTGTTGATGCCAAAGAATCAACTTGAGATATATCACCACTATAGGGGAAAATCTTATTGAGTTGATCGGGTGGAAACATGAGTTTATCTTGATTTTTATACTCAACAACAACAAAATCTTGCTGAATTTGATTTATTTTATGTGTTTCAATTCCAATAAATCGTCCAATACCATGATGACTGTGTATCATTAAATTCCCAACTTTTAGATGATCAGAACTTATATTTGGGGTGGGAGAGGTCTCTCTCATGATGGTTTTTTCAGTGACATTTTGCTCAGGGATAATACAATGATTATCTAAATGCATAATTTCAGCTAAGCTGCCTTGGCAGATACCAATTTTTATATTCTTGGAAGAAAACTCATGAAAGTGATCAACGTGTGCAAATTGGATGTTATGGCTGAGCAATAAAGACTCAAGTTGGTTCATTCTAAAATAACTTTGACAGACAAAAAGGATGTTCTTGTTTTTTAATATTTTGTTTAGTTCTGTTTGGATGTTTTTTTTATCCAATGATAATTCAATATGCAATGAAGTTTCATGCTGTTTTTTAATGTATTTTGACTGTGATAAAAGACCGTTAAGATTGGAGATTAATAGACTGGAGTTGGCTTTTGAATTGTCTAAAGCAGCTTGTAACAATGGTTTGAGCGTGTGTTCAGATACAATGGATGCATTTGGCATATAGTCCAAAAGATTATCTAATGTTGCATGATAATTGTGCAAATATCGATGCCAACCAGTTGGAATGGTATCTTTGGGGATGAATTCATAAGGTGGCGTAATATCTATTATATCAATCTCTTCATGAATTGATCGCTGTGTATTGATGTCAAAATATTGGATACTTTCTATTAGATTATCATCCAACTCTATACGGATTGGGTATTTACTGTATGCTGGGAAAAAATCGATAATACTACCACGTCTTGAGAACTCTTGATGTGCGCTTATGTTATTCATTCTCTGGTAGCCTGCATCAATCAAGGTGTCAATCAATTTGACCACGCTGATATGAGACTTAGATTTAAATTGAAAGACATGCTGTTGAATGAAAGATCTAGGTGGTAGTTTCGTACACAATGTATCTGCAGTGACAATTAGGATATCAATTTGATGGTGCAAAAGTTGATTTAGCGTTTTTAAACGCTGGCTGATAACGGTATCTGAAGGAGAGAGTGATTCTGTAAATCCAATATGGTAGTCGCTTAGGCAGGTAATATTTTTTTTAAATCCACGAAATAGGAATGCCAATTCTTGACGCAGCCTCTGAGAGGCTAAGATGTTGTCAGTAACACACAGTAAAGGTTTAGTATTCTTTTTTTCTTTCAGTAAGGTATAGGCAATTGTCATAATACTACAATGAATAATAGTGGCATAATAGAGTATTCTCTTAATAAGTTAAATGAATATTTTAAGCCCTTGTTTTTAATTGGCCCACTTAAAAAATGGTTATTTAAAAGCCTCTAGTATCATATTTCCACCTAGGCACTCACCATTTTGATATAAGACAATATGTTGTCCAGGTGTTGGGGCTGATACGGGGGTTGTGAACTCAATATGTGTATCAGAATGTAGTATACAGTTAACAAAATCAGGGCCATGTCGTATTTTTGCTTGAAGCTGTGTTTCATGGGGTTTCTGACGAGTCCAGTGAATGGGGGAGGTGTGTATATGAGATTGTAGAAGCTTCATTGGATCTTGAGATAAGATTAGCTGGTTTTTCTCAAGCCTTTTCTCAATGACATACCATGGCATATCCAAGCTGTTCTTAACGCCACCAATTGCCAGTCCTTTTCTTTGACCGATGGTGTAGCAAAACAATCCTTTGTGTTTTCCAATAATTTGCTCAGTATCTGAAAGTATGTCCCCAGGTTTACAAAGAAGGTATTCTTGTAGAAAATTTGAAAATTTTCTTTCACCAATAAAGCAGATGCCAACAGAATCTTTTCGATAAGCATTTGGGAGTTGAAATTTTTTAGCCAAAGCTCGGGTTTCATTTTTTTGTAATTTTCCAAGTGGGAAAAGAGCAAAACTAAGTTGATCTTGTGTTAACTGAGAAAGAAAGTAAGTTTGATCTTTAATGGGGTCAGGGGCTTGTAGTAAAGCAAATTGACCATCTCGCTTTTCTATATTGGCATAATGTCCTGTGGCAAGCGCGTCATAACCCTGTTGTTTTGCATGATCACTTAATAGAGAAAATTTAATTTGACTGTTGCATAAAATATCAGGATTTGGGGTTAATCCCTTTTGAAAGAGATCCAGGCAAACCTGGAAAACATTTTCAAAATATGCTTTTTGAAAATTAATGGTTTGTAATTTAAGCTCTAAATACTGACAAACGTCTTTACATATTTGTAGATCTTCACTGATATGACAGTGATCGTCTTCTTCCCAGTTCTGCATAAAAATGGGGGTGATGTTGTGTTGTTCTTGCAAAATAGCACAGCTGGTTGCTGAATCAACGCCACCAGATAAGCCAACCATGTAATGTTTCTTTTGCATTTATATTTCGAGATTAAAATATCCCATGATATATCAATATCTCATTCAAGTAAAATAACTTTTTATTCAGTTAGATGGAAATAGATGTTACAGTATTTTGGATAAAATTCGGAGCCATAGCGTGAGCAAGAGAATAATACCTTATATTGAAGGTGATGGAATTGGTGCTGATATCACAAGGGCAATGCGTTTGGTGGTGGATCATGCAATTGATCTAGCATATAAGGATATAAAGATTGAATGGTTAGAGGTTTTAGCTGGTCAAAAAGCGTTTGATGAAGTTGGCGAGTGGTTGCCATTTGCTACTTTGGATATTATTAAGAAGCATGGTGTTGGAATTAAAGGACCATTGGCAACGCCTGTGGGAGGTGGTATTCGGTCACTCAATGTTGCATTAAGACAATCTTTGAATTTATATTGTTGCCAAAGACCGCTTCGGTATTTCAAAGGTGTGCCATCACCAATGAAATCACCGTCAAAAGTTGATGTGGTTATCTTTAGAGAAAACTCTGAAGATCTTTATAGTGGGATTGAATTTGAAGCAGCTCAAAAAGATGCAGATGATTTGATATCTTATTTGCAATCCAGATATTCTATTGATGTACCCAATCGTGTTACAGGTGTGGGTATTAAATTAATATCAGAAAAAGCCTCAAAAAAGTTGATAAAAAAAGCATTGGACTATGCGATCTCTGAGGATAAAAGTAAAGTGTGTTTGGTGCATAAAGGTAATATCATGAAATTCACCGAAGGTGCTTTTATGAAATGGGGATATGAGCTTGTAGCGGAAAGTTACGGTGGAAAAGCGTTGGATTATGGATATGAAATAACCAATCCTAATAATCAAAAGAAAATCCATGTAACGGATGTTATTGCAGATGCCTGTTTTCAGCAGTTGTTACTGGAGCCTGAAACATTTGAAGTTATAGCAACCATGAACTTAAATGGTGATTATTTGTCAGATGCGGTTGCTGCACAAGTCGGTGGTATAGGTATTGCACCTGGTGCAAACATTGGAGATGACTGTGCACTATTTGAAGCAACGCATGGTACTGCGCCAAGCTATACTGACAAAAATTTAGCCAACCCTTCTTCTTTAATCCTATCTGCTGAGATGATGTTGAGACATTTAGGCTTGGAGGAAGCGGCGGATAATATTATTAAAGGTGTGACAAAGGCCATTGAGAAGAAGATGGTAACCCAAGACTTTGCTAGACATATGGACGGTGTAGAGGCTTTATCAACGATGGATTTTGCAAAATCCATTTGTGCTCATATGTAGGATTTTTTATTGAATAATAACAATAATGTTATTTTTTATCCTTGGACGTTGTGTTAAGGGAGGTAGGTGATCTACTAAAATATGTAGCAGCTAATCTATGTTCGTCTCAGCCTCAAGCTATCAGAGATTGCCTAAATAGATCGTTGGTTAATTTTTGTACAGAAGAAGGCATAAAGGATGAGGCTCGGTATCTAAGGCAAGTATTTTGTTAAAGTCGTAAAATTGCTGGCCAAAAAGCTAGGTGCGCCTATTCAGTTTAATGATGATCAATCTAGTTAATTGATACAGCAGTAAATAATCCTTACTGATATGGTAGATTATCTTTGTAGTGAAAGTGGTAATATTATCGTAACCATTTAAGTTGTTATTTATGTGTATGGTAAATATATATATTTTTAGAAAACATCCTTTTTTTTCTGCCAAAATATTTTTTGTTGTTACAACGGGTATGAAGATACAAGGAGAGAAGGATGTTTTCAGGGAAGATACAGGTAGCAATAGATAGATTATACCAAAAGGCAAAAGATAATCGTTATGAGTTCATAACAACTGAACATCTAATGTATGAGTTGTTATCAGATTCTGATGTGAAAAAATTATTTTCAGCATTTTCCATTAATGAGGCGAGTATTAAGAAAAGATTGCAAACTCATCTAAAAAAGACCCAACTTTTTTTAGCAAAAAACTCTAAAAGAGAGTTTCAGTTAACTGCAGGTTTTGATCGAGTTGTTCAGCAGTCTATTTATTTGGCAACCACAAATGGTTCTCCAGATGTGGACGGGTTAATAATGATTGTTGCATTATTGAGTGAAGACTGTGAGTCTGCAGATATCTTGAAAAGTAAAAATATGACGATATATGATGTCATTGGTTATATGGATAGTTTGCAAATTAATGGTAATACAATGCCAACCTATATTGATTTCCCGCCAATGATGATGGGGGGATTTAATGAAGAGGAGAGTCAGAAGAAAGAAAGTATTATAGGGAAATATACAAAAAACATTAATGAAATGATTCTCTCTGGTGAGATTGATCGTTTGGTTGGAAGACAGGCTGAGGTGAATTTATTGGCTGTTAATTTATGCAAAAGAGTTAAGAAAAATGCATTATTGGTTGGTGAACCTGGTGTTGGTAAAACAGCCATTGCAGAAGGCCTTGCGCAACTTATTATTTCAAATAAAGCCCCAAGAAAGCTTCAAGGTGTTGAGGTTTATAGTTTGGATATGGGGGCAATGTTGGCGGGAACTAAGTACAGAGGAGATTTTGAGAAACGTTTTAAAGCAGTATTGGCTGAATTTTCTAAAATGCCAAAATCAGTAATTTTTATTGATGAAATTCATACATTAGTGGGTGCAGGTGCTTCCTCAGGTGGTGCAATGGATGCTGCTAATTTAATCAAACCAGAGTTAAATCGAGGGAATCTAAGAGTTATTGGTGCAACCACTTACAAGGAATATAGAAATATTTTTGAAAGTGACCCTGCATTATCAAGACGATTTGAAAAAATTGATATAAAAGAGACGAATAGTGAAGAAACAAAAGAGATTTTGCAAGGTTTAAGTGGTTATATGGAGTCTCATCATAGTGTAAAAATTACCGATGAAGTTATAGATGTGGTTGTGTCTCTATCAAATCGATATTTGCACACCCGTCATCAACCAGATAAAGCAATTGATTTGTTGGATGAAGCAGCTGCAATACGTACATCGCATACAAAACCAAACAGGGTTGTAAATTTAAAACCAATTGATGTGCAAACTGCTGTTGCAAAAATGGCACAGGTACCGGCACATCATATCACCACCAGTGATCGGGCCATGTTAAAAAATCTGGATGCTAAAATTAAAAAGAGAATATTTGGTCAGGATCAAGGGGTTGATGAGTTGGTTAAAGCAATTAAGCTTGCACGCTCTGGTTTGAAATCAGAATCCAAACCCATAGGTAGCTTCTTATTTACCGGCCCCACAGGTGTTGGTAAAACTGAGCTGGCACTACAGTTATCAGAACAGCTTGGTGTAAAGCTTGCAAGGTTTGACATGTCTGAATACATGGAAAGACATGATGCCTCGCAACTCATTGGTGCGCCACCTGGGTATGTTGGATTTGAACAGGGTGGTTTATTAACAGAAGCTGTGGTTAAAGATCCACATTGCGTCATTCTTCTAGATGAAATAGAAAAAGCACATATTGATGTATTAAACTTATTATTACAGGTAATGGATTACGGTACATTAACGGACAATTGTGGGCGGGTTGCTAACTTTAGAGACTGTATTATTATTATGACATCTAATATTGGTGCTGAATGTTATAAAGAACAGAATATGGGCTTTGTTAATCATTCTCATAAAGAAGATAGTAAGCAAGCTGTGGTGACAAGATTGACACCTGAGTTTAGAAACAGGATTGACAGCATCATTCATTTTAACCAATTAAATGATATTATGATGAATAAAATTGTGGATCGTATATTGGCAGAATTGTCTCTGCAGCTTCTTGGGAAAATGGTTAAAATAGAAATTGCTGATAGCGCTAGGAAATGGTTGGTCAATCATGGCCGGGATAGGGCGTTAGGCGCAAGACCACTTGCACGCTTGGTGAATGAAAAGATCAAAGCACCTCTTGCAGAGTATCTGCTGTTTAGAAACAAAGGCAATCAAATGATTACAGTTGCTAAAGACAAAAGAAAAGATGAGCTTTCCATTAAGTTTGTTGCTTGCAAAGCCAAGGTAAACGGCTAATTATGAATCTTGACGGACTCTAGTTGGTTTATGACGAAGAATAATACGGCCTTTAGTTAGGTCGTAGGGCGTTATATCTACAGTAACTTTATCACCAGTCATAATGCGTATATAATTCTTACGTATTTTCCCTGAAATGGTTGCTTTTATAACGTGTCCATTCTCTAACTCAACCTTAAACATTGCATCTGGCAGGGCTTCGATGACAATCCCTTCTGCTTGTATATGACCTTTACTCATTTTCTGATATTACCTTATAAACAGCAAAATACTACAAAAAACAGCGAAATATGTCAAGCTATATGTGAATTCTTGCTTAAGTTCGGACCATTTGCTACATTAAATTTAAAGAGAAGGGTTTTTTTTATGTTCGGTTTGTTCAATTTATTATCACATTTTATTGGTCAGCATAGTGATGTTGTTCCATCTGTAAATATTGCATTAGAGATGAGCTTAAATGCAGTCTTGGCAATTGTTTGCATGGGTTATATTTCAACGCTATTGCTGTTTATATTTCCCTTTATGCCCATTTGGGCTGCAGTGTCCACATCAGTGGTTCTATTATTAAGTGCGTTGCCCTTTGAGTTTTTGAATGCCAAAGTTCAAAATGATTCTCACAAAATTAAAAAAGATAAACCATCATTCTCTATAGCGGTACAAATTTTTATGACCATTTCATCTATTTTGGGTGGGATACAGTATTTAATACGAAATTATAATTTGGTGTTTAATTTTGCAACCTCAGCTACTGGGCAGAAATTTATAACAGCCATCAGTGTGGGGGGGTATGTATTAACAGCTGCTAACTTTGCAATTATTGGTGGTATATCGGGTTTGCTTGCCCATGCGCTGCTGTCTTATCGAAACTGGGATAAATATACTGACTTTTTTGCGAAAGATAACAAGACTTTAAAGGAAGCCAAGATATTGTGGGGGGCGCTACTGGTTCTTGTTTTATACAACTTGCAAATTCCATTATATCCAGCAGGATATTGTTTTGCTGGTCTAGTGATGGTGCGTTATCTGGTACCTTCTCCGTTGTTTAAAAGAACAACATGGCAAAATATGAAAGAAAAATACTTTAAGTTGTCTGTTTTTACATTACCAATGGGTGCCTTTCTCTATGCTTTGGTCGATTTTTTCAATAGTTATGCAATTATACAAAGTCTTGGTTGGTATAGTCCTGCGATGTTATTTGCTTGTGGTGCATTTGGCCTACTGTCCTACACCAATACAATTTTAGTTTGGGGTTATAACACAGTTCGGTTTAAGCATGAAGGTATCGGTAAAAAAGTCGATGCCAATAGTTGGTTCGTGTGGTTGTATTATGCAGACCCAAGTGTTCGCCGTTTATCCATTTATGTGAAAGAAACATTGCTATGTGGCTTGGATGTTCTCAACAATCGATTGGTACTATCAGCTGTAAATACAGTTATTCTGGCTGTATTTGGTCTATCCATTAATTTAATGGCATTGAATATCTGCACCATTTGTTATGCACTAAATAAGATTGTTATTATGAAATTTCAATCTGGAGAGGATACGGTAGAATATCTGACAAACGCGAATTATAAAACAACAAAAATGGCAATTTTTTGCCAAGGTGTATTATCCTCTGCTCACAATAGATATAATACGGCAGAATTTAAGACTGTCTCTGTTAATCTATGATTATTAAGCAAAGAAGTATATCCAGTGAGCCAATTGGTCTAGATCCGGTATTGGATCGAATTTATAGAGGTAGAAATATTGCATCTAAAGCTGATGTTGACTATCAATTAGAGAAATTATTACCCTATCAAACACTTTTGGATATCGATAAGGCCGTTGTTTTGCTGTATCAAGCATATAAAGATTCTTTAAGCATTATTGTCATTGGAGACTATGATGTGGATGGTGCTACAGCGACAACAGTAATGGTCAGTGGTTTGAAGGAAATGGGGCTTGAGAATGTTGGTTACTTAATTCCAAATCGTTTATTGGATGGTTATGGATTGACGCCTAAGCTTGTGGATAAGGCCAAAGCGCTTGGTGCAGATCTTATTATTACGGTTGATAATGGTATTGTTAGCTATAGCGGTGTAGAAAGAGCAAAGGAATTGGGGATATCAGTATTAATCACTGATCATCATTTGGCATCTGATCAAAGGCCAGATGCTGTTATTGTAAACCCAAATCAAAAAGGGTGCTCCTTTGCCTCCAAAGCCATTGCTGGAGTTGGTGTTGCTTTTTATGTGTTGATTGCTTTAAGAGCTTATTTTAGGGAAAAGGGTGTTTTTGATAAAGGACCAAATTTACTGGCTTACTTAGATTTAGTTGCGTTGGGAACCATTGCTGATTGTGTCACATTGGATTTTAATAACAGAATATTGGTTTCTAAAGGTTTGGAAATTATGAGAGCAGGTAAAGCAAGAGCTGGTATAAAAGCCTTACTAAAGCTTGCCAAACGATCCCCAATGCTACTGGAATCAGATGATATGGGTTTTGCTGTGGCGCCAAGATTAAATGCAGCAGGTAGGCTTGAGGATATGTCTATTGGTGTAAAATGTTTATTGGCACAATCTGATCATGATGCAATGTTTTTGGCTCAACAATTAGATGGGATTAATAATTTGCGCCGCAGTATGCAAAAAGAAATGATTGATGAAGCATTGTCTTATGTTGAGAAGCTATCTCTTTTGGATTATTCTATTATGATTGTTTATCAACAAAGTTGGCATGAGGGTATTATTGGTCTTGTTGCCTCCATGTTAAAAGAAAAATTTCACCTACCAAGTATTGCCTTAACCAAAGACGATTCTGGTGTTTTAAAGGGTTCATGTCGATCTATTCCAGGGCTTAATATACGAGATTTATTGGTTGAGTATGATCGCACATCCCCAAATGATTTGTTAAAATTTGGTGGCCATGCGATGGCCGCGGGCTTTAGCTTGAAAAAGGAATCTTTGGATAGCTTTACATCTAAAATGTCAAAATTGGCATCCATCAGTGTTGATGAAAAAATGCGGCAAAAGGATTTGTGGGTAGATGGTTCCCTGCCAAGTGATCATAGAACCATTCAGTTTGCAAAAACTTTAATGAAAAGTGGCCCATGGGGTAATGGGTTTGAAAAACCATTATTTTATGATGAATTTGAAATATGTGAGCAGTATCGAGTTGGTGGCTCACATCTTAAGTTGGTGTTATCAGATCAGTCAAAAGTGTATCAAGCTATTTGGTTTAATGTTGAAAATGATTGGCCCAAACATGATTGCCAAAGAGCTTCTGTGGTTTATCATCTTCAAATCAATGAATTTAATCAACGGCGCCAGCTACAGCTTCTAATTGTTGCAATAATTCCGATATAATTGGATATAATTCAAATATATGGTATGTTTTTTTATTTATATTTATGTATCAATATCAAATAGCACCCATGATGGGATTTACAGATAGGCATTTTCGGACCTTAATGCGTATTTTGGGGGGAGATGCATTTCTATTGTATTCAGAGATGGTAACAACTGGCGCAATTTGTTATGGAGATGCAGAGCGATATTTGTCAAAAAATTCTATTGAGGGTGATGTTGTTTTGCAAATAGGTGGTAGTGACCCTTATGCGATTGCCAAGACAATTGAAATTGCAGAAGCATACGATTATGCTGGTTATAATTTAAATGTTGGTTGTCCCAGTCATCGAGTACAAAATGCTAAAATTGGTGCATGTTTAATGAAAGAGCCCCAGTTGGTTGAGCGTGTATTTAAAGTGATGCAAAGTGTGACGGATAAACCGGTTTCAATTAAAACAAGGTTGGGGATTGATGGCGTAGACAGTTACGATTATATTAATGATTTTGTAAATGGAATCTCAGTATGTCAAACATGGATTTTGCATGCAAGAGATGCATGGTTGCAAGGCTTAAACCCAAAACAAAATAGAAGCATTCCGCCGCTTCGTTATAATTATGTATATCAGTTAAAAAAGGAAAATCCTCATTTACACGTTACGTTAAATGGTGGTCTTAAAGATATTGAAAGTATTAACGAAGCACTTTTGCATGTGGATGCTGTTATGTTAGGGCGGTGTGCATACCAGAACCCGAGACTTATTCACGAATTGGGGGAATCTACAAAAGGCTATTTTGAGTTGTTGAATGAATACATCCTTTATATTAAAAAAGAAGTGACAGATCAAAATATCAGGTATATTTCCGCACCATTGGTTATGGCATTATATGGTTATTATGGTGCCAAAAAAGATCGTCATGCGATTGCGCAATGTAAAGATAAGGTATTGCTGTTAAGATTATTAAATGATTTACAGAATAAGTTATAAATCTGATTCTTCAGGCAATGCACTGGCAGAAAATGCATGAGGTATGAGGATGCTCAATAAATGTTTTCTGATTTGACCTTTGTTATTGACAACAAAAATAGGGGTATCAGCATTTGAAAACTCTAAAACAGTTTGCCGGCAAGCACCGCAAGGTGTTACAAATTGTTCTGAGGATGAGAACACAAACATTGCTTTAAGTCTTTTTTGGCCCTTAGAGATCATGTTGCAAATAGCAGAAACTTCAGCGCAAACAACCAATGAGTAGCTGGCATTTTCGACATTACAGCCAGAAAATATTTCTCCATTTTCTGAAACAGCTACAGCACCAACCCTGAAGGAAGAATAAGGAGAATATGAATTCTTGATCATATTTTTGCCAAGAATCATAATCTCTTTAATGTTTTCAATCGAGTCAAGTTCCATTTGTCTCTCCGAATATATTAGTCTTTTTTATCAGATGTCTGGCTGAGTTTTGAAAAAGCACCGAAACGCTTCTTAAAGGCCTCACTACCATGTCCTGCAGAACTTGCACGACGCTTTCCAGTGAAAGCTGGACTGCATTTATAACAGTATTCTGTATCAAGTGTGTTGCCTTTCATTGGTATATGTAGTTGAAATGTATTACTACATCCGCTACATTTTACATTAACGGCTGTTAAGCTTGGATGAATGTCTCTTGCCATAATAAATTCTCAGTTATTAATAAGTTATGTTCGCTTGATATTCTAGCAATTAATTGCAGTATGTCAAGATACTTTTATAGATAAGGAGTGGAAAATGAGTTCATATATACCTTTAGCCATTTATTCTGGCGCTAAGGTTCTGATCCGAGGTGTTGTTTTAAGAGAAAATCTACCGTTATCATCTGAAACAGTTCGGTTGTTTTTAATTAGCTATCAACATTCTAAAGATACCTATAATACATATCGACGTGAAGTAGAGCGCTACTGTCAATGGGTATGGTTTGTGCAAAAAAGTGATTTATCTCAAATAGATCGTCATATATTTTTGCACTATATTGATTTTTTCAATAAACCGCCAAAAAACTGGATTGCTGATCGACATTATCCTCGGACGATACTGGTAGATGGCGCAATAATTGCAAATCCAAAATGGCGTCCATTTGTTGGTCATGCTAAGCGCTCCCAAGCATCCATAAAATCTATGTTGGCTTGTGTGTCTACATTTTATACATTTCTAATGCAAGAGCAGTTGGTCACGCAAAATCCAGTTCAAATGTTAAGTCAGAAGAAGCAACTTATTCAATCGGTTAAAAGTACAAGGGTGAAAAGAAGATTGAGTCAACTTCAGTGGAATTATTTGGTGGATATGGCCACTCAGATGGCAAATGTAAACTCTAAATATAAACGAAATTTATACATCATTAGTTTGTTTTTCTTATTGGGGTTAAGAATATCTGAAATTGCTAAAGTAAATTCACAAGAGAAGCCCATGAACTTGTTTTACCAGGATAAAGATTTGCGTTGGTGGTTTGAGGCGCATGGAAAAGGAAATAAAAAAAGAGATGTTGCAGTACCAGATGCTATGTTGGAGGCCCTCAGTCAGTATCGTAAATCAATAGGGCTTATGAGCCTTCCGGCAATTAATGATCAAACACCCTTGGTGCCCAAAATAAAAGGAGAGGGTGGTTTGGCTGCAAGACAAATTAGACAGTTGGTTTCAGAGGTTTTTGATCAAGCTTATATGAGTTTAATAAAAGATGGATATGTTGATCAAGCTCAGTCACTGAAGCAGGCAACAGTGCACTGGCTTCGTCATACAGCGATCTCTGAAGATGTGTTGCATCGCCCAGCTGAAGATGTAAGAGATGATGTTGGGCATGAAAATATCTCAACAACCAGTTTGTACATTGACGTAATGGATGCAAAGCGTCATGCATCAGCAAAGTATAAAAAAATGAAAATAAAAGATTATGATTGAGAAATTAGTTTGCCAAAATTGATTAAGGTTTGAAGTGCTAAAAGCGTATTTGAAATTCATTCTAACCTTTAATGATTGGTTGCCAATTGAGTCTTCAAGGATATCTGTAAGGAAGAAGTCCTGAGGCTTTCATACAAAGTAAAATCATTCTTTTATTGGAAATTTTCATTTTTTATGGCATTTAAAATATAAGAAATTGCCCCTTTAGAGTCTTTTGTGTTCAAGTGTATATTTGGGCTAATGCCAACTTGATCAATTGCAGAACCATCTGGAGTGGTAAAATAAGCAGAGGTTATTTTAGCCATGGTATTGTCCTCTAATGGAACCAATGTTTGAATTGAGCCTTTTCCATAAGAGGTCTCTCCCATGATGGTTGCTCGATTATAGTATTGTAGTATACTTGCAAATAGTTCAGCACCTGAAGCAGAATAAGGACTTAGGAGGATATAGATGGGTGCATTGCCTGCAATATCCTCCTTATTTTGTTTTGCAATTATTTCATGAATGCCATCTTTATTTTGAATGTGTGTGAGAGTTATTTCAGATTCATTGGATATAAATAATCCGGCACTTTGTAATGATGCATAAAGTAATCCACCTGGATTAAATCTTAGATCAATGAGATAGGCTTTATGATGGGTTTCCGAAATCATTGATTTAAGTTTTGAAGTGGTTTTTTGATTAAAAAGATTAATTTCAATATAACCCAAGTCACCTTTATTGGTATAATGAATGTATTCTCGATCTATCTTTTCTCTTTGGATCTTTAATGTTTTTTCTGATTTGAGTGTGATGGTTATATAACTTTTCTTTTTACCTCTGATGCGAGAAAGGTTAATGTCCATATTGTTGGGATCAATGGATTGTTCATTTATTTGAGTGATCACATCATTAACCAGTAATCCAGATTTTTCAGCGGGAGATTTTGGTAACACATGATCAACCATTAACTGATTATCCTTGAGCTTTAGCAGCGCCCCAATTCCATAAAATTTCCCTGACAAGGCTTCTTGTAAGCTTTTTGCAGCGATTGATGGTATATATTGAGAATGCTGATCCAATTCTGAAAATATATGCGTAATAGCGTTTTCTTGAAGATCTGAAATCGTTGTTGCCTCTACATAGAGTGTTGAAATATGATTGATAATATCGTCAAGCTTGCCAGTATACGCAATGGATTGAAAACATAAGATTGGTATTAAGATCCGTCTACACCACATTCATAATTCCATTTTATGATGTGTGATTATAGCATAAGCTTTTAAGTGAGTCTTAAGATTCTGTGTGTAAATTCTAAATGTTTAAGAAATGATAGTATATTATCAATGAGTTAAATGGAGAGGTTTCTAAATTTAGCATCAGATAAAAGACAAGTTTTGGAAATGTATTTTTTATTTTTTTATATGTGAATCAGTCTTTATGCCGCTAATGGGCATAATTTATGCTGTTTTAGAATCTCTTTGATATATTGCCAGAAGCGGGTTCCAACTGGGCATTGTTGTCATCAGTGTTTCAAGCGTTGGAGTCGCAGATGCTTTATTTGAGCTATGCATGCTCTGGTGAATGATTTCAACACATTTGACGTCTTTTGCGTAAGGACAATGACAGTCAATGGCTTTGGGTTGAAAACAATCAAGGTGATTCGGGTATTAATTGCATTATTAATAATGAAAATAAAGTGATGATCTCGCGCTTAATTAAGCTTAGTTGGTGATGAAAAGTTGAATTTAGAAGATTCGAGTTGATCAAATTGTTTTCCTTTGTGTGTTTCTTTCAAATGGTTTTTTTGGGTAAGGTTATATTGAGAAGCTTTGTTCGATTTAATTGTAGATGTTGCTCTCGGATAAGTACTAAAATCAATCATGGGGCTCCACTGGGTTTTCTGGTGGAAGAGTGGAAAATGTATAAATATCCAGTTATAAGTAACGCTCCGCAGTTGTAATAGCTTGCTCTGTTTGTTGTGCAACTTTGTGAATTGTCAATCAGTTGATAAAATATTTAAGAGAATCTCTAATGTCAAAAATTCTTGTCGTGCTCAACCAAAAGCTAAAAACAGAACCAACTCAATATAAAAATATTACTTTGCTCAATTTTAGATCTGTGTGAGAATATTATGAATGTTTGTGGATGAGGTGTGTAATGAAGGCTTCTTTTATTCTCTTTATGTTGTCTTTTAGCAGTTTTGCCAAATTACAGCCAGTTGATTATGATAGGCGAATTTGTCATGTTATTCAATCAAATTGGGGATGGGCTAGGGCTTTAAAGAGGGTCTCAAAAGATTATGATATTTCACCAGGTTTATTGTTGTCAGTTATTTATCATGAATCTGGTTTTAGGCCAAATGTAAGGCCCAAGCCTTACATGGTATTTGGGGTAATTCCTTGGCAAGTAAGCTCTGCTTATGGCTATGGTCAAATTAAGCAAGAGACTTGGGATTGGTATAAGTCACATAACCCAGGTTGGTTTCAATCTAGAACTCAATTTCCTGACACATTGAATTTTATTGGATGGTATTACAGTCTTTTTTTAAAAAAAACTGAAACTAAAACTGTACATCGAGATTTTTATCTAGCATACCATGAGGGTTTGGGTGGGTATCAAAGAGGAACCTACCATGGAAATGATTGGTTGATTAAGAAAGCAGAAAGTGTGGCCTTGCGTGCTAAATTGTATGATGAGAAATTAAACGATTGTTTGCGTTAGATGTTTATATTCATTGGTATTTATATTTTCTGTTCGACTTTGAGTGATTGCGTAAAATTCATCTATTTTTTGATCTAAGAAGGTATGAGATCGTCCCGCCTTGAATAATGGTTGAGAAACATACTGTTGCATAAGTCGCAATAAGGATAATATTTTTTTCAGGCATTTCAGGAAGCGATAGTGTTAAAGCAACAGCAAGGCCACCACGAAGTCCGCCCCAAACTAGTATGCGAGTTGTCTTTGGCTCAAATGAATGCCACTTATTTAGGAAATAGATGGGGATACTAACGGTTAATATTCTAGAAAGAAGGGCGAGGGTAATGCCCAAGGCGGCAATAATCATTGCTTGAGTATTCAATGGTAGAGAGATGGCCTCTAGGCCGATTAATAGGTATAAAACCATATTTAATATTTCCTCTAGTGTCTCCCAGAAGTATTCTAAAGGTTTGTGTGCTTTTCTGTCATGTTGTATGTAATCAGACATCATTAGTCCGCACACAACAATAGCAAGGGGGCCTGAGAGGCCAAAAGCATTTGACAGTGTGTATACACCGGTGACGATAAATACGCTTATGAGTATGTGGTTGTGTGAATGTTGAGATTCTTTGGCAATTAACCACTGACAAAATTTTCCAGCAAGTCCACCGATCAATATTCCGCCCAGTGCATCATAGCAAAAGTGATATAGAACATTTAGGCAAGTGATGTTATAGCCTGGTGTAAAGGCAAGCTTATAAAGTGTTAGAAATATCACAATTCCAACCCCATCATTGAACAATGACTCGCCCGCAATTTTTGCTTCAATGTCAGGTGATACGTTGCTTTGTTTAACCATGCCAACAACAGCAACTGGGTCAGTTGGAGAAATTAGTGCACCAAAAAGTAATGATGAGATGAGATCAATTGGGATATGTAGATAATTTAAAAAGAGATAAAAACTATAGCCAATGAGAAAGGTGGAGGCGACAGTGGAGATTGTGGCCAGTGATAAAATAGTGGTTTTATGTTTCTTGAAATAGTAGGTATTCATAGAAATTGAGCCAGAGAACAGCAGTATTGGCAAGAGGATATCTAGGAGAACATTTTTAAAATTCGGGGTTGAGATCATTATGCGAATGTGATCGATGGTTTGTAATGGAGAGTAATACTCAATGGCATCAACGAGGGTAACTAGAATTAGTGAAAGGCTTAAAATCGCAATTGATGGCTGCATTTTTAAGTGTTTAGCGCTGAGGTAGCCAAGTAGGGTGGCGCTAGAAATAATGATCATAATGGTTTGTAAATCGTTCATAATATATCTTTGAATTTAAGAAGCTTAGGGTTTATACTATAGCGTGTTAGGAAGAGAGTGTCTAGATTGTCGAGTCCAGAGATTAGACCAGGGCTGTTTATTATATCCATAAGCTTGTTGGCTTTGTTGTTATGTAATATTGGTTATGCTTCGCATTATTTTTATCTACTAGGGCAGATGATTGAGGTGAAAATAGGTGGTTTTGTTTTTCAAAAACAGTTACAGGCGTTAATTAATGAAGGCTTAATGGCGGTATTTTTTTTATTGATTACCATTGAGATAAGATATGAATGTTTGTATGGTTTTTTGAATAACCCCAAGTATTTAATGCTGCCATTAATGGGTGCTTTGGGTGGGGTGTTAGCGCCTGCTTCTATCTACCTTTTATTTAATTACAATACTGCAAATGCAGTCGGCTGGGCCATTCCTGTGGCAACAGATATTGCTTTTTCTTTGGCTTGTTTGATGCTTTTAGGGAAAGCCTTCTCACCAAGATTGAGGATTTTTTTACTGTCATTGGCGATATTTGATGATCTTGCTGCAATATTGATAGTCGCGGTTTATTATACTAAAAATTTATCATTATGGATGTTGGTGTTGGCTTTAGGGATTACTTTATTCATGTTTGTATTAAGAGAGATGGGTTGTCGGCGACATAGTGTGTATTTTGTGACAGGTGCAATACTTTGGATCTCCTTGCTAAAGTCAGGTGTCCATGCAACATTAACTGGTTCAGTGGTGGCATTAATGTTACCGATGAAAAATGATCAAGGTCATCAAGCAAAAAGATTGTATGAAAATTTACTGCCTTGGGTGCAATACTTAATACTACCGTTGTTCACTTTTGCAAATAGTGGGGTTGTTTTATCCCAAAGTGGTTCTTCTTCATTGTTTCTAGGTATTGTATTGGGTTTGATTGTTGGAAAACCTTTGGGGATTATAAGTTTTTCGTATCTATCAAATTACTTAAAGCTCTCTTCTATGCCAAAAGGTATGAATTATTTACATATTGTGGGTATTTCATTGTTGTGTGGTATTGGTTTTACCGTGAGCTTATTTATCGGTTCTTTGGCTTTTGAGCATCAAACTAATTTATTAAATACAATGAAGGTGTCTGTGCTATTGGCATCATTGTTGTCAAGTTTTTTAGGGTTAACTTTTCTATATGTATACTGTGAGAAAGAAAATGAATGAATATTTAATGGATAATGGGCAAAAAGCAAGTTTAGAGGATTTGTGTGAAAAAAAAGATAGGACTCTTTTGTATTTTTATCCAAAGGATATGACCAGTGGCTGCACAAAGCAGGCGAGGTGGTTTCAAGAGAATATCCAGCATTTCAGTAATTTGGGTATTCAAATTATTGGTGTATCACGAGATAGTGTGGCTCGTCACAAAAAGTTTATTGATGCAAATGATTTAAGCTTTGCGTTAATTGCTGATGTTGATTCAAACTTATCACAGAAATTTGATGTCATTAAAGAAAAGTCCATGTATGGCCGGATGTATATGGGGATTGAGCGATCAACTTTTTTATTGGATTCTGATACAAATATATTAGAGCAGTGGCGAAATGTGACATTAAGTAAGCATTTTGATGAGTTGTTGGCACTATATTAGTGGCTAAATTCATATCAATGTAAATTTTAGAATGGTTAATACTTGTGGTTGGCTATTGTTCTGAATCATAAAATCATTTAAAGGCATTTCTAAGAGAGGGTATGAGTGGTCTCATGATTACATGAATTGGTTTAATATTATATAATTAATTGAATTTTATGTTTTTTTATGTTATATTTATACTTGAAGGCTTATTGTGTTTTGCTTAAAAACAAGAGCTACTGTAATTAAATTTTTTGAAATGGGTTATTTTATGAAAAATCTAAAAAAGATTCAGGAAAAAGAACAGGCTAGGATTAATTTGATATCTAGAGCTTTAATGGTTCAAAATCCTCAAATTTCACAAGAAGAGATTAATGCCAGTCTATATAATCTAGAGAAGAATGGCTGTCTCAAAAAGATGTTTTTGTTGGAAATGACTCTGAAAGACTGTGAAGAAGGTGTTTTTAGATCTAAATTAGATGCTGCTAAATACCGTTTGACTACTTTTATGGGTGAATGTGATACTTCTCTCAAAATAGAATTCTTAGAATTATCTTTGATTATTCTATGTTTGGGCGCGGGTGAGAATTCATCTCAGCTTAATGAATTTTCCGCAGATTTTTTCAATGAATCTTTGGGTGAGTTTAAGAAGATGGATGGTTTTCTTTTCGAGGATCAAACGCGAAAAATAGAGAGTTTTAACATTTTGAGTTATGCAGAAGAATTTAAAACATGTGTATTGCTTCGAGATGAATTGCAAAAGATGAGAGACAATGATTCTAAATTATTTGCTACGCTTTCTGATGCAGTCTTAGAGGATGATTCATATTTACCCCTAGTAATGCAGGCAGTATCGACGCTTGAATTGATGAATCTATGCATGGGGCAAGATAATGACGGTAAAACCTTGTTGCACTTAGCTGCAGAAAAGAAAAGGTTTGATCAGATTCTGGTGCTAGCGGATTCAGGCATGTTTGCATTGGATCAAAAAGATTATAGTGGCAATACATTCCTGCACACTTTAATGAGTTCAGATTGTTCAAATATTTTTCTAACAAAATTATTCAGTCGAAAGGGCATTATTGGGATGATAGGGTGTCAAAATAATGAAGGCGAGACTCTTTTGCATGCTTTGGTGAGAAATAATGGGTCCAATTTTGGTGATCTTTGTCGATATATAGGTGATTCAATATCGATAGAACATGATGGTGATCATTTGGCTAATATGCTGTTTGTTAAAAACAATAAAGGGCAGGGAGCGTTTCAAGTTGCGGTAGAGCTTGGGTTGATTGACGAATTGTATACATTAAAAAACTTATATTCCAAAATGCCAAATGGTGTTCATAGAGCCTTGTTTGATGAAGATAACGATGGATCTTCAGCTGTTGGCGCAATTATGTATGGTTTCAATAGAACGGGTATGGGCTTTTTAGATGAACTGGTTAAAGAGATAGATTTTAACCCAAGTGGTCTTCAACATTTTTCATATTATTTGATTTTATTTTGTGTCTTAAAATGGGGGTTGTTGTTCCGTATAATTACAGCCAAGGGTCAGCCAAAAATGCCTTTTTCGGTTCCAAATAGCACAGGTTCCAGTGATTTGGGTGCTGATGATTCAACTCCAGCAAACCTAGATCTAGATAGTGAGCCAGGTAATGGCAATGACAGTGGCAATAGTTTGGAATTAAACTAGACTTGGTAAATTAAATGTTAAAAAAATCTTAAGCATAAGTGTGTAGAGAGAGCGTCTTTAATTTATGTGATTCGTTAATGAAGTTTGCTCATATTTTATTATAATATAGGTAATTGGTGAAAATTTTAGCGCTGGTATTATTGCAGCCATTTTTTAAGTTATAACTTACTATTTTTATTTAAAACAATATTTAGAGGTATGCTCACTTTTATCAATCTGTGTGTGCTCTAACTTTCATATGGAAAACAATATTTGGTGTTGATTTTTATGAGGATATTTCTAATAATATTCTATGGCATGCTCGTTTTGAATATTTTATTGCGGATATGAACCTGATGAAAGAGTTTGTTTGTGCAAAAAATATGGTGTTACAATAGATCGTGTTTACATATATTTTGGAGAAAGATTATGCCGGGTGAAACTGTGGATTTGGGGCTGTTAGATAGTGATATACATGAGGGTAATATTGAAAAATTAATGAATAATCATGTATTGGGTTCTTCTAATTATGAATTAATAACCAACTTGCTGATTCATGATAATATGAAGCCAAGGTTCCTATCACAAGTTCTAAATAACGATGGTGAAACAATATTTCACGCTTTGATGCGTGAGCCAGATGCTAGAGAAAAGACTGAGATCTTTTTTAAATCAGGAAAGGTGGCATATGAGGCTGCTAAGATTAGAGATAATTCTGGAAACACAATGTTCCATACGCTTATGGGGAACAATATTGACCAGTGGTTCTCATTTTTAGATAAAAAAGATGATAATTCTCCAAAGGAAGATTTTGTAAATTGTGAGATTGATCTGGATTTATGTATGCTACTGATTGGTGCAAATCATAAAAGCGAAAATGTGTTGCATATAGCTGCAAAATCAGACAATTATTTGGAAAAAATGGAAAGATTGTTGTCTGTGCATGCAGCCATGCCAGGCTTGTTGTCACAAAGTGATGGGAAGGGTTATACAGTTCTAGATATTATTATGTATCGTTTTGATAGAAAGGGTATAGAATTATTAAAAGGGTTTATCGATAAAGGTGAGCTGGAGTATGAAGATTTTTTCCATTGGTCATATTACATTGTTTTACTGGTGACATTAAAATGGGTATTTTTGTATGAATTGGTAAGAGGAGCTGTTCCAAGCTCCATTGCACAAGCTCCTGCTGACAGCGAGACACTTTTAAGATCTTCAGATTTGGGGTTAGCTGCGCCAGCTGATGTACTTGATGATAATCATGACCACAGTAATTTATTATGCTAACAATATGTTTGAATCATTGCTTGATTGAGAATCACACTTAAATATTTATATTTAAATACTATGCGGCTATTACTGGTTGGTTGTGATTTAAGATAGCTTGTAGTGCAATGCTGATTGTATTTATTTTTGGGGAGTTTATGAATAAATCATATGATTATATCTCAATATTGGGACCAACTGGATCTGGGAAGTCAGATGTTGCAGTTAAACTTGCCAATTATATGCCCATAGAGATCATTTCAGCTGACTCAGTGAGCGTTTACCGAAAATTAGACATAGGGTCTGCAAAGCCAAGTTTGGAAGACAGGGGGCTTGTCCCTCATCATTTGATTGATGTTTGCAGTTTGAGCGAAACATATACAGTTGGACAGTTTATATCTGATGCAAAAGATTTAATTGAAACAATTAAAGCCAAAGGGAAAATGCCAGTATTTTGTGGTGGCACTATGATGTATATGTCTGCATTAAAAAAAGGTTATCAAATGCCTAAGCTAAGTGCGAGGGTTGCAAAAGAATTAGAGTACAAATTGGCAACTGAAGGTATTGCTGGTTTATATGAGAGGCTTGTGAAAATTGATGCAACAATGGCCGCTCGGCTGCACCCAAATGATAAGCAGAGGATTATGCGGGCATTGGCTGTAAAAATAGATACAGGAAAATCATTGAGTGAATACTGGGATAACGCTGATCATCCATATCGAAGCAAGGATTTTGTCATCAAGGTTAACTGTCGTGATACGCATCGATTAAGGATAGCGAAAAGAGTGGATCTTATGATTGCAAATGGTTTAGAAAAAGAGTGTGCTGAAATATTGTCAAATGAACATGATATAAGCCACCCTGCATTAAGAAGTATTGGTTATAAGGAGATGATTGAGCATTTGACTAAAAACAATATGAGCAATAATGTAAAAGAGAGAATGTGTATTGCGACATCACAGCTTGTAAAGCGGCAAATGACTTGGCTAAATGCATGGAATAATGATGAGATGCTATTAATTGATCTATATGATAGTGATCAACGAATGGTAAATGTGTTACAAACGATAATCCATGATCTGGGTTTATCATAATTTCTAGTGAATGGCGTAGGAGATAACGGATATCATCATTGAGAAAATGCCTACAAATAATGTGAGATAATAAAATCTACATTATTGTGTTGTAATCTATAAAATGCTAGTAAAACTAGATAAATATATAGAATAGCAATGAGATGTTACCCATTGATTTATACGGTAATGCCCATATATTGGTGAATACGTTACAAACGATAGTTGAAAATAACGTTTTATAGCAATATAATCATAAAAATCTTGCGGAGATAAGTATCTCCGTTAATCATAACAACTGAGGAGTTAGCAATGACATCATTATCTTCTGTAAAGGGGCAGTCACTTCAAGATCCTTTTTTAAACGCATTACGTAGACAAAGAGTGCCAGTATCAATTTATTTGACCAATGGTATTAAACTTCAAGGTCAAGTAGCTGCATTTGATAAATTTGTAGTATTACTTAAAAATAATACCAAGCAATTGGTTTATAAGCATGCAATTGCAACTGTTGTACCTTCTAGAAATATTGTCTATTCAGATGAAGGGAATTCAAGTGATGTAAATGCAGGTATTCCAATGGGTGCAAACGCACTATCAGATGATATTGAAGATCCTATTGAGAACTTTTAAGCTTGAGGAAATCTCTCTTAACTGTTAAAATCCTATATATGGAAATTGGGATTTAGGAAATGCGTTCAGAGGCTACTTTATATATGGATGATGATCCTTGGAATCGAAAACGAAAAGAAGAGCCCCCGGGTGTTGATGAAATCTTAAGTGATATCTTTGGTAAGGATGAAGGGCCTGGCAATTTTTTACTTCCATTGTTGGTTATCGGTTGTCTCGGGCTATTGGCCTCTGGTTTTTTCATCGTATCTCCGCCAGAGCAAGCAGTTGTCTTACGCTTTGGAAAAGTAGTGAGAGTTGTTGGACCAGGTCCAAATTGGGTTATTCCGCTGGTTGAAACCCGTCACATTGTCAATACGCAAAAGATTGGTTCTTATAATTATCATTCCGAAATGCTTACAAGCGATGAGAGTTATGCTGATGTAGATGTAACTGTTTTTTACCGAATCAAAGATCCAAGAAAGTTTTTATTCAATGACATAGACCCAATTGATTCTTTGGGGCAGTCGACTGCAAGTGCATTAAGGCAGGTTGTTGGTAATACAGAACTTGATGCCATATTAACAGATGGGCGCATTGAGGCTCGTGATGAAATTCAAATTCAAGTTGAGCGAATTATGAGTGTTTACGATAATGGTGTTGAAATTACAGATACCAAGCTTCAAGATGCGAGGGCGCCTCAGCTGGTTAAAGCAGCATTTGACGATATTATCCAAGCTCGGGAAGATTATAATCGCTTTATCATGGATGCAGAAGGGTATCGTAATAAGGTGATTCCGTATGCTCAAGGGCAAGCCAAGAGAATTGAGAATCAAGGCCGCGCTGAGCATGCTAGGCTGATTAATGATGCTTATGCAAAGGTAGCTGGGTTTGATGCTTTGGTTGCAGAGTACAAGAAGTCACCTGAAATTATTCGAAACCAGTTATTCTTTTCAACCATGCAATCATTGTATTCACGAACTAAAAAAATATTTATTGGTAGTGAGGGGAATCTCAATGTTTTACCATTGGATAAACTTCTGAGCGCTGGAGAGAGCAATGAATAGTATTTCGCGATTCTTAACATTGGTTGTTGCTTTGTCATTACTGTTAATCAATCAGTCAATGTTTATTGTTCGGCCTGATCAAACAGCCTTGGTTGTACATTTGGGTGATCTAAGGCGTGATGAGCAAAAAAATGTGATGATGTATCAGTCAGGTTTGCACTTTAAGCTGCCTTTCTTTGACCGACTGGTTAAGATAGATAAAAGATTGCAATCTTTCGAAGTGCCTTCTTCTCGCGTGCTAACACAAGATTTAAAATCTGTGAATGTTGACTATTATGTTAAGTGGTATGTAAAAGATTTTTCATTGTTCTATCAAAGAACTGGTGGTAACTATTATCATGCAAGAGAGTTAATTCGGCGAAAAATATCCGATTCGTTAAGAGCTGAGTTTGGTGTTAGAAGCTTAAGTGAAATTATTTCTGGAGAAGAGCGGAACTTGATTATTGAAACAATGCAGAAGTCAGCGAGTGAAAGTGTTGAAAATATCGGTATTCGGGTAAGAGATGTGCGATTAAAACGAGTGGATTACCCCGAAGAGGTGACGCGTTCTGTTTATGAGAGGATGAAGTCAAGTCGTCATCGTGATGCTAAAAAATATCGTGCGACGGGAAATGCGGAGCGTGAACGCATACAATCAGAAGCGGATAAGGATGCTGCAATTATTATTGCAGAGGCAAATCGCAGTGCTGCTGAACATGTGGCTGAGGCTAAGAATAAGGCTGCAAAGATATATAGCCAGTCTTACTCAAAAGCGCCAGATTTCTATTCTTTTTATCTGAAAATGGAAGGTTATAATCAAAGCATATCTTCAAATGATGTGATGTTGATTTCACCCAAGAACAATGAATTTTATTCTGAGATGTCAGAGTGAAAATGAGTATTATTTATTAAATTATTATAATCAAAAGCATGGATTAAACTATGCTTTTGATTGTTTTTTAACTGACAATAATCTTTGGTATATGCCAACTAGGGTGTGCCTCTGTGAGTAGGGTTGAACTATGACTCGTCAAATGCGACTTCAAGTTTATGTTTGCTGCTCTTTTGGCTGTGCTTAAACTTGATGTTTGTCTTCTCAATTGAGTACTTGGCTAAAGATTTGTTAATAACACTTTGAAGATCGGCAACGATACTATCAATATCCAAAGCCGCTTTCCCAACAGCAACCAGTAATCTGCGTTTGGCCACATTGGCAGAATCATTTTTTTGACGGTTTAAGAAAGAAAGAATGTTCATGCTGGCTCCTTTTCAGATTTAAATAAACGTTGGATGAAGCTGCTATTTTGAGTGAACCTCAGATCAACCTTATCACCAACTAAGCGAGAGGCAGTATCTTGGTAAGCTTGTCCTGCATGACTGTTTTTATTAAAAATAACAGGATCACCAGTATTGGAAGCTTTCAGGACATCTGTTGATTCAGGAATAATACCAATGGTCTTAATGGATAATATGTCCTCGATGTCCTTGTAGTTCATCATTTCGCCTTTACTGACACGTTTTGGATCATAACGAGTAATCAATAGATGTTCAGTGATTGTCTGATTGTGGATTGCTTTATTGGTCTTGCTGCTTAAAAGGCCTAAAATGCGATCTGAGTCACGAATAGAGGATATCTCTGGGTTTGTTACTACAATGGCTTCATCTGCATAATACATTGCCATTTGGGCACCTTTTTCAATTCCAGCTGGTGAATCACATATGACATAATCAAAACGTTTTTTGAGTTCTGAGAGAATTTTTTCAACACCCTCAAGTGTTAAGGAGTCTTTATCCCGAGTTTGTGAAGCTGGTAGAATGTAAAGTTTGTCACACCGTTTATCACGAATTAAAGCTTGGTTTAGATTGGCTTCATTTTGAATGACATTAACAATGTCGTAAACCACTCTTCGTTCACAGCCCATGGCAAGATCTAAATTTCTAAGTCCAACATCAAAGTCAATGACACACGTCATATAGCCTTTAAGGGCTAAACCTGCTGCGATCGATGCGGCTGTCGTTGTTTTACCAACTCCGCCTTTCCCTGAGGTTACGACGATGACACTTCCCATAATAATTCCATTTATTCGACAAATTTATTATATGTTGCTTTGTGTAAGTTGTCCATTATTGATTGAAAAATAACAAGAGGCGGTAATGGGGGATAGTGAGTTTGCATGTAATGTAATCCCATTTATAGAGAGTAATTCAGGGTATCCAGATAACAAATAAATTCTTGCTTTTGAGTTTCCCTGTGCGCCTGCAATAAATTTACCATTCGCACTGCCAAAAACATATATATCGCCTATAGCCGCTAATTCTGCACCAGAACTAACATTTCCATGAACAATCAGATTGCCACTTTGTGCAAAAAGCTGCTGACCTGTGCGAATTGGTCTGCTGATGTATTCATCAGAACTGGTTTGGATTAATGGTTGTTTTGTTTGGTGCTTATTAATGACTGGAATTTTTAATGATTTACAAATTTCCAAGTTAAGCTGGGGTGCTCTGACACCAACCAAGCTAATATTATATTGTTTGAGGCCACTTCTTATGTTCCGAAACCAAGCTGGAGACTCTAATGTTTTAATAAAGGAAAGGTCCAGAACAGCATATTGGTGATTTTTCTTACCAAGCGTACTGAAATATTCCTCTAATTTAGCAAAGGACGTGTTACGAATAACCAATACAATGAAAGAAAGTGTTTCTGTTTTGGTTTCAAATAAAAGTTCTGCCATCTATAACATCCATATTTAACGGCTATAGCATAACGATAGATTTGCTTAAGAGTCAAGATTCTTGACAATATGTAAGATATGGATTACATTGTTTTCGATTTCGGAGAGGTGGCTGAGTGGTCGAAAGCGGCGGTCTTGAAAACCGTTGAAGGGTGACCTTCCCAGGGTTCGAATCCCTGTCTCTCCGCAATTTACTGAATGGGAGAGCCTGTGGGAAATGATAATATAAGAGTCGTCGTCATCGATGATGAATCCTTGGTTAGATCTGGAATTGTTTCCATTTTAACTAAAGTTGATGGTATTGAGATTGTTGCAGAAGGCTCAAGTGGTGAAGATGCGATCAATATTTGCCGAGAGCAAGATGTTGATGTCATGCTCATGGATATTAAAATGCCAGGTATTGGTGGTTATGCAGCTGTTCGAACTTTGGCAAAAATTAACTCAGATGTAAAAATCCTGATAGTATCTGTGTATTCAGATGAAATGTATCCAACTCGATTGCTGCAAGCGGGTGCTAAAGGTTATATCACAAAGGGAAATTCAAAATCAGATTTGGTTAGGGCCATTCGAAAAATTCACCAAGGACAGCATTATATTAGCCCAGAAATTGCAAATATCATTGCACTAAAGCAGATTGATGAGAAAAACAATAACATTTTTGATCAGTTGTCAGAAAGAGAACTTCAAGTGTGCTTGAAGATTATCTCAGGCATCAAGCCACAAGAGGTTGCTGAGCATTTCCATCTTAGTCCAAAGACCATTAATAGTTATCGCTATAGAATTTTTGAAAAATTAAGCATTAGTAATGATGTCGAGTTAACCCATTTGGCAATTAAGCATGGGCTTATGCCATTAGAAGCCAGTAAAGAAAACGAAGTATAGCAGTGAGATTCGCTAAGCTGATTCAATATTTGGAACAAAAGCCAGGTATCTATATGATGCTTTGCCAGGAAACGCCAATATATATCGGTAAAGCTAAAAATTTAAGAAATCGCCTTAAGCAGTATTTTCAGAGCAAACCCAGTAGTTATCGAATTCAAGTGATGCTTTCACAGGTAGATGATCTGCAAGTTATCGTAACGGACAATGAAGCAAATGCATTAATTTTAGAAAATAAGCTCATTAAGGAACATCAGCCAAAATACAATATCATGTTAAAAGATGATAAGAGTTACCCTTATTTGGTTTTCTCCAAACATGATTTTCCAAGACTTATGATGATTCGGTCGAAAAAATTAAGTCAAAAAGGTAAATATTATGGCCCATACGTTAACCAAAAGCATGCAATACTTCTTTTAGAGCAAATGCAAAAGGTTTTTTTAACCAGAAACTGTTCTGATCATTTCTATAGGAATCGAATGAGACCTTGTATGCAGTATGAGATTAATCGTTGTCGAGCCCCTTGTGTTGGTTATGTGTCAAAAGCGGATTATCAAAAAGACATTTACGATGCAAAACAATTTTTAGAGGGTCGGGGAAAACAGCAGTCGATAATATTGGATAAAATGAATGCATTTTCAAAAGATGAGTTATTTGAGCAAGCTGCTTTTTGCCGAGATTTACTACAATCGATTGGCAGCTCTGTTAAGCATGCTTTTAATTCATTCGATATTTTCTATCGTGAGGTCTTGGGTTCACAGGTTATTATTGTATTGATTTCTGTGAATGATGATCAAATTCAGAATGTACATATAGATACATTGGATACACAAAAACGATGCTATGATGACAGTTGGTTAGAGCAATATGTCTATCATTACTATTCACAGTTCCCTTTACCAAAGAGGATTATTCTTCCAGAAAAGAATCAGCAATTAGAGGCTGCCTTGGGGGTTAAAATACAAGGACTAAATGAAAAAAAATATGAAAAATGGACAGTGATTGCGCAAGAAAATTTACAGATATATTTTAAAAATCAATCTAATAAAAGCTTCCATTGGCCTGAGTTCTGGAAAAGCTTAGAACTTTATTTATCTTTGAGTATAGAAAATGTTTTATGCGTGGATGTTAGTCATCATCAAGGTAGTAGCGCTTATGCTTCATGTGTTAGCTGTTTATCCAGTGGTATGGATAAATCAAATTATAGAACTTATAAGGTTAAACCCGGTGGTGATGATTGTGCTGCTATTTTTGAAGTTGTTTCCAAGATTCAAAAAGACAGATTGAGTGAAAAGACATTATTGATCATTGATGGTGGTAAGGGGCAAATTGGGGCTGCGAAAAAAGCACTCGATGAAAGAGGGATTAAAGTGATATTGGTTTCTGTGTCAAAAGGCAAAGAAAGAATATGGGGTGATGAGAAATTTTATAAGTTTGATCAAGTTGCAGCTGAGTTCCATTGGCCAGATGATTTGTTAAAATATATTTTACATATTCGAGATGAAGCGCATGATTTTGCAATAACTATGCATAGACGCGCATTGAGGAAATTAAGTTTAAGCTCAGTGTTCGATCAAATTTTAGGCATAGGGGATGAGAAAAAGAAACGATTGTTGGCCTATTTTGGTGGTCTGGATGCTTTAAAGTGTGCTAAGTTAGAGGAGATTGAGAAGGTTCCTGGTATTGGGCCCTCATTAGCAAAACGAATCTATGATACATTGCATATAGCCTCATGATAAAAAATATACCAAATTTTCTAACGATATTTAGAGTTCTTACAGTGCCAGTTTTAGTGTGGTTATACCATAGTAGTTATGCTTATCTGTGTGCTCTGTTATTTATGATAGCAGCATTAACAGATTGGTTGGATGGTTATTTAGCGCGCTCAACCAACTCTGAATCTGCTTTTGGAGCTTTCTTAGACCCAGTTGCTGATAAGTTTTTGGTCATCACTGCAATGGTTCTTTTGGTGGATCGTTACCATGCTTGGGAGATTACCGTACCGGGTATATTAATTATTTCAAGAGAAATCTTTATAATGTCTTTACGAGAGTGGGCAGCAAAATCATCATCTGTTGTACCTGTATCAAAAATGGGGAAATTAAAAACTGGGTTTCAAATGGTGGCGTTGATCTTACTCTTATCCTTCGAATATACGACTATAATAGGGAAAATTGGGTATATGTGCTTATTGATTTCATTGTTTTTCTCTAGCTACTCCATGTTTAATTATTTAAAAAGTGTTAGGTCAGCCTTGACTTTTGGGATAAAGCAGGAATAATAGAGAGGATTGCGGGAATAGCTCAGTGGTAGAGCACAACCTTGCCATGGTTGGGGTCGCGAGTTCGAACCTCGTTTCCCGCTGATAAAAGGTGTGGCTGAGTGGCAGAGTGGTTATGCATCGGCCTGCAAAGCCGCGGACACCGGTTCGATTCCGGTCTCAGCCTTTTACAATGCCCGGGTGGCGGAATTGGTAGACGCAAGGGACTTAAAATCCCTCGAAGTTTACTTCGTGCCGGTTCGAGTCCGGCCCTGGGCAACGGTTTTGAGTATAGCTGTGCCTATTACAATATTTTTAGGCATTCGGTTATCGGCATTAACTTCAGAGAATCGTTTTGTTGCCATGACCAGTCGATTAGCGGTACTTGGCATTATGCTGGGTGTTGCAACATTGATTACGGTTCTATCTGTGATGCGGGGATTTGAATATGAAATTCGCCATAGTTTAATTAAAAATTTTGATCATCTACAAGTTTTTTCATTTAACCATCAGTATCCAGATGCATTGTATGAAGAAATTCGTCAATTGGATAATGTGGTTGCAGTGACCGGATATGCAGAGTCTTATGGTTTGATCCGGCTAAATCAGCAATACCTGCCAATGCTTTTACTATCTTTTCAAGATTCTGGTGCCAGTGAGGGTGCCATTTATTTATCTAACAGCGATTCAGTTTTTCTTTCCAATGAAGATAAAGTGAATATTGTGATGCCGTCTTCTCATAAGATGATGCCAAAACAATCACAACTATTGTTTAAAGGACCCATTGATGATAAGAATACCAGGCAATCACTGATCATGGCAGAAGTTGCTTTTCAGACTTATCAAAAAGTAACTGGGCTAGAGAACTTATCCGGTTTAACGGTTGTGGTCGATGATCTCTATGCAACTTCTAGGATTAAACAGTATTTGAAAGAGCGTTACCATGGTCTCTATCAAGGGTTTGATTGGAAGGATAAATATCAACCATTGTTCTCAGCATTAAGGCTGCAGCGTACAGTTATGATCTTTGTTCTATCAATGATTACGATTGTTGCCATGTTTAGCTTGATCTCAGGGCTTGTCATGCTCAGTTCGGACCGTCGTTTGGAGATTGCCTTGCTTAGGGTTATGGGGATGAGTAAGGCGCAGTTAAAAGCTTTGTTTATTGTTCAGGGTGCTTTTATTGGGTTTATTGGTGTTTTATTGGGTGTGCTACTTGGGTTAACTTTATGCCATTTTGCATCTGATATTGCCATTTGTTTGGAAAGCATACTTGGTTATGAACTCATTGATGAAAGAATATATGGTGTATCTACATTACCAACATTAACCGATCCTAAAATGGTGGGGTTGGTTTCTATAATGGGGTTTATAGCCAGTGTTATTGCCGCAATCTATCCTGCATCTAGGATTGCAAAACAAGATGCAATAGAGGTGTTGCGCTATGGTTGATATTAAAGCTGTAAAATTACAGCATCATTATTTAGAAAAAAACAAAGAACACACCATTTTAGATGAGCTGGATATTCATATCCCATCCAATCAGACAGTTTGTATTATGGGTGCTTCAGGTTCTGGTAAATCAACGTTATTGCATATTTTATCCGGGTTACTTAAGCCCAGTAATGGTAAGGTTATTTATAATGAAACTGATCTTACGCAATTGTCTTTGCGTGCATTGGAAAAACTGCGATTGCAATCAATGGGATTTATGTTTCAAAAACAGCATTTTTTTCCAGAGTTATCTATTATTGAAAATATTGAATTGCCGTTAAGAATACAAAAAAGAGCAGAAAGGGATTTGGTGTATGAAATTGCAGATATTATGAAATTGGATAAGGGTTTATACAATCGCTACCCCCATCAGCTATCTGGTGGAGAGCAAGCAAGAGCTGGGCTTGCAAGAGCATTGGTACATAAACCAAAGATTGTTTTTGCAGATGAACCTACCTCAGCATTGGATGATACATTGACGCATGAAATTTTTAAAGATATTGAGTCTTTGCGTCAAAAATTGGGATTTTCTATGGTGATTGCATCACATGATCATTCACTGTTAGAATATTTTGATGATATATACTATTTAAAAAATGGACAATTGGAGAAATTAGATGGATGAGTTAAGCGGTAGTATTGTACCTTTGGTGACACCATTCCTTATGGATGAAAAAATAGATTTTGCAGGTTTGAAAAAATTACTGAATTTTCATGAATGTGCCTCCACAACTGCATTGATCATTGCGGGGTCAACAGGTGAGGGTACTTTGTTGAGTATGGATGAGCGTGAAAAGTTAATTGAGTATGTCGTTAAAAACAGTGAACTGCCCATATGGGTGGGTGTTAGTGCGCTTAATTATGATCATGCCATGCGTTTGGTCACTCAAGCCTCAGAGTGTGGCGCAGATGGTGTTATGGTGACAGCACCATTATATGTTCGCGCAAATCAACAAGGCCTATTGTCGTATTTTTCTAAATTGGCGGATGCAAGTGATCTTGAGGTTTTGCTCTATAACCACCCTGAGCGAACCGGGAGCGTTATTGAGGTCGAAACAGCTTGTATTTTATCTGAACACAGCAATATTATTGGCATTAAAGATACCTTAATTCATGAAGAAAGAATGCAGGCGTATCAGCAAGCTGGTACAGACTTTTCAGTACTGTGTGGTGATGATCGACAAATTATGATGTGTTTGGCCAATGGAGGTTCAGGCGCCATATCTGTTATTGGTAATTTGTTGCCAGAATTGGTACAAACAGTTTGTTTATTATCCAGTAAGCAGTTATTTAAGAAAGCATCTTCGATAACATTGCGCTGGCAGCCTTTGGTTGAGGTGCTGTCATACTCTAACCCAAGTGCGATTAAGTATGCCATGTATAAACAAGGGTTAATTGAAGCCATTGTGAAGCCGCCACTGACAGGATTAAGTGAATACCAAAAAACTAAAGTGGATGAGATTCTAGTAAATCTTCAACCACTTCTGAACTTAAATCCTGATTTTTAACCTCAATAAAATGATTTGTTAATGGTAGGTATAAACCCAGTTTAATTGTGTGATGCGGCTTAAACTGATGTAGTGCCAGCTGATATGTTCTTAGTTGATCGCCATATTGGGTGATTAAATACTCATCTGAAAGATTCGATATGGGAAATTTATAATCAATAATCCAGAGTATGGATTGATCTAGAAAAATTCTATCTACAATATATTGCTTTCCCTCATATTGTAGATGAAACTCAGATCTTTCAAAGGGATAAGTTTTCGTTATCCATTGAAATAAATTTTCATTTTGATGCTGTTCTATATTGTTCACATGATTTTGTAAATCAAGCATATTGAGATTCTGCTTTGAAAGATAATACTGCCACTTTCTTGTTTTATTTGGATGGCAGTAGCATTGCATATAGTAGTGCAAGGCCTGACCTATTTTGGCATCATTGCTGTCTTTGTGTTTGTTCGGTTTAATTTGAGTAATCTGATGATCAAGGGTTCTTAAACAGGCAGGGTTGGAATCTTCCATAAGCTCACTTTCATTTTCTGATTGATGGATAACGGTATTGGTATGAGATTGAATTAGTGGATGCAGTTTATCAAGCCAAGATGATGTGCTGTTGGGGTATCCAATTAAATGTAGTGTGGATTTTGCCCGAGTACATGCTACATATAATAACCTGAGATTTTCATATTGGTCTCGACGTTTGTTGATGTATTTAAAATAATCGATATTGTGTTGATGGCTTGAAAAACTTGGCTGAATGATGGGATGTTGACTGTGTTCACAATAAAATAGTGGTAGGGAGGCACTTGGTTTGCGTTTCTCTGTGTGTGGGATAATAACATGATCAAATTCTAATCCTTTGGATTTATGTGCTGTGAGCAAACTTACTTTGGCGTTAGGGGTGCTGATGCTGTTATATGTGCTGGAGAAATGGTTCAAAAGAGATAAGCGATCCAGCGTTAAATTTTGTTCATACCTTTTGTTGACTTCAGTGAACCAAGTTTGAATTGCGAGTCTTTGATTTTGCGGGTAAAGATGCGGGCCCAGCAAACTCGTATATATGCGAAATACTTTAATGACTGGATTGGGTTCATTGATGCAAGCGCGCCATGATTGTTGGAACTTTATGAAATAAGGATCATCTATTTTTGCATTTAATGTATTTATATTATGATCGTGTGATAGGGTGTCTAATAATTCTAGCTGAATGCCGCAAAGTGGGGATCTCAGGACGATCATCAAGCTTAAGCGATCATAAGGGTCAATGATTGCACTTAAGAGTGCTGATAGATCTTGGATAGAAGATAGGCTTAGTGCAGGATAAATATCTATCGCATTGAATGGAATTTTATATTGTTCAAGCAGGGGAATAATACCATTAAGGTGAGATCGTGCTTGTACCAATATAGCGATATGATCATTGGGGTATTTTGCCATTAATGATTGCAGTACGTTTAAAGTGCACATAGCTTGGCCATCTTCAGTATTTTCTATATGAAGGTGCAATGTATCATCATTGTTTCCAGCTTTGATTGATGTGGCTTTGTGATAAGGGATGCCAGCATAAAAAGGGATGGCTTCACTGGGAAACAGGTCGGTGAAAAGATCATTAACAATGGCAATAAGTCTTGATGAGCTTCTAAAATTGGTCAATAGATGCAGTGGAGTTAATGAAATATGCGCAATTGGTTCAGACTGTAGTTTTAAAAACAAGCTAACATCAGCTTGTCGAAAGCGATAAATTGATTGCATAGGGTCGCCAACTGTGAAAAGAGTCCTAGAATCGAGAGGGGGCCATAGATCAAGGATGCTCTCTAAAAGTTGATATTGTGGTTTTGAGGTATCCTGAAACTCATCAATAAGTAGATGATGAATATTGTTTTTACAGAACAATTGTAAAATAGCGTCAGTTTTCAGTGCTAAAATACTCGATTGTGTAATAGAGATAAAATCACATATGTCTTGATTAGAAAAATAGAGTTGTAAATCTTGCAGTAGATGATGCAAAACATCACTTAGATCATCCAGTAAATTAATTTCTTCTAAGGTTTGATCAGAGGGTAATTTTTTAATATCCAAGAGATCCTGACATAAAACGTGTTCTGTTAAGTAATCTTGAATTTCTGCGGCAGTTTGTTTAAAGGCATCTTGTAGTTCTAAAGTCGCTTGGTTGATCTTTGCTTTTGGGTAAATGCCCTGTCGTTTGTTGAATGATTTTCTCACATCACCTGTTGTTGTGAGACATATTGTTGCAAGATTTGAAAATCTCTCACCAAGTGTTTTTGATGTGTATACTGGATCAACTTCCATAGATGTTGATATGGCTTCACTTAGTTCAAATAGAGTGGAAATATCTTTTTCAATATTAGCAAGCTTTGCGTTAAGTGTATCAATGGCTTGCGATCGAATGTGTATGATGCCAAGTTTACAACTTTTGGCCAAATCTTTTTGATCAATGGGATCTAGCCATTGATCTCTAGTTGCTAACAATGATGTTAGCAAAGATTCTAAATGCTGATACTGGCCACATGTTCTAAGTAGTGCAGCTTGTGCTTGAGTGAACTCCTTTTTATTAAAATATTGAAAAATAATTGATTGATAAATGTGTCTGGGATTTTGACTAATGAGGGCTTGTTTTGATGGTTTTCCTTTACTAAGTAGCCAACTTGAAAAGGCATCAATGGTCATAATAGAAAGATTTTCAATGTTGTTTAAAATATCCCATTCTTTTTCATCACTGCGTTCTAAAACTTTTTTTGCAACCAATTCTGTTGCCTCTTCTAAACAAAGCTTTACTCTCTCTTTCATTTCAATAGAAGCTTTCTTAGTAAAGGTGATGGCAATAACGTGTAATGGATCATCTACTGTCAGTAGAAGATTAAGAATGCGCCTTGTTAATAGATAGGTTTTCCCAGAACCAGCAGGAGCGGTTACAATATATGATTTAGAGGTATTTAATGCTTCCTCCCTGGTATTTTTATCAATGAGCATGTTGTTCTCTTATTCTGCAAAGGGCCATAAAGTCACATTGATCACAGATGCTTTTATTGGCAGGTTTTACGGGGTATAGGCCATTTTGAAATTGCCTAAGTATGTTGAAAGCTTGTTCTCGCCATGATTGTGCCAGTTCTAGGTAATTTTCAATGCTGTTGAAATCAATGGTCTGCCAAACTGCTTTTTTGTGAAGTGGTTTTGCAAAAGCAACAATTGGTGCATTTTCTTGTGTTAGTGCATATAGCAGCATTTGTGGCGCAATTAAGCCAGGTTTTAGGCAATCGTTAATATGAGCGTTGCCAGTTTTATAGTCAATTAAGACAGTTGCATCATCAAACTTGTCAACGCGATCAATGCGAATTTTTAGTGTGTAATCGCCAATTGTTAATTGCGCTCTGTGCTCCAAAGATTGAATTTTAAACTCTCTGTTCTGATCAATATTAAGCCAATTTTTGATGCCCGTTTTCATTTGATCTTTGAGTATTTCTGACATTGGGTGTTCAAAATTCCGCCATGCATACCGTAGCTGACCATCGATATAATCTTCATCCAGTGAGTGTAAATCGTGTTCATTTTGTATATTGGCATATAGCTTTTCTAAAACTTGATGCATTATGATGCCATAGTCTTTTCTTTCCATATCATGTGTGATGTTTTTTTTACACTCTAATAGCAATCTATGTTTTGCAAAGGCCTTAAACGGACAGCTTGCGTAATCCTGAATTAGATTAATGCTTGGACGAATTTCATCAAGACTCGGTGTTTGACTATCCTCTATATACGTTTTTTTAATCGATACAGATGACTTGGGGTATTCAATTTTTGCTAAGCGATAAAATGTGTTGGCTTGGCCATTCACATCCATTATTTGTGATGAATGAATGGTGTGATAAGCGCTTGAGATAAGATAATCAAGGTTTTGTAATATTGTATATTGAGATGGTATCCAATGTAGTGTTGGGCTATATCGAAAAGCATTTTGATGTGCGCCAAGTATCCATAAGTGTGTGAAGCAAGCTCCTTGTATTGATTTGGCAGAGAATATGGGTAGATGGAATCGGTGTTTTGAGTGTGTGCACAACGAAAGCCATTCTTTATAAGACATTTTTATATTTAGGTATTGTAATGAGCTTGGAAGTGTTGAGGTTGATTGAAGGTTCCAGCTTAACAGTACATCATGATAAATTTGGTGAAAATTTTGATAGTCAATATCAGCGTCACTTATTTGTTTTGGGTAATTTGTTGAAATATAAGGGATTTCAATTTGGTGATCCCTTGGGTAATGTTTTGATTGTATATAGCTAAGTAAATGTAGACCATTTGGATATTGTAAGCTTTGATGGAGATAGTGAATGGTTTCTATGGGTAATTTGATATTGGCTTGAGTGATAAAATGTTCTATTTCATGCGTACTGGGTTGAACTTGAGTGTCCCAAGATATTAGTAATGGTTGATAGCTTGGTTCTAGATATACAATTGCAGCGTCATCTTTATCTTTTAGCCAAGAAATTGCCTGTGATACCTCTTCCATTTGAGTGTCATATTGGTAAAAATGCTCAGATTTTACCTTATGATTTTTAACAAATGGTGTAATATTATAATTTTTAAAGAAATCCAATAAAGCTTTGGGTATTTGAGAAAATCCATAGTGCTGAATCTTTTCGTAATCGGCTGCTACTTGATGATTGCTTAAGTATTGATAGATAGATTTTGGGTGAATTAAGTGATGTTTTTTTAATGTTTCTAAAAGTTTATGAGTGAGATCAATAATCCATTGTGTATTGGGGTGGGATATATCCACAGTATTTATAAGATCATGTTCTAGAATGTAGTTAATGTGTGTTTTTATTTCTGGGGTCAGGTTTTTGTGAAGCTTGGGCAGCTCATAATCAATAATCGTATTGGTTGCAATAGATATAGATGTTTTTTCAATTAAGTACTCAACATAGTGCTCAAGTAGAACAATTGGTTGTTCAACGTGCTTTAATACTTTTTTGCAATGGGTATTTGGAATAATAATCATGGTGCTAGTTTAGCACGAGATGAACTTGAGTGTGAAATGGTTTATGGCCAATGCAGTGGTCTTTCTTTTAACCCAGTGTAATATTGCTTGGGTCGGAATAGAGGACTTTCGTTCTCCCATGCTTCCTCAATGTGTGCAAGCCAACCAGATACCCTTGAAATTGAGAAAATTACAGTAAATAGTTCTTCGGGTATTCCAATGGCTTTTAGTGCCAGGCCAGAGTAAAAATCTACGTTTGGGAAAAGATTCCGATCCGTGAAATAAGGGTCACTTAGGGCTGACTGCTCAAGTTGGAGTGCCAGTGTATACAAGGCTTCTTCTTCGGGATGATTTTTAATAATGGTATGTGTTAGCTCGCGCAATACTTCTGCTCTTGGGTCAATGCCTTCATACACTCGATGTCCAAATCCAGGTAATTTAAAAGGATCTTCTGGGTTTTTTGCTTGCATCAATATTTTTGGAATATCTTCTTCTGTAAGTGTTGAAAGCAATTCAATGACTTTAAGATTTGCACCACCATGCAATGGGCCAGCTAAAGCTAGATTGGCTGCGATAATGCTGCTAATGCTTGGAGATTTTGCAGAAGAAACACAACGTGCAACAAATGTGGAGACAGCCATTTGATGATCAGCATGTAAGGTTAGTATCATATCCAATATTTTAATATGATTTGGTTCAGGCTCTGCATTTTTTGTTGTAGTGGATAACAGCATGTGTAGAAAATTAGCAGCATGACCCAAAGATTCATCCGGATCAATTGGACGTTGTCCAATATTATGTTTAAATATTTGAGTTGCAATGGTTGGCATTTTTGCAATCAGTCGAGTAGCAATTTTGTATCGATCCTCTGGTTCTTGCATATCATATTCACGCTCATATCGAGCGGCCAATGAGGCCAATGCTGCACTTAAAATGATCATAGGGTCACTTTGTTTGTCAAAATGCTCAATTAAACTTTCTGTGGTTTTGTCTAAAACTCGATTGATTTTAATGTCTTCTGAGAAAGTTTTAAAAGTTTCCTCATTGGGCATATCACCATATATTAATAAATAACTACTTTCTAAAAAGGTGCAAGTTGTTGCCAATTGTTTGACGCTATATCCTCGGTACTGTAGGACACCGTGTGAGACTTTATCAATGGATTCTTTAACACAAGGGTTGATGCGAGTAATTTTAGATTCAGCAATAGCGGTAGATCTAAGGCCCTCATCATATAGAATATATCCAGTCTCATCGAACAATCCTGAGGTTTGAAGGTAAGGTTGGCCATGTGTATCAATTAACACAGGCAGTTGATGTCTTAATGTTTCACCATCGTGCTGAGTAATGACCAATTCTGCAATATAATCATTTTTCTCAGTATCCACAGGAATGGGTTTGTTCATATTTATCTATCCAAAATTACCATATTTGCTCATTCTACCAGAATACCGGTATAAAGTCATTATTCTGATAACATTGTATCACACCGAATGAATAATATCCGGCCCTAAAGGGTGTTTACAAGTAAAGTGATTGTTTGAGCGATGGGTATTGTTAGATTCATTATGAATAATGGTGGTCCAAAATATGAAACTATTAAACCACTGATCATCCCAAATAAGTGTCCCTCAAATGAGGTTAACAGATCACTTGGAAAGATGGAGAAGAGCAATGAGCCAAAGTAATACAGGATCACAAAAGCAACCATTACCTGCATAATGCCAGGGTTGTAGTAGCCTTGGAACAAAAAGTGGGCAAAAAGACCAACGATTAAACCGCTTGCACCAATGTGTATTCCGTCTCTTGCAAATAGCCAAACCATTAAGCTTTTTAGAATAGATATGCTAAAAATTATAGCCATTGCCTGATTGATGCCTTGTGAAAACAAAAAAGCACACATTGCTAGCAAAGGTGCAGAATTATATAGTAGGTGATTCAAGTCTACATGTAAGAAACTGGAGCAAACTGGTCCTGCAATTAAACTTATGGGGTATCGAGGGATGATGCCCAAAATATTTAATTTATAATCCATAATATGATTGATTAAATGGATGGTCCAAAAAAAGGTTAAAAAAACACTTGCCTCAAGCATGCCGGTTGTAAATTGAGTGAGGAAAGCATTAAGAGCTTGTAGTGGGTTCATATAAGGGTATTGCGATAGAAGCGGTTAGTCCACCCCCTTTGGTATTGCTCAATGATAGCTTTCCATCTAATTGATTGCAAATTTCTGATATTATACTGAGGCCAAGGCCACTACCTGATGCGGCATTATCAAGACGTTTGAAGCGTTGAATGGCGATAATTTTATCTTCATCTGGAATGCCAGGCCCATGATCAATGACATCAATGCGTATCCAATGATCAATTTGATGCAGATGAATTAAAATGCTGCCGTTTGCCTGACTGTATTTAATTGAATTATCAATTAGATTTTGCAGTGCTGTGCTGATTAATGTTTCATGAATGTTCATCACAGGATAAATATCTTGTTGTAACTCCAATGATATCTGTTTTTTTAGCGCTAAGGGCACCAGTGAGGCAATGGTGTTTTGAATAATTGGAACCAATGCAATGGGTTTGGGTGGCTCTAATACAGATGCTGAAATTGTCCGACTTAAGGTTAGTAACTGTCGAATAATATGGTCATATCTTTCGATACTAGACTCAACACTCTGGAAGGACTTTGCTTGCTCTTTCGGTGATTGCAATAGTGCAACTTGAATTTGGGCTTTCATTGCAGAAAGCGGCGTTTTTAATTCATGTGCGGCATTTGCAGCAAACGTTTGCTCGCGTTGCAAGGTCTGCTTTAGTTGCCCCATTAACCGATTGATTTCTTCAATTAGTGGTTTAACTTCTAATGGAATATTACTGGTGTCTATGGGATTTAGATTATCTGGTTTTCTTTTCTCAAGCTGGGCTTTGGTTTCATCCAATACAGACAAACTTTGTGAAATAATTAAACTTAAAGAGAAGATTAAAAAAGAAAAGCTGAGCAATAGCACAAACAATGTATCAGAGATGAATTGTTTTTCATACCTAATTTGCCGATCATGTCTTTGCAGCGTTATAATTTTATAATTAAGTTTTGGTAATGTTACCGTATAAGCTCGCCATAAAGAGGTATCATAATACATTGAATGGTATCCATTAGAGGATGTCATTGGTATTTCAGGTGCGTTGGAGGAGTGTAGGATTAATTGCTTGGTTGTCAGATCCCAGATTTGAAATTGGGAGCGATGAGAGAGTGCTCTTAAGACAGCATCCTGTGAATTATCATCAAGGGTGTGAGTCATTGTTACATTACTGATTTTAGATTGAATTCGGTTAATTTTTGTAGGTGATAGGCGTTTTATTATTAAAGATTCAATTAAATTGGCCTCGAGAGTGAGTTCAGCATCTAGATGTAATTTTGCAGATTCCTGTCGAAGAAAAAAGGTCGCAATGATTGCGATCATTGTTGATAAAATAACTATTAAGATAGAATTGATGGTCAAATATCGTTTTAAAGAACTTTGCATCTAGGACTCAATAATGTAGCCAACACCTCTAATGGTTTTGATGGTAATGGCTGAATTTATTTTTTTGCGGATAGCATGCATGTGAACCTCAATGGTATTGCTGTCAACATCATCTCCCCAACCATATAATAATTGAGTGATTTTTTCTCGACTGATGACTTGACCTTGAGATTCCATTAATTTATGCAAAATTTTAAACTCTTGTCGGGAGAAAGTAGTAATATTGTTATCAATAACGACTTGGTGAGATTTTGGGTTTAATGAAACTTGATTAATTTGAATAATGTGATCTGATATATTGTGGCTTTTTCTTCTTAATAAAGCTGATATTCTGGAGTTTAAAACAGAAAAATCAAAGGGTTTGCTGAGGTAGTCATCCGCACCATTGTCTAAGCCTAGCACGATATCAGAGGCGGTATCTCTTGCCGTTAAAACCAGTATGGGTAAACTGATTTTTTTCTCTCTAAGGGTTCTAATAATTTTTATTCCATCAATTTTAGGCAGCCCAAGATCCATAATGACAAGATCAAAAGATTCATTCGATTGTGTGAGTGCAAACAATGCTTGTTGTCCATCTGTTAGCCAGTCAACAGTGTAGTGATAGGCTTTTAGCCCGGCTTGGATAGCCTTTCCCAGGTCAAAATCATCTTCTACTAGTAGGATTCGCATTGTTATTCCCATTCATTATATAAAATTAATGTAACAAAAAAATCATTGTATTACAATAACTATTCATGAATTCAAAGGATATAACTTTTACAAAGCCTAAGACTTTTGCTAACATGATTGTAACTTAATCGAGAACATGGATGCTCGCTAAAAAACAGCTGGTTGCTTTTTGTGAAAAGCAGTTCAAGCTTATGCGGTTACCGTATTATTCAGCCTATAGAGAATTTCTTGGGCATTATTTTCACCATTTTTCTGAAAAAAAAGCTTCATTGGATGATTTAAGCTATTATTCTGATGTTGCTTTGGCACACTTCCAGCAAATATTAAAACATGATACAGGTAAGACTTTAATCGATGTATCTGAAGTCACCATTGGGCGTGATGGTGTCTATACTTTTACCAGAGTGTTGATTTCTACCCCAGATCAACATTTCACCATAGAGTCAATTCGCAATATATTTATTCGCAACAGTTGTCATGTGGTTCAAAACAACCTGTTAACAAACTTTTGTGCAGAGAAAGCTTCGAAAAAAATGACATTTTCACCTGTAGAGTCTGGTGGTAATGCTTATATATGGTTTGATATTGAAAATTTTGGTGATGCAACCAATGCTGAAATTAAAAAAAATATAGCGGATGTATTAATCGATATTAGAATTGTTGTTAGAGATTGGCGAAGAATGCAAGATTGTTTGAGCAATATTATGTGTTCATGGCAGGATACGCCTGAAGATATCGTTAGTGCTGAAAAATTGCAGGAATATACATCATTTATAAAATGGATGTTGAAACACTTTACTTTTTTGGGTTATCACGGTTATCGCTATACCAATCGAAGGAAAATTCTGCTTAAAGACAAAAGAGGGCTTTCAGTAAAAAAAGATGCCATTGAGTATAATGTGGATGTTAAAGAGTTTCCAAAACAGTTGGTCGGAGAATGCTGCCCATTATTGTTATTTACACAAACACCCGATCGTTCGACTGTACACAGAGATGTTTATAAAGATCTAATTGTTCTTAGAGTTTATAATCAGCATAAAAAACACTGGATCGAAGAACATTATTTTTCTGGGTTGTTAACAGAAGATGCATACATTACTGATCCAAGCATTGTCCCACTTTTGAGCCAAAAATATAAAGAAGCTTTAGAGATGCCAAAACTTAGAGATCGTTACTCACTAAGGCGCATGGAATATATTCTAAAGTCATTGCCAAGAGAGGAGTTATTTAGAGCAGATGTTCAGTCTTTGTCTCATTTGGCGCATAGTGTGCTGATGGTTCAAGGACTACAGACTTCTTCGTTATTTATTCGTAAAGATGTTTGTGATCAGTATTTTTCTGTCATGGTCTATGTGCCAAGAAGTTTATACACAACTCGAATTCGTCGCCGTATCGTACAATATTTGAAAAATGCTTTAAACGGAGTAGATATTCAATACACGTTATTTATTGCAGACAGTGTTTTAAGTCGTCTATATCTTAATGTTACTGTTGATCCGAATAATCTACCAACTATTTCAAAAGCATCAATAGAAAAGGGTCTAAAGGCCATCTGTGTATCATGGGACGATACCTTATATGAAAGCTTATCCAAGGTCTTTGGACAGAAAAAAGGCTACCAATTGGCGAAAAAATACAATAATGAGTTATCCGACCAATATCGCAACACTTATTCTCCAGATACAGCGGTATTGGATATTGAAGCTTTGGAGGGATTGCGTGCAGAAAAGCCGTTGGACTTACGAATCGAACTTGAAAATGACAGTATTTTATTTCGTTTGTTTCAGTGCAATATATCACAAGAGGTATCATTAAAAGAGGTATTTCCATTATTATCAAATTATGGTTTTGTTGTGAAAAGTGAAAAACATTTTGAGGAAAATATTGCGAATCAATCTTATCATTTATCAGAATACCGCTGTTATTTAAAGTTTGAAAGTGTTGTTAAGCTTGCAGATATCCAAGATGAACTGACCGATGCTGTTTTAACGTCATTATATGCTAAGAACAATAGTGATGAGTTTAGTAATTTGTTGGTTATATCAGGCTTATTAATGCGTGAGGTTGAGATTGTTCGAGCATTGTGCACATATTTGCATCAAATAAAATTTCCATTATCAATTTTGCGTATGGCAAACTTTTTTATACATTATCCAGCATTTTCTCAAAGCGTTATTCGTTACTTCAATGCGAAATTTCAGCCAAAAATTATTAAAAGAGAAATGTTCTTAAAGCAATATGAAAAAGAAATTTTAGTATTTACAGAGTTGGTTAAAACCAGTGATGACGAAAGAATTATTCGAGAACTTTTTGGCGTATTAAAAGCCATTGTTCGAACAAATTATGGCCTCCCAAATCAAGAAACCATTGCCTTTAAGATTTCATCAAATCTAATAAATTGTATGCCCAAACCTGCACCATTATATGAACTCTTTGTTTTTAGTCCTCGAGTTATGGGGGTTCATTTGCGGTTCAGTAAAATTGCCAGAGGTGGTATTCGCAACTCAGATCGACTGGATGATGTTAGGCATGAAGTATTGGAGCTTGCGAAAACACAACGGCTTAAAAATACGTTAATCGTACCAGATGGTGCGAAAGGTGGCTTTGTTTGCAAGGGTGATCTTAATGCAGAAAATGAGGTTTTAACCTGTTATAAAATCTTTATTCGTTCAATGTTATCGCTTACAGATAATTATGTTGGGAAGACTGTAAAGCAAAATCCCAATTTGGTTATTTATGATGAAGAGGATCCATATTTTGTGGTTGCAGCAGATAAAGGGACTGCAACATTTTCCTCATATGCCAATGAAATTGCCATTGAGCATAAATTTTGGTTGGGTGATGCTTTTGCCTCAGGCGGTAAGAATGGTTATGACCATAAAAAAATGGGCATTACTGCAAGAGGTGCCTGGGAATCTGTTAAATGGCACTTTCTTAGTAAGTCACATAATGTGTATGAAACACCATTTACGGTTATTGGTATAGGAGATATGTCAGGGGATGTTTTTGGGAATGGAATGCTTTTATCGGATAAAATTCATTTATTAGCAGCATTTAACCATGCCTCAATCTTTATTGATCCCAATCCTTGTGAAAAAATTAGTTTTCGTGAGCGCTTGCGTTTGTTCCAATTACAAAATAGTAGTTGGGCAGATTATAATACGTCATTAATATCGCCAGGCGGTGGAGTATATTCTCGTTGTGAAAAACATATAAATTTAAACCCACAGATGAAAAAGCTATTTTCCACCAGTAAAGGAAAAATGGAGCCAAGTGAATTAATTCGTGAGATTTTGAAACTTTCAGTGGATTTGATGTGGAATGGTGGAATTGGTGTTTATGTTAAATCAGTCAAAGAAACCCATTATCAAGTTTCAGATTTTCATAACGATGATGTCAGGGTAGATGCTTGTGAGTTAAAAGCCTCGATTATTGGAGAGGGTGGAAATAATGGTTTAACACAGCTTGGTCGAGTGGAGTTTTCAGAAAAAGGTGGAATGATTAATACTGATTTTATTGATAATTCAGCAGGGGTGAATACGTCTGATGTTGAAGTTAACTTTAAAATATTATTCCAATCAATAATGGCAAAAAAAGCCATTACTTTACCTAGACGAAATCATTTATTGGCCAAAATGGCCAATAATGTGAGTGAGCAAGTTTTAAAAAATAATTTTTTGCAAAATATTCAAATCAATCTTATTGATATTGATGTGAGAAAGCAGCCTGATTACTATATTCAGTTAATTGAATCAATGGAAAGTAGCGGTTTGTTGAATCGTGAAATTGAAAAAATACCCACTAAACGTGAATTAGAGAATAGAAAAAAGCAATTACACATTTTAACCAGGCCTGAGATAGCTGTGCTATTGTCTTATAGTAAGATTGCATTGTATGATGCAATCTCACCCCTAAATTTGGGCAAGCACCCATTAACAATGCCATTTTTATTGTCTTATTTCCCAAGTGTGCTTGTGAAAAAATATGAAGATTTCATTAAAACACATTTTCTAAGGGATGAAATAATCGCAACTCAGTTGACCAATAGTATTATTAGTGAAGTGGGTATGTTGTTTTTACCGCAACTTTGTGATGAATGTAATGCGATGCCAGATCAAGTCATTAAATCTTACCTCATTGTTAGAGAAAGTTTGAAGCTTGAACCGATTTATCAAATACTCTATCAACATGCCAGTAAAATAGATCAAACAACGTTTCTCTATTTATTGAGCTCATTGCAACGTGCTATTTATAAATCTTGCCGACGTTTAATTCGCTATCAAGATATGAGCAATGAGAAGACGCTTTTAGATAAATATTCGACAATATCAGATCTTCCTTCATTATTAGATAATATACCAAAAAAATATGCACAACGTATGCTTAAGATTAAGAATATCTTAATTACTTCAGGTATTTCGAAAAGTGATGCAGACCTTATTTGTGAATCTCGTTATTTTTATCAACGTTTTGGTATACAAAATATTATACAACAAAGTGGTTTTTTGAAAGCTCAAGTCATTCACGTCTATTATGGAATGGCAAATTCTATTGGCTTTTATCGGGTTAAAGATAAGCTCGCTATGGTAAGCTTGCGTAGTCGTTGGGACATTATTCAATGCGCCGCTATTGATGATGATTTAAGCCATATATTGGCATTATTAACCCAAGAAATATTAAAATTTTCAGATAAAAAACAAATTTCGCCAAACAAAGTTTGTGAGACATGGATTTCTGAGCATCGTGCAGCCTACTTATCCATTAAGTCAGCGTTGAATGAAATTACAGAACTTGGTAAAGCTGAATTGTCTATTTTTCTGATCGCTATACAGAGAATCAAAGAATTATTGAATTTCACAGAGCTTTAGTTGATCTTATCGATAAACTCATTATAATAGGAACATCGGGGCTATAGCTCAGCTGGTAGAGCGCTTGCGTGGCACGCAAGAGGTCGGCGGTTCGAACCCGCCTAGCTCCAAACTATGTTTTTTTGTTTTAAGTTTAAAGAATGTGAAAATCGTCCCCTAGGGGATTCGAACCCCTGTTGCCGCCGTGAAAGGGCAGTGTCCTAGGCCTCTAGACGAAGGGGACCAAACAGATCACAGAAATCTTGCCGCAAATCAGAGTTGTTTGCAAGTAAAAAATGTAGAACCTAAGATATATTTTAAGTATCATAAATATATAAACTGGAAATGGATGTGAATAAGATTTATGTGTCGCTAAAGGTAGGCGATCTTAAGAAGATGGTAAGTTACTATCAAAAAACCTTGGGGGCTGAGTTATTAGAAGAAACGGATACGTCAGTATTGATGTTGTTGGGAGATACACCTTTTGAGTTGATACAAGGCATTCATCATACACTACCAACCTGTTTAACCATTCAGTTCTCATCAGAAGATGATATTGCATTGATGTCAAAATCACTTAACTTGACAGTACAGCGTTATGAAAACAATGTGCATAAGGTAAGTTTTCAGGATATTGAGGGTAACATTGTAAGTTTATCTTATATTCCATTAATGATTCCTGACGATGTCTATTCTGAAGAGCTGTAGTTAAATATACTGGCAATTTTTGAGATGATGCGTTATCGTCAAATTGATACTTAGATGGAAATATGATGTTAAAAATGCTTGAGCATATCCCAATTCTTTTATTTATGATCACCTATTTCTTGTTTGGTTTTTTTAATGCCACACAAACTTTTGTGTTATCGACAATGATTGTATTGCTGTTGCAATTTTACTTGGGACCAAAAAGAAAGTTTAAAGACTATTTGAACCAAATTATGATTATTTGTTTGGGTGGTTTAACATTATTGACCAATAATCCCATTTATATAATATGGGCCCCGACTGTGAAATATTTGTTAGCAGCAGGTGCGATACTAACCAGCCGATGGTTCTTCAATAGAAGCTTAATGGAGCAAGGTTTCAAACTTGCAGACATCCATGCGCCAAATTATACCTGGCAGCGTTTGGACTATATGCTTTCAGCTTGCTTTATCTTGATGTCAATCATAAACATTCAAGTTTTTCATAGTTATGGTTCTGACATTTGGGCAAAGTTTAAGATATACAGCTTATTTGGATGGCTTTTACTATTTCTACCCATCATTTTACATGTTGAGTCTAAAAGTCGTGAAAGTTAATCTTGAGGTGATTCAAGAAAAGCTTGAATCAGAATTGGGTATGCCTGTAAAGGTATTGGATGAAAGTTACAAACATCTAACACATCAAAATTTTCAAAATCGTAAAGCATACCTAAAAATAATTATTCCAATTAAAGTAAGCAATCGACTTCAATTTCATCGAAAAGTGATGAAAATTGCCACAGAACATTGTAATCAAAGCATTCATGCTATTGAAATACATATTCAGAGTTAAACTTTCATAGTGATCTCTCAATTTAATGATGATGCTCTTGAAGGGCCAGATTATTTAGTTTTATTTCAAACAGTTGTTAAATGCAGGAAATAGTGGATTATTCTTTTATAAATTATTGCAAATATTGTTGATCTTACTTTTTTAGTATATTGTAGTCAGAAAAATAGAGTTGAATAATTATGCCAAATACCACAGTAAAAGAATTAGATAGAATTTCAGTAAAATTGCAATATGGCAGCTTTGAGGAATCTTGGCATGCGTTATCAACAATTATAGAGATTGATTTACAAGAATTAGATTTTGAGGGGGATGAAGGCATTCCTTATGTATCTATATCTAGGAAAGTTTTAAATCCGATAATGGTATGCTTATCGCAAGATTTTTTTTGCAATCATCCTCATATTGATCAATTAAAGCGTATATTTGAAAGCTGGAATAATATAGTAAATGCACCAGGTGATGATGGTGCGGTTGCAATGATGAATGTTCATGACGCACGATTGGCGCCAGTTAGGCAAAGAGGGCGTGACTATCTAGAACAACATGCAAAAGCAGTTGATGAGATAATTGCCAAAAGTGATTGGTTGGAATTCTATAAGCGCTGTACAGATGAAATTGGCTCGATAGATCCTGATTTAAAAGATTATATGATTTTTTTGTATGATCAAGAAAAAGAATGTTATGAGAGTACGCCTTCATATAGTTTATGCGTATCTTTGCCACTGGTAAAAGCATGGTATTTAACTCAAAATAAGCACGGGGATCATAGTGTGGTGATAGACTCTACTGGGCTGTTGAATGCATTAAAAGATTCATCTAAAGCATATGATAATCAAATTGGTGCTATTTTTCCAGATCTGCCTTATAGTTGTCACCCTGGTGCACAGGAGCGAGTTGAGACTGAGGTGGGTGCTTGGGTCGAAAGCCATGTTGAATCTTATAAAGAGAAGAGTAATTTTGAAAAATATTCAGAGAGTGTTTCTAACTATGTATCTCATTATTTTTGTTTGCTTGGCAAGGACCCTAAAACTTATTCTTCTAAAAAGTATAACAATTATACAGTCAATGAAGATATATCTCGTTATGTCATGTCACAGTCAGCTATCTATCAATATGAAAATGATGATTTTACAAAAGCTGAGATTGGCAAAAAAATTATTGATGATATCTTTGAGTTGCATTTACCCGTATCTGAAGGGTTTTTGTTCTACAGTATGTTTGGTAGAGATGAGGCTCAAGCAAAGTTGAAGCTTGAGGAACTTATCGATCCTCTCTTTGAAATTGAGGAAACGATTGGTGAGGATGAGTTCACGCAAGCGTTAGCAGTTAAAAAAGCTATGGAGGCTGAAATAAAAGAGAAAGTTAAAACTGTGCAAGAAATTTATAGCGCTGTTGCTAAGGCAAGAGCTATCCTTCCTAATATACAGCAAGAGCTAATATTTAGCACAATAGATGAAGTAGGAACGCTAATTGGATTAGATCAGAGTGAAGGTTTACAAGAGATTTTTTTCAAACGCATGAGTCTGGAAATTTATCAGAAATCTCTGGATGATGAAAGAATTTATGACTCATTGAAGATTGATCAGTCGCATGAAGATTTTGAAAAGATGTTTCAAATTGCTGGTAAACCAGAATGTTTGCAGCATTTTTTAAGCTTAGATATAAATACACTAGCGGCTTTAAACATTAAAAATAATTATGGCTTCACACTATTGCATTATGCATTAGTTAAAGAGCCAGTAGAAATACTGCCGATGCTTTTAGCATCAGATAAAGTCACAATAGAGGCTTTAAGCCTTCAAGAGAATACTGGCTGGACACCATTGCATTTTGCATTAGCTAAAGAGCCAGTAGAAATACTGCCGATGCTTTTAGCATCAGATAAAATCACAATAGATGCTTTAAGTGTTCAAAATAATAATGGAGATACGCCATTGCATTTAGCATTAGCTGAAGAGCCAGTAGAAATACTGCCGATGCTTTTAGCATCAGACAAAGTCACAATAGAGGCTTTAAACATTAAAGATAATGATGGTAATACACCATTGCATTGGGCATTACATAAAGAGTCAGTAGAAACACTGCCGATGCTTTTAGCATCAGATAAAGTCACAATAGAGGCTTTAAACATTAAAGATAATTATGGCTGGACACCATTCCATTTTGCATTAGCTAAAGAGCTAGTAGAAATACTGCCGATGCTTTTAGCATCAGATAAAATCACAATAGAGGCTTTAAACATTAAAGATAATAATGGCTGGACACCATTGTGTTATGTATTGGATAAAAATATAAATCAAACAATAAAGCTTGTAAATGACGAAAAGCTGCAATTAAAAGATTGTAATAGATGGTCATGTCACTATGCTTTATTTACAAGTGGAGAATGGATTTTCCAGTTAAGGGTGCTTGCAGACATTATTGTTCGTTTCTATAATTGGTGTCGTTCATATTTTGAATTAACGACATCAGTGCTTTCAAAGCCTGCTATAGTAACTTCTTCTAGCATTATCAATGTTGATGGAATGGCATTATTAAATCAGACTCAATCAGCAAATAGTAGTGAGATAAAGCAGAATCAATCAGCAAATAGTAGTGAGATAAAGCAGAATCAATCAGCAAATAGTAGTGAGATAAATCACAGCTTAATATGATGCATCCTTGCTTTATGCAATCAATTTTATGATGTCTTGTAGCAATTTTGTGAATTGAGAGATATTAGCATATTGATATGAGGCTAATTAGTATATAATAATAAGCTATGTTAAATAGAGTTATGGATGAGAAAGTGTTTAGAAACAATGGATATGCAAAAAAGTGATTCGGAAATTTTACTGGGGAAATCGTTAAAAAAGAGTAAATTTGATGATATTATTCAATATGCAAGGCTTGTCAACTTAAACTCTCAGATTTATAGAAACCAAACTTTTTTTGAATATGCCTTAAGCTTAAACGCATCCGCTAAGATTGTTAGAAAGCTAATGGATTTTGGTGCATCTGTTAACTCCGTATCAAGGGTAGGAGGGAGAACAGTCTTAATGAGTGCAATTATCTTTGGTTGTGATGTTGATGTTATAAAATTAATATTAGTGTCTTCAAGGTGTTTAAACTTAGAGTGTAGCACTTTTGGTTTTACTTCATTAATATACCTAATTATCTCTAAGAAATATTCTCTCGTAGAAAAACTTGTAATAATTGATTTATTTTCTACTCAGAGGGTGAATTTTAATTATATTAGTTCAACAGGAAAGCTGGCATTAGTTGAGGCAATCAAACAACAATGCAAAAAATTATTTTATGAAATTTTAAAGCATAGTGCTAAAAAAGTGATCAATTATATCGATCATCGGGGAAATACTCCTCTAATTTATGCAATTATTAATAAAATGCCCTTGGAGAGCATGAAGGCACTATACAGTCTAGGCGCAGATATTCATTATGTAAAGCCAGTGGCTTTAAAGAGTGTTTTTATGTATATGTGTGCTTTTGGGGATGTTGAATTGGTCACATATTTTTATGCAATATATGACAGTAGCATGGTGTTAAAGAAGACGACATGGGGAGATAATGCTTTTAGCTTTGCTTTAAAATCTTCCTCTATGAGAGTTATGGGGTTTTTGATAAGTACAAAGGAATTTTTGATGCAAATAGAAAAAATAAAAGATCACTATTATATCTTGCTGGGCAGTCCAAAAGTAAGCTCTCAACTAGCAGTTAATAGTATGTCGCTAAAATCTTTCCGCTCATTTTCTGAACAACCAGAAATTTTGAGATTAGAAGAGAAGGGTAAAACAGCTAGGCGATTATCACTACCCAGTGTATTAGCCATTACTTGGTAGATGTATAAAAAAGTGACTTAAATATTTAAATTTGCCCAATCACACTTTAGGTGAACTGTTATATTGTTATGTGAGTTAATAAAATAAAAAATCTACATACATAGCAAAATTATTTTATTAATATCCGCGCATGATGTTGATTTGATTGTGTATATCGAGTTATTTATATTGCTGTTAACTTCAAATTATTTTATAATAATAAAAATATGTTGATACTAAGTTTGACACTCAACCCAGTTAAATTAAACTTTAGCTAAGAAAAGGGTTAAAAGAACCTCTTTCGAATAAATAATACTGCTACAGCAACTAAGATTATATATTTTTTTTAAAAAAGGTGAGTTTATGAGAGATAGAAGTTTGTCCGAGATAAGCATAGCTGGGCTAATTAAAGTAGCATCTTGGCTTGTTTCAAGATTAAGGGGAGTTTTCTATCGATTGATATTCTGGGTTGTTGGACCTTTTAGAATTAATGCTTTGCGAAGATATAATGAGCTTGGTAATTGCTATAAGATAAATATTGATGATGTGTTGGTTGAATTTGAATTAGCTAGAGGAAATACTAAAGCTGAGATTCCAAAGGGTGTTGCGAGTATTGCTCGTGGTGCCTTTTCTGGTTGCCCAGGTTTAACCACTATTATGATTCCAGAGGGTGTGATGAGCATTGGTGAGCATGCCTTTTTTGGTTGCTCAGACTTAACTTCAATTGAGGTTCCAAAGGGTTTGATGAATATTGGTGATTATGCCTTTTCTGGTTGCTCAGGTTTAATCACTATTGTGATTCCAGTCGGTGTGACGAATATTGGTGATTATGCCTTTTCTGGTTGCTCAGGTTTAACTGCTGTTGTAATTCCAAAGGGTGTGATGAGTATTGGTGATAGTGTCTTTTCTGGTTGCTCAGGTTTAACTGCTATCGTGATTCCAGAGGGTGTGACGAATATTGGTGATTATGCCTTTTCTGGTTGCTCAGGTTTAACTGCTGTTGTAATTCCAAAGGGTGTGATGAGTATTGGTGATAGTGTCTTTTCTGGTTGCTCAGGTTTAACTGCTATCG
>Ga0306865_1000059_pt1 | contig 65536 bp, 63 predicted proteins | sample AntRauTorckE5431_FD_190441 | JGI IMG/M metagenome (GOLD analysis project Ga0306865, IMG submission 190441) | Saline lake microbial communities from Rauer Islands, Antarctica - Metagenome Torckler E5 #431 (v2) (version 2) | ecosystem: Environmental > Aquatic > Non-marine Saline and Alkaline >... | reverse complement strand
GATTACGCCAAGTCTGTCAAAATACAGAGCATAAAATAGCCTTTCAACAAATAGAACTGGACGAATGGGAACATAGAGTAGAAGTACTCAAACTTATTAAGAAGTGCGACATCCCCATTTCCAAATGATAGAAATTTAAGTTTTAAGTCATACGCGAGACTATAGCTTCCAGCTGTTTTGTGATAGGAAAATTCAGATCCTACTACTTTGCAGGAGTGCTAGCAAGTAGCAATGTATGCGAGCACTTCGTCACGGTGAAATACTTCCGTAGCTTAGGAATAAAGGAGCATGACGAAATACTATATGAGATGGCTATCAAAAAAAAGGAACACGAGGTATTTTATCTACAAGCAGAAGCAGACAATGGCTCATCACCCCTATTTGAAAAAACATTTGGCTAGGGAAAAGTGAAAAAGAAAAAAGATGTAGACTTTGAAAACTTAAAAAACGTAGAACAAAGTGATGACTATTACAACATGGAATAAAACTCCTTTACCAACTGTCTAACATTCAACCTGAGACTAATAGCATATATAGTAACATACCTAGTAGTGATAAGCTGCATGGCTCAAGACTCTATTACTATCATCCCTTTCTGGGGAGCAGATAAAATAGAACTTAATAAGGCCTGCGGAGATAGTTTCAGCTTTAGTAAAATACGCTTCTATATCTCTAATGTGAGATTTCATAACGAGGAGATTAATGAAGACTACCTGCCCAAGAAACAGGCTTATCTAATGGACATTAGTAATGCACAAACCCTAAAGATACCAACGCCAGATTCTTTTCATTTTACTCATATAAAATTTACTCTAGGCATAGACAGTACCACCAATAGTCAAGGTGCTCTTTCTGATGATCTAGACCCAATACACGGTATGTATTGGACATGGCAGAGCGGATATATTAACACGAAAATAGAGGGATTGCATGGTGATGAGAAGTTTACCTTTCACCTTGGAGGATATTCATATCCATATAATGCTTCGCAGGATGTCATGCTTTCTCTGACTAGCAAAACGCTAGCATTTCAACTTCAAGCTATAATCACTATAGACCAGTGGAGTATAATGAGACCTTGTAATGAAGCGGTTAATCTTTCCAAGAAAATAGCTCAATCCTTTAATTCAAAATGAAGATTCTAGCATTCCTCTTTTTGAGTTTCGTATGTTATTTTTCTTCTTCTGAAATCATAGGACTAAGACCTTCTCACTTCCCAAAACCAAACTATTCATTCAATAGTTCAGCAGAGAGTATACTACTAGGGCGAGCTCTATTCTACGACCCTCTACTCTCCAAGGACGGTACGATCTCCTGTGCCAGTTGTCACTCTCCGTATAATGCTTTTGCCCATACAGACCACGCAGTAAGTCATGGTATAGATGATAGTATAGGTACTCGAAATGCTCCTGCACTATTTAACTTAGCATGGCAACAAAAACTCATGTGGGACGGAGCTATAAACCATATCGACGTACAAGCACTTGCACCTATTTCTCACCCGGGAGAAATGGGAGAATCACTACCGAATGTACTGAGCAAATTGCAAAAAAGCACTATGTACCCTCCACTCTTTCACGCTACATATGGAGACACATCCATTACCAGTCAGCGAATGCTAAAAGCTCTCTCTGCTTTCCAACTTTCACTCGTTTCCGCAAATGCTAAATACGACCGAGTAGTTCAAAAAATAGATTCATTTACATCTCAAGAAAAAGCAGGATACCTGCTATTTAAAACAAGCTGCAACTCCTGTCATACTGAACCATTATTTACAAATCATACCTTTAAAAACAATGGCTTAAAAATGGACCCAGAGATAAAAGATGTAGGCAGATATGCGGTCACACTGGAGGCTGCTGATAGCTTTCTCTTTAAAGTACCGAGCTTAAGAAATCTAAGTTACACCTATCCGTACATGCACGACGGTAGATTTCAAAAAATAAATGAGGTGCTAAATCATTATACAGATGGAATACATAATACCATTCATTTGTCTAAAAAACTACAACAACGCATAAAGCTCAGTTCTACCGAAAAAGTAGATCTCACTGCTTTTCTTCTTACGCTTAATGATCAAGAATTTATACTTACTAAGACGAATAAATATCCAATTAAAATATTAAAACCTTAACAATAATGAAAAAATCACTTCTTATCATCCTAATGAGCATCAGTCTATTAGGACAGTCTCAAGTAAGTCCTGCAGTATCTTCTTGGCTTCAAAACACAACAGAAACTGGATTTTATTATCCAAAAGGCAATCCCACTTTAGTAGCTAACAGTATTCTAGTAAATTGCCAAAAAGTAGAATACTCAGCGGACTTTGTATATGTGACTGCTACAGGTATTCCCTCCTACCCTACAGGACCATTTAGTGATGGCAACCCTAGCCAAGCAACCGACCAAAACGGCATTTATAAAATCCCACTAAACCCAACTGCAAATACGGGTACTCTAATGGCTACCACTGGCGGTAATGTGGGAATATTCATAAACGGAGTAGCACTATTTGACTATAGAGACGGTGTAGCTTGGGATCCTGCTACTGGAGCTTTATGCGGCGGACCAGGTAACCCACGCTGTACAGGCGGAATGGGAGCTACTCAAGACTGGAACAGAGATGCCATACCTGCAGAAAAAGAAGGTTTTGATTGTGCTAAAGGACACCCAGCTATGGGAAACTACCACCATCACCAAAACCCTTCTGCTTTCAAACTAGATCTAAATACAACTTCGGAAATATGTAATTTATATGATGCAGAAGGTCTGTATGCTATAGATAGCAACAGTCACTCACCTCTGATAGGGTATGCATATGATGGCTTCCCAATATATGGAGCATATGGCAATGCCAAAAAAGATGGAACAGGAGATGTAGTAAGAATAAAATCTGGTTACAGCCTTAGAAATATCACAACTCGTACCACTAAGCCTGATGGTAGTACTTCTGACGCAGGACCGTCTGTAGATGGCACTTATTTCTTGGGATACTTTAGAGAAGATTATGAGTTTAAAAGCAATGCAGATGAGGCTTACCTAGACGAGCACAATGGTAGATTCTGTGTAACCCCAGAATATCCAGAAGGAACATATGCCTACTTCTGCACGGTAGATGAAAATTGGAATTCGGCATACCCGTATGCTATAGGGCCGACATTTTATGGAGTAAGAGAGAACAGAAAAGTAACTACAGTATCTGAAACTACAACGGTTTATACGCCATCTACAAATTCTATAAGCAGATTAGAAGCAAACGATATCACACTGTATCCGAATCCAGCTACAGACCTGATAGCCATACAACTAAACGGGCTTAACACCTCTAATGTAACTGTAAGACTAATAGACCTAATGGGAAAAGAGATAAGCCAGACCACAGTAAGACCAGGCAGTACCATAGCATACTATGATGTGCAAGCGGTATATGAGGGCACTTACATCCTTGAATTCACTGATAGCGATACTACTTTCAGTAAAAAAGTAGTAATCACCAGATAAGCTAAAACAGCATAAAAAATCATCAGAAAGATACCTAATTTTGGGCATCTTTTTTTGTGTGAATTTTTGTCTAGTCCGGCAATAGTGTTGCACAAAATAATATGTAATGAGGAGAGAAAATACTGTTGGGATATTCTTAGGGTCTAAGGGATACAGAGGACAAGTACTCCGAGATTATAGCTAAAAAAGGAGAACGAGAATCTGCTCCTATCAGCTAAATATAAAATTATAGCAACCCCTGTACTTGTTGTTCACAAGCAATAAGATGTATTATTGCCGAATATGGATTTTAAACCAGCTAACAACATACAAGACTTACAATATTTCGGAGAGTTTGGAGGAGTGAACCCTTCTATTTCTGACTCATCTACGTATACGTTTTTATCTGCAAAAACGATGTTTGATACATTCGAAGGAAATGCTGACGGATGTTATCTATACTCTAGGCACTCCACCCCTTCTAACCTATACTTAGGTGAAGCACTAGCGGCTATGGAAGGTACAGAAACGGCCAATGTGACTGCCTCAGGCATGGGAGCTATCACTGGTGTAATTTTAGAGCTATGCAAGGCAAATGACCACATCGTATGTAGCAGGACTATCTATGGCGGTACCTATGCTTTCCTCAAAAACTTCACTCCAGGGTTTGGTATTAACACATCATTCGTAGATATCACTAACCTAACAGCAGTAGAAGCTGCGATTACAAAAAATACAAAAATTCTTTATTGCGAAAGCGTAAGTAACCCACTGCTGGAAGTAGCAGATATAAAGGCTCTATCTGCTGTAGCTAAAAAGTATAATTTACAACTAGTAGTAGACAATACATTTTCGCCACTTTCTATATCACCTCAAAAATGGGGTGCAGATATTGTCATTCACAGTCTCACTAAATTCATTAACGGGTCTAGTGACACAGTAGGTGGTGTGGTGTGCGGTACACAGGATTTCATAAATGCCCTTAGAGATGTGAATACAGGAGCTTGTATGCTTTTGGGCTCTACTATGGATAGTCTGAGAGCATCTTCTGTTTTGAAAAACCTAAGAACACTTCACATTAGAATACAACAACACAGTAAAAACGCTCTTTATTTAGCTGAAAAATTTGAGACTGCTGGTCTAAATACCGTTTATCCAGGGTTGCCTTCTCATCCATCTCACCAGATCTATAAAGAGATGCTCAATAAGGAGTATGGCTTTGGAGGCATGCTTACCATAGACGTAGGCAGCTTGGCAAAAGCAAATGAGCTTATGGAACTAATGCAAAACAAAAACTTAGGCTATCTAGCTGTGAGTCTAGGTTTTTACAAAACACTATTTAGTGCTCCAGGAAGTTCCACTTCATCTGAAATCCCTGAAGAAGAACAAAAAAAGATGGGATTAACGGATGGACTTATCAGATTCTCTATAGGGTTAGATGCAGATATAGAACGCTCCTACTCTATTATGACCGAATGCATGACAGAAGTGGGCATACTATAAGTAGAAGTTCCTAAATAGTATACCTGTTTTCACTAATTACTATTCACTACTTTTGCTCTGATGCAAAAAATAGAGCATATAGGCATAGCAGTTAAAGATATAGCGGAGAGTAATAAGCTTTTCGCTAAACTGCTAAATACCGAGCACTACAAGATGGAGGAAGTAGAAAGTGAAGGTGTGATTACTTCTTTCTTTCAAGTAGGAGATGTAAAAATAGAACTTTTACAAGCTACTAAAGAGTCAAGTGCTATCCACTCCTTTGTAGAAAAAAAAGGAGAAGGAGTACATCACATAGCTTTTGCGGTATCGGATGTAAATTCTGAATTAGTTCGACTAAAATCTGAAGGATTCGATGCCATACATCAAGAAGCAAAGGACGGTGCCGATGGAAAAGTAATCGCCTTTTTACATCCTAAATCAACTAACCGCGTTTTAACCGAAATTTGCAGCGATAAAAATGTTACAGAATAAAAATGTTCGTCTCTTCTTAGGTCTATTTGGCGTAGTTATACTAGGATACATAGTATGGAATGTACGCTCGATTATCTACTATTTTTTTGCAGCAGCTATTATTGCTTTCTTGGCACGTCCTCTTATGACCTTGCTTAGTAAGGTGAAAATAAAAAACTGGGAGATACCGAATTGGCTAAAGTCTAGTCTCGTATTGGTCGTATTTATCTTTATTGTCATAGGACTATTTCGACTTCTTATCCCTACAGTAGTAGAGCAGGCACATATCATCTCAGAAATAGATGCAGAAAATATAGTAGCTAGAATCCAACCACAAATAGAATCTGCATCACTCTGGATAAAAAAAGCCAATGTGGACGAGACCGAACTCCAAAATATAATCAAACGTGAAGTAACTGATATATTCAGCATGGGAGACATAGGCAATTATGTAAAAGGAATACTAAACGGCATAACAGGATCTCTGATAGCGGCTTTCTCCATACTCTTTATCAGCTTCTTTCTCATAAAAGACGGTAGCATAGTGGATAATGTGTTAGCGGGGATAACACCGGATAAGTATCTGGATAAAATTAGAACAATATTTAATGAAACCAAGGACTTACTGACTCGCTACTTTGTAGGCGTAATCATTCAGATAAGTATAGTCATGATAGTCATCACTGTAGGTCTCACCATATTGGGAGTAAAAAATGCGTTACTCATAGGTTTCATAGCAGGTATCTTTAACATCATACCCTATATAGGTCCACTTATGGGTGCCTTAGTAGGTGTCAGTCTGGCTGCTACAGGCCAATTAGAAGCTCATCCAGATTTAAACCTTACCTCCTTTGTACTCACCGCTCTTATTCCATTCGCAGTAACACAGGCTCTCGACAACTTCCTACTTCAACCTTTGATATTTTCCAAAAGTGTAAAAGCACACCCACTAGAGATATTTCTAGTCATACTAGCTGCGGGTTCTCTGGCAGGCGTGGCAGGGATGATCGTGGCAGTACCTGCCTACTCATTTATAAGGATAGTGGCTAAAGAATTCTTTAATGGTTACAAAGTAGTGCAGGGGTTGACGAAGGATTTGTGATGCGTCAGAAAACACTCTTCTTATTCCTTTTGTAGTTCATTTAATCGGTGTTACGGCACTTCCTATACTTATAATTGTAATTGGGATTGACCGTAATCTAGAAATGTTATCAGGGCTACTAGTCCTAATCGTATACTAAGTTCTGATATACTGCACAATTAAATATTACAAGAAATGGAGAAACTCTTATACTTAATTCTTAATCACTCTCTCCGTATACCGCTGATTTCCGATCCGTATTTTTAAAATATAACTGCCTTTAGCTAACCGAGACAGTCTCACCTCTCCAGCTTGTGCAGTTTCTATTCTCTCTACTATTCTTCCAGAAATATCCAACACCTCAATCGTAGATGCAGCATCTACTTGTAGCGTGAATTCTCTGTATGAAGGATTAGGGCCAATTTTATAGGGCTTCTCTTGAGAAATTTGGCTGACATCTGCCCTATCACTACAAAGCATTTTATACATGAACTTGGCACTTGCATCTATTGCTTTTTCACTCTCTCCTGGCAGTAATAAATAACTCACATGCACATTACTATTAGGCACGGTGACAAGCTCGCTTATCACACCTCTAGCTTGTGCTATACTATCCAGTACGTAGCTACCATCTAATCCAATGATGTTTTGACCAAAAACATTAGCAAAACCTGACTTATAAGGCACCGTAGGATCCATATCATCATGATAGCTAAAGAGTGCTGGATCATCACTATCTATCCAGTCTGCCTTATTCAGGCCACCTGAAAAGTTTATTACGCCCTGTATCGGGATAGCTGAATTAGCATTGGTCACACCGTCTATAGGACCATTATCATCTAACTTACTACCTATACCTGCTGGTATATCATCCCCAAAATCTAGCATAGCTGTATGCAGTGCCATTATGCTACCTGCAGATACACCTCCTACAAAAAACTGTGAGGTATCTATACCGTACATATTATCTTTTCGTGCATCATCTACTAAAAAAGACAATGCAGCTCTCATATCTACTACCGTCTTTACTACGACCTCCTCCATCTGCTCTGCTCGAGGAAAAGGAAACAGTGGAAGGTCATACAGTCTATAATCTATAGATACCGCAACAAAACCTCTTTTGGCATATTCTTTACAGAGCTCTGCTATATCTTTTCTGGTGCCTACAATAAAGCTTCCGCCAAACCCCAAAACTATTGTTGGTCTGTGAGAAACTGCATCTCCAGATGGTTCGTATATATCTAGAAAAAGATCCACGGTATCTCCACCGATAGTCTCTCCTTGAGAATACTGAACATCTTCCGCAGTAAGCACGTCTGTAAATAATGCCGTACGATAACGGACACCATCACAGCTACTGTGATCTTGAGCGTGAGTAGAAAAAACACCACTCAGCAAAGCGAGTATAAATAAAACAACATTATATTTCATATTTCAAATGTAACACAGAAAATACATTAGCTGTTTCTCCTCATGTCATAAAAAAACCTGTACCCAAGCTAGTTTGTATATTGCGATCGAAATACGGTTAAATATGCGTCATATTATATTTTCTATAGTACTTTTCTATACTGCAATAAATCACTGCTCAGCTCAGTCCTACAATAGCACTAACGTAGGCATTAACTTTTATTTAGGGACTAGTAATCTGATGGGAGACCTTGGAGGAAGTAACTTTATAGGGAGTAGAGGCATCTGGGACTATGATATTAGAGCCAATCGAATAGCTGGAGGTTTTGGAGCTACACTATATATGGGTGGCAGTTTCAGCATAGGAGTAAATACACTTTTCACTCGCCTAGCTGGTAAAGATGAATACTCTAACCAAGACTATCAAACTGAGCGAAATTTATCTGTACGCACAGACTTGATAGAGGCTGACTTACTAGTAGAGTACCGTCCTTTTAGTAGAAGCAAAGGCTTCAATAGATTCTACATATACACCGGAGTAGGTGGTATGTACTACCAACCAAAAGCAAAGCTAAATGACGACTGGTACAAGCTCCGAACTCTGGGCACAGAAGGTCAATATTTAGATGATGGACCAGGACCATATAAAGAGATAGATATAGTCATCCCCTATGGACTAGGCTATAAGTTTAGACTAGGTAAAAGTACCTCAATAATACTCGACCTAGGTTTTAGAAAGACATTCACAGACTACATAGATGATGTAAGCACAGTATATGCAGATCCAGTGGCTCTGGCAGCAGAAAACGGAAATGAAGCAGCTGTGCTGGCTGACCGCTCTTCCCCACTAAACAGTATAGGAAGCCCAAGAGGAAACCCTGACAAAAAAGATAGTTATCACGTCCTATCCTTAAAATTCGAATATATACTGGGCGGCAGAAGCGGAGATGGATGTAATTATAATAGAAACCCACCTAAGTCTCGAAGTACTCGGATAAATCAGAGAAACATGTTTACCAAGTAATCTAAAATAAAGAAAACACTACTCTAAGTACTAATATGAACTGCTGCAATCTTAGATAGGTCAAGGACTATCCTACTCACAAGGTATTCAGCGTGGCTAAAGTAATGTGAAGGATAATTATATTTTGACAAGTCTAAAATTCCAAAAAAACTATAGGAAAACAGACAAGTTACTTCTATGATGAAGTGCCCACAAGCAATCAGAAAAGAATCAGAAAACACCAACACAGAACGTTTAGGAGGCAGTACACTCCTGTACATTTTTTAAGATTAAAAAACAGAGGATTAAACAGAGAACACCGCATTAGCGATGTTTTTCCTTTATGGGTACGGTTATTGACAATTGAGTGACATATACACATACACTCAATTGATTATGAAAAAACTCTATCTTACTACTTTTACACTCCTATTTGCCACTCTCACTTTCGCTCAAGAATATGATATCAATTCATATAAGTTTAGGTATCAAAAATACAAAGGATTTACACTGAGTCCATCTTTAAATACTAGAAATAATCAGCAATTTAATAATGAGAATAACCAAAATAAACCTAGTCCTGATTTTAGGAATATCAATAATTGGTCTGCAAACCTGAACCTCAACGCCAATTATTTCGAAAACATTAATGTAGAAGAGCTCCAGCAGTCTACTAGAATAAGAAGCGGGAACGACTTAAGGTGGAGAACGGCGAAACGCGTAAGCTCTGTGGGACGCCTAAACTCCTCTAGTAACGATCTTTCAAATCGTTTCAATGCTAGTTATCAGAGGACTACCAGAAACTATCAAACGAATAATACGTTCAGATACCGAAACTTAAGCTCTAGTTTATCATCCTCTATCCAACGAAACATGAGAGATAACAATCAAATCAAAGAAGACCTGCAAATTCATAAACTACAAAATATTTCTACTTCGATAAGTGCTTCATTTGGACGAGGTAAAGGCAGGATAGATAACGTTACAGACCTGGTACAAGCTCATTTTATATTGGAAGACCTCCGTCTTAAAAAAGGAATAGAATACAGTAGTGATCAATTAGAGCAAGTCGCTCAAGGGATAACGTATATCCGAAATCAACGCTACCTAGACTTTCGTTTTAGAACGATAGACCAACTCACTATGTTAGATAGTACAATAAGCAGTGCAGGGATAGTGTCAGAAAAAGATATGAACTACTTCGCAACGCTAAATGACAATTGGCTTTACGGCACCAATCTAGGAAGAACTACTGGGAAAAGGTGGAGTTATTACTACACTCCTGGTGTTGAACTATTTGGAGAACGCACTAAGGACCTCAGACGATTAAATAATGGGGACACAATAATAAATAATAATAGATATGACCTCAGTTATGAAAATACTCATTCACTTACTTCAGATTTTTCAATAGAATATTTGAATGTAAATCAACAATCATGGAAGGTGCAACAGTCATTTTCTGCAAGACTAGATGTAGGCACATCACTAACGACTAAACATAATAGAGGAGAGATTAATGACTCCAATTTCATCCAACCTGAACGCGAAGAGTTCAATCCAACCTATGAATTCATGCCAACAATTAACTTATCTGCGAGTTGGCAACACCTATATCAACCAAATTCACGAACATATTACATCGCAAATATTTCTCCTAGAATCAGTTTTGAAGACACCCGTTATAATGATCCTTCTGGGGCAAATTGGTATTATCGAGAAAATAATCTTTTTCCTGAGGTCCAATGTGATTTTAATTATTACAAATGGCTAAACCCTCAACTAGGAATAAATATGAGAGCGTCAGCTAGGGTAACTTACGAACGCATAAATGGTGGTCCGATAGGGCCTAATAAACCCTTAACTAGGAATAATGTACATCTTATGCATAACGCATCCATAGGAGTCACCTACCAGCTATACTAAGAAATAATAGAACTGAAACTCTAACTCAGGAATTAACTTTCGTAACAAGTTGACTTCGTCCGAATTTTTAGTTTATAATCTTCGATTATTAGCCTTCGATTATTCACAGGGATTACTAGCTACTAAACTCGTTCATAGCTCCGTTTAGTCCTTTGATAATCCAAGACTCAATTGCTTTACAAGCTCTATCTTTTTGGAGCACTACTTCTATCTCTTCATCTTTGGCCCATTGACCAAGTACGTGTTCTATCTGTCGGCCTCTAGGGTAGTCTCCACCTGCACCAAAGCGAATACGATCATACGTATCTCCTCCCAGCTCTGCCTGTATATCCTTGAGCCCATTGTGCCCTCCTGGACTCCCCTTGCCACGGATACGAAGTTTGCCTACATCTATGGCTATATCATCTGTGATTACGAGCATATTTTTAGGAGCTATCCGCTCTGCACTCATCCAGTGTTTAACTGCTTTACCACTTAGATTCATATAGGTGGTAGGCTTGATACATATAATCTGCTTGCCTCTGAATTTAAACTTAGCTACGTTAGCTAGTCTTCCTGAATCCCACTCACCACCGTGCCCTTTCACCCACTGATTTAGCACTTCAAAACCAATATTATGACGAGTATTGTCGTACTCTGGGCCTATATTTCCTAATCCTACTATTAAAAATTTCATCAGATCTGGTTCTTTATTTAGTCGTGACTTTATCCAACTCCACATTAGTTGATATTTACTATTTCTGTTTTAGCTGCCTTGCGAGCGGGATATATAGATATGAGATATCCCAATACACTCACTGTGGCCAGTGTAAGTATTATATCTCGTGGTATCAAAGCTACTGGATACTCATCTACTATACCGTTGTCCATAGTGATAAACCCAAACTGCTGCTGAAGGACCACTAATAAGACAGCCAAGAGAACTCCTATCCCTCCACCTATGACCGCTATATAACTGCCTTGCCATAAGAATACTTTCCTGATGACAGACTCTGAAGAGCCCATACTTTTGAGTATTCCGATATCTTTTTTCTTATCCAATACTAGCATTATGAGTGACCCAAAAATATTAAACGATGAGATAACAAGGACAAGAGACAAAATGGCAAAAGTGAACCACTTCTCACTCCTAAATATCTTATAGATTAACTCATTATTCTCTTTACGCGTCTTCACTCGCCATCCTTCACCTAGAGACTGCTCTAGTGTTCTCTTCACTGCATCAGACTCTTGCTCATTATTCAGATTAAGTTCTAGCGAACTTACTTGTCCTGAATAGGTCAGTAAATCCTGAGCAAAACCCAATGAAGTTATGAATACTTCGTCATTTACGTCTTCTTTTACTAAAAAAACCCCACTAGCTCTGAGATACTTTGTACTCAAGGATGCCATAGGATTAAGAGAATTATACTCTACATCTCGTCGAGGAACAAACACAGATACTAACTCTGGACTCCCTGGGAAAAGGTTTAGCTTAGAAGATAATCCTCCTCCAAAAACTCCAAAATGACGTGAACTGTCTCCTAGATTAAATTCGCCTAGCACTAAGACTGAATCAAACTTAGCCGATTCATAATTTGCACTAACTCCTTTAATTTTAGCAATCTCTTGATGTTCGTCATATTTTATAACGACCTTTTCTTCCAATACCTCAGTCACATTATTAATTTCAGGTATTGCTTCTATTTTGTTTTTTAACTCATCACTATACTCGAAGGTTTTGCGACCTTCTGCAGTGATTTGGATAGCTGGATCATAGTTGTCTATTAGACTTTCTACGAGATTTTCTATTCCATTAAATGTGCTTAGGACTATAATCATAGCAAAGGCTCCTATGCCAAAACCCAACATTGCTATTGCGGTTATGATATTAATAGCGTTGATCTTTTTTTTAGAAAAAAGATAGCGGTAGGCTATAAAAAGAGGAAGTCTCACTTCTCTCCTATATCCAGATTATCTAGAAGCTTATTGATCCGCTGTGCGTGATCCATGGTATTATCCAGATAGAAATTAAGTTCTGGTATTTTACGAATACGCTTGCCTATAACCCTAGCTAGTTCTTGACGAATCTCTTTATTGTGAAACTCAATAGTCTTAAGACTTTTATCTTTATCCTTAGAACCTAGTATACTCACATAAATCTTTGCAATACCTAAGTCAGCCGTAGCTACTACCTCCACCACAGTGACTAACTCACCTGGGAGTATTTTCTGACTAAAACGAGAAAGCAGCGGGGCTAAGTCCCGCTGCATTGCTCGTGATATTTTTTCTGTACGTATACTCATTATCTAAGAGTAAACTCAGAAGTACCCATTTTGTGATCTTCGCTAAATACATTAACTACATATTTACCCGCAGTCATTCCGACGGTCTTAGGAATCGAAAAACTTCCTTTTTCATTTCCATTTTGGAAATTCACTGCCTTCTTCAATGTGTAAAGTCGCTCTCCTCCGTCAAAGTTAAAAGTACCAGACCCCGCTTTATTATTATGGAGGGTACTCTTATTAGGTGTTACTACCTGAAAATAGAGCATCTTCTCTCCTTTCTCCGTCAAATCATTATTAGCCAATGTATAAGAAACCTCTATTTTATCTAACCTACTCAACTTATCTGTAGTCTTAAAATCCCCAAACACTGCATCTCTCAATGGTTTTACATCTAGTCCTTTTAAGAATATGCGTGATCCTACGGCCACCTGCTTGGTGAGCTCCGTATTGACTTCTACCATTTCAGCTACCTTCTCTTTCTCTACTTCTACTTGTTTTTGAATAACGTAGTTTTCATCTTTCAGGTATTGATTCTCTTTAGATAATTCCTCTATTTCAGCGGTTAGCTGCTCTACTTGGTCTCTTAATCCAGATATTTCACCCTTTGCCTTAGCTAGCTGAGATCTAGTAAGGTTGCCACTATTTAGCATAGTACGTATCTTAGCTACTTTCACTTTAAGCTCTTGATTTCTCAAATCTATGATGGAATCTAGTTGAGCATTTTGTCCTGATTTTGCTTCTAGGTTAATTCTAAGTTCCTCTTCTACCTCTTTTAAGTCTTCTAATTCTGCGGCGGTATCTACTAACTCCGTCTGAGTAACCTGAAGCTCGGTATTTTTAGTAACTAGCTTGTAGATTAAACCTACATTAATTAGCAGCAAGGCTAGTATCATTAGAAATAATAATTTCTTGCTTTTCTTATCGTTTTTTCCTACACTCATGATTGTACTGTTTTAGTTTTTTGTTAGTTTGGTTAAAAATAGAACGGAGAGGTTAATACATTTCCGCGTTATGCAAATTTACTGCAATCTTTCAAAATCGCTTATTTAAGCGTTTTGTTGTTTTATTAAGTTTAATGCACTTCCAGCTTTGTACCAAGCTATTTGAGCTGCGTTATATGTATGATTTACGTCAAAGATATCCGACGTACCATCAGCATGATTTAGTTTGATCTGTAATGGATTACCAGGCGTAAAGTTATCTAAACCTAATATGTCTATAGTATCGTGCTCTTGTACTTTGTCATAATCTACTGGATCAGCAAATGTCAGTCCGAGCATACCTTGTTTTTTTAGGTTGGTCTCGTGTATACGAGCAAATGACTTCACTACGACTGCCATCACACCCAGATGACGTGGCTCCATAGCCGCGTGCTCTCTACTGGACCCCTCACCATAATTTTCTTCTCCGAAAACAATAGAATTATCTCCACTCGCTTTTATGGCTCTGGCCACCTTAGGTACTCCGTCATACTGATCGGTATACGGATTGAGTACCGTATCAGTTTTGTCATTGTATGCATTCATTGCTCCTATGAGGCAGTTATTAGATATATTATCCAAGTGTCCTCTGTAGCTTAGCCAAGGTCCAGCCATTGATATATGGTCTGTGGTACATTTACCTTTTGCTTTGATAAGAAGCTTAAGCCCCATTAGATCACCTCCAGTATTAGGCGTAAATGGTGTTAGTAATTGAAGTCTCTTTGAATCTGGACTTACGGTTACCGTTACTCCTTGACCGTCCTCTTGTGGTGCCAAGTAGCCATTATCTTCTACTCCAAAACCATTTGGTGGTAATTCATAACCTGTAGGCTCGTCTAGCATTACTTCTTCTCCTTTCTCATTAATAAGAGTATCTGTAGCCGGATCAAAATCCAGTCTACCAGATAATGCTATAGCTGCCACTATCTCTGGACTAGCTACAAAAGCATGTGTATTTGGATTTCCGTCAGCACGCTTGCTGAAGTTTCTATTAAACGAGTGGATTATACTATTCTTAGGTGCATTTTTAGGATTACTATACCTCGCCCATTGTCCTATACAAGGACCACAAGCATTGGTAAATATAGTAGCATCTAAGTCTTCGAATATCCCCAGAAGTCCGTCTCGCTCTGCAGTATATCTCACCGTTTCAGAACCAGGATTGATACCCAGCTGTGATCTCATTTTAATTCCTTTATCCACTGCCTGCTTCGCTATGGAAGCCGCTCTACTCAAATCTTCATAAGAAGAGTTAGTACAAGAACCTATAAGTCCCCACTCTACTTCTAATGGCCATCCGTTCACCTCTGCTTTTTCTTTCATCTCACCCACTTTAGTATCTAAGTCTGGAGTGAAAGGTCCGTTCATGTGCGGCTTAAGTTCTGATAAATTGATTTCTATTACTTGATCAAAATATTGCTCTGGATTAGCATATACCTCATCATCACCAGTAAGGTGAGGTGCGACCTCATTAGCCAAATCAGCGACTTCAGCTCTACCGGTGGCTCGAAGATAACGCTCCATACTTTCGTCATATCCGAAAGTAGATGTAGTTGCTCCTATCTCTGCACCCATATTGCAGATAGTCCCTTTACCAGTACAACTCATAGACTTTGCACCTTCACCGAAATATTCTACTATAGCACCAGTCCCCCCTTTTACAGAAAGTATACCTGCTACTTTTAATATTACATCCTTAGGGGCAGACCATCCACTCAGCTTTCCAGTAAGTTTCACGCCGATTAATTTGGGAAATTTAAGTTCCCAGGCCATTCCTGCCATTACATCTACGGCATCTGCTCCACCCACACCGATAGCTACCATTCCTAGTCCGCCAGCATTTACTGTATGTGAGTCTGTACCTATCATCATTCCCCCTGGGAATGCATAGTTTTCTAATACTACTTGATGTATAATACCTGCTCCAGGTTTCCAGAAACCGATACCATACTTATTTGAAACTGACTCTAAAAAATTGAATACCTCGTTGGACGTATTTAATGCATTTTGCAAATCTTCATCTGCTCCTATTTTAGCTTGTATTAAGTGATCACAATGCACTGTAGTAGGCACTGCCACTTGAGGCTTACCAGCCTGCATAAACTGAAGAAGAGCCATTTGGGCAGTAGCATCTTGACACGCTATTCTATCTGGAGCGAAATCTACATAATCTTCACCACGAGTAAAAATGGTGTCTGCATTGCCATCCCAAAGATGACTATATAATATTTTTTCAGATAAAGTCAGCGGCTTTCCTACCACGTCTCTAGCTGCTTCTACCTTACTACCAAGGTTTTGATACGTTTTTGTGATTAAGTCTAAATCGAATACTTCTTCTGCCATAATAGGTTGCGAAGATAACCCAAAAGCTCCTCATATCCCAAGGACAGCTTGCTTTTTGAGCAAGCAGAAAAGTGGCTAAAAAAACAGCCTAAGCTCTACGGTCAAAAGTCTACATCCCAAAGATGATTTTACCTTCCAAAGCGGCATCATTATCATTCATCCTTACCCTGTACAAGTACATTCCACGTAAATCTAAGAAACCAGTCAACACTTGATACTGCTTAGCCTCAAGCTGTACCTGCTTGCATTCTTGGCCCAGCAATGTGTATATAGATAACGTATAGCTACTATTGACATCTACATCTTTTAAGTAGACATTGAGCTTATTCAGCGTAGGGTTAGGGTATAGTAAAGATCCTTCAAAGGAAATCTGCTCATCCTCTACTGCTATCTCAGTCTCATATATTCCTGATCTAAAAGTAGTCAGATTTACTCTCATCTGAGCTGCTTGATCATTGGTAAAGAGGTTTTGACACACGTCGCTGGAGTAATCCATATAGTTTTCTAACATATCTGGAAACTGACCTCCATCGGGCTCGGTGCAGGTATTCACTCCAATATCACATCCTCTACTAGCTGCTCTAGCCCGTGGAGTATCATCCATAAAATCATCTACTGCACACCCTCCATCTCCCCAAATGTGACGAAGACCTAGATAATGTCCTACTTCATGCACTAGGGTTTTACTCCCAGTAGCTAAAGATTCTGGATTATTTTCTCCTATCACTTTATAATGCACCACTACACCTTGCTTACCTGATGAAGTAAATGAATTACTACCAGCCCAATTACCCGCTCCTGTAGGTGGGTATGCATAGCCCAATAAACCATCAAAACCATTCGCTGACAAGTCACAAATCCATACATTCATATACTTCTCCGTATCCCAGGGGGCACTACCCAATTGGCGGCTCTTTACTAGGTCTGACCGAGAAAGATTAGTAGGAAAACTACCAAAGGTTTCGCGAACCGTCTGTTCACGAATGATTCCGTCAGTAGGATTACCCAAGGGATCTATCGTAGGAAGTACAAATTCTACTCCTACATCTGCAGCCACTTTCTTAAAAATATCTCTTGTATTAACTGTGTCTGAATTGGTCCGTCTAAACGCGTCATTAAGCACTTTGAGCTGTGAATAGACAAATGAATCATTTACATTTTGGAGCTCGTTATTATACACTATGTGAAAAACTACATTCACTTTAAACACAGTATCTTGTGTCTTTTTGTTTTTAATACGGCCCATTTTCACTGCTTCCAAAAACGTAGCATCTATGTTTTGTTTTATACCTGGGTTTTCACTTTCTAAGTACTCTAGGTATGCCTGATATCCGCAAATATCCTGAGCATAGACTCGTGGTGCTAAACTAAAAACTACACTAAAAATAAGTAGGTGTAAAAATCTTCTCATATAAACAAAATACCTTCGCAAGATACTTAAATAGACCAAACCTCAGTGTAAGGATTTTGTAAAGCTTAACTACCGGTAAAAGTTGGCTTACGTTTTTCTATAAATGCAGCTACGCCTTCCCTATAATCCAAGGAATCTCCCGCGATTTGCTGATAATGTGCCTCATAATCTAGCACTTCATTTATGTTACTAGTCATTGAGTCATTGAGCATCTTCTTCATCATACCTATAGCTAGAGTGGGGGCATTAGCATAGTACTGAGCTATTTTATTAGTCTCTTCCTCTAGCTCTTCTATACTCACTACCTTATTGATCATTCCCCAATCCTCAGCTTTAGTAGCACTTACTTTACTCCCCATAGTAGCTAACTCAAAAGCTCGAGCACTTCCTACTAAACGGGGTAAAAAATAAGATGATCCAGAATCAAGTACTAGACCTATACCAACGAACACTTCTACTAGACTAGCCTGATCTTGTGCTATGATATAATCACACGCTAAAGCTAATGAACATCCAGCCCCTGCTGCTACGCCGTTTAACTTACAGATAATTGGCTTTGGCATATCCCTCATGGCACGTATCACCGGATTATACCCAGTTTTAAGGAAGTCTGAAAAATCAATTTTCTTACCTTCTATATCTTTTAGATCTTGGCCAGAAGAAAACGCCTTACCAGACCCACTAAGCACTATTACTCTGCACTCTTTATCTACTTCCGCTGCTTGCATAGCAGCAAGAAGCTCCGTACGCATTTGTTCATTGAATGCATTGTACCTATCAGGCCTATTGAGGGTGATGCTCGTCACACCTTGATTCGTAGTATAAATAATCGTATTAAAAGTCATAAAGTTTATAATAAAAAAGCTAAAAAAAGAGAATAGGAAGTGCAGATATAAGCCCTGCCGCTACTCCCATAATAAGTTCAAATGGAGTATGTGCCTTTACTTTCCAACGAATGAAAGAAACTAAAATAAGTATCCCTAAAACTACAAGTGACATCTGGTCTAATCCTACTAACTGATAATTATACATCACCATAAGACCGGCTGAAAACAGGAACGCCCAAGTAGCAGTATGCCAACTCGCTTTGAGATCTACAAAGGCTAGCAAGAGCATAAAAATATGCAAAAATCCAGCGGATATGAAAAAACTAAAATACTCCTTCATAATGAATATACTGACTATCGCAAATCCAAAATTAATAAGTGTGTACGCTTTAAAAATACTCCTTCGCTCCTCTAGATTGGGCTCAGCCATATTTATCTTGCGGACATACTTTAAGAATATTAACGGTAAAAATAGATATACAAATGCAATCCAGACAAGGGACAACAATATAGCACTCTGTCCATACTTAGCCACTAGAGGTGCATATACTAGTAGACTAAAAAAAGGCAAAAAGATAGGATGTGAAGCGATCGCTCCAATTTTCAGTATTAATTTCATTTATAGCTCTTTGCGTAGTCTAGCCACAGGCTGATTAAGTTGTTCTCTATATTTTGCTACCGTACGTCTCGCTATCTGATAACCTTTTTCTTGAAGTATTAGTTTTAGTGCTTCGTCAGTTAGTGGCTTTTTCTTATTCTCCTCATTTATAGCTTGCTGTAAGATTTTCTTCACCTCACGGTTACTCACTTCCTCGCCACTGTTTGTGGTGATTCCTTCCGTAAAGAAGTCTTTCAGTAAAAATATACCAAAGTCAGTCTCTACATATTTACTGCTAGCCACTCTACTTATGGTCGATATATCCATTTCTATGGCTTCTGCTATATCCTTGAGTATCATAGGTCTAAGATCTGATAAGTCTCCAGACATAAAAAACTCCTTTTGCAGTTCCATAATCTTACGCATAGTGATCAGTAACGTATTCTGACGCTGTTTAACAGAGTCTATAAACCACTTAGCTCCATCTAGTTTTTGCTTGATGTACTGTACTGCATCTTTTTGAGACTTGGTCTTTTCCTTACTTACATCATAGCTTTTTAGTGTCTCATTATACGAGTTACTCACTCGTAGCTCAGGAGCATTTTTCTGATTTAGAGAAACCACTAACTCCCCATAGCTTTCCTTCACTATGAAATCTGGGATAATAAAATCCTTGCTTTGTGCCCCTTCTGATCCAGACTGTGCGGGTTTAGGATTAAGCTTAGATATAAACTCTAGAGTCTCTCTTAGGTAATCCTCAGAGACATCAAACTTCTTGAGAATACGAGAGTAGTGCTTTTTAGAGAAGTCTTCCATCATCTCATCTAGCATCTGATAAGCAAGTTTGTACACTGCATTATTCCCTATTTCTTGCTTTCGTCTTATCTGGAGCAATAAGCACTCCTTAAGGTCTCTAGCTCCTACTCCCGCAGGATCTAACTGGTGTATGTATCCTAATATTCGCTCTAAGTCCTCTACCGTAGTTCTTATATTTTGGGTAAAAAGCAAATCGTTTTTTATAGCAGAGAGAGGTCTCCTTAAATAACCATCATCATCTAGCGTACCGATAATCTGATCTGCTAGCAACTCTTCTTCTGCAGTCTTTAGTGCACCGGTCACCTGCTCCATAAGTCGCTCTCTAAAAGTGATATGATATACCACTGGCATAAACTCTTTATCCTCGTCACCACCGTCATAATCTCCACTCAGCTGGACTCCGCCATCATCATCATTCATATAATCACTGACGTCAAACTCTTCTTTGGTATTTTCATAATCAAAGTCATCTGCCTCATCAAATGATCGCTCCACTTCATCTTCTTCATCCTTACCACTTTCTAGGGCCGGATTTTCGAGCAATTCCTCTTCCACACGCTCCTCAAAATTTAGCGTGTTTAGCTGTAACAGTTTGATAAACTGAATCTGCTGTGGGCTTAGCTTCTGTAGGAGCTTTTGACTTAAATGCTGTTTTAACATATGAATATAGAAAAGTAGCTGTAAGGGTTTACTTTTGTAGTTCAAAATTAGGAAGATTTACGCTAGTAGCAAAATGCATACCAAACAATTAGAAAAATATGTAGGACAAGAGGTCACCCTCAAAGGATGGGTAGCCAACAGAAGAGAAAGTAAAACGGTAGTTTTTATCAATTTACGTGACGGACAGGGTATGTGCCAATGCATACTCGGCATAAATGACTTGGGTGAAGAATTATTTGCTGAAGCTAAATCTCTAGGGCAAGAAAGTTCTGTAGCCATCACGGGTACTGTAGTGGCAGACGAACGTCAGATGGGCGGATATGAGCTCCATGCTACGAATCTAAAAGTCTATCAAAATGCAAAAGACTATCCGATATCCAATAAAGAACATGGGATAGAATTCTTAGTAGATAAAAGACACTTATGGCTACGTAGTCAAAGACAATGGGCCATAATGAAAGTACGAAACAGTACTATTTATGCCATTCATAATTTTTTCCAAGGTCAAGATTTCGTACAAATGGATGCTCCAATCTTCACAGGGAACGCTGCCGAAGGGACTACTGACTTATTCGAAACGGACTACTATGGCAAGCCTGCGTACCTCACCCAGAGTGGGCAACTCTACGGTGAAGCCATGGCAATGGCAATGGGCAAGATATATACTTTTGGACCTACTTTTAGAGCTGAGAAGTCTAAGACAAGAAGACATTTATCTGAGTTTTGGATGATAGAGCCAGAGATGGCTTTTTGCGACATTTTTGAGAATATGGATATGATCGAAGCTTTCTTAAGAGCGGTGGTACAAGAAGTATTGGAGAAATGTCCAGCAGAAATGGAGATCCTAGGCAGAGACATCTCTAAACTAGAAACTATAGCCAAACCTTTCCCAAGACTAAGTTACGACGAAGCAGTAGAAATACTAAAAGGAAACAAAGACATAGATGGTCAAAACTCACTCAAAACACTAGAGTCTGACCTAGAGATAGTAAATGCTCGCATACTAGAAGCTAAAGCTGAAATAGCAGAACTTGAAGCTACTATAGCTGCTGGAGGCATCAAAAAAGGGGTGATCAATTTCAACCAGAGTAAAATCGATGGCTTGAAAAATGAGCTAAAACAACTAGAGGAAGACCAACGCAATATTCCAAACTGGTTAAAATCTGCAAAGGAGTTTACTTACGGTGAGGACTTCGGAGGAAGTGACGAAACGGTACTTACTCGCTTGTTTGATCGTCCGGTAATGGTGTATGACTGGCCACATGAGATCAAAGCATTCTATATGAAACGTAATCCAGATGATCCTCGTTTTGCACGTGGTGTAGATGTACTGGCTCCAGAAGGATACGGTGAGATAGTAGGTGGTGGAGAACGTGAAACTTCTGAAGAATGGCTAGTAGAAAAGATAAACGAACACAAGCTTCCTTTGGATGTATTCCAATGGTATCTAGACCTCAGAAGATACGGGAGTGTACCGCACTCTGGTTTCGGACTAGGACTAGAGCGACTCGTAGCTTGGGTATGTAAACTGGACCACGTACGTGAGACGATTCCATTCCCTAGATATTACGGGAGATTGGAGCCGTAGTGGGGTTAGGTTATTTAATTAGGATAAATAACTTAAAATTGCATAGATAATAAGATTTACAAAGAACAAAAATGAAAAACAAATATTTACTCCCACTTATACTGTTAGGTTACTTGCAAGCAAACTCTCAGATAACCTTAGAGCATACATACACGGTTTCTGAATCATCGTCTCAAGTAGGCGTCATAAACTTATCTTCTTCCGGCTATAAGTATAGTCTATGGGAGGCCGCCGATTCTGAATTAAAACTTTACAATTTAGATCATAGTCTCTGGAAAACAATAAACGTACCCGCACTCTCAGGTTTTACACTTGTTGGCGGTTTTTATAATATTTCCGAAGGTCTTTTCAATCTAAACTCCCAAATTGAATATGTTGCTTCATATGCAAACTATTCTGCCACACCAGTGCAGATTCATACTAAGATTATAGATGAAAATGGTAATACAATCAAAGATTTCCCAAATCGGGGATTTCAACAAATAGTAGCAACTGCGTCAAACACCTATAAACTAATTCTGACTGACTTAAATTTAATCCGAGAAGTTTACAGTTTGCCAGGTAAATCCAGCACTCTAATAGTTCCTAATACTGATAATGTTGCAGGATTAGGCAACTCATTTCCTAACCCTGCAACGCAGAAAATCACCATACCTTATCAACTAAACAACTCAAGCACAACAGGCTTAATAAATATCTATGACAGTACAGGAAAATTGGTTAAATCTTTAATAATTGATAAGTCCTTCAATAATATTCAGCTAGACTTATCAAACTACTCTCCCGGATTGTATCACTACAACATAATTATTGATGGGAGTAAATCAATATCAAAATCGTTTGTAAAAAATTAACATGGACGCAATTAATGTAACTCCTGAAAAATGAAGAAGAGATAAAAATTATCCTATTAGAATATTAATAGATAATGGCAGTTATTCTATTGTTTGGGGCAAATTCAAAGACACCAGATGTCTCGGAGTGAGATGGAACGGTGATGATGCAGTTGGTTATCCTTCTCAAGGAAGTAATCCGACTTGGTATGTGGAACCAGATTTCATTGCAATAGGAATTCTACATAATCTTCACTCACTTGCTATCGCTGATCGTACTAATGATTATAATATTGACGATATTTTATTTGCTATATCAGAGCTATCAGATAAAATGACAAAATCACAATAAAGCCCAGAATAATTGAATAAGTTTACTTCTACACTCTGAATTCAACTACCTCAGCTTCTCCCTGTATACGGGACTGGCTCTGCAAGGGAAGCTGAGGACTCATAGCTACCTCTTCATTTTTTGTCCGCAACGATTAACCTATCTATTCGATGCATAAAATCCAACCAACACCCCTTTCCTATTTTTCTGTATCTTTTTATCAAGACCACAGTATGAAAGTAGTTATAGATTTGAAGGATAATAAAAAAGACATAATCTTCATCCAATCCTCAACTATCAATAACATTGCTTAAATTTGTAAAACAATGAATGTGCATCTCGAAAAACTTGGCCTGATAGAATGGATTACTCAGCTGCAAGACACTAGCGTACTGGAAAAAGTAAAAGCAATACGTACTGAGCATTCTTCAACTAGTGATTGGTGGGACGAAGTGCCTCAAGACCATAAAGACGCTATCTCGCGTGGCCTTAAAGATGTGGAAGAAGGCAACGTTCACTCGCATGAGGAGGCTAAGAAGCTCTATGCAAAGTATCTATAAGGTTACTTGGTCAAACGAGGCTCACTCAGGATTTGCAGAAACTTTAGACTACCTAGAGAATAGATTTACAGAACGAGAAGTTAAAAAATTTGTAAAGGCTTTTGATGATCAAATCAATAGAATAATCTCAAACCCCATAACGTTTCGCACTTCTAAAAAATCTAAAACTATAAGGGTTGCTTTGGTTTCTAAATTGACTTCCATTTACTATACGTTTAATGAGGAATCTATCTATCTAGTCGCTATTAGAGATAATAGGAAAAGCCCTATACAATAATTTTCTGTGCACTCTGCAACTATTAACCCACTTATTCGACGCACATAATCCAACGAATAATTTTCATTTGCACCGATTAAGCAAGTTATCCTATACACAAAACCCAACGATTAAACAGTCGTTTTCACTTTCTTATTTTTCTGCATCTTTGAAGAAATAGAAATCTACCGATGACGCTCACCAGCATATCTCACATAGTTACACCAATCTTGCGTAAGCATAAGATAACTCGTGCGGGTATTTTCGGGTCTATGTTTACAGGTGAGGCTCACGCTGATAGCGATTTAGATTTATTAGTGGAACTTGGAGAAAAGATTAGCCTTTTGCAATTTGTACAGATTAAATACGAACTAGAAGATGCGTTGGGGTTTAATGTAGACCCGGTAGAATATCAAGCCTAAGCCCTTGCTTAAATCACGTATACTCAAAAAAGAAGTCAGGATATATGGCTAAGATAGGTAGAGACTCGACCAATAAGTATGTTCACACATTTATACCGTACAAGAAGGAATAGTTCTACTACCTACTCTATTATAAACCCCCAATTCAAAACATTCGTTATTTTTACCCAATGAAAATCAGCATATTCAGTATTTGTATTCTATTAATTAGTGTAACCGCCTGCAATACGCACGAGTACAAGGAACAAAAAGGAATTTCTTTAGACCAAACTACTGAGAATGAAGAAACCGATGATTTGGAGAATAACCAGCAGTTTAAGGATTTGGTTACCAGACCAGGCAAAGCTTTGCTTACTTGGCACAAGGAGCATCAGCTTATTTCCATATTCAAACTGAACTACAGCCCAAAAGCGGAGGAGTACTTTACAGGCAGTAATGACTATAGATACCGCTACTACTATGATAATGAGAGAGGCAACTATCAGAGCAACTACTTACCAGGACTAGAGGTAACGTATGGATACAATATCTTGAACATGGCTCATTATAATCGCTCTACCAATACTCGAAATGAGTTTTTTGACAAGCCCGTTTTAGTCAATAATATTTACTATCCATCTACCAGACCAGACAGCATAAATAAAATCCCTGTTATCCGAGATTACTATCTAGCATCTGTATATGACGAAGACACGAACGGCGACAGCCTAATTAATCATAAAGATTTGAGGAGATTCTACCGTTTTGATATTGAGGGTGAAAATAAAACGCTTTTGGTTCCTTCTAATTATTCCGTACTAGGCTCAGAATACGACGACCAAAATGACCACTTGCATGTAAGAGCTAAGCTAGACAAAAATGGCAATGGTCTGATGGACGAATACGAAGCCATTCATATATTTTGGATAGATTTAAAAAAGCCTGAAGCTGGGGTGAGATTGTACTAACCCCTCTCCCACACACAGAAGTCAAAAGCAAATTCATTGACTTCATTCTTTTCGTAGTTATCACATTTCACTTGATTCCAACCCTTTAGGTTTGGCTCAGGGAAGTAAGCATCTGCATCAGGGAACTCTCCTTTCACCTCACTGAGGTACATTCTATCTACCAGATCTAGTGACTGGCGATAGATCTCTGCTCCTCCCAGGATAAAGATCTCATCATTCATCTCTAGTTTTCGCCCAAGAGCAATAGCTTCTTCTAGCGAATTAGTAACAAAGGCCCCGTCTGCTTTATAGTCCTTATTCCTGGTAATAATGATGTTGCTTCTATTAGGCAATGGGAAACCTATGCTCTCAAAACTCTTGCGTCCGTGTATCACCACGTGTCCGGCTGTAGTACGTTTAAACAGCCTTAGATCGTCCTTTATCTTCCACAGAAGATCATTGTCCTTTCCTATTGCGTTATTTTTTGCTCGGGCTACTATAAGTGAGATGGTCATCGCAACAAATTTAAGTTTAAGTTTAAGTTTAAGCCAAGATATAAGTTTAAGATTAAATCAAATTTTCAGATTTTAGGATTCTATCTTTGCATTGCATTGAGTCAACAAATATCCTATTCACAAAAAGCCACCTACTACCGAGAAGGTACAGGCAAAAAACTACTCTACGTCCTCCACGGTTACGGTCAGTTAGCTAAGTTTTTTATTCGTAAATTTAAGACACTTGGCGACGAATACACCATAATAGCTCCCGAAGGACAACACTATTTTTACTTAGAAGGTACAAGCGGCCGAGTAGGTGCTAGCTGGATGACCAAGGAGAATAGAGAGCAAGATATTGAGAATTATATCAACTACTTAGATGCTATTCACACAGATATAAGTCAAGAGCAAGAATGGGAAGAAGTCAATATCCTCGGTTTTAGTCAAGGAGTAGCTACCGCATTTCGATGGCTTGCAGAAAGAGATGTAAAACCGTATAAATTTTTGATATGTAGCGGACTAGTGCCACCAGATGTGGATTTACACATTAAGAAAGACATTTTTGACCCCATTCAGATGACCTACTTCAGTGGTGTGAATGACCCATATAGAACGGAAGCATCTGTCCAAGAATTTTACGATGCTGTGGCGAGTAGTAAGCTAAAGATGGACCTAGTAAATTTTGACGGTGTGCACGAGGTTTTTGTGGAGGGGATTGCAAAAGTATTGAGAGGCTAGATGTTAGTATTGAGACCGCTTCGCTTTTAGACTTGACTGATAGTTAACGTCTCATTCTTCAGCTCAATTTTTACGAAAATAAACAGTCAAAAATCTCATATCTAAAGCCTAGTATCTTAAGCCTTAAAACTCTTTCAAACTCAAATCTAAACTCTTCACTGAATGAGTCAAAGCACCTACCGAAATATAGTCTACACCCGTTTCTGCATAGCTGCGAATAGTATCCCCTGTAATACCTCCACTGGCTTCTGTTTCGCATTTACCATTTACTAATTTTACGGCATCTACCATTAGCTCCGGACTGAAGTTATCAAACATTATACGATCTACTAAACCAGTATCAAGTGCTTCTTGCACTTCTTTCAGGTCACGTGTTTCTACTTCTATTTTTATATTTTTACCTTTCGAGTTTAGGTACTCTTTTGTTCGCGTCACTCCTCCTGTTATTCCACCGGCATAGTCATTGTGATTGTCCTTGAGCATCACCATATCCCAAAGTGCAAAGCGGTGATTTACTCCTCCACCCACTGTGACTGCATACTTCTCAAAAGTGCGTAATCCAGGAGTAGTTTTACGTGTATCAAGCAATTTAGCTTTGGTACCCTCTATCTGTTTAACTAGAGTATTGGTCACTGTGGCTATACCGCTCATACGTTGCATAAAGTTAAGCATAAGTCGTTCTGACTGGAGTATGCTGTGCACACTTCCCTTTACAGTAAAAGCTATATCCCCGTAGTCTACCCAAGCACCTTCTTGTATCAATTGATGAAACTCCACAGACGGATCTATACGCTCCATGATATGCATAGCCAAATATACGCCACAGAGCACTCCTTCGTCTTTTACAAGCAAACGAGCCTGTCCTTGTGTACCAGTAGGAATAGAACCAAGACTACTATGGTCCCCATCTCCTATATCTTCTGCTATAGCTAAATCTATAAGTTGCTTTACGAACGGGTCATTGAAATTCATTTTTCAAAATTAAGGATTGAGTAATTGAATAATAGAATTATTGAATGTTATTTTCGAAGTGTGGTACATATACTATCTAAAGAGTTTTCATTAGTAAGCGAATTTCTACGTGAACTAAGAGACAAAGACATACAGCAAGACCGTGCTCGATTTCGTAAAAACATAGAACGCATTGGTCAAATAGCCGCTTATGAAATCAGCAAAAAAATGGAGAATGACCTTCACTTCACTAATACCCCTCTGGGAATAGCTAAAGTTAACAAAATGAAGGAACAACCTATAATTGCTACTATTCTAAGGGCCGGATTGCCACTTCAACGTGGTCTGAACGACATGTTTGATCAAGCAGATTTAGCATATATCTCTGCCTACAGAAAACATACTTCTGAAACAGAATTTGAAATAGTACTGGAATATGTAGCTACGCCAGATATCAATGACCGTATCCTCATCATCTGTGACCCTATGCTCGCCACTGGCCAAAGTCTAGTGCAGACTTACGAGGCTTTTATGAAAAAAGGGAAGCCAAGTAAAGTCTACTTAGTCAGCGTAATAGGAAGTCAGCAAGGTGTAGATTACGTCACAGCTACAATACCAACTGCAGATCTTTGGATAGGTGTGATAGATGAGACGCTAGATGATAGCGGATATATCGTACCAGGACTAGGTGATGCTGGAGATTTGTCTTTCGGTGAGAAACTATAAATTGAAACATTAAGTAAAATGAAAGTATTTGGTTTGTATGCAAAGTTAAAAGGAAATCGTTTTGAGGTACTCCAAGACTTTAAAAAGAACATTAAGAGTTCCGCAAGCGAAAAGTAAAGGAAAAACAAAATGACGAAGCCAGAATTAAATCAACTCAGCTACGACATCATAGCTTGTGCTATAACAGTGCATGATGCTCTAGGACCTGGTCTGTTAGAGTCTATCTATGAGCAATGTCTTATACATGAGTTAGAATTAAAAGGTTTCAAAGTCCAGCAACAAATTAAAATTCCTATCTCATATAAACAGATTCAACTACAAGCATCAATAAGAGCTGACTTAGTAATAAATGAAAGTATCGTAGTAGAACTAAAGACAGTCGAAGAAATACATCCGATTCATCGTGCACAAACTCTTAGCTACATGAAACTTCTAAATTGCCCTAAAGGGATAATTATAAACTTCTTTTGCGAGAAAATAACTGACAAGGCTATACACTTAGCAAACGAGTTATTTGAAAAAATGCCAAAGTAACTTTAAGCTTTAGTTTAAATCTTAATGACCTTTTAACCAACTATATCAACAACATCTGATGTGAACCTCCATTCACAATCTTTGTTTAACTATTTTAACCATACTTAATGTTTAACACATGCCAAAAAACATATTTTTCGACTTAGACCACACTATCTGGGATTTTGATGCCAATGCAGAAGAAACGCTGCGTGAACTTTACCAGATCTACCAAATTCGTTTCTTATCACACCGAAGCGAGCAAGACTTCTTAGATATCTACGTGAGAAACAATAACGAGATGTGGAAACTCTACCGTCAAAATAAAATAACTAAAGACGTTCTCCGTAGCAAACGTTTTGTAGACACTTTCAGAGAAATGGAAGTAGATGAAGAAGAAATTCCCCATAACATATGGGAAAAGTACCTAGAAATCTGCCCTACAAAGACCATACTAATGCCAGGTGCTAGGGAAACACTCGATTACTTAGCAGGCAAGTATAAGCTGCACCTTATCACTAACGGATTTGCTGAAGTACAACGCAGAAAACTGGTGCACTCCGACTTAGGTAAATACTTCCAATCTCTTACCATATCAGAAGAGGTAGGTGTACAGAAGCCACATCCTCTAGTATTTGAAACTGCTCTAAAAAATGCTAAAAGTGATTTAAAAACCAGTCACTACGTAGGAGATAATCTAGAAGCAGATGTGAAAGGAGCTATAGGTTCAGGTTGGAAAGCCTATTGGCTGACACAGAACGACTCTGAATATCAGCACCCAGATTGTCATTCTTTTAAAGATTTACGTGAGTTGAAGGAGGTATTTTAGATTCTAAATAACCCGAAGAACTCTACCCAATCCCAAGCACCATCTCCACGCCAACAGTCATCAAAATTATACTGAGCTAAAAAGAACAAAATAAAGATCAAGAAAGAAATAACCCAGGCTAGTTTAATTTTTTGTGGTTTCCATTGCTTTATCAATCCTGCCATGGGCAAAGCAAAAAATGCCAGATGTTCCGTAAATCCTCTGTGCCCAAAACCGCAACCTAACGTAGGAGACCACCACGCAGCATAGGTGATACTAATGGCTAAAAAATACACAAGGTAAATTAGTGCTGAGTAACTCCGTTTTTTGAATTTATTTGCAATCCATACAAATACCAGAAGCAGTATAGGAATATAAATGAACACCCCATTATTAGCTCCTAACCAAAACTCCAGCAGATGTAGTTTATCCCATCGATTAAATGTTTCACCAGCATAGCTGTCTGCTAGGAAATCTCCATAGGCATACTGATTATACACTAACTGAAGTGCTATAGGAATTAGAGCTACAACCCCTCCTATGGTTAATCCAGTCAGAGGTTTTTTAAACCTTAGCATTGGAAGCTCTTTTCTGAACTGAAAGAGCAGATACACTAAAGGGAAACTTATAAAAACTAGATTAAGAGGCCTCAAGGCTACCACCATACTAAGAAGAAATAGCACTAAAATAATATTCCTGTAAGATATTAACTTCTTCTTTAGACCGCTATAAAAAACATAGAGCAAACTTGAAAAAATTATAAACGAATATAGATGTGACATCCCAGGATCACGTGTGATGTAATACAGTAAGTTAGAACACCCCAATACCATAAAAGTAAGCAGATATGACCTGAAAGCTGAAAGACCCCAAAACCTCACCCCGACTAAATAAAATATAAGCAATCCCAGTGTACCATAAAATGCACCGCTAAAACTCAGGATCGTATGGTGAGTAGAAGTGTACCCTTTTAGCTCTTGTACACCTTTCATCCAATCTATAGCGGCTGCCAAAGCAAAAAATGGAGCTTCCATAAGGGCTACCCCGATAGGATATTTTGTTATTATCTTAGTGCCGTCTATGCGAAAACCTGTGCCTGTTTTTTTATCAATATCCTTAGGCATACTTTGCCCATCCATGTCATAATAAAAAAAAGCAGGAAGATATACGTGATACCCCGCTTTGTCTGTGAAAATTTCTGAATGGTACTCGAAGGCAGAATGCTTACTGTGTCGATTCAGAGAGACGAACAACAAAAATAAAAAGAGTAAACCAAATACTATTTTATCCCTGATTTTAAGCACTTTTACTCTTCCTAATCTTGCATCATCGCCCAAAGTTTGTCTTTAAGCTCTATGATTCCTTTGCCGCTTACTGCTGAGATGAACATTACTGGACAGTCTACATCTAGCTCATCACGCATCTCCTGCTGTAACTGATCATCCAACATATCTGCCTTTGTAATAGCCAGTATTCTCTCTTTAAACATCAGCTCCTCATTAAACTTACGAAGCTCTGAGAGTAAAATCTGATACTCTGCATTAATATCTTCGCTATCTGCAGGAATCATAAAGAGTAATGCCGCATTACGTTCAATATGACGTAAAAATCTGTGTCCAAGTCCCTTACCCTCGCTAGCTCCTTCTATGATACCTGGTATATCTGCCATAACAAAGGACTTATATTCTCTGTATTGTACTATGCCCAGATTTGGTGTGAGTGTGGTGAATGCATAATCTGCTATTTCTGGCTTAGCCGCAGATACTACACTTAATAGTGTAGATTTTCCCGCATTAGGTAATCCTACGAGCCCTACATCTGCCAGTACTTTTAGCTCCAATACAAACCACTGCTCTTTGCCTTGCTGTCCTGGCTGAGCATAACGTGGAGTCTGATTGGTAGCACTCTTAAAGTTCGCATTTCCTAGCCCTCCTTTACCACCTTTGAGTAGCACTATCTCTTGTCCCTCTTCTGTGATTTCACCCAGTACTTCAAATGTTTCTGGATCTTTAGCCAAGGTACCAAGAGGCACTTCCACTATCTGATTTTTCCCGCTTTTACCAGTCATGTGCTTTTTCTTACCGGGAGCACCGCCATCGCAGCGTACATGCCGTTTATACTTCAGGTGAAGTAGTGTCCATAGTTGAGAGTTACCCCTGAGTATGATAGAGCCTCCGGCTCCACCATCACCTCCATCAGGTCCTCCCTTAGCATTTAGATTATCTCGGAAATAACTATGACTACCGGGGCCACCGCTTCCACTTTTACCGCTAATTTTTACGTAATCTATAAAGTTTTGGTTGCTCATGGTCGTGCTTCTTTTTTATAAAATATATAATGAAAATTAGTCTTTAGCGGACTGTTTTGCTTCTATAGCATTGGAAAGACGGTCAAATATCTCATCTACAGAGCCCATACCGTGCACTCCTATATACTTGTCTTTGGCAGAGTAAAAAGTAGCTAAGGGTGAGGTTTCCTCTTTGTATACTTTGAATCTAGTTCTAATGGTGTCTTCATTTTGGTCATCTACTCTCCCACTGGTTTTCCCTCTTTCTAAGAGTCTTTTTACCAGTTCGTCCTCATCTACTTCTAAGGCTAACATCATACTTACTTCAGTATTCATGGCTTCCAGCATTATAGCTAGTTCTTCCCCTTGAGATATTGTACGCGGATATCCATCAAAAATAAAACCATATTCGTTTAAGTTACGTTTCACAAAATCTTTAACCATGTTGTTAGTAACCTCATCCGGCACTAATGCTCCTTTGTCTATGAAGCCCTTAGCAAGAATACCAAGAGCCGTTTCATTCTTGATATTATACCTAAACACATCACCAGTAGATAAATGAGTGAGTTTATATTTCTCTATGAGTTTAGCACTCTGTGTGCCTTTTCCAGCACCTGGAGGGCCAAATAAAATGATGTTAAGCATAGCTTGTTTATTTAGATGACAAAGGTAGATTATTATTAAGGTTCTTTAACATTACTTATCAAAAATAGCTTGTAGTTTAGATTTTACTTGCTGCCATAATTTTGTAGCCTCTTCTGAAATATTCAAATAGATCACGAAAAATACAAAAGATATCCCAAGGAATACTGATTTAAATAAAATGCTTAAAAACGGATTCGAAATCTCAGGCAGCAATAAATTTACTCCGTAAAGCAGTAGTGAAATTCCCATTATTATCAACAGCTTGACCTGAAATGGATGTATCCTAAACTTAACATATATAAATATGGCCTTACCTATATTGTATAACACGACAGACATCAGTGTAGCGAGGGCAGCTCCTGCAATGTCAAACTGAGGTATCAATATGACGTTTGCGATGATATTAAGCACTGCTAATATTAATAACGCATACAGGTTAAATTTAAAATATTTCGAATATGCGATAATTACTTCATTTACACTAGTTACCATATCAAATAGCTTGGCCATACCAAGGATAAGTATTACTACCTTACCAGATTCATACTTTTCTCCGTTTGGTATTAGCTCAAATATCGCACCAATATTACTCCACAATAGAAGCATTAAAAATGAACCAAACAGAAACAGATTCAACCCGGCTTTTTTATAAATCAGCTCTACACCACTGATATCATTAATCTTCATGAATTTAGCTACTATTGGGCCTGAAATCGCCAAAATCGCCCCAGTTGACACTACTAAAAGATTGGATGCATTAAGTGCTATAGCGTATACTCCTGTTCTAGAATAATTCAGCATATCAGTCACCATAAAAACATCTATCTTATTAGCCAAGCCACTGCTTAAAGTGCCAAGAATACCAAAACCCGCATATGTTGACATTCTGCGAATACGGTCGTTAGTAAAATAAGAAAAATTGATCGATAATTTAAAATTACCTTTCCTCCAAAGATACCACGCAAGTGTCAGTGTACTCGTGACATATACTCCTCCTAATATGCTAAGCATATCATTAAAATTAATGAAAGCAAAAAAATAGATAATCCCACCAAAAGCTAATCCTACCTTGATATATAGGTTTCGAAGAAGAGAGGGTATAGCAATTAAACCATAATTTGTAGAGTAATAAAAAAATAATGAACCATAAACAATAGCAGCAGTGGTCATAGCTATCACTAGTATATTCTCAATGATTTCCTTCGGGAGTAATGTTGCAAATAAATAAACCCCGGCTAAAAAGACTATAAGTCCAACTCCAATAGCAATAATACCGCTAGTAAGTAATGCATTGTTCTTCCCATCTTTGGTTTGGAATTCAGGAAAAAACCTGACAACTAGATTAAAAAATCCTAGACTACAAAAACTTGCCACAAGCACAGCTACTTCTTGAATATATCTAATTTGACCGAGTTGACTTTCTGTAAAGCAGAGCGTAAAAAGAAAGAATGTATTAATTACCCCCACGATAGCCGCAGCATAATTAACTGTACTTGCTTTTAATGTTTGGCGAACGATTACACCCATATAAGTCCTTCTATACTTCTAGAGATTTATACACCTCCAATAACCTGCTAGAATGGCCCACCGAATCATAGGTTCTGTGCAAATAGTCTTTGGCGTTAAGTCCCATTTTATCTCTTAATTCAGGATTTTTAGCTAGTTCAAGAACTTGCGAGATGTACTCATTTAGATTAGTAAAAACTCTTCCACACTCTGCCATTAAAATAAGATCTTGCTGTGGCCTACAATCTGATACAATGAGAGGTTTACTGGCATACATATACTGAAATATTTTATTTGCTATTCCAGAGTTATGCTGTGCATTATTATGAAATGGAGCCAAACAAACATCAACCCGATTTATTTCTGTTAATAATTCTTCTAGTGGGATCCAGGGTATATACTCTACACTGTCTTTTAATTCTAAAGCTGAGATTTCCTGATTAAACCTGAGCCAATCTGCTTTGTCCACAGGGCCAATAATTCGAAGCAATAAGTCAGGATTGATTTTTAATGCCTCTTTAAAACAATCCAATGTTTCAAAAACCCCTCTACGTAACGCTACCACGCCAAAATACAAATAGGTCACTCTTTTATCTCTCTCCTTAGTTTCATCTATTACAAAACTGTTGAACCTAGAGAAGTCAACTACATTAGGAAAAGTAAAAATATATTTTTGTTTTAAACTAGAATATGATGAAAGTAAATCATCTTTATATAGTTCGGAAAGAACAATAATCCTATCTGCATTAGAGAGTATATCGTTCTCTTTTTTCTTCCATATATGCGTTTGAGTTATCAGATTTCTTAAAAAACCATTGGTCCAGCTGTAAGTGACAACCGTTGCTGGAAAGTTCTCGTGTAAATCTAAAATAAGCTTCACCTGATTTTTCACTTTTCTGATGGCAGCCAATGCTGGAGGCCCCATATACAAATCATGCACATGAAGGACATCTATATCATTCGTAATAATAAACTTCCGAATCCATCTAGTCCACAAGAAACTATAGAGTGGAAACCAACTCGAAACTGCAAATAATATATCTTTAGCTTTTTTCGGTAAAAACATTGGATATGCCTCTGAAGGCTTTTGAGCGTTTTTAGTATGACTAAAACAAAGGACATCTACTTCGTAATGCTCACTTATAAAAGTGACCTCTTTACGAACTCTTCCATCATTGATATAATCGTTGTCTACAACAACACCCACTTTCATTAAATCAAAGTTATGTTCTTACTTTAACATCTCAAAGGAAATAATCGAATTCTAAATTTTGCATAAAACCAACTAATGATTTAGACACCTCAATTTAGTAGAATTGTTTAACCTATAATTAAATACTACTTAATTCTCTTGATTAACAACTCTATTCTTCTCATAGATTAAAAATCTCCTCGATTTTCAACTACTTCAAAAGCCTAGTTGATTTATTATTTGCATAATGCTTTATCTTCGCATAAATGAAAATAAAAAAGATTCCAATTATAGGCCCCCCATTAAGTAATCTAGCTTCTAAAATTCACCGCAAATTCTATTTTAGAAACTCAGGCGATTACTGGGAGAAAAGATATAAACAAGGTGGAAATTCTGGAACAGGTTCATACAATCGTCATGCAGAATTCAAAGCAGAAATTCTCAATACTTTTGTGTTAGAAAATAAAATAGAATCTGTTCTAGAACTTGGTTGTGGAGATGGCAACCAATTAAAGATGTTTGATTTTAAGAGATATATTGGATATGATATTAGCCAAACAATTCTAAATGCTTGTCTCAAAGAGTATAGCTCTGATAAGAGTAAAGAATTTAAACATATTGCAAAATTCGTTTCTGAAGACTTTGATTTAGCTATGAGCTTAGACGTAATTTATCACTTAGTGGAAGATGAGGTTTTTACTTCACACATGAGGTTGCTGTTTAATGACTCTCATAAAAACGTAGTGATCTACTCTTCAAATTTTAATGATGATTACGATGGAAAAACAACAGTTCATGTTAGACATAGAAAATTTGTAGACTGGGTAGAAAATAACGCAATAAACTTTAAACTTACAAAACATATCGTAAATCGCAACCCATATCAGGGAGATGAGACAATAGGCTCCTTAGCAGATTTCTATTTCTATTCTAAATCGTAAGATTTCCTTAAGCAGTGACATCTAAATTACACATTATCCATTTACCCAGAACATTTCCATCTAAACTAAATCCTCTTTCAGGGATTTTTTTCAAAGAGCAAGTAGATGCAATATGTAGAGATAAGAACATCCGTATTGGCGTTCTTGCTATAATTCAAAGACCCCTATTAAGCAAAATCTTCTTTTTAAATTGTCCCCTCTGGTTACATCCAATAAAATTAGATCAGGACAACTCACATCAATGGCTAGTCTATCTTTTCACCTTGCCAATGCCATTTAAAATTAAAAGATGGTACGTTAACTATAGATGTTTTCTTATGGCAAAAAAATATATATCCATATACGGGAAACCAGACCTAATACACCTACAGACCTACGAAATGGGCTCTGCCGCATTGCTTATAAAAAAGAAGCTAAACATCCCCTACATAATTACGGAACACTCTTCTAACCTTTATAGTGAAAGCACGAGGTTAGACAAGAATCTACTCCTAAATATATATAGTCAAAGTTGCCAAAACATCGCTGTTAGTCCCTATTTTGCAAATTTCTTGTCCAATAAATTTGCCACCCCTTTCAAATACATACCCAATAGCGTAAATCTAGAAAAGTTTACACTAAAAAGGGAGAATAGGTCCAACATCAAAAATCTGCTTCACGTAGCTCACTGTGTGCCTATCAAGCAGCAAGATTTGCTCTTACGAGGATTCCAAAAAGCATTATTGACAAATAGCAACCTTCAACTCACGGTAGTAGGTGATGGGCCTGAAGTTGGAAAATTAAAAGAATTATCGAAAAAACTGGCGATCCAAAAAAAAGTATGTTTTAAAGGCAAACAAACCAATGAAGATGTAAGTAAAGAAATGCAAAAAGCAGACATATTCATTCTTACATCTAAACGGGAAACCTTTGGAGTAGTGCTCATAGAAGCTATGGCTGTAGGTCTACCGTGTATCTCTACTAAGTCTGGAGGACCAGAAGACATCTTAGTAAACGAAGACCTAGGTATCCTCTGTGATCAAAACTCAAAAGCTGTCTGTAACGCAATAATCAAAGCTGTCAAAATAGAGTATAATTCTGAAAGCATACGTTATCACGTATCAAAAACATACTCTGCTGAGGTAGTTGGCACTAAAATTAGAAGCGTCTACTCCAAAGTAATAACTCCTCAAAAAAATGTATAAATACTTTCCCTTTTATATAATACTATCAGCCTCAAGAAAACAGCTCTGAAGTAATACTATGAGCATTTTTTGCTTACTATTTTTCGGAAGCAGCTATTGATCGATACGTTATACTTTAGGCCACGGCAAGCGACAAAAACGTAGATAACCTTCAGCGACTGGATAGTTCTAAAAACCTCCTATATGAAATTAATGGATTGGCAAATGTTTAAAGTAAAACCCCTAATCTTGCACCAATAGTGAGCACACATATTATACTGATAACCTACTATTGGCCACCAGACAATAGTTCTGGAGTGCAGAGATGGGCATATTTTGCTCACTATCTGCAAAAAGAAGGTTTTAATATAGAAGTAGTGACTGTAGACCCCACTAAAGCAAGTTATAAGAACACAGATGACAGCTTCACATCACTCGTAGCTGACATAAAAAAACATACAACATCTACCTTTGAGCTATTAAAAACATACTCTCTCATTACTACTGGTGATAGTAAAAAAGGAATCCCAAGGGGAGGTGTGGACGACAAAAAGAGCCTATTTAAAAAGATTGCTAATAAGGTGAAAGCAAATCTCTTTGTGCCAGATGCACGAATAGGATGGAACAAATACGCTCTCCAAAGTGCTAAAAAGCTCGTAAAAAAAGACACCATTATCATCACTACTGGCCCACCTCAATCTACCCACTTAGTAGGTTTAAACCTTAAAAAACAGTTTCCAAATAACAAATGGATAGCTGATTTTAGAGACCCATGGTTAGAGCTTTACTCAAATCAGAATCAACCACAAAGCACCTGGGCAGCAAACAAAAATGCAAAGCTAGAGGCTTCCGTGCTAAGCGGTGCTGATGCAGTGACTACCATCGGCCCATCATTAGCAATTTTGCTAAAAAATAAATTAATCGATAAGTCAAAAGTTCACTTTTTCTATAACGGATATGATGCTGAAAAGATGGACTCTATTCGTCCAGAAGAGCAAAAAGGTTTCGTGATCACATTCATTGGCTTGCTAGCAGAAGATTATCATACAGAAGGGTTTCTGGAAGCTTTAGAACACTTGGCCACTCATAATTTAAAAACCAATATCACTTTAAAATTAGCCGGTAACATAGCACCTTATTTTTTACGAAAAATTGAAACTATACCTAATTTAACTACTGATTATGAAGGGTTTGTATCGCATTCTCGGAGTTTAATACTCATGAAATCAGCCTCCACATTATTTACTATACTTCCCTCACAAGCACAAGATGAAATTATAATTTCGGGCAAGATGATGGAGTATCTCGCTACCGATAAGCCGATACTCTGTATAGGGAATAAAAAAGGTGACGCTGCTGCACTGATTAAACATTGTAATGCTGGTGTAGTGGTAAATCACAATGAACCAAAAGCAATGATCGCATTCTTAGAGGAACTCATCAATGGTTCGCAGAATAAGGCTCAAAGCCGAGACGTCTCTAACTACAGCAGAAAACGAATAGCTCAGGAGTTTTCTACCTTTTTGAATACATTAACTGATTAAATACGGTTACACAATATTTCAGCTTATTGTGCGTACTTTACAAACTAATTCTATTTTTGAGCCTAATCATAAAAACACCAAGATTTTGAAAAAATTAAAATCACTTTTAAAGACTTATAAAGACCTACTATCTGCCCTACTTGTTATTTTGGTGCTCACTGCATTATTTGTGCCCAGTAGTTTCAATAATAAGAGTCCTGTCCAGAGTGATATTGTCCAGTTTAAAGGTGCTGCTAGTGAAATCACAGACTACAGAGAAAGAGAAGGAGGAACGATCTTATGGACTAATGCACTCTTTGGAGGTATGCCAGCTTATAGTATCAGTAATCCTACTGAACCTGTAATTATTAAGCACTTAAGAAAACCTACTAGTCCATTCATCTGGTCTGTCATATTTATGTATGTCTTCTGTGCATTTATAATGCTTAAGTCTTTTAATATAAGGACTTGGCTAGCACTTATTGGAGCTATTGCTATAGGTTTTGCTACAGAGAATCTCACTATACTAGCTGTAGGACATAATACGAAAGCTGCAGCCATAGGTTACCTCCCACTGGTGATAGCAGGCTGTCAATATCTCTTCCGGCAGCGTCATCTGCTTGGAATTACCATATTATCTGCTGGATTTGCTCTTCAGATATATGTAAACCACGTACAGATTACTTACTACGGCGGATTTATGGTTCTGTTATTTTTCTTGTTTATGGCAGTAGATTTTATCAAAAGAAACAGAATGAAAGATTTCGCTATAGCGGCCATTTTAGCTATAGCAGGGGCTGGTATAGCTCTAGGTGCCAATAGCCTTAACCTCCTACTTCTTCAGGAATACGCTCAGGAGTCTATCCGTGGAGAGTCTGCTCTTACTATGACTAAAGGAGAAAACGGTAAGACTAATGTACAAAACGGGCTAACCATGGACTACGTATTTTCATACAGCATGGGCTGGTCAGACTATATGGCTACCATCATCCCTAACTATAGCGGAGGAGACTCAGATAAGCTAGGATTATACTATGGAGATATAGGATCCACATCTGGACCAAAGTACATAGGGGCGTCTATTTTTATACTGATGTGCTTGGGCTTAGTACTGGTGCCTGGAATGAAAAAATGGTGGCTAATTAGTACCATACTTGTTACCATTGTCCTATCTATGGGTGGCAACCATTTCACAGGGATAAATGAGTGGATGTATAATCACTTCCCTATGTATAATAAATTTAGAGCTCCTAGTATGATGATAGTACTGATACAGCTTAGTGTAGGGTTGCTCGCCATACTTGGATTAGAAAACTTCGTAGCTAACAGAGATAAAGTGAACTTCAAGCACTTAGCTATAGCAGGAGGATCTGGACTTGCACTTCTTCTCGTACTTACTATTTCTGGCACTGCGTTCAATGATTTCAACTCGAATCCAAAGCAAACGGCTAATGGTCTCTATGATGCTGATGCACAATTCGCAATGAGGCAGATACAGCAACAAGGGGGAAAGGCTGATCAACAAAACATAAATAGATTTAAGGAACAGCTCAGCGATATGCGTATTACTGAGATGAAAAAAGATGGTTATAGAAGCCTATTTTTTGCCATTACAGTGCTTGTATTTATCTTCCTTATTTATAAAGAAAAAATACAAGTAAAATACGCTCTACTAGCTATAGGCCTATTGGTAACTGCAGATATGTGGTTTATCGGTAAAAGATATTTAGACCACGATGACTTCAAGAGAAAACAAGCTACGAGTCAGCCATTTCAGCCGTATGCCGCGGACATAGAAATACAAAAAGACAAAAGCTACTATAGAGTCTTAGATCTTACTGAAAGTACGCTTAACAGTAATAGGTGTGCATACTTCCATAAGTCTATAGGAGGTTACAGTGCAGCTAAAATAAGAAGATTTCAAGATTTGTGGGACTGGTACCTCACAGAGGATTTAGGCAAAGGGAATGTGCAAAACAATGCCATTTTAAACATGCTGAATATGAAGTACTTCATCTACCCAAATCAACAACAAAAGGGGGGAGCACCACAATACGCTATCAATAGAAACGCACTCGGGAATGCATGGTTTCTGCGGGATGTATCTTATGTGAAAAATGCAGACAGTGCTATAGTAGCTCTGGGCACATTAGACACAAAGTATAACGGTATAGTAGAAGTTGAACTCAAAGAGCTCGTAGGAAAAAGTAATACTATAGATAGTGCTGCTAAAGTAACTTTTGACAGCTATCATCCCGAGGAGCTAGAGTATACGTCTACCTCTACACAAGCCGGAAATATAGCCTTCTCTGAAGTGTTTTATGATAAAGGGTGGAAGAGCTATATCGATAATAAAGAGGTCCCTCACTACCGTGTAAACTACGTGCTTAGAGGACTAGCAGTACCTGCTGGTACACATAAAATTACGTTTAAATTTGAGCCAGAGACGTATGCACTCGGCTCCACTCTTGCTCTTGGGTTTGGTTCTATCATCTATCTACTCATTGGCTTATCCCTGTTCGTATGGATAAAGAAGCAACTAGGCAACACCCAATCGGCTAAATGAAACTCTCCGAAGTATACGGCCTAGCCAAGCAAAAAGAACACCTTCTTAAAAGTATAATAACTAATAGACTACCTCATGCTCAACTTTTTTTAGGTCCCGCGGGCAGTGGTAAGCTCTCACTGGCACACGCCACAATACAGTACCTTTACTGTGCAGAGAGAAGTGATACAGATTCCTGCGGTGTGTGTAGCTCTTGCCGTAAAATTAGTAGCTATACACATCCTGATGTCCATTACTCTTTTCCTACAGTGACTAAAACGGTAGGAAAGAAACCAAAAAGTGATGACTTCATAGAAGAGTGGCGTGCTATGAATAAAAGTGATCACTACTTCAGCACCGCAGACTGGATAGGCACTATAGCAGATAATGAAAATAAAGCTCCTAATATAACTAAGGAAGAGACGCACAGTATAATGTCTAAGTTAGCACTAAAACCATATGAAGGTGAGGCTAAGACACTCATAATATGGATGCCAGAGTATTTGCAAAAAGAAAGTAATGCTCTACTTAAACTTATAGAAGAACCTGCTCAGAAGACCTACTTCATCCTAGTGGCAGAAAACTCTGATGAGCTACTGACCACCATTACCAGTAGAACACAACTACTAAAAGTACCAGGTTATACGTATGCAGAGACACAAGATTTTCTTCAAAAAAAATACAACTTAGACCCTACTAAAGCTGAGCAAATAAGCTATTTGGCAGAAGGGAACCTCAGAAGAGCAATGGAACTAGTGGAGAGTGTGGAGGATAACTACTCCGCTCTATTCAGAGACTGGATGCTAGCCTGCTTCTCTAACAACCTTAAAAAAGCTGGTGATTTATCCGACACCCTTAATAAACTAGGAAGAGTTCAGCTACAGATATTCCTTAAAAACGGACTTAATATCCTAAGAGAAAGTCTACTTTATAAAATGATAGACAACTATCAAATTAAAGCAGAAAAAGATCAACAAGAGTTTATAAAAAAATTTAGTAAAACGCTAAATGCTAGCTGTATAGAAAAGAGCTATGAACAGATAAATGAAGTCATTTATCACATTCAGCGAAATGCAAATGGACGATTAGCACTTTATAATCTTTCGCTAAAATTACGCTATAACTTTATCCGTTAACAGTAAAAATATGACCACGCAAAACGTAGACAAAATTCTGGTACTTGCCCCACACACTGATGATGGCGAATTTGGCTGTGGAGCAAGTATAACGAAGTGGACAGAGGAAGGAAAAACTGTGTATTATGCTACTTTCTCTGCATGTAAACAGTCCGTGCTACCTGAGTTTCCTGAAGACGTCCTCATTACCGAGGTGAAGGCAGCGACTGCTCTGCTTGGTATCCCTCCAGAAAACTTGATACTCTATGACTATGAGGTTCGTACTTTTAACTACCACAGACAAGAGATACTAGACGATCTCATAAAGCTACGAGAAAAATTACAGCCAGACTTGGTCATCATGCCATCACTGAATGATATACATCAAGACCATAAAACTATAGCTGAAGAAGGGCTTCGAGCATTTAAATTTTTCAGTATTCTCTGCTATGAGATGCCTTGGAATAACCTTGTGTTTAATACTACTTGCTTTAATACATTAGAAAAAAAACATGTAGACAAGAAAGTAGCGGCACTAAAACTATATAAGTCTCAAGCACACAGACCATATAGTAATCCCGCATTTATAGAAGGACTTGCACTCAATAGAGGAATACAAATAAATGCTGAATTTGCAGAGGTGTTTGAAGTGCTGAGATGGAAAATTTAAGTTCCATATTAATAACCGGTGGTGGAGCACCTGGAGCACCTGGTATCATAAAAGCCATACAAGATGAAGCTCCTAAACTAAAAATTTATTCCTGTGACCTGTTAGAACATACTGCAGGAAAAATATTGGCCAATAACTATTTTACTGTACCACGTGGAGATGACCCAAAGTACACAGATACGCTATTAAAAATCTGTATTGAAAAAAAAATAGAACGTATACTTCCTATTACTACCAAAGAACTCGTCCCACTCTCTAAGGCGAAAGCCCTCTTTGCCCAAAATGGCATCACAGTACTAGTCAGCGAACAAAAACACCTGACCATATCAAATAATAAGGGGATGCTGTACCAGCACTTATTAGAAAATAAAATCAATGTCCCTACGTTTAGAATAGCAAAAAATTATACGGAATTTTGCGAAGCAGAGAAAAGCTTAAACCTCTCTCCATATATCGTAAAACCGTGTGTGGGTAATGGTAGTAGAGGATTTAGAATAATAGATAATGAAGCTGACGAGCACGATTTACTCTTTAATCATAAGCCTAGTAGTACTTATCTTTCTTCCAAAAATCTGCACTCTACTTTAGCATCAAAGCCCTTTCCAGAGCTACTATTATCAGAATATCTACCTGGTACAGAGTACACTGTCGATTGCCTTATCTTAGACGGCAACATAAAATTTATACTCCCACGTAGAAGAGATAAAATGAATAACGGTATCAGTGTAGCAGGTGTAATAGAGTACAATAAAGAAATCATAGAATACTGCGAAGCTATACTCCATTGCCTACATCTAGACGGGCCTATAGGTATTCAAGTGAAATACAGTAAAAATAACAGCCCACTTATAGTAGAAATAAACCCTAGAATACAAGGCACCACAGTAGCTTGTATAGGAGCAGGAGTCAATATACCTTATCTAACTTTTATGAAAAGTGAGCTGGATAATATGTCAAATTATAATGACTATCCTATAATCTGGGGGACCAAATTTATAAGACACTACTCCGAACTTTATTACTAATCTGACTTCGATTATTATTTGTCCTTTTTTAGATATATTTGACCATTGTAGGATATAGCAGTTGTGCAATAATTGAGACTTTGATTTAATGAGCTCAAAATCAACTAAATAGAATAGAGAAGGGATATATGGGATGCGGAAGTTGCGGAAATAATAATGGGAGCCACAGCCCTGGATGTGGAAATAATGGTGCCTGTAGTACAGGTAGTTGTAATAAGCTAAATGTATATAACTGGCTCACCGATATGGTGTTACCTGAGGATTATAAACCATTTAATATCGTGGAGGTAAGATTCAAGGGAAGTAAAAAGCAGTTTTATAGAAATACACATAATTTAGAACTATTCACAGGAGAAAAGGTAATTGTAGACTCAGACATAGGCTACGATGTAGGCGAGATATCACTGGCTGGAGAGCTAGTAAAGCTTCACCTCAAAAAGTATGGGGTAGAAGAGGATAACTCAGAGATGAGAAATATCCGTTCTATAGCTTCAGAAGATCAAGTCAAAAAATACCAAGACTATAAAGACAAAGAACAAAAGACACTTGAAGAAGCTCGGACCATAGCTCTTCAGCTTCGCTTAAAAATGAAGATAAGCGATATAGAATTTCAAGGAGATGGCAAAAAAGTAACGTTTTATTACACCTCAGAGGGCAGAGTAGATTTCCGTGAACTTATACGCAGATATGCTTCTTCATTTAAAAGTAGAATACAGATGCTGCAAGTCAGTTACCGTGAGGAAGCATCCAGACTAGGAGGCATAGGATCCTGCGGAAGAGAGCTCTGCTGCAGTACTTGGCTTACAGACTATAAAGTAGTAAATATGGGAGCTGCTAAAACGCAAAACCTATCCATCAATATGCTGAAACTAAGCGGTCAGTGTGGCAGACTTAAATGCTGCTTAAACTATGAACTAGAGACTTATAATGAGGCGTTTAATCTGTTTCCAAATGACAAGGTGCTTCTAAAAACTGAATCTGGGGTAGCCAGTCTTCGCAAAATAGATATCCTAAAAGGTACCGCATGGTACTGCTACGAAAAAAGCTTCGACTGGATACCAGTAGATGTGAAACGCGTAAATGAAATCATAGCTTTAAATAAGGAAGGTAAAACCCCTGTAACATTAAGTGATACAGCACTGGGTGCGGAGATAGCATTCAAAACACTAGAATTTAAAGATGACCTACTAGGAGACACCGATCTAACTCGTATGGATGACAAGAACAAAAAACCTAGAGGTAAAGGAGGCAATAGTAGAAATAATAAAAATAGTAACAGAAACTCCAATAATAGAAATAACAGCCCTAAAAACGATCGTCCTAAAAGAGAGGATACTAAACAGCCGTCTGGAGACAAACCAAATGATGGGTCACGCTCTAAGCCGACGAATAAAAAGCCGAATCCAAATAGGAAACTAAACCCTAATAAAAAGCAGAAAAACGAAGGAAATCCCCCTGAGAACAAACCAGGTACTAGCAACAAAACTGACACTACAGAATAATCATGCAGGAAAGGCACTCCAATAGGCGACAGTACTTTGATGAACAAGGTATTACCACTGCCAAGCATGTGATACCGTATCTGTCAGATCTAAAAACCATAGATAGTAACACTACCGTACTAGAAATAGGATGTGGTGAAGCAGGAAATCTAAAGCCTTTTCTGGATATGGGCTGTAGATGTGTAGGTATAGATATCTCAGAGGGCCGCATAAAAAATGGCAAAAAATTCTTTTCTGGACATCCACATGAAGACAAGTTAGAGCTTATCGCTGAAGATATATATGATACCGTATCTCCAGAAGAATTTGATATTATCATCAGTAGAGACGTGATAGAGCATATACCTAATCAGGAAATATTTATGGAGAGATGCCGTGACTTTATGAAGCCGGATGGTCTTTACTTTATCGGATTCCCGCCGTGGCATAATCCTTTTGGTGGTCATCAGCAGCTGTTAAAACACAAGCTATTCTCTAAGCTTCCGTATTTTCACATTATACCACGTGGCATGTATAAAAGATTACTAAAGAGGCTAGGCGAAAGCGATGCTAAAATAGTGGGCATGCTAGAGATATACGATACACGTATTACCATAGACAGGCTAAATCGAATCTTAAAGAAAAGCAACTACTCGATACTTAAGAAAACCTTGTGGCTCTTTAATCCAAACTATGAAACTAAGTTTGGGCTGAAGCCAAGAAAACAACTGGGAATACTCACTGCTGTACCTTTTGTACGCAACTTCTTCGTGACTGCTGCATACTATGTAGTAAGAGCAAATAAGTAGCTTTTTACAGTATGAAGTTTAAACTGTTATAAGTTATCACAGTAGTTACAGTCTCTTTTGATTTTTTTTGGTGTACCTAAATATTTTGAATTTGCTGATTAAGTGTCCGCCTGTTTGGAAATAACACTTTTTTTCTCTTACTGGAATGACTGATTTTACCCTAGCTGATTAGAATCCAACTAGACAAGAATAACAAGTCTATTTTAATGATTTTGTCAGCGAAAAAGGTTTGAGTGTATAAGAGGTTATCCCCCTATATCCACACGATTACGGATAGATCTAGCTAGGGTCATTTCATCTGCATATTCCAGCTCACCACCTACAGCTATTCCTTTAGAGAGTGTACTTACTTTTATGCCTAAAGCTCTTAGTTTTTTGGCAATATAATACTCCGTAGTATCCCCTTCTAATGTAGAACTCAGTGCTAGTATAGCTTCTATTATTTCCCCTTTTTCTACTCTAGAAAGCAACTCTGGTATCTTAATATCACTAGGTGCTATGCCATCTACTGGAGATACTAGTCCTCCCAGTACGTGAAAAAGTCCATTGTACTGCCCTGTATTTTCTATAGCCAAAACATCTTGAAAATCCTTCACCACGCACACTACACTTTGGTCCTTGGACGGCGAGTTACAGACATTACAAAGCTCTGCATCACTGATATTATAACACTGCTTACAAAACTTAATCTCCGTACGCATAGTTATCAGAGCTTGACTTAGCTCCACTGTATCCATCTCTTCTTTTTTTAATAAAAACAGAGCCATACGCAGTGCACTTTTTTTACCTACCCCCGGAAACCGAGAGAGTTGGTCCACAGCTTTATTAATAAGATTAGAGGATGTGCTCATATACTTAAGACAAATGTAATACAGATTAATGGGATGAGGTTCTTCATCAATTGATGCGGTAAATTTTAGCGATTAATACAGAAAAAGCACTAGCATCAGTCACATTATTCGCCGAATGAAAGTCACAATAAATAGACACGTGAATATTACCAATCATATAGTAAGGGTCGTTTCAGAAAGTTGAATAGCTACTAACATTAAGAATGTAACATTATAACGCTGGATGTGTTTAACTTGCACACTGATAAAATAAAATATTGAATTTTTCAAAGGAAATATCCGTAACCACGACACCAAGACATGAGTCAGATCACACTATACAAGGTGCTAGACACGTATTTAGTTATCAAGTAACCATCACTAATAATGGTATGGAAACTGTACAACTTCTTCATAGGCACTGGTATATTACTGACGGTATCTTCGGAGAGAGAGAAGTAGAAGGTGAAGGTGTGATAGGCGAGCAACCTACCCTTGAAACTGGAGAATCTTTTAATTACACTTCTTGGTGCCCTGTATCTGAAGAGTACGGAAGTATGCGAGGATATTTCACTTTTACAGAACTTCGAACTGGAAAAGTGGTCCATGCTGAAATAGAAACTTTCTTGCTGATGCCAGAAGAAGCACTTAATTAGGCAGATAGTAGCGAATATCCAATGCCAATACTGCCTACTATCCAGCAGTAATATGCAAAGTATGATAACTTACTTTTCTTTACTATCTCTATCATCCACTTACACGCAAAGTACCCAGCTACCAAAGCTGCTACAAAACCGGCTATTATCGTAGAGTCAACTATCAAAGCAGAAGCTTGCTCAGCACCCGTCAGATCAAAATAGTCCTTAAATTCCTTTGCCATCGCTCCGAAGATAAGTGGCAACACCATCAAAAAGCTAAATCGAGCGGCCTTTTCTCTATTAATACCTAGCATCACTGCGGTAGCTATAGTACTCCCACTTCTGCTTATTCCTGGCATAATGGCTACAGCTTGCACTATGCCGAGTAAGAGTGCATTCTTATTTGTCACACTGCCTACAGGACTCTTAGCTCTATCTGAGAAGTACAAAATGACTCCAGTGAGCAGTAGCATTATACTTACGAGTAATACATTACCATTGTAGAAAGTATCTATCTGATCTTTTAATAGGACTCCCACTAAAGCCGCAGGAACCATGGAAATAACAACCATCAGAGCAAACTTGGTTTCCTCATTCCATCTGAACTCAAACAGTCCTCTAAAAACCTGAATAATATCCTTCCAAAAAACAATGATGGTGCTAAGTGCTGTAGCGAAGTGAAGCACTATGGTAAAAAGAAGTCCAGCCTCCTTTTCTTCTATACCGAAGATCGCCTTGCCTAACTCTATGTGACCACTGCTACTAACCGGTAAAAACTCGGTAAGTCCCTGAATAACACCAAGAACGATAGATTCTATGAGCGTCATTATGCACTTTTAGACTTCTTCATAATAGCAACAATCTGAATCACAAATCCTGCAATAACTACTATAGGTGCTAAGGTCGTCTTTCTGAAATCATAAATATCTTCTTTACCATACATGAGTACGAAACCCAATATTATCACTACTAGCCCAACGATCATCAGCATGTAGTTTTGTTTTCCAAACATGAAAGTAGAGTTAGCAGTAGCAGAACTCTCAGTAGTAACTTTTTTAGATTTAGCCATTTTACGTATATAATTTATCGGTATGTGTCAGTAAGTATTTTTTAGTGGCAAGATGAGTAGCTACTAAAATAACTACTGCTCCGCCTATGAGTAGCAAAGATAACATCAAAATGTATGCATACCAGTTTCCACTAAAATGTCCTCCTATTGCACTCATATTCAAATCCATAGAAACATTGAGCAAAGCAAATATTAGCCAAATAAATCCAATCAATAGCACTACTCCTGCTGCAAAACTCGTAAGAATCCACACTACGGCTCTTTTTCTATAGGGTTTAAGCACAAAGCGTTCTGATGCTCCTATTAATTGCTGATTTTTAATAATAAATCTATCCGCATACGTCAGCATACGTATAGTATTAGATATAAGTACTACTGCTATAACGACCAGGAGTAGGCTTAAACAAACAAGCCACTGACATATCATTCTTCTATTTCTGTCTATTTGTTTAAATACGTTTTGCGGATAACTCACCTTTAAAATACCCGCGGAACTCCGCAACTCTCTGTCCAGCTGCATCAGACTAGACTCGTCTGCATACTCGCTCTTCAGTGACACCTCCAGACTAGCTGGAAGTGGGTTATCGCCTAGTATGTAAACGAAGTCCTCTCCTATTTCATTTTTGAAATTAAAAATAGCATCCTCACTACTTATGTATCTGCCACTAGCGGCATAAGGGAGCTTCAGTATACTGTCTCCCAACAGTTTAGACTCTGCATCAGTAAGCTCATTTTGAAAAAAAACTGTAATCTCTGAATTGTTCTTAAAATGGTCATTGAGCTGACTGGCATTAATAGTAATAACCCCAAGTAATCCAAGCAGAAACATAACAAGCGAAAGTGTCACCACTACCGTATATCCTTTGGGTCTGTTCTCGCTCATTGGTAAGTCAAATGTACGGATTAACACTTGCTCAAACATGAAGAAGATCTCCACCAGATAACATACATATCAAAGCCTTAGAACAACATAACACTCTACTATTTATAAAGACTGAACACAGTTTTATTCATCTTTTTCATTTCTGTCTGTTAAATTTAAAATGAAAAAAAATCGTTGCTTTGCCCTTTCTTAAAAAAACAATGAGTACCTACGATTTTCAAGCTATAGAAACCAAGTGGCAAGCAGAGTGGTCTGCAAAGCAGATTTATAAAACTACCATAGATCACAGTAAACCGAAATTCTATGCTTTGGATATGTTTCCATACCCTAGTGGAGCTGGACTGCACGTAGGTCATCCCCTCGGATATATAGCCAGTGACATAGTATCTCGCTATAAGCGTCTAAATGGATTTAATGTGCTTCACCCGATGGGTTTTGATGCATTTGGGCTCCCCGCAGAGCAATATGCTATCCAGACTGGTCAGCATCCTGCAGTGACCACAGAAGAAAACCTAGCTCGCTATAAAGAGCAACTTAATCGAATAGGCTTCTCCTATGACTGGGATCGTGAATTACGCACTACTGACCCAAAATATTATAAATGGACACAGTGGATATTTATCCAACTGTTTGAGTCTTGGTATAATGCCACTACTGACAAAGCTGAAAGTATAGATGCACTTATCACTATCCTAGAAAACGAAGGAAACGTAAACTTAGAGCATAAGGGTGACGAGGTAGAAAGCTTCACCGCAGAAGACTGGGAGAATAAAAACAAACAGGAGAAAGAAGCTGTACTTCAATGCTATAGGCTTGCTTTCCAAAAAGAAACTACGGTAAACTGGTGCGAAGAGCTCGGAACCGTGTTAGCCAATGACGAGGTAAAGAACGGTCTCTCTGAGCGTGGCGGCCACGAGGTAACTCAGAAAATAATGAAGCAGTGGTACCTACGTATCACCGCTTATGCAGACAGACTGCTTAGTGGACTAAACACCATAGACTGGAGCGATAGCATAAAAGAAACACAACGCAACTGGATAGGACGAAGTGAAGGAGCTTCAATTAAATTCCAAATAGAAAGCTCCAAATCCCACGTCGAAGTATTCACCACTCGCCCAGATACCATCTTCGGATCTACTTTTATGGTATTGGCACCAGATCATGAGCTGGTAAGCCAAATCACTACTGCGGAGCAAAAAGCAGAGATAGAGGCATATGCTACAACAGCAAATAACAAATCTGAACTAGAGCGTAAAAAAGATAAATCTGTAAGTGGAGTATTCACAGGAGCGTACGCTCTGCATCCATTTACTCAGAAAAAACTGCCGGTATATATATCTGAATATGTACTTAGCGGATACGGGACGGGTGCTATTATGGCTGTGCCTGCTCACGATGAGCGTGATCACGCTTTTGCTACTAAGTTTGGAATAGATATTATTCAAGTGATTGGTTCTAAAGAAGAAATCAATATACAAGAAAAAAGCTATGACGCTAAGTACGGTAAGCTGATGAATAGCGAAAACTTTGACAGACTATCTGTGAAAGAAGGGGCAGCAGCTATCATACAATTGGCTGAAGAAAGAGGATTCGGAACACGAAAAGTAAACTTCAAACTACGCGATGCAGGATATAGTCGCCAGAGATATTGGGGCGAGCCATTCCCTATCATACACCAAGATGGAGTACCTACAGTAATCAGCGAATTACCTGTAGAACTACCACCTGTAGATAGCTACGAAGCCAAAGGAACTGGAGAAAGCCCACTAGCCAATAATGAAGAATGGGTAAACACACCCACTGGAAGAAGAGAAACCGATACGATGCCCGGATATGCGGGTAGTAGCTGGTACTTCCTTCGCTATATGGATCCGAATAACGATCAAGAGTTTGCCGGAAAAGAAAGCCTAGCCTACTGGAACCAAGTAGACCTATACATAGGTGGCACAGAGCACGCTACAGGTCACTTACTGTACAGTAGATTCTGGACCAAATTCTTGTGCGACAGAGGACACATCCAGTTTGATGAGCCATTTAAAAAACTGGTGAATCAAGGAATGATTCAGGGAGAGAGTGCGTTACTGAGACAAATGTCTTTTACTATGGAAATGGTGAATGTCAAAGAAAAAAAGGCATTCCATACCGTTCTAAAAAAATCGCTAATTTCAAATTCCCTATTCAATGAAAATCTAAAAGCTGAAGATTTTATTAAAATGAATCAGACCCTAACAGATTATTATGAAGATAAAAAAAGAGAAATCGAACAGAACCCTGATCTAATTGACAACTTAACGGACTACAAATACTCATTCAGTTATATAACTTTTGAAAATCATTTTGACATAAGGTACGTAACTAAAGATAATATCAAACTAGAAGAGGCACTTCAAGACCCTAGATATTCAGTATTTAAGGACTTTATCGTCATTCGCGAAAAGGACAAAAAATTCACTTTCAATCATCAAGTTGAAAAAATGTCAAAGTCAAAGTTTAACGTTGTAAACCCCGACGACATTGCTGACCAATACGGAGCGGACACCCTTCGTCTCTACGAAATGTTCCTCGGGCCATTAGAAGACAGTAAGCCTTGGAGTACTAAGGGAATAGACGGCACCTATCGTTTCTTGAAGAAACTATGGGCTCTATTCTTTGACCAAGACGGTACTGCACAATGGAAAGAAGTAGACGCTAGTAAAGACTCACTTAAAACCTTACATGCTACTATCAAAAAAATAACTGAAGACATCAATAATATGTCGCTCAATACTTCGGTAGCTCAGTTTATGATATGCGTAAACGAACTCGGCACTCAGAAATGCACCAGCAAGTCTGTACTGGAGCAAGTATTGGTATTGTTAAATCCTTTTGCACCGCACATCACAGAGGAGCTGTGGAATGCCATAGGAAACGAAGGATTCATAGCTGATGCTACGTGGCCTACTTTTGATGAGAAGCACCTCATAGAAAGCAGCAAGGTCTACCCTATTTCTATCAATGGAAAGACAAGAACCAATCTAGAATTCCCGCTGGATATGAGCAAAGAAGATATAGAGAAAAATGTACTCGCTGACGAAATCGTACAAAAATGGCTAGACGGAAAACCACCTAAGAAGGTGATAGTAGTGCCGGGGAGAATCGTGAATGTGGTGATGTAAGCTGATGGTAAAGAGAAAGACAAAATAATAATTGGTGCCTTAATTGGTTTCTCTCTTGTGGTTCAATTATAGAAAACTTTTAGAGGAGAAGAAAGTATTGCTATTGAAAAGATAGTTAAAACACTAAACAAAGAATGTCCAATTCAAATAGACAATAATACAATTACCTTTAGCTATGATTACCTAGCTTCAGATACAATGATTCTTAATTATCAAATGTCGAATGTTTTAAAAGACTCACTGGACATTCAAGCAAGAAAACAACAATTTCAGCCTGAACTTAAACAAGATATCAGTCAACGTATTAACCCTAAAGCAACCCTCTTCTCAACGTTTAACTCTGTATACCGATATTACAATCGGAATAAAAAATTTTTATTTGAGATAGTTATCTCCATGCGGAAGCCACTACCCAATGAAACTTAAGGGTATTCAACTGTTTCAGGAGATAATTTTACTGACCAAGTTTAGATATCCAATGAAGCCAAAGCCGTTGTACTACATTTGAAAAACAAAACAACTGAATGAAGACAGCCATACTAGTAGGAAGTTCTAGAGAAATTCATAACCCAAAAAGAAAAATGAAAGCCATCCTTTGAAAACAACACACCATCAAAAACCTAATCCTCATATCACTCATCTTGTCCGCTTGCTCAATAGCTCGACCTAGGAGTAACGCTGCTATAGTCACTTATGATACGGTGATTAATGATTATTTTATCATAGATATTCGATTTATAGACAATGGGAAGGAACATACCACATCTATCTATGTACTGGATGCTAGTTTAGATAGACGTATAGATAGACTAGAGAATAGCTTAAAGAACAGAGAAAACTCTACTAACTATAATGTCATAGGAATAGGGCACGTCCGATTCAAAAACGCACTCCGCAAGCGAGATTTTGCACCACCAAATGATACATCATTCTTTGGTATAGGTGCTAGATTCCAAGGACACGCAGATCAGTTCCTCACGTTTATCACAGATTCTATTGTCTTGAAGTATGATTCACTTGCCAATAAACGTATACTCATAGGGCATTCTTTCGGCGGTATATTTAGCGTATATGTGAGTACGCTCGCTTCCCAGCCTTTCGATGAAATATATGCTCTGAGTCCTGCTCTCTGGGTAAATCGCAGATCATTTGCTAAGTTCTACGCCGCTACTGATTCACTCTGCATTAGAACACCTTTACATATCTCATACGGCTCACTGGAGCAGCTTAATCTAATAGCACCAGCCATACGGCACTTCCGCTCAGGTCTTAAAGAACAAGATGACTCTATGGTCACTATTCAGTCAATAAAAGGCAAAACACACTTTTCTATACTAAAGGAAATGCCCAGATTTATATTCTAAAATCTGCTTTTATTACCTTTATTTCGATCACACTTCTATAAAGCTTCCCCCAACGCGACACTTAGTACTTTTTTGATGTCCCATTAAACTCTCGCTTTCATCCTATTAATTTCTTACCTTCATTGTCAAATGGTAATACCTCCCGAGCATAATCTCTTGCATTCTCACTGCTTATAAGTAGTCAATTTAAAAAATGATAATCTATGATGCCAAAACGAATGCTTGCTATCGATTGACCTACTATCGCAAATAAAAAACAGGTGCAAGAAATAGTGACAAGAGCAATATCATCCTAGAACTATAAGTAGGTACTCCCGCACGCCATTGCATAGAATCTTCAGAAAACCAATTCATTTATTACCTTCGAGCCAACAAAAAATTAAATCAAAACCATGAACACTTGGATAGACATACCAAACAACTCAGACTTTAGCATACATAACTTGCCTTACGGTATTTTTATGCGTGATGAGAAGGCTACTCCTGGAGTGGCTATAGGAGATAATATCATAGATCTCAATGCGTGTGCTAAGGTAGGTTTACTCTCGGAGTTAGGCTTTGATACTTCGGTATTTGAGTCCAATGAGCTCAATGATTTCATAGCTTGCGGTAAGGATGCTTGGGTGGCTCTTCGCTCCTATCTCACGACGCAAATCACCACTGAGGATAAACTATACCAATTTAAAGATAAGGTAATGGTACCTCGTATAGGTACCCAGATGTGTATGCCAGTCAAAGTGGGAGATTATACAGACTTCTACAGTAGCATAGAGCATGCTACTAATCTTGGAAAGCTTTTTCGTCCAGATAGCGAGCCTTTATTGCCTAACTGGAAACACATACCAGTAGGGTATCACGGCAGAGCTAGTAGTATCGTTATAAGTGGTACATCTATACATAGACCTAGTGGACAGAGCAAAGCTCCTACTGCAGATTTACCTAGTTTTGGTAAGAGTAAACGACTGGATATAGAGCTAGAGATGGCATTTATTGTAGGTAAGCAGACCAATCTTGGTGAACCCATAAACATAAAAAATGCTGAAGAACACATTTTTGGTAAGGTGATATTCAATGACTGGAGTGCTAGAGATATACAAGGTTGGGAGTACGTACCACTAGGTCCATTCTTGGGTAAAAGCTTTGCATCTACAATGTCACCATGGATAGTAACTATGGCTGCATTAGAGCCTTTCAGATGTGAGAGCATAAAGCAAGAACCAGCAGTTTTGCCCTATTTACAATATGAAGGTCAAAAGAATTTTGATATTAACTTAGAAGTAGGTATCACACCAGAAGGAGACGACGAGACTACTATAAGTGAAAGTAACTTCAAGTATATGTACTGGAACATGGCTCAGCAGCTTACTCATCATACCGTAAATGGATGCAATGTAAATGTAGGTGATACGATGGCTAGTGGCACTATCTCTGGGAGAGATCAGCACAGCTATGGTAGTATGATAGAGATAAGCCAAGGCGGAAAACAGCCTATGGAACTCAAAAACGGAAAAACACGCACATTCTTAGAAGATGGAGATACCGTAACCATCCGAGCCTATTGTGAAAAAGATGGAAAACGCGTTGGTTTCGGGGAGTGTACCGGTAAAATACTACCGTAAATTACTCTTCTTTCAGATAATATTCACTAAAGTCTAAGTGTATTTATCCTAAAATAGGTTTACACCAAAAGATTTGAAGTGGGCAAAAATGCAAGTAAATATCATCCTCAGTAAGTGCCTTTACTACGATACTGTTTAGAGTGTATACCCACTAGCACTCTATCAGCACTATAGACTTCTGATACTATTGGTGTCAGTGGTTTACGTACATCTTCTGCAATAGGAATGCACCGAACAGCCATACAATGTCAACCTATAGACCGGCCCAAAAAAAAGCAAATAAAGCACGAGTGTATAGGTCACACTCCCTATTTTTTATTAGACTAAATGACTTAAATGCCCTTTTGCTAATAACAGAGATAGAGCAGATCTTAGTACCAAAAAGTATTAATTTGACCTACGCATTCCTAATACCAATTAAACTATAAAGAGATGTTCATATATTGAATCGTAATTCCACACGAAATAATTGGTGAACTATACCTTGAAGAGTGTCTTGAAAATATGAAATTATTACAATTTACAAATCGCTTGTAATCTAAATATTACTTGTCTTTTGATGCACGATTTCTTCGTGGGCGAAGTATTCTTTCTTTCTTCTCAGGCTCTTCACCTGGCTTGGGACGAGCTTCCTCTACGCTCAATGCACGGTCATTTATCTTTCGATGATTTAAACGCATAACACACTTTTGACCTTCATAGCTACTACTCATCATCACAAAACCATATCCTTTTGGTTTCTGATCATCCATATCCTTCAAAATTATAACCGATGTAACTTCTCCGTACTCAGCAAAAAGTTCTTTCAGCTGGTCCTCAGTTATTTTGTAGTCAATGTTGGAAACGAATAAATTCATTGTAGAAATACTAAATAGTAGTTTTTTGTATGTTTGGATTGTATAAAACTCTGAACAATTTTTTGCATTGTCCTATTACGTTGGCAAAAGTATTACTTACAAAACAAAATTCTATACCACAGCTTGTTTATTTTTGCCAAAAGGTCAAATGCGAAAGATAGCCAACTACATCAACGGTAAATTACAGTCACCTAAAAGCGGCAAATACATAGATAACTATAATCCTGCAAAAGGTGAAGTATATTCACTAATACCAGATTCTGATCAAGCCGATGTAAATCAAGCGATAGAAAGTGCTCGAGAAGCATTCCCCTCTTGGGCAGCACTGCGAAATACAGAACGATCTAAATGGTTACAAAAAATATCTGCAGGTATAGAAGCAAGATTAGATGAACTTGCTCTAGCTGAAAGCATAGACAATGGCAAGCCACTATGGCTAGCCACCTCCGTAGATATACCGCGAGCTAGAGATAATTTTAAATTTTACGCTTCCGCTGTGATACACTACGCTTCTGAAAGTCACCATACTGCCGAGGGTGTTATTAACTATACCCTTCGTGAACCGATAGGAGTGGCAGCTTGTATTTCTCCTTGGAATCTGCCGCTGTATCTATTCTCTTGGAAGATAGCACCAGCCTTAGCAGCAGGAAATACCGTAGTAGCCAAACCATCAGAAATCACACCTATGACCGCTTACCTTCTCTCGGAAATATGTGAAGAGATAGGCTTACCGGCAGGCGTTCTGAATATAGTGCATGGACTAGGAGCTAGCACGGGCAATAGTATTATATCTAGTGATGATATAGATTTAGTCTCATTCACAGGAGGTACTTCTACTGGAGCTCATATAGCCAGTATAGTAGCTCCTAAGTTTAAGAAAATGAGTCTAGAACTTGGCGGCAAGAATCCAAATATCATTTTCAATGATTGTGACTTTGATGATATGCTAAAAACTACGCTCAACAGCTCATTTGCAAACCAAGGGCAAATATGTCTCTGTGGATCTCGTATCCTTGTGCAGCGTGGTATCTATGATAAATTTAAAGAAGCTTTCGTAGCTAAAGTAAAAAAAATGAAGGTCGGCGATCCTATGGAATCAGATTCTCGTCTAGGAGCCATAGTAAGCAAGCCTCATTACGAAAAAATACTGAGCTACATAGAAATAGCAAAGTCTGAAGGTGGATCTATACTCACAGGGGGAGAAGCCGTATATCTAGATGGCAAAAACAAGAATGGGTGGTACATAGCCCCTACAGTAATAGAAGGCCTCGACCAGCAATGCAGAACTAATCAGGAAGAGATATTTGGTCCAGTAGTCACTATTCAACCTTTTGATACAGAGGAAGAAGCCATAACACTCTCCAACAGCACAGGATATGGACTGGCTGCTACAGTATGGACATCTAATCTGCATACCGCTCATCGAGTAGGCGAAAAGCTAAAAAGCGGCATAGTGTGGGTTAACTGCTGGCTACTTAGAGACCTGCGTACTCCTTTCGGCGGGACAAAAAATAGTGGTGTAGGTAGAGAAGGTGGATGGGAAGCACTTAATTTTTTCACAGAGCCAAAAAATGTATGTATCAAGTTCTAAAATATCACTATAAAACATAAAACTTCTCTCCATGCACAAAAAATGACCATAAATAGCAGCAATAGTGGAAAACAACTCGTCTATGACCTCCTATCTTGGTCACTGACATATATCTTTGCCTACAGATATAAAGAAGATGGATTTATCATATAACACGCAACAAGAGATTATTAGCCTTACTGAGTACGGACGAGGTGTCCAAGAAATGATAGAGCACCTTAAACTAGAAAAAGACCGCGATAAACGCAATGTTCTAGCACACACCGTATTTAAGGTAATGGTAAATCTGAATCCTGAGATAAAAGACCAAACTAACTATGAGCAGACAGTGTGGGATCACATGCACGAGATAGCTAATTATGAGCTAGACATAGATAATGAATACCCCGCTCCTGAACCAGCAGCCAAGGCAGAAAAACCGAAACATTTAGGATATAAAGGTGTACTCAGTAAGTATCGATACTACGGACGTAATCTCTTAGAGATGATCACTGGAGCCAAGGATATGGAAGAAGGAGATCTCAAAACTATGTATATTAACTACATAGCCTCATTTATGGTAAACTCATCTAAAGCCTGGAATGAAGAAGACCTCACACCTGTACAGGTAGTTCAGCACCTAGCAGACTTATCCGATGGTAAACTTCAGATAGCCCCAGACTCACTAGACATTCACATAGAAAAAATACGTAGGCCTGTTAATAGCAGAAACAATAGAAACAATAAAAACAACAAAAATAGTCACAGCAATAAAAAGAAGAACTTCAACCCAAAGTACAAGAAAAGATAAATGGGCACTTTTACAATAGAAGGAGGACATAAGCTAAAAGGAACATTAACTCCGCAAGGAGCTAAGAACGAAGCACTACAGATTCTTGCTGCAGTGTTGCTTACGGAAGAGGAAGTAGAGTTACATAATATCCCTGAAATACGGGATATACTGCGTATGATAGAGCTTCTCAAGGGATTAGGAGTAAAAGTAAATCACAAAGGAAAAGGTAACTGGACTTTCAAGGCAGATGAGATAGACTTAAACTACTTCCACACGAATGAATTTAAAACTAAAGGTGCTGCCATACGCGGATCTATAATGATTATAGGGCCTTTGCTTGCACGTTTTGGTATAGGATATATACCAAGCCCAGGTGGAGATAAGATTGGCAGACGTAGACTAGACACTCACTTTATAGGTTTCGAAAGTCTAGGTGCTGAATTCATCTACAATAAAGAAACAGGTTTTTATAAAGTAGAAGGGAAAAATCTCAAAGGCAGCTATATGCTGCTAGAAGAAGCCTCTGTGACAGGTACTGCCAACATACTAATGGCTGCTGTGATGGCTACAGGAACTACCACTATATACAATGCTGCCTGCGAACCTTACCTGCAGCAACTGAGTAAAATGATAAACTCCATGGGCGGCAAAATATCTGGAGTAGGAAGTAATATGCTCACTATAGAAGGTGTAGGAGAACTAGGCGGATGTACGCATACTATACTCCCAGATATGATAGAGATAGGCTCATTTATCAGTCTAGCAGCACTTACTCAATCTGAAATCACTATAGAGAACTGTAGAGTAGACCAACTTGGTATTATCCCAAAAGTATTCAAAAAACTAGGTGTCCAGTTTGAAATCAAAGATGATAATATCATCATCCCAGAAAACAAACACTATGAGATAGATAACTTCATAGACGGCAGTATGATGACCATAGCTGACGCTACGTGGCCAGGGCTTTCTCCTGATCTACTTAGTGTAATATTAGTGATGTGCACACAAGCAAAAGGCAATGTGTTAATTCATCAAAAGATGTTTGAAAGTCGCTTATTCTTCGTAGATAGCTTGATAGATATGGGTGCTCAGATTATCCTCTGTGATCCACACAGAGCTACGGTCATGGGCCTAGATAGACGAGTACCGCTAAAAGCCACTACTATGTCATCTCCGGATATACGTGCAGGGGTATCTCTTCTCATAGCAGCTATGAGTGCCGAAGGTACTAGTACTATACATAATATAGAGCAGATAGACCGTGGATACCAAGACATAGAAACTCGCCTAAACGCAATAGGAGCAAAAATTATACGTTCTTAGCTTATGATACGATTTAAACTAGTACTGATTACCTTACTGATGCTGGTAGTCACTGCGTTTAAATCTGATACTCACATCATACATCCCGCCATTGGCGAGATGGCTCCAGACATAGCACTTAAAAATCCATATGGCGAAGTAATGACTCTTAAGAGTCTGAGAGGGAAAGTCGTACTTATTGACTTTTGGGCAAGCTGGTGTAGAAGCTGTCGTATAGAAAATCACTCTGTACGTAAAGCATATAATAAATATAAAGATAGCAATTTTGACATCGGAGAGGGATTTGAAGTCTACAGTGTCAGCTTAGATAGTGACGCCGCCATATGGCAAAAGGCCATCAAAAACGATCGCTTAGATTGGAAATACCATGTATCTGATCTTAAAAAATGGGATAGCCCATTAGTAGAACTCTATAACTTCAGATACCTACCTCATAACGTGCTTATAGATTCTAATGGAAGGATAGTAGCCAAAACTTTAATAGGCGACCAACTTCACACGACCTTAGCCAATCACTTGGCAGAGTAAGTGGTGTCAAATTGACACAAATAGCTGTGGCAACCCTTTTGCACCTTATAGACTAGTATAAGTACATTAAAGATGTCAGAAGAAACTAAACAGCAAGAGGAGAACGTAGAAAATACGGCTAACGAAACCACACAAAATACTGAGGAGCAAACAGTTGAAGTACCAGAGCAAACTGCAGAAGAGAAGATAGTAGAGCTCAATGATAAATATCTACGACTGTATTCTGAGTTTGATAACTATAGAAAACGCACATCTAAAGAGCGTATAGAGCTATTTAAAACAGCAGGACAGGATATTTTGACAGACCTACTTCCAGTTATGGACGATTTTGAACGTGCACTGCAAAACATGGACAAAAAAGGGGATGTAAAAACCATAAGAAAAGGAGTAGACCTCGTTTTTAATAAATTTAAATCCACCTTAGAGAGTAAAGGACTTAAGCCCTTCAAATCTTTGGAGCAGGAGTTTGATCCAGAAATACACGAGTCTATCACTAAAATACCTGCACCTAATAAAAATATGATAGGTAAAGTAGTAGATGAAGTAGAAAAGGGATATAAGCTAAATGATAAGGTTATCAGATACGCTAAAGTAGTAGTAGGACAATAATGGCAAAAAGAGATTTTTACGAAATACTAGGCGTAAGTAAAGACGCATCAGAGGCTGAGATTAAGAAAGCGTACCGTAAAAAAGCGATACAATTTCACCCAGATAAAAATCCAGATGACAAGTCTGCAGAAGACAAGTTTAAAGAAGCCGCAGAAGCATACGAAATACTAAGTAACGCTGAAAAAAAACAACGTTATGACCAATATGGACACGCAGGTGTAGACGGTCAAGGTGGATTCGGTGGCGGTGGAGGAGGAGGCATGAATATGGATGACATATTCAGCCAATTCGGAGACATCTTCGGTGGAAATGGCGGCGGTGGCGGCGGAGGAAGTCCCTTCGAAAGTTTCTTTGGCGGCGGCGGAGCACGCGGTGGAAGTAGATCTCGCCAAGCTGTAGGAACCAATATTCGTATCAAGCTAAAGCTCAACTTGGAAGACATCACCAACGGTGTAGAGAAAAAGATAAAATACAAAAAGAAAGTAGTAGCCAAAGGGGTCAGTTTTGATAATTGTGCTACCTGTGGTGGTCGAGGTCAAGTAACTCGCGTACAGAGCACTTTCTTAGGACAGATGCAGACAGCCAGCCCTTGCCCTACTTGTAGAGGAATGGGTAAGAAGGTGAAAAATATACCTTCAGGAGCAGATGGAATGGGACTCATCACCGAGGAAGTCACTACTACCATACAGATACCTGCTGGAGTAGCTGACGGTATGCAGCTCAATGTGCGTGGTAAAGGAAATGAAATGCCTGGTGGAGTAGCTGGAGATTTAATCGTCCTAGTAGAAGAAACCAAACACGAAAGTTTAGAGCGAGATGGTAATAATATCATCTTTAATCTACACATTAGTTTCCCGCAAGCAGCACTAGGTGCAGATGTAGAAGTCCCTACCGTAAGTAGCAAGGCTCGAATTAAAATAGAACCAGGAACTCCGAGTGGGAAAGTACTAAGACTGCGAGGTAAAGGCATCCCAGACGTAAACGGATACGCTACAGGTGACCAACTCATCTATGTAAATGTCTATACACCTAATAAGATGAACAAGGAAGAGAAAAACCTAATGAAGCAACTGTTAGACTCAGAAAACTTCACGCCTGACCCAAGTAAGGAGAAGGGATTTTTTGATAGGATGAAAGACTTTTTTAACTAAGCGTTTCTAAAAGAATATTTAAAAGTCGTACCCATTTTGGGTACGACTTTTTTTTGACTCAAAATTCTAAGGATAATATAATTTACTGCCTACTCAGAGACCACACTTGGTCACGTTTACGAATCTGAAAATTCATATACTTTTTTAAAAAACTGCTATAAATTTCGTATAGTGTCAGAATACGTGTAACTGTACGTACATCTAGATATGAACATCAATAAAACACTTTTAAAAGCATTTACTTTAGTAGCACTTTTTGCAACTGTCACTGTATATGCAGCTTCAGCACTTTCTTGGAAAGTGGATAAGACACATACGGGCATCAATTTCTCTATCAATCACTTCTTCTCTGCAGTAACTGGAAATTTCACTGACTACAGTGGCACCGTCACCTTTGACGAAACTGATCTGCAAGGTAGCTCGGTCTCATTTACGATCCCAGTAAGTAGTATAAATACACAAGACGCCAAAAGAGACAAGCACTTACAATCTGATGATTTCTTTGATGCCAAGAAATTTCCAAACATCACTTTTAAATCTGACAAGTTTCTGAAAGACGAAGGAGCCCTAAAGGTAGTTGGTGATCTTACAATCAGAGATGTCACTAAAAAAGTAGCCTTCCCTATAGAGATAAAAGGCAAAATGGACCACCCCTTCATGAAAAATACTGAACTTTTAGGTATTGCTATTACCACTAAAATAGACCGTACCAGCTTTGGTATAGGCACAGGTAGCTGGGCTGCCACCTCTGTAGTAGGTGATGAAGTATTGATCACTATCAATATGGAGCTCAATAGAAAGAAATAGCTTTTTAAATTTTAATTGTTAATGTAGGAGGCGACCCAATGGGATCGTCTCTTTTTATTTATACAAATATTCACATCTTACAGTTAACCTACTAACTCTGCTAAGATATGAATCATAAGTATACTATTATCAGGCCAATTTTGCATACAGAAGTTTCGTTTCTCAAAGAAGAGGTGAACCCCGCCAAAATCAACTCTTCCAACAAACCATCCTCCACGCTATTTGCTAGCATGACTTTCAATTTACAGTTGCGTTCCATTTCGAACTTTATACTAAGTATCGGCAACCCCCGTTATTCCAATTGTGTTACATAGAAGTCTATTATTCCTATTATTCGCAATCAGTTACTGTTTTGCATTTAGTCAAAATTCAGACTCATTCAATATCCATATGTACCGAGATTTTTCCATTAAAAAACAAAATAAGAAATGGGGACCCATTGACAACACATTCTCCTACCAAAAAATAGACAACACAATATCCCTGAGCTTTGATAATGACAGAAACACTATTAAAGTCTCCGACACTATAGTATTAGACTCCTGCTATAGATACATACAGACAAAACATCAAAATGACTCATCGTACCAAATTGAATTGATATCCAGCTGCAAATATTTCATTCCAGCCTCCCCAGAAATATTCGATAAGGTATTTGGTGCTAGTAAATGGACAACAAGAAGTCTAGCTGATTTACCCTATGACTCCGTACACCAAATTCTTTGTTGCACTCAATCCAAGAACAATACGAGAACTTATCAATATCAAAACCAGGACACTCTTTTTATTGAGAAATTTGAGGCCCTAAAAAACCGGAAAGTAATTAGCACAATCTATTATAACAGATCAACTAAGGAGGAGCCCTACACTTATGAAATTGCTTATGACCGAAACAGTGAGATAAAAAAAATAACACTTAGTCATTTTGCATATAATGCTAATTGGAAAATAAGATATCTAAAAAATAACCTCATACAATTAAAAACTAATTACTATGATAATTATGAACTAACATTTTTCATCCAATTACCTCCTGAAATAAAATTTTCAGATCTAATTTTAAATAAGCACAACCTGTTTTATTGGGATACTATTTCTCATGCGAGAAATATGTCATTCTGGTTAATGGTAGCAGGTGAACCTCCTAGCTTTTCAAATTAACCCTTCCAATAAACCATCATCTACACTATTCCTTAGCATTATTCTCTAGATTCCCCATCTCACTTTGCCACATTACCCGCTATGTATTTGGCAATACATTTGTACTCGATACTGTCCCGTATTATTCTGTCATGGTATTTGGGTTGCCAACCAAAATCAGTGTGAATTTTTTCACGTATTTCACGGGTCACACGGCCTTTGAAATGATTAACGAACGAGGGTAAAGACCCTTTCTGCAATGAATGTATGGGTCAGCTGTATTTTATGGGGAGCTAGGCAAAAAGCTTACTTAGTCTAAAGAGGAAAAAGTCAGTATCAGATACGCCTCTAAGGTTAGCCCTAAAGAGCTTTATTTTGGAGTTAAAAGACTCCG
>Ga0306865_1000058_pt1 | contig 65942 bp, 62 predicted proteins | sample AntRauTorckE5431_FD_190441 | JGI IMG/M metagenome (GOLD analysis project Ga0306865, IMG submission 190441) | Saline lake microbial communities from Rauer Islands, Antarctica - Metagenome Torckler E5 #431 (v2) (version 2) | ecosystem: Environmental > Aquatic > Non-marine Saline and Alkaline >... | reverse complement strand
GGTCTAAATCAAAATCTCCAAACCTTTCAACGTCTTACCAAACAATCTACGCTCAATTCCTGCCCCTTTGAAGCGGCTTGGCCTCAAGCGAGATGCGAATTCTACAGACTTCTCAGAACAGGTCAACGGGGAAAGTGAAAAAATTTCAAATCCTCGTCATCGACCTACTTCACCATAGTAATACGCGCCACCTTCTTCTTCCCAGCCTGGATAACGCAGGTGTCGCCTTCGGCGAACATTCTATCGCCCTCAAGCTTTGCGCCATCTATAAAGACCGCGCCACGGCCCAGCACATCCCGCGCTGCTGCACCGTTTTTGACCAACCCGGCCATACGCAGCACCGTGCCAATTGCCAACTGTTCCTGCCCCTCCAGCGCAATGCTTACCTCTGGCACGTTGTCGGGTATCTCGCCTAGCATCACACGATTGCCCGCAGACTTGTGAGCAGTCTTCGCGGCTTCTTCGTTATGAAAGCGAGTAATCAGCTCTTCTGCCAGCCGCTTTTTGTAGTCTTGCGGGTTGGCTCCAGAACTTACTTGGACCTGAAACTCTTCTATTTCAGCCAAAGACCGGAAGCTCAGCAATTCAAAGTAACGCCACAACAGCTCATCAGGTACCGATAGCAATTTAGTATACATTTCACCAGGCGCGTCATTCACACCGACATAGTTACCCAACGACTTGGACATCTTCTGCACTCCATCCAAACCCTCAAGAATGGGCACCGTCAATATAACTTGCGGCTGCTGGCCGTAATTCTTCTGCAGTGCCCGCCCCATCAGCAGGTTAAACTTTTGATCGGTGCCGCCCAGTTCAACGTCTGCCTCCAAGGCGACCGAGTCATATCCCTGAATAAGAGGGTACAGAAATTCGTGTATCGCAATCGGCTGACCACCGGTGTAACGCTTGTCAAAATCGTCACGCTCAAGCATACGAGCCACTGTGTACTGCCCCGCCAAAGCAATCGTGTCAGCGGCGCTCATTTTATTCATCCATTCAGAATTAAAAGCAACGCGGGTTTTGGCGGGGTCCAGAATCTTGAACACCTGCTCTTTATAGGTCATTGCATTAGCCGCTACCTGCTCACTGGTCAGTGGCGGCCGAGTAGCACTCTTGCCCGACGGGTCGCCAATCATTCCAGTGAAGTCGCCGATCAGGAAAATGACTTCGTGACCCAAATCCTGGAACTGGCGCAGCTTGTTAATAAGCACCGTGTGGCCAAGATGAAGGTCAGGCGCTGTGGGGTCAAAGCCAGCCTTAATCCGCAGCGGGCGCCCTTCTTTAAGTTTGGCGACTAGCTCTTCCTCGGGAATTAGCTCGTCGATACCACGCTTGATCAGCGCTAACGATTCATCAATCGATGCCATAAACACCCCACCTCGCAATTTGACTTGAAACAGTTCCGGTTCACAGAGTTCGATAACACCCCTGCCTATTCGCCGCGACTTTGCTAACGTAAACTCGCTCAGTTTTTAACCATCGCTGAGTCGTCGTGGCAACGCATTATAGCCGTCGCGCCCCAAGAAATCCGGGTAACAAACACCGCAACTGTAGTGTTGACATCTGTTGCCAATGTTTCTTATACGGTAATCTAACAGTTAGACTATTAAAATCAGATTTATTACAGCGGCACAGACTGCCGAAATACTGACTTAAACGGGTGAAATACGTGTTCAAGACATTCCCCAAGACCCACATTACCATCGCAGCAGCAGCCACCGTTGTTGTTACCACTGCCATGCTGATGGGCCCAAGTGCAGAAGTAGAAGCCAAGCGCATGTCCATCACACTTGATCTTGAATCGGCCGCAACCACCGCCGTTGTCGCACCTCCTGCGCTACTGGCATCGTTAGCGCCTAAGACAAAAGCAACCCAAGCATCAGGGGCTGCAACCAACACACATCCAAACCTGACAACCGCCGTCACGCTTACAGCCGAAGCAGCGGAGGCTCTTATTCCTGGCCCTAGCCAATCGACCGTAGACTGGCAGTCGTTTGATGTTCGTTCGGGCGACACTTTGTCGTCTCTGTTCAAAAAAGCCGGCTTTAACGACGGCATTATGCTATCGGTTATTCGCGGCGCAGGCGAAGCCAAGAAACTGCAGCGCCTGTACGCCGGCGAAACTCTCCGTTTTGCCATAGATTCTGCAGGATCCCTTGCCGAGGTCAAACTGCAGCGAAGCACATTGGAAAGCCTTAGCATTACCCGCGGTGAAGACGGGTTCATTGGCAAAAAGGTTGTTCGTGAGCCTGAGGTACAAACCGCTTTTGCCAGTGGCACCATCGATGGCTCCCTGTACCTGGCCGCCCGTGCTGCCAGTATGGACGACCGGCTAACCATGGAGATGGCCGGCATTTTTGGCTGGGACATCGATTTTGTGTACGACGTGCGCAAGGGCGATCGCTTTGAAGTGGTTTACGAAGAGCTGTATCTGGACGGCGAGAAATTCGGCAGCGGACGCATCCTGTCGGCAAACTTCGTTAATCGTGGCGAAAACAACATCGCCATGTTGTACACGGACGCCCAAGGTGAAACCGATTACTACAGCCCCACTGGTCGCAGTATGCGCAAGGCTTTTTTGCGCGTGCCGTTAAACGCTCGAGTGTCGTCACCCTTCAATTTGCAGCGTCGGCATCCGGTGCTAAATGTGGTCAGGCCACACGAAGGCACCGACTATGCAGCTCCCCCCGGAACGCCCATTAAAGCAGTAGGCAACGGGCGGATCAAATTTGCCGGCTGGAAAGGTGGCTACGGCCGTACGGTTGTGCTGTCACACGGCGACAATATTACGACGCTTTATGCCCACATGAGCAAACTTGGCAAAGGCATCAAAAATGGCGGACGGGTCAAGCAAGGTGAAACCATTGGTTACGTTGGCTCTTCTGGCATGGTCACAGGCCCGCACTTGCACTATGAATTCCGGGTTAACGGTGCACCGCGCAACTCACGCACCGTGAAGTTGCCAGACGCCAAGCCTATTCCAAAAACTGAATTGGCTCGCTTCAAGAAATTCGCTCAGCAGCAGCTGGCACAACTCGACGATTTGCGCGGTAATGAACAACAGCCTTTAACTCTGGCCTCAGGGAAGTAAGCATGACCGCCTGGATAGGGCTGATGTCGGGCACCAGCATGGACGGTATAGACGCCGTACTGGTGTCATTTAGCACCAACGCCATAGAATTTCACGCCTGCCACACCTTGGCCTACCCCGCCGAACTTCGAGCCAGACTAGAACTGGCCGCCCAGAACCACGCAACACCCGACGAGTTGGGTGAGCTGGATACACTAACGGGCCAGTTGTTTGCCAAAGCTGCCAACGCCGTTATACAGCAGTCCGGCATACCTGTAGAGAGCATTGGCGCGGTGGGCAGCCATGGCCAAACGATACGCCACCAGCCTAGCGGCAGCGCGCCATTTTCCCTGCAAATTGCCAATCCAAGCATTATTGCCGAGTACACCGGAGTCGCGACCGTTGCCGATTTTCGTCGCCGTGACATGGCCGCTGGAGGGCAAGGTGCGCCTTTAATGCCACTGTTTCACCAGTCATTCTTCAGCAGCGCAAAAGAAGATCGCTGCATCATCAATTTGGGCGGCATCGCGAATATTACCTGGCTACCAAAGGCCGGAACAGGAAGCGTTTACGGGTTTGATACAGGCCCGGCCAATGCCCTGTTAGATGCTTGGTGTGCCGACCAGACTGGCCGTCATTTTGACTGTGACGGCCGCTTGGCCGAAGAAGGTATTGTCAACGAAGCGCTGCTTAGTGATCTGTTTACTGACGCCTATTTTGCGAGCCCTGCACCAAAAAGTACCGGCAAAGAACGTTTTAACTTAGGCTGGATAAAAACTCGTCTGCAGCGTTACCCGGACTTACTTGCCTCCGATGTGCAGCGCACACTGCTGCAGCTTACGGTGCTCAGTATTGCACGGCAGATGCCACAATCAACGGCGCTTGCCGTGTATGTGTGTGGCGGAGGAACACTGAATCCCGTGTTAATGCGCGAACTCGCTCGGGCGCTTAGCCCGGCTGCCGTGTGCAGCACTGAAGAACTGGGACTTGACCCGCAATGGGTGGAACCCGCAGGATTTGCTTGGTTGGCTCACCGTACCGTTCTGGGGCTGAGCGGCAATCTGCCAGAAGTGACCGGCGCCGGCGGAACAAGAGTGCTGGGGGCCATCTACCCGGCCTGATGAACGCCGAGTTCCAACAGTTCGTCAGGCAATGTCGGTAGGCAAAACCAACAGCTCGTTAGGGTTAGATGGAAAAGGAGCTGCCGCAGCCACAAGTCGAGCTGGCGTTGGGGTTGCTCACCACAAATTGCGATCCTTGTAGACCTTCCAGATAGTCGACTGTAGAACCTACCAAGTACTGGTAACTCATCGGGTCTACCAGTAATTTCACGCCGCCGCGCTCGATAATTGTGTCTTCATCGTCTTGCGCGTCATCGAATGAAAACCCGTACTGGAAGCCAGAACACCCCCCACCGGTTACATACACCCGCAACCTGAGGTCGGCGTTGCCTTCTTCATCAATAAGCTCTTTGGCTTTGGCCGCCGCACTGTCACTGAAAAACAGCGGGACTGATACCTGTTGCTGAACTGCGCTCAAGTTCCCCTCCGGAATGTTGGCTGAATTTCAGCGATTATCGTATTCCTGACTAAAACAATCAACTATTACCAGAGCGCAAACATTACACATCGCAACACCTTCGACCACGGGCCGGTTCGCCACCAGTTTGCTCCATAAAAAAGTGCGTGCAAGGCTCCGGTTACGCTCAACTTCAATTTGGCCCAAGCGTACACTTTCACTGAAATTTAGCCATCCTCGAACGCCACGCCAGCGGCTCGTGTTACAGCTGTTACGGCATTCATGGCAGCATAGCTGGCGTTTCCAGGCCCATGGTTTCCGACAGGCCAAACATGACGTTCATATTCTGTACGGCCTGACCGGCAGCGCCCTTCACCAGATTATCGATCACCGAGGTAACAATAATCACGTTGCTGTTTTCTTGCCGGTGCAGCGCCATGCGGCAATGATTCGCACCGCGCACACTGCGGGTTTCCGGATGACTGCCAAACGGCATCACGTCGACAAAGGGCTCTTCGCGATAACGCTCTTCGTACAATGTCTGCAGCCGGTCAAAATCGCCTAAGCTGTGCAATTCAGCGTAAAGCGTTGCTTCTATGCCGCGAATCATCGGCACCAGGTGCGGCACAAATGTAACGCCCACTGCGGTACCTGCGGCCTGGCTCAAGCCTTGGCGAATTTCCGGCAGGTGGCGATGGCCAGAGGCACCATAGGCTTTGAAACTTTCACCCACCTCGCCATGCAACATGCCCACGCTGGCTTGACGGCCTGCACCACTGGAGCCCGATTTGGCATCGGCAATTAAGCGAGAACTGTCTACCAACCTGTTTTCCAACAAGGGCAGAAAACCCAGTTGCACCGCAGTAGGATAACAACCAGGGTTCGCCACCAGCTGGGCATCGTGGAGTTCACTGCGCACTATTTCGGGCAAACCGTAAACGGCTTTTTCCGCCCACTCCGGACTTTCGTGAGGCATACCGTACCATTTGGCCCACACGTCCAGATTTTTCAAGCGAAAATCAGCCGACAAATCCACGACGCGTACACCCGCTGCCATCAACTCCGGCACCGTGCGCATGGCTACACCGTGCGGCGTGGCAAAAAACACCAAATCGCATTGGCAAAGTACAGCAACATCGGGTTTTGAAAACGCCAGATCAAAGTGACCGCGCAGATTTGGGTAAAGATCAGCAACGGGCATACCCGCTTCTGACCGCGAGGTAATACAATGCACCTGTGCCTGCGGATGCACCGCCAGAACCCTCAACAATTCCACGCCGGTGTATCCGGTGCCACCTACAATGCCTACTTTAATCACGTTTAAGCTCCCACTCGTCTGGTTTCTGACATTGCCTTTTCAGTTCTCATTCTATCATGATAAGACAACCGCTTATTGCAGCCCTGACAGGGGTGGCTACAATACCAAAGACAATCTGCGCCGGATCAGTACCGGTGTGAAGATCATCAACCGGCCCAAACCCTGCGTGCACCCCTTATGATCCGCTCCGTACGTCCGCTAATGGCGAAAATGAAGGCCGGTTTTCGACGCCGGTTATCCGGGGCAGACGCGCTACCTCAACTGGCCGTGCTGGGCTTGCTATCGGGGTTGGTGACCGGCGTGGTAATACTGCTGTTTCGGCAGGCGATCGAGTGGCCGCTGGACTACTTTTTGCCAGGCGATAGTTTCGAATCTTTTGAACAGCTGCACATCATCACTCGCGGACTGCTGCCACTTGCCGGCGCTCTAACCTTGGGGCTAATGCTGCATCGCTTGGCGATTCACGATCGCAAAGTCGGCATTGTGCATATTATGGAACGCTTGAATTATCATCAAGGGTACATTTCCCTACGCAGCGCCATTGTGCAGTTTGCATGCGGGGTACTGACCGTTGTCAGCGGCCAGTCGGCGGGCCGCGAGGGCCCTGCAGTGCACTTGGGCGCGGCTTGTTCAAGCCTGATGGGCCAATGGATGCGGCTGCCCAACAACAGCATTCGTACCCTGGTTGCCTGCGGCTGTGCGGCCGCCATCTCGGCCTCGTTCAATACGCCCATTTCCGGGGTAATCTTCGCGATGGAAGTGGTGATGATGGAATACACGATAGCCGGCTTCACCCCTATTATTCTAGCCGCGGTGAGCGCAGCCGTCGTGAGCCAAGTGGTGTACAGCTCCGAGCCCGCCTTCAGCGTGCCAGCGCTGACCATGAACTCATTGCTGGAAATACCCTGGATTTTGGTGATCGCCGTCATTATTGGTGTCGCAGCCGCGCTGTTTATCAAGCTGGTGGATGTGATGGGCCGTTTTCATCAACGCCCAGTACTGCTGCGCCTGTGTGTAGCTGGGCTATTGATGGTGCCCTTTGCTGTACTGATTCCGCAGACCATGGGCATTGGCTACGACACTGTTAATGATACTATTCACGGTCATCTGGGGTTCTGGCTGTTACTGATCGCAGGGATAGCCAAGCTGCTGATCACCTCAACAACCATAGGCTTAGGAATGCCCAGCGGAGTGATTGGCCCCACGGTTTTCATGGGTGCCACCCTGGGCGCCGCCATGGGCTTGATCGGCGCAAAAATTGCGCCAGAGCTGGCGTCTTCGGTGGGATTTTACGCCATGTTGGGTATGGGCGCCATGATGGGTGCCGTATTACAGGCGCCGCTAGCGGCACTGATGGCCCTGATGGAGTTAACCCGTAACCCCAACATTATTCTGCCGGGAATGCTGATCATTACCACGTCAAGCTTGGTCACCAGCGAAGCGTTTGGCCGTAAATCGCTCTTTCTGACCCTTCTCAAGTCTCAAGGCTTAAGCTATCAGAATTCTCCGGTCATTCAGGCATTGCGGCGGGTGTCGGTGGCGGCCATCATGGATAAGAGTATCCTCCGCATTCAGCGCAGGCTAACGCCTGAGCAAGCCCGCAAGATTCTGAAATCCGAACCCAAATGGTTGGTAATTGACGGCAGCAAGGGACCCACGTCGCTGATGCCAGCGGTAGATCTGGCACGTTTCCTGGAGGACAGCGAAAAACGGCTGAAAACCGAAGACCGAACCCTGCCCGAGCAGATTGATCTGATGAACATACCGGCAAATCGTCGCAACCTGACGCCGGTGCAATATCAGGCCACGCTTGAAGAGGCATTGTATGAATTTGATAACAGCAACGCAGAAGCTTTGTATGTTCAGCGTCACGTGGCGCCAATGATCCAGAGAATTTATGGCGTTGTGCTGAAGTCAGATATCGACAGTTATTATCAATATCGGCGGAGTTGAGCATGCTTTGGATTAAAGCTTTTCACATAATTTCGATGGTGTGCTGGTTTGCCGGCATTTTTTACCTTCCGCGGCTGTTTGTTTACCACGCGATCTGCGAAGACACACCGGGCCGCGAGCGCTTCAAAATCATGGAACGCAAGCTGTATCGCGGGATTACCACGCCGGCCATGATTGCCACCGTATTTTTTGGCGTATGGTTGGTCAGTTATAGCGTGTCTGGCTACTTTAGCCAAGGCTGGTTTCAGGTCAAACTCGTATTAGTGGCGCTGTTGATCGTTTATCACTTTTACTGTGGCCACTTGGTCAAAGTGTTCCGCGACGATCGCAACACCCGAGGCCACGTGTTTTACCGCTGGTTTAACGAAGTGCCCGTATTTGTGCTGCTGGCAGTGGTTATTCTTGCGGTTGTACGGCCGTTCTAGGCCGCCACTGCACTGTTACTTCCAACAACCATTTCAGCACAAGGAGAAAGCCATCAAACTCCGCAGCCGTCCTCAAGTATTGATTTTGTCTGGGCTGGACCCCTCCGGTGGTGCCGGTGTGCAAGCCGACATTCAGTCTGTTACTTCCTTGGGCTGTCATCCGCTGCCCGTGCTGACTTGCCTAACCGTGCAAGACACCCGCAACGTTTATGCTGCGGTGCCGGTTGACGCCGATCTGATTCGTCGTCAACTTGAATGCCTGGCCAGTGACACGCCTATTCACGCCATAAAAACCGGCGCTCTGGGCAATGCTGACGTGGTGGACGTACTGGTAGAATTCGCCCGCAGACGCCCACACATACCGCTGATTGTAGACCCTGTGATCAAAGCCGCCGGCGGCGGTGATCTGGCAGACTCGGAACTCATTGACGCCATGCTGACGCGGCTGTTTCCTCTGGCGGAAATGATCACACCCAATGGCGTGGAACTGGAATTGCTGACCGGCGAACCTGATCCGCAAAAAGCCGCCGCGAAACTCCAGCTGGCTGGCTGCGGTGGCGTGTTGGCCACGGGTGGTCACGGCACCGGCGAAGTCATCATCAATGTGCTGTACCGCCGTAATGCCGAGCCCCAACGTTGGCATATTGAGCGTATTGGTGGCGAGTATCACGGCACCGGTTGCACGCTGGCATCCTCGATTGCCGCAGGCCGCGCTTATGGCCTGCCGCAGCACGCCGCTGTCGAGCAGGCGCAAAACTACGTGCACCGTGCCATCCTTCAGGCGCTGAAAGTGGGTGAGGGGCAACCTGTGCCCGATCGGGGAATTCTATGGGAACATTGACGCTGAAATCCGGTCTGTACGCCATTACCGACGGCCACTTAACCCCCGGCGATACACTGATAGCGGCGGTAGAAGCCGCCCTGGAAGGCGGCGCAGTACTGGTCCAATACCGTGAAAAACACTTGCCGGCAGCAGAACAACTGCGCCAGGCCAGCGCCCTGCAGTTCGCCTGCAGCAACGCCGGTGTGCCGCTACTGATTAATGACAACGTCGAGCTGGCGTTGCGGGTGCAGGCAGCCGGCGTGCATCTGGGCCAAGGTGATACCACCCTGACCGACGCCCAGCACCTGCTCGGTGAGCAGGCCATTATTGGCATCACCTGCCACGCCGACTTAGCGCTGGCGCAAGTCGCCTACGAGCAAGGTGCAAGTTATCTGGCATTTGGCCGGTTTTATCCATCAACCACAAAACCCGATGCTCCCGCCGCCGATACGCAAGTACTCGGGCTGGCCAAAAAGTTCAAGCTCCCGGTGACCGCTATTGGCGGTATTGCCCTGGGCAACGCCGAACCTCTGATTCGGGCCGGTGCCGATTTGCTGGCGGTGGCCGGTGGGCTTTTCAGCACTGACATTAATGCCACCGCAAAGCGCGCCCGCGAATTTAGCCGGCTGTTTGCCCAACACCGTTCTCAATTTTCTCAAAACACTTAGCAGGAGCCAAGACATGACACACTCCGAAACCCTGTTCGAGCAGGCCCAAAAATACATTCCTGGTGGAGTTAACTCCCCGGTACGGGCTTTTCGCGGTGTTGGCGGTACGCCCATCTTTTTCAAAAGCGCTCAAGGCGCGTATCTTTACGATGAAGACGATCGCCGTTACATCGATTACATCGGCTCTTGGGGACCCATGATTATTGGCCACTCCAACCCGCTTATAAAAGAGGCTTTGCACGCGCAGATTGAAAAAGGCATAGGCTACGGCGCACCCACCGCCATCGAAACCGAGATGGCCATGAAAGTGTGTGAACTGGTACCGTCTATCGAAATGGTCCGTATGGTGAACTCCGGCACCGAAGCCACCATGAGCGCGCTGCGCCTCGCCCGTGGTTACACCGGCCGCGACAAAGTGGTCAAGTTTGAAGGTTGCTACCACGGCCACGTTGATTCCCTGCTGGTGAAAGCCGGTTCCGGCGCGCTGACCTTGGGCATACCAAATTCTCCAGGTGTACCCGCTTGCCTGGCCGAACTCACCCTGACCCTGAACTTCAACGATATCGATGACGTGCGCGAAACCTTTCGTACCGTGGGCCACGAGATTGCGGCCATTATTGTGGAGCCGGTCGCCGGCAACATGAACTGTATTCCACCGGTTCCGGGGTTTCTAGAAGGCTTGCGCGAGATCTGCGACGAATATGGAACGGTGTTGATCTTCGACGAAGTGATGACCGGTTTCCGGGTGTCTCTAAGCGGCGCCCAGGGTTTGTTCGGCGTAACCCCAGACCTGACGGCGTTGGGCAAAGTGATCGGTGGTGGCTTACCGGTCGGTGCTTTCGGCGGCAAACGCGAGATCATGGAACACATCGCGCCTTTGGGCCCGGTTTACCAGGCGGGCACCTTGAGCGGTAACCCGCTGGCGATGACCGCTGGTCTGGCCACACTGAACGCGATTTCCGAACCCGGATTTCACGACGCCCTAACCCTTAAAACTGAAAAAATCTGCGCGGGCCTGAAGGCGGCCGCCGACGAAGCAGGCATTCCGCTGGCGGTGCAAGGGGCCGGCGCTATGTTCGGCTTCTTCTTCAGCAAAGAGTCATCCGTCACCCGCTTTGACCAAGTGATGGCATGCGATATCGAACGCTTCAAGACATTTTTTCAGGGCATGCTGGCGGAAGGCATTTACCTCGCACCGTCGGCGTTTGAAGCCGGCTTTACCAGCGCCGCCATTTCCGATGAAGACATCGAGTTCACTCTGAACGCAGCGCGCAAGGTACTTGCAACGCTTTAAAATGTTGTGACGGCGTTGCCCCAAGCAAAAAAGCCACGGCTAAACGCAGTGGCTTTTTTGTTGCCCGCTGTTCTTGTCTAGGCGACTGTTCTGCCTGAATTACAGCCGCGCGGCGCGGCTTTCGGCCTGCTGCGCGCCGGCCACGTTGCCCTTGGCCCTGCGTATATCGGCCAGCAGCAACCAGCCTGAACGCTGCAGGCGCTCATCACGCCCCGCCAGCGACAACCCCTTAAGAGTAAACTGCTCAGCGCTGCCAAACTGGCCGGTCATCACGTACGCTTCAGACAGTTTGAAATACACCGCCGCAGACCGCGGTGCAATGCGCTGCGCCCGTTCCAGGCGGGTAATCGCCGCTGCCCCATTACCCTGCGCCATCAGAGTACCGGCTTCTTTTACCAGACCCGCTGCCGCAGCAGGCATCTGGTCACCAGATTCGCGGTACCCGGGCACGGCTGTTTGCTGTTGTGCTTTCTGCTCCGGTGTCGGCTCAAGCGGCTGTTCGCTCTTGCGCCATACCTGCGGTTCATCGGCTGGTTTGGCGGCGCCGTCGGTCAGCGGCGGTCTGGGCGCCTGCGGACGCTCTCCGGCAGGCACGTAAATACCGCCGCCAAGCCCACTGGCACAGCCCGCCAGTAGCAAAACGGCACAAACAACTGCGCAGCGAAACATTTGTGTTTTATTCTGCATGTCCTTGTGTACCCTCATCGTTGAAACAATCCTTCAAACCAACCACGAATTTTTTGTGGCAAAGCGCCCGCGCAGGTGATTGTCTGCGCCGGCTCGCTACCGGTAATGAACGGCATCAGGCGCGCATTCTCGCATTGTTCATCGGTTAACGCCTGCTGTTGTACATCTACCCAGTGGTACTGCACGCCGGCGGGTACTATCGGCGTGAAACTGTGTTGCGGCACCTGAGCCATAAACTTCGACCACACCGGCAAGGCTCCACTGGCCCCAGTCAAAGGGGTAGCGCCGTTGTCGTCTCGCCCTACCCAGACCACCGCCAGCAAGTCGCCGCTAAAACCGGCAAACCAGGCATCGCGGCCGTCGTCGGTGGTGCCTGTTTTGCCCGCCAGCGCCAAAGCGCGGGGCACCGTGTTATAGGCCGAACGGCCGGTGCCCTCTTGCATGGTTTCCTGCATGGCGTATTGCAGCAGATGCACTGCGGCCGGGTCGGCCACCTGGTTCACCTGCAAACTGTAGCGACTGAGCGGTTCGCCGCCCGCGTCGGTCACTTCCCGAATGGTGCGCAGCGGGGTGTTAAACCCTGAGGTCGCCAGGCCCTGGTATATCTGCGCCACATTCACCGGCGTCATCGCTACAGCACCCAACAACATAGACGGATAGTCGGAAACAGCCGAGCGGGTGCCAAACGCCTGCAGCGTGGATTTCACCTCGGCCAGCCCAATGTCCAGACCCACCCGAACCACCGGCAGGTTGTAGGATTTAGACAGCGCCTGATGCAGGGGCACTTCGCCCCGCTCCAGGCCGTCGTAGTTTTTTGGCTGCCATACCGTGCCGTTGTCAAATTTCAGGGTGAAGCGTGTGTCCTGCAACGGCGTAATCAGCGTGTAACGCTGCGGCTGCGACAACGCGGCCAAGTACACAAAGGGCTTTACCAGTGAGCCAATCTGGCGACTGGCATCCAGTGCTCGATTAAAACCGGCGTAACGCGGGTCGCGTCCGCCAACCAGAGCCAGCACCTCGCCGCTGTCTTTCGCCGTCACCACCAACGCCGACTCCAGCGCTTTGTCGCCCAGCCGCGGCAGCGTCTCTGTTACCGCTTTCTCCGCAGCCGTCTGCATGGCGGGGTTAAGAGTGGTGAAAATTCGCAGGCCTTCGCTGCGTAGGTCCTCCTCTTTGTAATCCCGTGCCAAATGACGGCGAACCAGGTCGATATAAGCCGGATAGCCATTCTGTGAAAAAGACGCGTTGTCACTCACGCCCAAGCGCAAAGACCGTGCGCGCTGCGCGTCGGCTTCACCCAACAGGCCCGCCTGCTGCATTTGGTCCAGCACCAGGTTGCGCCTTGCCGTGGCACGTTGCGGATGGCGACGAGGGTCGTAATAACTGGGCCCCTTGACCATACCAATCAGCAGCGCCAATTGGTGGGGCAGTAAATCCTCTAGAGCCTCGGCAAAATAAAACCGGCTGGCCAGACCAAACCCGTGAATGCTGCGTGCGCCCGCCTGGCCCAGATACACCTCGTTAAGATAGGCCTCCAGAATGTCGCTCTTGCTGTAGCGCAGTTCCAGCAGAATCGACATCAAGGCCTCGTTACCCTTGCGCAACAGAGTTTGCTCGCGAGTCAGAAAAAAGTTTTTTACCAGCTGCTGAGTCAGCGTGCTGCCACCCTGAACAATACCGCCGGCGCGAATGTTCGCCAGCATGGCACGGGCAATCGACAGCGGCGCAATGCCGTGGTGGTCATAAAAACGGCGGTCTTCCACCGCCATCAACGCAGCCGCCAGCAACTCTGGCAATTTATCCAACTGTACTAAAATTCGGTCTTCCTGATGCGCCGGATAAATACCACCAATTTGCGCCGGCTCCAGACGCACAATCGCGCTATCCGGGCCCTTAACAACCTGTAGGTTCTGCACCTGGTCGCCCGCTATACTCAACGCCAGGTGCCGCCGCGGCTCTTTGCCATCGGGGAAATCAAAGCCGCGACTGCTGATCAGAAAGCGCTCGCCGCTGCGCTGATAACTGCCCGAGCGTGAACCATCGCCTTTGTGAAAGCCCGCCAGTATCAACTCCTGCTCTAGCGCCGCGGCACTTACCGGCGCACCGCTGTAAAGTTCCAGCGGCCGGGCGTAAACCCGCGATGGCACCTCGAAGCGGCGGCCCTCAAAGCGCGATGTGACCTGAGCATCCAGATACACCGTCCAGCCCGCCAATAAGAACAGACCAAGCAGTGCCAGACGCAGTAAAACACGCCAGAAACCCATGCGGCCGGACGGTGCGGCGGCAAGCTGTTTACGGGAAGCCGGTTTTTTGCGACCGGGTTTGCGGGTCTTATCGGTATTTTTCATGGCGGCAGTATAGCGAACGCTCTGCTGCCTGGTGTGACTAATTGGCAAACCTAATGACCTTCTGAAGGGTTTGCGAATTCACCAGACAAGACGCTAACCTTCGCAGTAGGCCAGTTGTGTGTTATTTCCGTAATCTAGCCCTTATGATGTCACATAAACAATTAATGGGTTCAAGCAACACGAGGAAGACACTTTGAGCGATTCGCCTGCGAACACACTGGTTCAAGCTTTACAGAATCCAGCTTTGTACGACCATCCGGTTCACCAGTTTCAGGTTATCGAGACTCACATTTCCCAAGTTCTTCTAACCGGTGAGTTTGCCTACAAAATCAAAAAACCGATGGATTTTGGTTTCCTCAACTTTTCTACTGTGCCGCGGCGCAAGCATTTCTGCGAAGAAGAACTGCGACTCAACCGACGCCTGGCAGCGCCTTTGTACCTGCAAGTCATTCCCGTTACCGGCACGCCACAAAATCCGGTGCTGGGTGGCAGCGGGGAAGCCTTTGAGTACGTTTTGAAAATGCGCCAGTTTCGCCAGGACGATTTGTTTGATCGCCAGCAAGAACGGGGCGAACTGGAACCGGGCCGCTTGGCCGCACTGGCCCAACAGGCAGCGGAGTTTCATGACAGCCTGCCGCCGGTTGACCCCGCAAGTCCGCTAGGAGCGCCCGACGCGGTCTACGCCGCTATGCAGGAAAATTTCGACCAGATTCGGCCGCTGCTGAGCGATGCCGGCCAGCGTGCACAGCTGGACAATCTGGAAATCTGGACCCGCACCACCTTCGAGCGCCATCAGCCACTGATTGCTGAACGCCATCAACAAGGCCTGGTACGTGAATGCCATGGCGATCTGCATCTGGCGAACATCACTGTTTATAACGATCAGGTAACCGTGTTTGACTGCATCGAGTTCAACGAGCCATTCCGCTGGATTGACGTTATTAACGACTTGGCATTCCTGCTGATGGACCTGGAATCCCGGAGCGAAAACGCCAAGGCCAACTTGGTGTTGAACACCTACCTGGAATATCGCGACGATTTTGAGGCGCTGCCTCTGCTGCCGCTTTACAAGGCTTATCGAGCAATAGTGCGAGCGAAGATTGCGCTGTTCACTATGGGCAATCCGTCCTTGGGCGACAGTGAGAAAGAAGAACTGATGCAGCGTTATAACGCCTACGCTCAGCTTGCAGAAGATTACAGCCGCATTCCTAACCGCTACTTCATTGCCACCGTCGGCTTATCCGCAAGCGGCAAAACCAGCGTCAGCGCCGCTTTGGCTGGAGAACTGGGGCTTATTCGACTGCGCTCGGACGTTGAACGCAAACGTCTGCATGGGCTGGCGCCGCTGGACCACAGTCAGTCGCCCGCCGGGGGCAACCTGTACTCCGCCGACGCCAACACCAAGACTTATGACCGCTTGGCCAAGCTTGCCGGCGGCCTGCTCGCTGCGGGCTTCCCGGTTATCGCCGACACAGCCTGTCTGAAAGAACAGGAGCGCGCGCTGTTTGCCGCTGTTGCGGAAAGCCAGGGAGTGCCCTTTGCGCTGATTCACTGCGAAGCACCGGATGAGCTGCGAAAAGAATGGGCACGCAAACGCAAGGGCGACGCCTCGGAAGCCACAGAAGCATTGCTGGAAGCGCAAAAAGACTGGTTTGAACCCCTAACAGCCGAAGAAAAAATCTGTACCGTTCATCTTCGTACCGATCAAGAGCATGTGGCCGAAGCCGTCTCAGACCGGATTCGACGGCATTTTAGCTTTTCCCCCCGGTAAGTTCCTGACGCTACCGAGGCCAAAACGGACTGGATTAACGATGCTCGTTATAAAATCGGAACACAACGCTACAAGGAAACATCATGTCAACCAGCGCCGTGCATCATATTAAAGATACGCTCTACGAAACGCTTCGCACGGAGAATACGAGCGCCTTCAATGCCATAAAATTAACCCGGGACGACCTACCCAGTTTTTCTTATGGGGATTTCAGAGGGCTTGATTTGCGTGGCATGGATGCCTCGGGGCTCGACATGAGCCACGCCTATTTTCGAGGCGCGGACCTAAGGGGTATAGACTTCAGTCACTCAAACCTGGAGGGAGCCAGTCTTGCGGGTGCCAAGATTTCCGGTAGTTTCTTTCCTGATCGGCTTCAAGCCGATGAGATCTTGATGTCTCTGAACCACGGCACGCGAATGCGGTACAGCACCGGCACGTAACAAGCAGGCAGATAAAGCTGGGTTGTTGAACTGAACCGGACGTCAAACTTCAAGAATAACCGGCACCGGTTCGGTTAGAGTCATCCCGCCGGACGGGCTGCCGTCATCATTGGCCAGGTTAGCCCGGTAAGCCATGATTTCTACGCCTGCGCTGCAGGCTTGTCGCAGCAGCAGGCCGTAGTGCCGATCTATATGGTCCGCCGGCTGCACCGTTTTTATGGCCGTGTGATTCACCACAAAAAACAGCACCGCACGATCACCCCGCGCAACTTGGGCCATAAGCTCTCGCAAGTGCTTTTGCCCACGGGTTGTCACAGCGTCTGGAAAAAAGCCCTGGCCGTTGCCCTCCAGCGTGACGTTTTTCACTTCTACCCAGGCGTCTGGCTTCGCTTGATGCCCGGAGAGTAACAGATCAATCCGGCTTTTTTCTTCGCCATATTTTACTTCTGAGCGGCAATGGCCATATCCAGTCAGCTCACTGATACGGCCCGCTTCAATTGCCTCGCGGGCTTGAGAGTTTGGTCTTGCTGTGTTGATACAGGCCAAGGCGGCAGGAACCGTTTCAACAAGCTCCCAAGTATACGGCAGCTTGCGCGCAGGGTTATTGCTGCGACTTAACCACACCCTGCCGTTTGTCGGTTGGCAGCCCAGCATGCTGCCAGTGTTCGCGCAATGGGCGGTTACCTCGCTGCCATCGGCCAATCGTACATCGGCCAAAAAGCGTTTGTAGCGGCGAATAAGTCGCCCCTCCAGTAACGGTTGTTCAAACTTCATGCGTACCTCTACGTCATATGTATTGCAGCAAAGCTGGCACCCCCGCAACTTATCTGCTATTTTCCGCCAAATCTCGTTTCAGTGCGAATGCTTTATAATCCAGGTTTTGTACCGCACAGCCACGGGGCTGGCGCGAAAGGAAACAAAGTGTTCTTGTAGCAGTACTCACAAGAGGCCGGTTTTAATGACCAACAGAACAGCCAATTCAAGCAAAAACTTCACCAACTTCACGCCTTACGAAATGAAAAAGAGTGAAGAGTACATGAGCGCGGACATGCTTGAACACTTCAAAGGCCTGCTACTGAATTGGAAGCAAGAGCTAATGGAAGAAGTGGATCGCACCATGCACCACATGCAGGAAGATGCTGCCAATTACGCAGACCCCAGCGACAGAGCTACCCAAGAGGAAGAGTTCAGCTTGGAACTGCGCACCCGCGACCGCGAGCGCAAACTGATTAAGAAGATCGACAAAACCGTTGATCGCATCGACAAAGACGATTACGGCTTCTGCGACCAGTGCGGTGTAGAAATAGGCGCTCGTCGGCTTGAAGCCCGGCCCACTGCCACGCTGTGCATTGATTGCAAAACCCTGGCGGAAATCCGCGAGCGCCAGACCGGCATCTGACCTGTTTACCCGCCTGTCAAAACCGCGCCGGCTGCGATTGCACCGGCGTCGTTTACCATGACGCCTAACGTTTTCTACCGCGGTCGCTTCGCTCCATCGCCCACCGGCCCGCTGCACTTCGGCTCACTGGTGAGCGCGCTGGCCAGTTATCTGGAGGCAAAACACTGCCAAGGTCAATGGCTGGTGCGCATTGAAGATCTGGACCCATTGCGCCAACCGGTAAATGCCACGCCCCGAATACTCCACAGCCTAAGCGCCCACGGCCTGATTGGCGATGAACCTGTGCACTACCAATCCCAACGCCATAGCGCTTACCGTGCCGCTGCTGAAACCCTGATGAAGACCGGGCGCGCTTATTTTTGCCACTGCTCACGCAAACAGCTGAAGGCCAACCAGGGTCAACACCCCCACTCTTGCCGCAACCATTACCTCAACTCAAGTGCGGCCAACGAACGCCCCTGGCCGCCCGGCGACTTCGCTCTGCGCTTTGCTTTGCACAGCCAACGCTGCCGCTGGACCGACCAGCTGCTGGGTGAGCAGCAACAGAGCCTGCAGGCAGAAACAGACGACCCGGTGATACTGCGTAAAGAAGGCTTCTACGCTTATCAATTGGCCGTCGTAGTCGACGATATCGATCAAGCCATCAGCCACATCGTGCGCGGTTCAGACCTGCGTACCATGACCGCCGCCCAACACCAGATGTTTTGGGCGTTGGGTGCTGTAGTGCCGCAGTTTTTGCACATTCCTGTGGTACGCAACCAGCAAGGCCAAAAGCTGAGCAAACAGAACCACGCCCCAGCGTTGGACGACACCCATGCCAGCGCAAATCTGGTAGCCGCGTTGCGCGTTTTGGGTCAGCAGCCGCCAGCGCGACTGGCCCCGCAATCACCCACCGCAATTCTTGCTTGGGCCCAGACTCACTGGCAGCGCAGCGCGATTCCTGTGCCAGCCGCCCAGCACTGGTAGCTCGCCATTTCTGACAGCAGCGCCTCGATCGTGCTATAACGCTGTGAATACACTGCGACACGGTCACTCTAGATGTATATCTATCGCCTGGTTTTTTTGCTGGTCCTGGCGATTTACGTCTTTTCTCCCAACATCCTTGATTGGTGGATATCGTCTGGCAGTGCCTGGTACAGCCCGTATCTGATCTGGGCCGGACTGATTGCCCTTGGCGTATGGCTGGAATGGCGGCGTGATCCCAATGAATTTTAGTGCTGCAGGCCTGCTGCTGGTCAGCGTTGCCTATCTAAGCTTGCTGTTCGGCATTGCCTGGGTATCAGAGCGCGGCTTGCTGCCACGCAAGCTGGTGCGCCACCCGCTCATTTACGTGCTGAGCCTGGGCGTATACGCCGGCATTTGGTCAGTGTATGCATCGGTGGGTGCGGCGGCAGAAACCGGTTATGGCTTTCTGGCCTACTATGTGGGCATCAGCGGTGCGTTTTTGTTAGCGCCGGTGCTGTTGCATCCGTACATGCGCATCGGACGGGCGTATCAGCTAACCTCTTTGGCTGACCTTTTTGCCTATCGTTACCGCAGTCAGTGGGCCGGCACTTTGGTCACGCTGTGTTCTGGCGCAGCCATTCTGGCTCTGTTGAGCATGCAAATTCAGGCCGTCACTAATTCCGCCAGCATTCTTGCCCCCGATGTGTCGCCTAACGTTATCAGCGCTCTGTTCAGCGCAACCGTGGTGCTGTTCGCCATTTTGTTTGGCACCCGCCGCAACGCCCACGCCAGCAATCACCGCGGGCTGGTGGTTGCGATCGCCTTTGACTCGCTGGTCAAGCTGCTGGCACTGTTATTATTAGGCGGCATCATTCTGTTTGGCGTGTTCGGCGGCCCAGATGCTCTTCAAGTATGGCTAGACCAGAAGCAAGCACCCGTCGTTGACATGGCCATGAGTATCGACGACGCCAGTTGGCGGGCAGTTATGCTGATGTCTTTTGCGTCGGTACTGGTACTGCCACACATGTACCACATGATTTTCAGCGAGAATCCGTCTCCGGCGTCACTGGCCAAAGCCAGTTGGGGCCTTCCCTTGTACTTATTGCTGCTGGGCCTGCCGATACCGCTGATTCTCTGGGGCGGTCAGGAGCTTGGGGTAACCACCGCGGCCAGTTACTACAGTATTGGGGTTGGCCAGGCCTTGGGCAGCCCCGCGTTAACGCTGATGATGTACATTGCAGGCCTCTCTGCTGCCAGCGGTTTAATGATTGTAAGCACCCTGGCGCTTGCGGGCATGGCCCTGAACCACATTGTGCTGCCGTTGAAAACGCCCAAGGATCGGGCCGACATCTATCGCTGGCTGCAATGGGTCAAGCGGCTGCTGATTGCTCTGATCCTGTTTTTAGCTCTGATGTTTCATGAAACCCTGGGCAAAAATCTGCAGCTGTCGATTCTCGGGGCAATTTCTCTGACCGGTACCTTACAGCTGTTACCCGGCGCCCTGGGGGTCATCTTCTGGCCCGAAGGCAATCGCCGCGGCCTGATCGCCGGTCTGCTGACCGGGCTGGCGATCTGGGTGACTACCCTGATGCTCCCCTTTTCCGGCGCTGCAAACCTGCTGTTGTGGCTGGGCAGCCCGACAGTGCCAAACGCTGGCAACTGGCATCTGTTTGTGTTCCTCAGTCTCGGCGCCAACGTCGCGATGTTCGTGGTGGTGTCTGTGCTTAGCTCCAGCAACAGTGAAGAACGCAATGCCGCCCAAGCCTGCTCGCTCGGAGCCTTGTCGCGGCCGCAGCGGCGCGAATTGTTGGTCACCTCGTCTGCAGACTTTGTACGCCAGCTCAGCGGTCCTCTGGGACAAGACGGCGCCCGACGCGAGGTGGAACGCGCACTGTTACAACTGACACTGCCCGAAGTAGAGTACCGTCCTTATCAACTAAGGCGCCTGCGAGACAAGGTGGAAGCCAATCTGTCGGGCCTGATGGGGCCGGAAATTGCCCGCGACATGGTCAAACGCCATTTGGGATTCAAACCCATGCAGCGCGCAGCACAAGATATTCGCTACGTGGAACGCGCCCTGGGCGACTATCAGAACCGGCTCACCGGGTTGGCCGGTGAGCTAGACAATCTGCGCCGCCATTATCGCCAAACTCTATTAAACCTGCCTATACCTGCCTGTTCAGTCGGCGAAGACGGCGAAATCCTGATGTGGAATCAAACCATGGAGCGCCTGACCGGCATTAGCGCCGACGAAGTGGTTGGCGCGCGCCTGACCACCTTGCCACCACACTGGCACCAACTGCTTGACGACTTTATCCAGGGCGAAGACGTGCACCGCTACAAACACCGCCTGGACCTGCGTGGCCGACCGCACTGGCTGAACCTGCACAAAGCCGCCCTGAGCGGTCCCGACCATGCCGAAAGCGGCAGCATTATTATGGTGGAAGACCAAACCGAAATTCGCTTGCTGGAAGACGAACTGATGCACAGCGAACGGCTGGCTTCAGTGGGTCGGCTGGCCGCCGGTGTTGCCCACGAGATCGGCAACCCGGTTACCGGCATTTCTTCATTGGCGCAAAATCTGCGGCTGGAAACCGATAACCCGGATATTCTGGACACCGCCGACCAGATACAGCAGCAAACCCGGCGCATCTCAAATATTCTGCAGTCGCTGATGAATTTCGCTCGCACCGGCAATCACGCCCCCGCCAATCGTTACGAGCCGGTACAAATACGCCGCTGCGTGCAGGAGTCCATTAATTTATTGTCGTTGAGCGACCAGGGGCTGGGCATTTCGTACCTCAACGCCTGTCCGCCAGAACTGTTCATTCTGGGGGATGAGCAGCGCCTGGTGCAGGTGTTTGTAAACCTGCTGACCAACGCCCGTGACGCCTCGCCAGATGGCGGCGAAGTGCAGGTGATTGGTGAGGCTGATGGCTACTCAGCTATCATCGAAGTCATTGACCAGGGAAGCGGTATCGCCGCCGACAAGCTTGACCACATTTTCGAGCCGTTTTACACCACCAAACCCACCAATAAAGGCACAGGTCTTGGTCTTGCACTGGTTTACAGCATTGTTGAAGAGCACTATGGCAACATTCAGGCGGAGAGTCCGGCGAAGGGTCCGGCTCGGCTCAACGCCGCAGACAGCCCCAACCCGGGCACCTGCATTCGTCTGAAGCTGCCTGCTTACGAGCCCGAAGACACACCCGCTGCCTGCAGCCAGAACCAAAGGTCCTAGCACAGATATGCCCCGTATCCTGATTGTTGAAGATGAACACATCATTCGCTCCGCAGTCCGCAAGATGCTGACCCACGCCGGCTACGACGTCACCGACGCAGGCTCAGTGGAGGAAGCCGAAGAACATGACCTGGGCAGTTTCGACCTGATCATATCCGATCTGCGATTACCCGGTGCTCCGGGCACCGAAATGATCCGACGCGCACCGGCAACGCCGGTGCTGATTATGACCAGCTACGCCAGCCTGCGCTCCGCCGTTGACTCCATGAAACTGGGGGCCGTGGAGTACATCGCCAAGCCTTTTGATCACGACGAAATGCTGGCGTCGGTAGCCGCCATTCTAGCGCGCAAATCTACGCCTGCGGCGGCTGATGACAGAGGCGCCGTGACCACTAAAACGGTGACCCAGGCCGCCGAGTCAGACCCCGCCAGCATCATGTTTGGTCAGTGCGAACCGATGCAGCGGGTGTTCACTCTGATTCGCAAGGTGGCACCCACCGAAACCACGGTGCTTATTCAGGGTGAATCCGGTACCGGCAAAGAACTGGCAGCCCGCGCCCTGCACTTGATGAGCCCACGGGCGGCGGCTCCACTGATTTCCGTTAACTGCGCTGCCATTCCCGAAAGTCTGATTGAGTCGGAACTGTTCGGCCATGAAAAAGGCGCGTTCACCGGCGCAGTCAGCGCCCGTACGGGCCTTATTGAGGCAGCCAACGGCGGCAGTCTGTTTCTGGATGAAATAGGCGAATTGCCTGCCGAAGCTCAAGCTCGGCTATTGCGGGTTCTGCAAGAAGGCGAAATCCGTAAGGTGGGCTCGACCCAAAGCCTCAAAGTAAGCGTGCGCATGTTGGCAGCCACCCACCGTAACCTGAAAGCCATGACCCGCACCGGCGAGTTCCGCGAAGATTTATTCTATCGCCTGAACGTAATGCAGGTGCGCATCCCCCCATTACGGGATCGCCAGGGAGACATTCTGATACTGGCGCGGCGTTTTTTGAAGCGCCAGGGTGCCAAAATGGGCAAACCCGATTTACAGTTCAGCGCAGACGCCGTGCGCACGATAGAGCGGCATCGCTGGCCGGGAAATGTGCGGGAGCTGGAAAATGCCATTGAGAGGGCCACTATCCTATGTGACTCGGAACTGATTACCCCCGCACTGCTGGATCTGAATGGCGACGGTGACAGTGAGTACATCCCTGAAACTCTGGTGGCTGGCGATAACGAGCAAACCAATGCCCAAGTTGCAGACAGCCAGGGCGATCTGTCGCTGGAAGACTACTTTCAACACTTTGTCCTGGAGAATCAGGACCGCATGAGTGAAACCGAATTGGCCCAAAAACTGGGTATCAGTCGTAAATCTTTATGGGAAAGGCGTCAGCGCCTTGGCATTCCGCGCAAAAAAACGTCCGGCAACTGACCTCAGCTGCTGTTGGCAGTTCTGGCTTGTGTTACCAACTGTTTCTATTGGTAACACTCTGCCCTGCATTTATGACCTATCGGTAACACTTTCTTCAAATACGGGGTAACACCTATCCCCTGAAAAACGCCAAACCATTGATTAAAATACTATTTGTAAAACTGGCACGGCGACTGCTTTGTATAAAGGGCACAACAACAAAAACAAGATGTGACAGTGCAGCGTGCAAACAAAAACAAAAACTAGCTGCGAGAAGCGTTCAGTAACAAAAACAAAAATAGAGCGCGAGCGAATTGAGTGTTTTGAATGCCTTGCTTTTTAGCGATACCCTCGCTTGTGAAAGTTGTCGAAGCGGATAAGAATCGTCACCTAGACGGCGCTGCTGATACGCAAGACTTGAACAATGCTTTTTATCACTCTAAGTATTCAAAGCTATCTGTTTGTTTGAAATACCCTGATATTGGGGCTTATGGTGGGACACAAAAAAAAAAAAATCTCGGCAATAATAATAATAATTTAGATCGTCAGATTTTAGTGGGCGGGTTCGTGTAAGCGGATCCGCCCTTTAATTTATGGGCTCGGGTGAATGTCCGAGCACGGGTAAACCATAGCAATCCGCAGCAAACGTGTGCAAAAGCGGCGCAAACCGTTAAACTCAACGTTTTTGCTCATCGCCGCTATGGCCGCAACGGATTTCAATGCCTAAAAGACTCGTCGACAAACTGCGCTCGTTCATGCCCGGCAGCTCCCGGAAAAAACCCCTTGGCTATCAGCGGAGGGACATCTCACGGGACCAGCACAGCGTTTCCCGCACGGCAATCAGTGAGCCCGCCAAAAAAGTGTTGCATCGCCTCAACAAAGCCGGCTATGAAGCCTACCTGGTGGGTGGTGGCGTGCGCGACATACTGCTCAGCGGCCAACCTAAAGATTTCGACATTGCGACCGACGCAACACCGGAAGAAGTGCACGAGCTGTTTCGCAACTCGCGCCTGATCGGACGCCGGTTTCGCATTGTGCACGTAGTCTTCGGCCGCGAAGTTATCGAGGTAACAACCTTCCGCGGCAATGCCAATCCCGCCGACGATGACGATGACGATCGCAAAACCAGCGAACACGGGCAGCTGCTGCGCGACAACGTCTACGGCAATCTTGAAGAAGATGCGCTGCGCCGGGATTTCACCATCAATGCCCTTTACTACTGCATCCGCGATTTCAGCGTGATTGACTTCGCGAACGGCGTTGATGATCTGAACAAGCGCCAGATGCGGTTGATTGGTGACCCGGAAACCCGTTACCGGGAAGACCCTGTACGCATGCTGCGTGCCATTCGCTTCGCTGCCAAACTCGATTTCGCGATAGAGCCGGCCACCGAGGCCCCCATTCGAGAACTGGCACCTCTGCTGACCCATATTCCCGCAGCGCGGCTATTCGACGAAGTGCTAAAACTCTTTTCCGCCGGTTATGGCGAAGCAACCTTTGACAAACTGCGCCACTATGACTTGCTGGCGCCGTTATTTCCCGACACCGCCAGCGCGCTGGCGGCCGGTGAACCCGACGAACTCATTCGCCAGGCCCTACGCAACACCGACGCACGCATAGCCCAAGGCAAATCCGTTACCCCGTATTTCCTGTTCGCCGCCATGTTGTGGCCAGCGCTACAAGCCGAATGGCGCCGGCGCCAAGACAACGGAGATCCGGTACAACCTGCTTTGCACGGTGCGATTTCCAAGGTCATTGGCCGCCAGGTACAGGCGACGTCTATCCCCAAGCGATTCTCCGGGCCCATGAAGGAAATCTGGGAACTGCAGATGCGCCTGCCACGGCGCCAAGGCAAACGCGCACTGATAACCCTGGGGCATCCACGTTTTCGTGCCGCCTATGATTTCTTATTGGTGCGCGAGAGCGCCGGCGAGATTGAGCCCGGTCTTGGCCAGTGGTGGACACAGTTTCAGCGCCTGGACGAGCGCGCCCAGGAACGCATGATTACAGATCTTGACAGCGGTGAAGCAAAACCTCGCAAACGCCGGCGTAAACCGGTTAAACGGCCCCCACAAGATTCATGATGACCGACGTGTTCGTTGGCCTGGGTAGTAACCTGGCAGACCCAGCCGCGCAGCTGGGTCGCGCCGTTGCAGAACTGGCAACATTGCCAAACACCACGCTGGTTGCGCAATCTCCATTTTATGCCAGCAAACCGGTGGGGCCCCAAGACCAGCCAGATTATGTTAACGGTGCGGCATGGCTGAATACCAGCCTGAAGCCTCACGTACTGCTGAACCATTTGCAGAGTATTGAGCAGACCCACGGCCGCGAGCGCCTGCAACACTGGGGGCCACGCACGCTGGACTTAGACGTGCTGCTGTTCGGCCAGCAAACTCTAAACGATGACCGCCTGACAGTACCCCACGCGCAACTGTCGCAGCGAGATTTTGCCTTGCAGCCCTTGCTGGACTTAAACCCAGAACTGACCCTGCCCGACGGCGTCCCGTTAGCGCTACTGCGCCAGCAATGCCCTGACAACCAATTGCGCAAACTGCCCCCGGCCGCTAGAAACGATCACTCCTAACCGCCCGAAATTTGCTAATGTTAGAGCTGGAGCATTACTGCTTCAGCAGTAGGTTCAATTGTGAGCATCCGGCATGACCGGTATTTAGACCAACCATCGCAAAGGCGAGGAATATATGGCCGTTACCATCAACACACTGCGGGAATACAAACAGCGCGGCGAAGCATTTTCCGCGCTGACCTCCTACGATGCCACCTTTGCCCAGCTGGTCAGCGAAGCCGGCGTAGACGTCATTCTGATTGGAGACTCGCTTGGCATGGTACTGCAAGGCAACGACAGCACCTTGCCCGTCACCATGGACCAAATGGTGTACCACGTCAGCTGCGTCGCCAAAGGCAATCGCGGCTCGCTGGTGATGGCCGACATGCCATTTATGAGCTACGGCACCACCGAAGCTGCTCTGGAAAACGCGGCAGAACTGATGCGTGCCGGCGCTCACATGGTCAAACTGGAAGGCACCGGCTGGATGCGAGATACCATTCAGGCGCTCAGCGAACGCGGTGTTCCCGTGTGCGCGCACCTAGGCCTGACGCCGCAGTTCGTCAACAAGTTCGGCGGCTATAAAGTGCAAGGGCGAGACGGCAAGGCTGCAGACCTGATGGTTGAGCACGCCTGCGAGCTGGAAGCCGCCGGCGCCGATGTGATTCTACTGGAGTGCGTGCCCGCCGCTCTGGCTGCACGCATCGCAAAAGCCGTCAAAGCACCGGTGATCGGTATTGGCGCCGGCGCCGACACCGACGGCCAAGTGCTGGTAGTATATGACATGCTTGGCATGACCCCCGGCCGCAAACCGCGCTTTGTGAAAGATTTTCTGGCTGAGAACGGCTCCGTTGCCAACGCCCTGGCAGCCTACGCAAAAGCCGTTAGCGAGCGCACATTCCCCGCAGAGGAGCACACGTTCAAAGCATGAGAACTGTCAACACCCTTAAAGAACTGCGCGCCATGGTGCGCGGCTGGCGTCAGCAAGGCAAAACCATCGCGCTGGTGCCCACCATGGGCAACTTACACAAAGGCCACCTAGCCTTGGTTCGCAAGGCCGCAGAAGCCGCAGACATCGTGGTAACCAGCATTTTTGTGAATCCCATGCAGTTTGGTGCCAGCGAAGATCTCGACAGCTACCCCCGCACCCTGATGAAAGACCAGAGCATGCTGGTGGAAGCCGGTAACACGCTGCTGTTTACGCCTTCCGCTACGGACATTTATCCAACTGGCCTGGCTCATCAGACCAAAGTGGTGGTGTCCGATATCAGCGAAGGCCACTGCGGTGCCAGCCGGCCCGGCCACTTTGACGGCGTGGCTACCGTGGTCACTATGTTGCTCAACATGGTGCAACCGGATGTTGCTCTGTTTGGCGAAAAAGACCTGCAGCAGTTAACGATTGTTCGCAAGCTGGTGCGCGATTTGATGCTGCCGGTCGAAATTATTGGCATACCCATCGTGCGCGACGGCGACGGCTTGGCAAAAAGTTCCCGTAATGGCTATCTCAGCATTGAAGACCGGGCACTTGCACCGGCTCTGTACAAGATTCTTCAGACCATTGCAAAAGACCTGCAATCTGGTAACACCCATTTTGCAGGCCTATCTGAACATGCGAAAACAGACCTGCTGAAGGCGGGTTTGCGACCCGACTACGTTAACATTGTTAACAGCCAGACCCTGAAGCCGGCAACCACCGATGATCGTGAGCTCGCCATTCTGGCCGCAGTGTTTCTAGGCACGACCCGGCTCATCGACAATATTTCACTGGTCCGCTGACCGGCTCCGCCCTGTGGCGGAAGACTCTGTGCCCGGCGACCCAAACGCCGGCCATTTTGCAAAGGACGCCATCATGCAAGACCGTGCATCAACACCCGCCGCCACCAAAGCCTGGCAAGCATTGTTGGACCATCAACAGCGGCTGGCCGCAAAGCCCATGGTGCAGCTGTTCGCCGAGGACAGCCAACGGGCTTCACGCTATTCGCTTGAAGCGGCTGGCTTGGCCCTGGATTTCTCCAAAAACCGCCTTGATGACGGCGCCTTGGCCGATCTGATGGCCCTAGCCGAAGAGTGCCAACTGGCCTCGCGCCGCCAGGCACTGTATGCCGGCGCGCCGGTGAACAACACTGAAAATAGGCCCGCGCTTCATACCGCCTTGCGAGCAGGCGCGAATCAGACCGTTCAGGTAAACGGCAAAAACGTGATGGAGGAAGTTCGCGCCACGCTGGAACACATGCAGCAGTTTGTTGACGCTGTCACCGGCGGTGAACGCCGCGGCTGCACGGGCGAGCGTTTTACTGACGTCGTCAGCATTGGCATTGGGGGCTCATTCCTGGGACCAAAATTGGCGACGGAGGCACTAACGCCATACCACCACGGCGGCATACGCTGCCATTACGCAGCTAATATTGACGGCACTGAAATTTGTGAAATTTTGCGCCAGGTAAGTCCGCACACCACGCTGTTTCTGGTGCAGTCAAAATCCTTCAAAACTCCCGAAACCCTGGAAAACGCCAAAGTGGCTCGTGAGTGGCTGATTCAGCACTGCCCGCAGACAGACGCCGTTGCGCGCCACTTTGCGGCGGTGTCCGCCAACGTCGACGCCGCTCAAGCCTTCGGTGTCGGAGCAGACAGCCTGTTCCCGATGTGGGAATGGGTCGGTGGGCGCTATTCGCTGTGGTCGGCCATCGGTCTGCCGGTGGCCCTGACTATTGGTATGGACAATTTTCGCCAATTGCTGATGGGCGCCGAGGCCATGGACGAACACTTCATGCAAGCGCCACTGGCACAGAATATGCCCGTAGTAATGGCCATGTTGGGTGTCTGGTACAGCAACTTGTGGGGTGCCAGCAGCCACGCTGTCTTGCCCTATGACCAATATTTACGCAGCCTGCCAGATTATCTTCAGCAGTTAGACATGGAAAGCAACGGCAAGCGCGTGACGCGCGCAGGCGTTGCGGTCACTTACCATACCGGCCCCATCATCTGGGGCGGGCTCGGCGCCAACGGACAACACGCCTACCATCAGCTGATTCATCAAGGTACCCGGCTGATTCCGGCAGACTTCATCATTCCGCTGGTCAGCCACAACCCCATTGCGAATCATCACGCCGATCTGTTCGCCAACTGCCTGAGCCAGTCCCAAGCCATGATGGTCGGAAAAACTCTGAAACAAGCCCGACGCGAGCTGGTTGCTGAAGGCCGGTCCGCGCAAGACGTCGACCGCCTGGCCTCGCACAAAGTGGTGCCTGGAAACCAACCCAGCAACACTCTGGTGATGCAGCAGCTTACGCCTTGTACACTCGGCGCGATGATGGCCTTGTACGAGCATCGCACCTTTGTACAGGGTGTTATCTGGGACCTGAACTCGTTCGACCAGTGGGGGGTGGAACTGGGCAAGCAGCTGGGACAAAACATTCTGCCGCGCCTGCTGGGCCAGCCGGCACCGGCAAACGCGGGTAATAGCGACAGCTCAACCGACGCCTTGATCGCTCGCTTCCGCGCCGCCAACGGCGCTTGAAATTATACGGCCGCGCCAGCTGAAGTTGATCTTGTGCAACAGCGGACCGGCGCGGTGTAGCTGCCATAAATTCTGATAGCTTTGTCCGCACTGGGGGTGCAGACGCGACCCGACCACATCCGCCAGGGGCTTAAGCACGAACGCGTTCACCAATATTTCGGCACGTGGTAATTCTATACCGCAAAACACGCCAACCTTGTCACCGTAAGTCAGGATGTCAATATCCAGCGTTTGCACTGCAAAGCGCGCGCTGCCCCGCACCCGGCCGTGATCGGCCTCCAGCTTCTTAAAGCGGCGCGACAACTCTATCAGCGGCATGGCGGTATCGAACCCCGCAACCATATTCAAAAAGGGGGAACCGTCAAAACCCACCGCCGGGCTCTCATACACCGGCGACAGAGCCAATTCGCCAAACCAGTCAGCCAAGGCGTCTAACGCGGCCTGCAAACAGGCTTCGCGATTTTGGTTACTGCCAATGCCCACCAGCACCGAAGTGCTCACAGGCGGCGCCCACGCTCGATGCTGACGCCCACCGCGGAGGCTGCCGGCACGGCGCCGGGCTTGCGAATGCTCAGCCGCAAAAACTCGATACCAAACGCCTGTTGCAACTCGGCCGCCAGTACCTCTGCGGCGTGCTCAATCAATTTGGGTTGCAGCGCCTGCAGACAGCGGGTCACGCAGTCACTCACCGCGGCGTAGTCCAGCGCGTCCTTGACGTCGTCAGACGCGCCGGGCACGCGGTTGTCCCAATCCATGCTCAGATCTACCACCAAGCGTTGGGTGATGTCCCGCTCCCAGTCATACACCCCTACAACGGTTTCGACCTCCAGGCCCTCAATAAACACACGATCTACCACAGGCACTCCAGATGATACTGTATCTTTTCAGATTGAGTCGGCCCGACAGCAAGGCTAAGGCTGACTATCAGACCCAAAAAATTCAGCTATGATCGCACAGTTTGACTCAAGCCGTCTGCACCGGCCAGAGCACGCCACTATGACATTTGTCAGCGCCTTCGTTTAGCGGTACTGCTGTGTGCTGGCGCTCAGCCTATCGGCGTTACTGGCGCTTGTTCGCCATCGCAACAACCTGGTTCGAACGGCGCAGGGGCGCGAAACCCGCGTTTAATCTGTGCTTACTCTGACGTATCAGGACTGCCTGCATCCCAGAATCTAATCATCAAGCACCCGCCAGGCCCTCATTGCAAGGCTGACTCAAGGGCGGCAAAGACTCCAGCGGCCAGCGCGGCACCGCCGCAATGCGATCACCATCTTGTTGCCCTGCCCGCAAGCGCTGGGCCCCGGCGTAGGCAATCATCGCTCCGTTATCGGTGCAAAACTCCGGCCGCGCGTAAAACACCGACGCGCCAAGTGTCGCCGTCATCGCCTCAAGACAAACTCGAAGCCGCGTGTTGGCGCTGACGCCGCCAGCGATCACCAAGCGTTTGCACCCGGTGAGCTGTAACGCACGCTTACATTTGATCGCTAGGGTGTCCACCGCCGCCGATTCGAAGGCCAGGGCAATATCAGCACGGGTCTGATCGCCCAAATCACCCGCCTTGCGCACGGCGTTAACAGTATTCAAAGTAAAGGTTTTCAACCCGCTGAAACTAAAATCAAGCCCAGGGCGGTCCGTCATCGGCCGCGGGAAGCGATAACGTCCGGCCTGCCCTTTTTCAGCCAACGCCGCGACTCTGGGCCCACCCGGGTAATCCAGGCCCAGCATTTTGGCGGTCTTATCGAACGCTTCTCCGGCAGCGTCGTCAACTGACTCACCCAAAAGAATGTACTCACCGATACCGCTGACTTGCACCAGCTGGGTATGGCCACCGGACACTAGCAATGCAACAAAGGGAAAAGCCGGTGGGTTCTGCTCAAGCATTGGCGCCAGCAAATGCCCTTCCATGTGATGCACGCCCAGTACAGGAATGCCCATACTGAAGCCCAGGGCGTGAGCCACGGCGCCGCCCACCATCAACGCGCCCACAAGGCCGGGGCCTGCGGTGTAAGCAATGCCTTCGATGCTTGTGCGTGCAAGCCCTGCCTCAGCCAGAATTTGCTCGATCAAGGGCAACAGCTTGCGAACATGGTCGCGGGAGGCCAGCTCGGGCACCACCCCGCCGTAGTCAGCGTGTATCGCTGCCTGACTGAACAACGCATGGGCCAGCAAACCGCGCTCGGTGTGGTAAAGTGCTACGCCGGTTTCGTCACAAGATGTTTCAATACCTAAGATCAGCATCGTTATTAGCCATTAAAGTAAAAGAAGTAAAATGCAGAGGTTGAGCATTTTAGCAGAAACCCGGGGCGCACCTACAGTTTCACAGAACAGACATTGACCTAAGCCCTGCCCAAGGGATATAGTTGCCGCCCTAAATTACGCACTGGTCACGTTTTAATCATTTCTGCCAGTGTTAGAACCGCTCAGGGCAAGCCCAGCGGAACCCATAGAACCGAATAGACCAGGTAGGTGATTTTCGAATGCCAGCTGTTAAACTGAAAGAGAATGAGCCGTTTGACGTAGCCCTACGTCGCTTCAAGCGTTCCTGCGAAAAAGCAGGCGTCCTTTCCGAAGTGCGCCGTCGTGAGCACTACGAGAAGCCGACTTCTGTTCGCAAGCGTAAAGCTGCTGCTGCCGTTAAACGTCACCTCAAGAAGCTTCAGCGTGAACAGCGCAAGTTTGAACGTTTGTACTAGGTTCCAGCAACGCTGCTTGGCTTTAGCAACGCTGCTTGACTGCAAAAATTAATCGCCTGAACGGCCACAGGCTGCTTAAAGCGATTTAAAAATGCCGCCGAGGCCTGGTTTCGGCGGCATTTTTGTCTATTGTCTATCCTGCTGTTACGGCCCCGTCTAAGGCCACACTCGGAGCCCGAATGAGCGGACTGATCCCGCAACGGTTTGTTGAAGATCTGCTAGACCGGATCGATCTGGCCGAGCTGATTGGCTCCCGCGTCACCTTAAAAAAAGCCGGTGCGAATTACAAAGCTTGTTGCCCGTTTCACGATGAAAAAACACCGTCGTTCAACGTGCGGCCAGACAAAGGTTTTTACCACTGCTTCGGATGCGGCGCACACGGCGACGCAATCAGTTTTTTAAGAGAATTCGAAGGCCTGGGTTTTACCGAGGCGGTTGAAGATCTGGCGCGCAAAGCCGGAATGGAAGTGCCCTACGATCAGGCTGCGAAGCAGGAAATGCAGCAAACTCGCACGCTCACAGAGGCACTGGATTTTGCCAGCCGTTTTTATCAACAGGCGCTGAGCGGCGAAGCCGGTGCTTTTGCCCGCGACTACCTGCAGCAGCGCGGGCTGGATCAGGCCGTTACCCAGCGATATCAGCTGGGGTTTGCCCCCGCCGGTGGCACCGCGTTATGCGACGCTGCGGGCACCAATTTTAAAGAACCGCTGCTGGAAACCAAAACGGTGTCCGACCAATATGGCCGGCCCAGAGATCTGTTTCGCAACCGAGTGATGTTTCCAATCCGCAACACCCGCGGCAAAACCATCGCCTTTGGCGGGCGCACTCTGGGTGACGACAAAGCAAAATACATCAACTCGCCGGAGTCTGACGTTTTTCATAAGAGCCGTGAAATATACGGCCTGTACGAAGCACGGCAAAACCTGAAGCAGCTGGACAAGTTGTTGGTTGTTGAAGGCTACATGGACGTCATCGCCCTGGCCCAGCATGGCATTCAGTTTGCCGTGGCCACATTGGGTACCGCCACCAATCAGGACAACCTGAGCGCCTTAATGCGCCAGGTACGCCACATTATATTCTGTTTTGATGGCGATACAGCGGGGTATCGCGCGGCAGATCGCGCGCTGGAAAACGCATTAGAACTGATGGCCGACGGTCTGCATCTGCAATTTTTGATGATGCCCCAAGGTGAAGACCCAGACACACTGATTCGTAAAGAGGGCGCCGAAGCCTTCAGCAAACGGATTGAAGCGGCCATACCGCTGTCGCGCTATCTGTTCGATCGCCAGAGTAACGGCCTGGACCTGCAGCTGCCCGAGCACCGCGGAGAGTTGCGCGCACGGGCTGAGCCTATGCTCAACAAGATGCCTAAGTGTACGCTGCGCGACGCTATGTGGCATGAAATGCTGCGCCTTTGCAGCGGCCGCGACCAATGGCAGAAAAAGCCCTGGCAGGAACGGGGCGGCAGCAAAAGCTGGCAGCGGGAACGAATACAAGAACAGCGAATTGACGTAAAACTGAGTAAAGACAGCCTGCTGTGCCTGGCGTTGACTGAAGCGCCGGATCTGGCCGCCGAAGTGGCCGAAGCGGCTCGCAGCTCACGGCAGTTTGTTCAAGCAGCGGCGTTCGCCAGCTGGATTTTGGAACGCAAACTGGCCAACCAGCCAGCGTTGATCAGTGCCTTGGCTACGGACGCTCAGGCAAGGGACCATTTTTTTCATATGTTTGACGGCATTGAGCATATGCCCGCCCGCGAACAGACTTTAGAAGCGGCACGGGAGCTTCTCAGCCCGGACGAAGAAGCGTCGCGGCGGCAGAGACTGGCCGCGTTACTGCGGAACTTTGTCAACCTGAGCCCTGAAGAGCGCAGTGAATTACGTACATTGAGCAGTGGCACAAAGAACAACGGGACTTGAAATTTAAGCACTGGTCACCACCTAACCAGTCGGTGGCACAGCATTCGGTCGGCAGCTACAATAGTTGCTTAATATTTATTTACTTTAGCGGGCTTACAGGGTGTCTATGTCGGGCAATTCGCAAAAATCACGTTTAAAAGACCTCATCGCGCGAGGCAAGGAACAAGGCTACCTGACTTACGCCGAGGTGAACGATCACCTTCCGGAAGACATCGCTGACCCGGACCAAGTCGAAGACATCATTCGCATGATCAACGACATGGGCATTCAGGTATCTGAAGTTGCACCGGACGCTGACACGTTGATTATGACTGATGGTGATGCAACCGCCGATGAAGCGGCGACTGCCGAAGCCGCAGCGGCTCTGGCCGCAGTAGAATCCGACGCCGGGCGCACCACCGACCCGGTGAGAATGTACATGCGCGAGATGGGTACCGTTGAGCTGCTGACCCGCGAAGGCGAAATTGTGATCGCCAAGCGTATCGAAGAAGGCATTCGCGACGTGATGGCAGCAGTGGCGCATTTTCCCGGCACCACCGGCACCGTCATCCAGGGCTACGATCGCATTATCGACAATGAAGGTCGGTTGAGCGATATTGTTGCCGGCTTTCTTGACCCGGACGACGCTGAGCCGTTCATGCCAGAAGAGCCTGCCCCGGCGGCGCCTGTCAGCAGTGAAGAGTCAGACGGCGACGACGATGCGGACGATGCCGAAGAAGAAGAAACTGAGAGCGGTCCAGATCCCGAAGAAACCCGCCTGCGCTTTGACCTGCTAAAAGAAAAACTGGCAGTCGCCAATGAACTGTTGGAACAACACGGCCGCAGCGACAAGCGCACCCAAAAAGCCCTGAACGAGATGGGCGCGGTGTTTGCCCCGTTCAAACTGGGCAACAAAGCATTTGATGGACTGGTGAACGTTGTTCGTTCCACCAACGACATGATCCGTCAAAATGAACGCACCATCATGCGCATCTGCATTCGCGAAAGTAAGATGGATCGTAAAGAATTTATCAAATCGTTCCCCGGCAACGAGATCAACCTAGACTGGTCTGAAAAAATTGCTCGCAGCAAGAAACCTTATGCTTCTGCGATTTCCGAGCGCCTGGACGAAATCGTGCGCTTACAAAAGCGCATCAAAAACGTGCAGCTGGAAGTGGGTTTAGACGTTGTTGACATCAAGGAAATCAACCGCCGGGTGTCCATTGGCGAAGCCAAGGCCCGCCGCGCCAAGAAAGAGATGGTAGAGGCGAATCTGCGCCTGGTGATTTCCATCGCCAAAAAATACACCAACCGCGGTCTTCAGTTTCTCGACCTGATTCAGGAAGGCAACATTGGCCTGATGAAAGCGGTCGACAAGTTTGAATATCGCCGGGGCTACAAGTTTTCAACCTACGCTACCTGGTGGATTCGCCAGGCCATTACCCGTTCCATCGCGGATCAGGCCCGCACCATCCGCATTCCGGTGCACATGATTGAAACCATCAATAAGCTGAACCGTATTTCGCGCCAAATGTTGCAGGAAATGGGCCGCGAACCCACGCCGGAAGAGCTGGGCGAGCGCATGGAAATGCCGGAAGACAAGATTCGCAAAGTGTTGAAGATTGCCAAAGAACCCATCTCCATGGAAACCCCGATTGGCGACGACGAAGACAGTCATTTGGGCGACTTTATCGAAGACATCCAAGCCTTGTCGCCGGTTGATTCCGCCACCGCCGAAGGCCTGCGCGAAGCCACTCGCTCGGTATTGGCCGGCTTAACCGCCCGTGAGTCAAAAGTACTGCGCATGCGCTTTGGTATCGAAATGAACACCGACCACACGCTAGAAGAAGTCGGCAAACAATTTGATGTTACCCGCGAGCGGATTCGTCAGATTGAAGCAAAAGCCCTGCGTAAACTGCGTCATCCATCGCGTTCGGACCATTTGCGCGGCTTTATCGACGATCAGGGCAACACTTAAGCGTCACAGCACTGGCGAGCGCCTACTCTCATCGTTATAATAGAGCCCGCTTTTGTTTGTACTTCGCAAACCGAAGCATCAGAATACCCCGCGTTACGGGCCTTTAGCTCAGTTGGTTAGAGCAATCGACTCATAATCGATTGGTCGCTGGTTCAAGTCCAGCAAGGCCCACCATTTAGACTTCCGAAGACATCCAAAACACCCTGCCAGACCGCATAAACACTGAATTTAGACTAGATTACGTTCCGCACTGTTCCGAAGCATACCCCTAGTAACCGTTAATATATGGGGGTATATTCGGGGGTAGATGGGCTTTCGCCCGACAACGTACCCCCAACCCGGAGCCCTACGCCATGGCCCGCGCTACCAACAAGCTCACAAGCCCCGAAGTAAAAGCCGCCACGTTCGATAAATACGGCAAGCGCACCAAGCTGGCGGACGGTAACGGGCTATATCTGGACATTCAGCCAGGGGGCCGGTACTGGCGGCTGAAATACCGCTACGCCGGTAAAGAAAAGCTGCTGGCATTGGGGGTATATCCTGAAACCACGCTAAAACAGGCCCGCACTTTCCGCGATGACGCCCGCCAGCTATTGGCAAGTGGAACAGACCCCGCAGCATATCGCCGCCTATCCGAAAACCAGCGCCGGGAAGCCGCCACCAATACCTTTCGCGCCGTTGCTATGGAATGGCTGGAGCAAGTTCACTGCAAATCGGTAGGGGCCACCACCTACCCCAAAAACGTGCGCCGCCTGGAAATGCACGTCTACCCCAAGCTGGGCACCCGCCCGCTATCGGATATTGAGCCCTCCGATGTTTTGGAAGTCTTGCGAGTTATCGAAAGCAAAGGCCACGTAGACAACGCCCACCGCCTGAAAACTCTGATTGGCCAAGTGTTCCGCTATGGCGTTAGCACAGGCCGCACCAAGCGCGATGTGACCGCCGACCTGCGCGGGCTACTTTCAGCGCCAGACGTTAAGCACCACGCCGCCGTCATCACACCGGATAAAATCGCCCACCTGCTGCAAGAGCTTCACGCCTACTGGGGAAACCCCACCGTATGCGCCGCCCTGAAAATCGCGCCCTATGTGTTTCTGAGGCCCGGCAACCTGCGGCAAATGCGCTGGAGTGAGATTGATTGGGAGTGGGCCACATGGACAACGGAAACCACCAAAAACGGGGAGCCGCTTGTGGTTCCGCTGGCCAGCCAGGTGATACCCATACTGCGCGAAATGGAATCCCTGAACGGTAGGAGTGAGTGGGTATTCACCAGCGGGCACGGCCAAAGCCGCCCCATGAGTGAGAACGCCATGACCGCCGCCCTAAACCGTATGGGCTTTAAAGGGATTATGACCGGGCACGGCTTCCGGGCTATGGCGAAAACCGTACTCACTGAGCGCCTGAACTTCCGAACCGACATCATAGAAATGCAAATGGCCCACCGTGTTCGAGACGTTCACGGCAGAGCCTACAACCGCACCACTTGGCTACCAGAGCGCAAAGAAATGATGCAGCAATGGGCCGATTATCTGGACAACCTGAGAACCGGCGGCAACGTGGTGGCCATAGGCCAGACCGCCAGCAAATAACCATTTTGGCCATGCCTATCCCGGCCAAGAGAAAAGCGGGAACCCTACCCGCCTGGCATGGCCTACTTTTTCATAGGGGCGCTAATGGGTGCGTGTTATGGAATGGGCAATCGACCCAATCAAGTCTTTCTCTCCAGATGAAGAGGGCGGCCGTGAGCGGCTGTTGATCTTTCAGGACGACCGCGACTTAATGCTGAAAGATGAAACGCTCTGGAAAGCAGGAAAGGAGGCTTTCGATATTCTGCTAGAGAATGCAGAGGGGGAGCTAACGCAAGCAGACCTAGACGAATTCGTAAGAAAAACACCAGAACAGTTAATCGGTTTATGGAATGAATGGGTAGACGTTGCTAACAACCAGTTCAGACCTGGTGGAATCGAGTTTTCCAACAAAGAAACCGGGCAGGTTATTTCTCATTTCGAACATATTACAATTGAGCCCAACAGCTTTTGGGCTCCATTTAAAATTGAGCCTTCTATTTCTCAGGTAGACGATTTTTTTGCAAACCTAAACCTATACAAAGGCGAAGCAAAGTTTCCTTTCAGCCGTAAATTAGTGGCCGCGTATTTCACTATCCTACATGTTGATATTGCGGCCAAAAACTTGAGCGCCGGGCACATTAGCCCCGACACATATAGTTGGGTTACGCGTTGGATGGATAAGTTAAAGAGATACGACGAAACCAAGCAAGCAATAGAATCTAGGCAAGAGCACATGCAGCGAGAGAAATCTCGTGCAATGAACTCCCAGCGCCACGCCTCGCGCAATAAAGCTGTAAGCCTGGTTACAACAGACTGGAGTGAACGAAAAACCGACTTCCGCAGCGCAGAGAAAGCCGGGCAATACTATGCAGATTGGCTTAGTGGAAAAGGCTTTGAGTTTGAGCCAAGAACAATAACGAGTTGGATTCGGAAGTTTGCCAAAGAGAACAATATCATCCTTAGATAGCAGTCTCCTAAGGAGGCCGCGCACTCTCCGCAGCGCAATGAGCGCCGTCCATTGGACGCGTATTTTTAAGTACTCTCAGACACTAGATTGTGGCTCCCGTATCACATCGAACGATTACGGGAGTTCATGGCATGACCGCACAAATCAACTACGCACCACTCGACAGAATGTTACGCCGCCCGGAGGTTGAGCAAGTCACCGGCATGGCGCGAACTACCATCTATGACGGTATGGCCGCCGGTACCTTTCCCAAGCCCGTCAAAATAGGAGCCCGCGCCGTTGCCTGGCCAGAGTCAGTAATTCGTAACTGGATTGCTGAGCGCATGGAAGGGGGCAAGGCATGAAAAACGGATTGTTAACCCCGAGCATTCGCGCAACAACAGAGGCCAGCAACGGCGCTATGTTCGGTACGCACCGTGTGCAATCAAATCTGTCAACTAATGGCCGCAGAAAAATGCGGATCATGCTGGAGCGCAACGGTTTTACCAAAGAGCAGGCCGCAGCCGCGCTGAAAGATATGGGCTTTTCAGAGCCGGTAAAGAGGGGGGCGAAAAAATGAACGACCCAAAACGAGAAACCCCCGCAGCCGGGCAGCATACGGGGGAGGCATTCGATACAACACCCGATTATTATAGCACTGTTGCTCAGAGTTTTTGCAGCGGTTACGGCCAGCATCACAGCCCCAACGCCGACAATAACCCGCGCCCGCTTATCACCTGCACCCTGTCAGACATTGAAGCAATGTTGATTGAACCCCCCAGCCTGGCTAAGAGTTCAGCCCAGTGGTTCATCCCTTCCACTATGCTCAGTCGCGTACACGCTGAACAGCGCGTAGATGGCGCATTCTGGGCGCTGTGGGCTGACATAGACGAGCCGAACGGTTTGACGCTCAGGGATTTAGTGCAAGCCGCTGAACCTTTCCGATTTCAACGATCTGCACCAGTGGCATAAGGGGGCGCAATGAGCAATTCAAACCCTGCACCTATAAAAAGTGATGTTACTGGTGTTACTGATGTTACCGCCAGCAATGGTGCGGCCTGTAGCAGTAACACCACAGAAAACAGCCGCGTTACTGGTGTTACCGTCACGCCCTTAGCACCCACCGAAACCGAGCCAGAAAGCCTGACAGAGCCGGAAATCAACCGTTCTTGTTTTCTTACCCATGATGATTGGTTCCAACTGAACGGCAGAAAATGCCAGCCCGGTTTGTACTGGCATGGAATCAAAGACCCTGAAAAGGATGGCGGGACACCCGTTGATGATTGGATAGGCTCACCCATTCACGCCGCCGCCATGACCCATGACGAGCACGGCAGTAGTCACGGGCTTTTGCTGAAGTACATCGACCCACAAGGCCGTTGGAAATCATGGGCCGCACCTATGGCGCTGCTGGCTGGTGGCGGTGACGAGCTTATGCGGGAACTGCTGAATAATGGCTTTCGTTACGAATTGCGAAAAAAAAGCCTGTTTCAACAGTGGATGATAAGCAGAAAACCAAAGGAGCAAATTACCGCCGCCACTTGCACCGGCTGGAGCCGTGACGAAAAGGCGTTTGTATTGCCGTCTCGAACAATCGGTAATCAGAAAATCAGCTACCAGTCTGAGCACGCCGCGCCTGATACCTACAAGGAGGCCGGAACGCTGGAAGGCTGGCGGGCCAATATATCGGCGCTGTGTGTCGGCAACCCTGTTTTGATGCTGGCGGTATCAACCGCTTTTGCCGGGCCATTGCTGCTGAAAGCCAAGCGCCAATTCAACGGGGGCGGAGGCATTCACCTAGTCGGGGATTCAGGCACCGGCAAAACAGGGGCAGCACAGGCCGCCGCCACCGTATGGGGCGGGCCAGACTATGTGATGACATGGCGGGCCACCGGCAACGGGCTAGAGGCCACCGCAGCCGCCCGAAACGACACGCTGTTACCGTTGGATGAAATCGGGGAAAGCAACGCCCAAGAAATTGGCACAACCGTTTACGCCCTGGCTAATGGACTGGGCAAGCAACGGGCCGCCCGCAGTGGTGGCGCTCGATTGTCGGCACGCTGGCGGATTATTGTTTTATCCACCGGGGAGCACACCCTATCAACCCACATAAAAAAGGCTGGCGGCGGGGCCAAAATCAAAGCAGGACAGGAAGCCCGCCTTCTGGATATTCGCGTTGATAACCGCACCCATGGCGCTTACGACACGCTGCACGGCTACCCGAATGGGGCCGCCTTCAACAGCGCCATTAAGGAGCGATCCAGCCAAGACTATGGCAAGGCCGGGGCCGCATTTGTTGAAGCCTTGCTGAATGACGAGACCGACAGAGCCGAACAATACAGCGAACTATGCAGCCTGCCCGGATTCAACGCCCGTGATGGTGTAGAGGCTCGCGCCGCCAGCACTTTCGCCCTTATCGGCATGGCTGGCGAAATTGCCACAGAGTACGGCATTACCGGCTGGACTGAAGGGGCCGCGCTGACAACTGCTCTGGATATGTTCGCAAGCTGGCAGGGGAACCGGGGCGAAGGTCGCACCGAAACACGCCAGATTTTGGACACCGTGACAGAGTTCATTGAAACCCATGGCGACAGCCGGTTTTCTGCGATTCACCCAACAGAGTCAGACCCGGTAAAAGCCAGCGGGCAAGGCCGCGCCGGTTACTGGGAGGACACCGACCAAGGCCGGGTATTCCTATTCACCGCAGCCGGGATGAACGACGCCACGAAAGGTTTTGATAAGCGCCGGGTAATTGATGCCCTGGACGCTGAAGGCTGGCTGTTAGGCAAGGAGCGTTCAAAGGTTAGGCAGGCCGGGGGCAAAAAGACACGCCTTTATTCAGTGCGACCAAAGGACAGCGAGCAATGAGCCTAGCCGCCCTGATAGCCCGATACAAACACCCACCAGTAACACCAGTAACACCGGTAACAGCGCCCGCGTTACCGCTACAGGCCGCGCCAAAACTGACGGTAACACCAGTAACACCGGTAACACCGCAAAACATAGAAGGGCAGAAACAAAGCCAAAACCCTGATGCCCTGCTGATGGACATTGCCGCAATGCTTCAGGCCAACCCCGACCACCTATACGCCCTGCTATGTGCAGACGACATTCAGGACATAGCCGATGGGGCGAACAGCCGGGCCTATATGCTGGATTACTTTCGACTGATGCGGACTGATGAAAAGCTGCCTGTTAGCACAGCACAACCGCCAGCCAAGGCTCCCGAATCACCGCAGGGCTACATAGAGAGCTCCAAGGCATGGAAGCCAGCGCATGAAGCCATGATGAACCACGTTACGGATTGCACCGCTTGCCGTGCCTCACAGGGCCGGTATTGCAACGAGGGGGCAGACTTGCGCCGGGTTTACTTGGATGCCCACCAAAGCGCCGCCAGCCCGCCAGGAGTTGAGAAAACTTGAAACCACACCACCAACCAGAGAGAGCCGCACTTATGAGCAAAAATCCCCGCAAGTTTCGAGAACCTGTCCGCCTCATCGTTTCAGTGGAAGCCAAAACCGTGAACGCCATTGATGACTTGATGAAGGCAGGCAGCAATCGAGGTCATCACAACAGGTCCGAGTTCGTCCGCCTTGCCATAGAACGCGAGCTTAGACGATGCCAGTCTGATGATTTTCAGACCAGTAACGCGCGCAAGGCTGACTAGGTCGCAAATCCCTGGAGCAGGGAATATATCAGAACAGGTATAGCGCGCGAGGCTGCCGGTTTTTCGGTTGGTGGAATTTCCCGTATAGAAAAGGGCCAACTCTGGGTATACCTGCTACAGTTTCTTTGGATCAAAGGAGGGATTGATTATGTTCGGCGAGTTTAAAATTCAGGCGGGTGATTTCGACACGATCCGCAAAGGCATGTTTAGTGGTGGTGGTGTGGAGGAGAGGCGTCTCCCTATCCCGGTTAAGCCATAAGGATAATTATGATGATTTTACTATTGCTTCTTATTTTACTTGTCCTACTTTTTGGTGCTTCAGTTGTTAAGGAATTCCTCGGAGGTGCCGTAAAGGTAATACTTTCTATAATAATTATCGGTCTAGGCCTTTTTCTATTCGAACAATATTCTGAATACATCATGGCTATGTTTGCAGTCTTCGCTACGATGTTGGCTGCACCTTTTATATATGAACTAGTAATTCCCATTGACGTGAGGCATCGAATATCTGAAGGTAAGCAAAAGAAGAGAGATGCGGCTCGGGCAAAGAAACTAGGAGTTGAGATGAACGAAGATGGCACATATAGAATGACTGATTCAGATAAATAGATTATCCACAGCAGGCTTAATCGGGTAGCCGGGGGTATCTAACCCGCAGCCCCCACAATACCCTGCACGTGGGTGCAGTTTTCTGCGCAGTACGCGAGGGCGCGTAAAGACGTAGGGTTCTAGGATGCTGAGAAGTGCTGAGGTTCAAACCGCTTTCATACTAGTAAATGCCAAGGTTCAAGCCGCTCTATTGTTGGTAAATGTCAAGGTTGGAGCGCTCCCGGCAAGCTGAGTTCTGCGCCTGGTACGAACTGCTGGTACGAACGCCGAATACTAAGTAATGCTAAGGTTCAAGCCGCTTTCATGCTGGTAAATGTCAAGGTTCAAGAAGCCATTCAGGATTGCTTTAAGCCGCAGATCCGCGCCCGCTAGCGTTCCCGAAACTTTCGCACACCCTGCATACAGGCCATAACAGGCAGAACGCCCCAGAGAGTCCTGCAGCAAGCCGCAGCCAGAACCCTGTACGTTTTAACAGGCAATGCAGCCAAAGGCGCTGACAAAGGCCGTGGGGGCCGTAGAGCTTTGAATGTGTGCGACCGTGTAAGCCATCGCCTACGCCACCTGTAAGTGATTGCTGACAAGCCTGTAAGCGATTGCCTACACTGCCTGTAAGCCAAAGCCTACACGGCCAGACCCGCGCTGCCGGTTTTTGTGTCTGATGATATTTACCGACTATAAAAGGGCCGCTGCTGGCGGCATGGGGTAGGGCTGCGAAACTTTCGCACACCACCAGCGGGGCCGGGCCATTCTAAAAGCCAAAGCGGAAACCATGGGCTGCTGTGTTGGTGTTGGTGTTGGTGTTGAAAGATGACCTAAGCCCATCGGCGCGGGAAAAACTACGTCACGTTGAATCTTGAACAGGCGTTCGACGATGTAGAGAGGTGTGGGTCAATGCTCCGGCATTGCTGTGGCCTTCTGGACTTGTCGCCTGAATGGATTTCAGAGGGCTTTATTTGGTGGTGTGAGTCGAAGATTTAGGTCTCCACTCAGCCGCAATGAATAGCGCTCCGATTATCGCAAGAGTTTGCCCAATACTGAGACGATGCAGGTTTACCGTTTCGCTAGGACTAAAAAAGAGAAAGTAAAAACCAACAGCAAGCGAGAGAATGCCAATAACGCCGAGAATATATAACCTACCGCCACCTGGAGTAGTTTGCCCTTCGGTTTTTTCAGCTAATTTATCTTTTACATAACAGTTAAATGAATCCGCCGGATCAGGGTGATCGAATGTAATTTTCTCGCCCATCCTCTCAATTGTGACAAACAATGAGTCGTTAGTTTTGCTCTCTGCTGCCATCGTTTCGATTAATTGGGCGCGAGACTTTACTGGAATCCCATAAACTTCAAGTATGACATCTTTCGGATGCAGACCTATCAGCTCACCAACACTGCTAGGCTTGACTTCCGTTACGACTACTTGTGACATGCCGACTCCGTAGTTTGGACAAAGATCACAAGACTAGCAGATTAGGAGATTAGGAGATATTTTGTGGATGGTGTCTGGAGTGCCGGCCTCTTCCTGACAGCCACACCACTAGGCAGGTGGCGCGACCGCCATGCAGCCCACTGCTGATGTGGCAGCGGTTCGTTGAACGATGTTCACCCGGTCTGGCGTTCGTTCTGGGTAGGGGCTGCAATAACTTTGCACCACTCCCCAGCGGGGGCCGGGCGGATTGCCTTGCAACGGTCGACCGGGAGAGGAGTGTAAAACCTCAAAATCTAGCTTTTAGCTCGACTGCCTCACCTCAAGTGTATTTTTTACGCAAAATAAAAATATTTTGAGCCACCTGTTAATGTTCCCGTATAGTCTGGTGGATTCCCGTAGTAGCAGCGCAAAGCTGGGGGTACTTACGGGGGTACTTTTAAGAAACAGAAATATAATAGATTTTAATAACAGGCGGTTACGGACTGAGTTCAAGAGAAGCAAGGCCCACCACCCGTACGTCCGGCAGCGTTTGCAGCATCCCCAGATGCCCGCAAACACATCGTCATCACGGAGCATTCCATGGAAAGCTGGCAAGAATGGCTGTTAATCGCATTTGGCTTGAGCGCTATTATCTTTCTGGCCTTGTTTATATACCGCCAACGCGGCGCATTAAGCACTCATCAGCGACGTAGCAAAAAGGCAAGCGAGTTCGCACGCAAGCGGCGTGAATCGATGATTGAAAGTATTCGTATCCTGGCACAAGCGGTAGAGGCGGATCAGGTTGAGTATTCTGAGGCTTGCTTGCGCATCAAAGGCCTGCTGGATCATGTGGAGCCAACGCTGTTGCAAAAATCGCCGTTTGCCGTTTTTCAGCAGGTGCACGACAAACTGCAACACATGCCTACTCATCAGGCCCGGCTGGAAACGGAGCCGAAGTTTGTCAATAAAATGGACAAAGAACGTTATGCCATTGAACAAGGCCACGCCGACGAAATTCGTCGCGCAGCCACCGCCATTCGGGTGCATGTATTCAGCGAGGATGTGAACTAATAGAGCGTCAAGGCGTTAACATGTGGGCCATCTCCAGCACGCTGTCGTGATTGGCAATCGGCTGATTGAAACGCTTGTACACGCGCTTCGCACCCCGCATTGACTGCCGGTGTATGCCAGAGGGAGTAGGGACACCCATCGCCAACCCTACTTCGCGTTCGGCCAGCAGCTGCCGTACCAGCCAGATGACCTGGCTATAAACTTGATGCGCGCACGCAGCGGTCGGATTTCTTGTGCTGACGAACAGGGTTGATTACCTCCTACGCGCGGCAAAGCGAACTGAAATGCTGGTTGCGTATTCGCCAAAAGCCTGGCGAACCGCGGACGGAACATCCATTAGGCATAACCTTGTGTTGATCATTTTTTCGTTATCACAGTAGACAACAACGCAGCCCTTCATCGCATGTAGATGAGGTTTAAACTTCACCGTAGCGGGTTTTTTCACCCAACCAGCGCCGCACCAGGCCCTGCACCGCGATTTTATTACCCATAAGTCGTGGTGCTATTTCACGAACCACTTCAATCCAATGCTGATCACGCTCGAAATCCGCCAATCTGAACTGCATCATACCGGTCTGACGAGTCCCTAAAACTTCGCCAGGGCCACGAAGCTCAAGGTCTTTCTCCGCGATCACAAAACCGTCTTGACTGTCGCGTAATACCTGCAGCCGCGCTTTACCGTTCAGCGACAGCGGTGGGTGGTACATCAGCACGCAATAACTGGCCTGCTCGCCACGCCCTACACGGCCCCGCAACTGGTGCAACTGGGCCAGACCCAGACGTTCAGGATTTTCAATGATGATCAGCGACGCGTTGGGCACATCCACCCCCACTTCTATCACGGTGGTGGCCACTAAAAGGTCCAACGCACCGCTCTTGAAATGCGCCATGACCTCGGCTTTTTCTTGACCTTTCAATCGCCCGTGAACCAATCCGATGCGCAGGTTTGGCAGGCGTTCAGCGAGCTCGGTTGCACTCACTTCTGCCGCCTGACACTGCAACACCTCGGACTCCTCAATCAGCGTGCACACCCAGTACGCCTGCCGCCCGGCCTCACAGGCATTGCGTACCCGCTCTACCACACCGTCACGGCGACCGTCAGGCACAACAATCGTTTCGATGGGTTTGCGCCCTGGAGGCAGCTCGTCAATGACCGATGTATCCAGGTCGGCGTAAGCGCTCATGGCCAACGTACGCGGAATGGGCGTAGCGGTCATAATCAGCTGGTGGGGCGCCAGCGCGCCGGCGGCGCCTTTTTCCTGCAAGGCCAAACGTTGATGCACGCCAAAGCGGTGCTGCTCGTCAATAATCACCAACGCCAAACGATCGAATACCACATCGTTCTGGAACAGCGCGTGGGTGCCAATAGCCATGTCAGCGGCACCGCTTGAAAGCGCCTCCAAGGCCCGCTGGCGCGCCTTGCCTTTCACTTTTCCCGACAGCCACGTGAGCTGAATACCCAGAGGCATAAGCCAGGCGCAGAAATTCTGATAGTGCTGCTCCGCCAGAATTTCAGTGGGCGCCATCAAAACCACTTGAGTGCCCGCCGCGATAGCCTGCAAGGCCGCCAGCGCCGCGACCACGGTTTTGCCGGAACCTACGTCGCCTTGCACCAAACGCAGCATGGGTAAAGGCTGGGTGAGGTCCTGGCGAATTTCCTGAAGCACTTGGCGCTGAGCGCCGGTTAGGCGAAATGGCAAAGACTCTAGAAAACGCTCGCTTAAATCGCCCTGCGGCAGCAACGGCAGCGCCTGGCGCGTCTGAATCTGTTCGCGCACTTGCAACAGACTTAGTTGGTGCGCCAACAGTTCTTCCATCACCAACCGCTGTTGCGCCGGATGGCGCCCTTCCAGCAACTGCGCCACCGAAGCGTTGGCGGAGGGTGAATGCACCAGTTCTACCGCGGCGGTGATGGTCGGCAACTGATAGTCCACCAGTACCCAAGGCGGCAGCCAATCGTAAATAGGGTAGCGCTTCAAATACGCCACCGCCTGCTGGCACAAAGCCCGCACCCGGGGCTGCTGAATACCCTCGGTAAGTGGATACACTGGGGTCAATGTGGCACTGCCTGCATCCACCATAGGCGTCGGACTGGTTTGGTATTCGGGATGATACAGCTCGTAGCCGGAACGACCCGCGCGCACTTCACCAAAACAGCGCACCCGGGTGCCTTCGGCAAACTGGTTACTCTGGGCCGCGTTAAAATGAAAAAAACGCAGATTGACAAAACCGCTGTGGTCTTTAAGGGTAACCTGCAAGCTGCGGCGCCTGCTCATCACAACGTCAGTTTTCATGACCTCACCTTCCACCACCGCCACGTCGCCGATGCGTAGACTGCCCATGGCTGTGATGCGGGTGCGATCCTCATAGCGGTGAGGCAAGTGAAACAGCAAATCCTGAAGCGAGGCGATGCCCAGCTTGCCCAACTTTTCTGCAAGCGCGTTGCCTACGCCCTTCAGCTGGGTGACCGGTATATCGTCCAGTGCCATCGCCGCTGGCCTAACCCTTAGCCGCTGCTGGCTCAACGGCACTGGCTTTTGCCACGACCCGGCACTGGCTCGCCGCCAGCGACAGCACGTCAATGGCCTTGGGTCGCGGGAAAGTTACCCGCCAAGCCAGAGCTACGGTCCGAAAGGGCACGGGCGCAGCAAATGGCCGTACCGCCAGCACGCCTTCGTGATAGCGCATGCCGGTGGCCGCTGACAGCGGCACAACGGTCACACCCAAGCCCGAGGCTACCATATGGCGGATGGTTTCCAGCGAGCTGCCTTCGGTCACCAGCGTAGGGCCATTGCTTTCCCTGCGCCGGGTAACGGTTGCAATCAAAGGCGGAAAAGACTCCAGCACTTGGTCGCGAAAGCAGTGCCCCGGCCCCAATAGCAGAAGCTGCTCTTGCGCCAACTGCTCCGCGGTAATTTCATCGCAGGCGGTCAGCGGATGATCTGCCGGCATCAGCACCACAAAGGGTTCGTCGTAAAGCGGCAGGGTAACCACTTCGGCTTCCTCAAACGGCAGCGCTACAATGATAGCGTCCAATTCTGAATGGCGCAGTTTCTGACGCAGGCTCGCGGTGTAGTTTTCTTCTATATACAGCGACATATCTGGCGCCGCACGCCGCAGCTCAGGCAGTAAATGCGGAAACAGGTAGGGACCTATGGTGTAAATGGCTCCAACCTTAAGCGGAGAGATGAGCTGGTTTTTGCCATCCTGCGCCATGTCTTTAATCACACCCACCTGATCCAGCACCCGCTGCGCCTGCTCAACAATGCGCAGCCCACTTTCGGTGACCCGAATGTTGCTTTTACTGCGCTCAAACAGTGGCACACCCAGCTCTTCTTCAAGCTTTCGTACCGCCACACTGAGGGTGGGCTGACTAACGTGACAGCGCTCCGCGGCGCGGCCAAAATGCCTTTCACGGGCAAGCGTAACAACGTATCGTAACTCGGTAAGAGTCATGGCGGGCTCCGGTGCTGAACAGCGTTCGATGTCTGATTTATCTATGGTTCAAAGCATAAGGATTGATATTGTCTATGGCAATCGCTGAAGGCCTGAAAAACCAACGAATTTTGCTAGCAGGGTGCGGCAATCTGGGAGGCGCCATTGCCACCCTGCTACTGCAATCCGGAGCCGACGTGTTCGGCCTGCGTCGAAGCACGGATCAACTACCCCAGGATATTACGCCAGTAACCGCGGACTTAACCCAGCTCGCAACCCTGAAAGACGCATTGCCGCCGCGGCTGGATCAGGTTATTTATTGCCTGACGCCGTCGGCTTATACCGCACAGGGCTACCACGCAGCTTATGTGGAAGGCCTGGAAAATCTGCTGCGTGAATTACAGGGCCAGACACCAAACCGATTGTTCTTTATTAGCAGCACCGGAGTTTATGGGCAAGACGATAACGGTTGGGTCGATGAGGAAAGTGCTACACAGCCGAGTGGTTTCAGCGGCCAGCAAGTGTTGCTGGGAGAGCAGACAGCCTTGGCCGGCCGTATTCCCGCCACAGTAGTCCGGTTCAGCGGCATTTATGGCCCGTCACGCCAAGGTTTTCTGCAAGCGGTGATGGATGGGCGACTGAATCCTCCCGAGCATTCAAATTACAGCAATCGAATTCACCAGCAAGACGCCGCTCGGGCTATCGTGCATTTGAGCACCATGGCGGCGGCTGGTGAAACCCTGCAATCCTGCTATCTGGCCAGCGACTGCGAGCCGGTCCGACTGGGTCAAGTGGTGCGATGGGTTCGCCAATATACCGACTGCAAAAAGCCAGCCGAAGACGCTCGCAGCGGTGGCCGGGCGGGCAGCAAGCTGTGCAGTAACCGACGTCTGTTGAAAACCGGCTTTGAGTTTCGGTATCCGGACTTCCGCGCCGGATACCGTGAACTGATCGATCAGCGCAAGGACGCTTAGGTCAGCACCATTACCGCTTCCATTTCAATGGGTACGTCTTTTGGCAGCGCAGCAACGGCCATCGCGGCGCGGGCCGGGTACGGCTTCTGGAAATAAGTGGCCATAATTTCGTTCACAACCGCGAAATTGGCCAGATCGATCATATAAATGTTCAATTTAACGACGTCCTGCAATGAGCCACCGGACGCTACACAAACCGCTTTCAAATTTTCGAATACCTGACGGGTGTTTGCCGCAAAATCGCCCTGTATCAGCTCCATGGTTTCTGGCACCAGCGGAATCTGACCGGAAATGTACACGGTATCGCCAGCCTTCACGGCCTGAGAATAAGGCCCTATCGCCTGCGGTGCATTTTCAGTTTCAATAATCGATTTGTTGGCCATGGTTATTTATATCCCTGTTGTTAATGAATAAAACTTTTCACCCGCCCTAGCGCCGGGTGTCAAATCTGACGAACCTACGATAGCAAAGACCTCGGTGCTTTTAGTAGCGAACCCGGCTGATGTGGGTAACCGCTCGAATATTGCGTACCCGTCGCATTACTCGCGCCAAATGGTGCCGGCCCGTCACGTGTACCACCAGGCTGACAATGCCAAAACGAGCGTTTTGATCTTCCACGTTGATGCGTTCAATATTGCCGTCGGCCATCGCTACCGCGTTGGCCATTTCCGCAATAATGCCACGCTGTCGCTCCATTTCCACCCGCAACTCTACTGAAAACTGATCGGTAATATCCTTGGCCCATTTCAAATCGGTCAGCATGGCCCTGCCCTGCTCATCGTCTGGCAGATGTGAGCAAGTATCCGAGTGAATCACCATGCCGTTGCCCGAATCCATGATGCCCACAATCGGGTCACCGGGAATGGGCTTGCAGCAACTGGCAAATTTCAGCAGCACGCCGTCCGAACCACAGATGGTTACCGGGCCCTGGCGCCGGCTTTCCTCAGCCACGCCAGCCGCCGGAGCACCACTTTCGGCCTCGGGCGCGCCCACTACCAATTGACGCGCCACCAGAAAGGCCATGCGATTGCCCAGGCCGATCTCGCTAACCAGATCGTCGAAACTGTTCACCTGGTTGTGAGCCACAACCCGCTGTTTTTGAACCGCTGTAATGTCACCCAGACGCGTATTGAAGCCTTTCAGAGAACGCTTGAGCAGCGTATGCCCCAGTTCCAGGGACTCAGCGTGCTTGTCGCTTTTTACCACATGGCGAATACTGCCACGAGCCTTGCCGGTTACCACAAAGTTGAGCCAGGCGGAGTTTGGCCTGGCGCCGGGCGCAGTGATGATTTCCACCGTTTGCCCGCTTTGCAACGGCTGGCTCAGCGAGCCCAAGTTGCGATTGATGCGGCACGCCACAGTGGCGTTGCCAATATCGGTATGGATGGCATAGGCAAAATCCACCGACGTGGCACCGCCGGGCAGTTCCATGATTTTTCCGCGCGGCGTAAACACGTAAATTTCATCGGGAAACAGGTCTTCTTTGACGCTTTTAATAAACTCTAGCGAATCGTCAGCACGCTCGCGCATTTCCATCAAGCCTTTCACCCAGCGGTCTACCCGAGCTTGGTTTACGCTGGTACCGTTAGACGGCTCATTCTTGTACAGCCAATGAGCCGCAATACCGTTGTTGGCAATATTCTCCATTTCTTCCGTGCGAATCTGAACTTCGATATTTACGTGCATACCAAACAAGGTAGTGTGCAGCGACTGATAGCCGTTCACCTTGGGCATCGCAATGTAGTCTTTGAAACGCCCGGGCATGGGCTTATACAAGCTGTGCACAGCGCCCAGAATTCGATAACAATCGTCTTCGTTGCCGGTAATGATTCGGAACGCGTACACGTCCATGATTTCACGAAATGATTTCTGTTTGAACTTCATCTTGTTATAAATACTGTTCAAATGTTTTTCACGCCCTAAAATCCGGCCGGGCATGCCCCGCTCTTCCAGCTTGTCGCGCAGGCGGCCACGAATTTCATCGATGATCTCCCGATGGCTGCCGCGCAGCTTGGTCACCGCTTTGGAAATGAACTTCGAACGCATGGGATACATCGTCGAGAACCCGAGGTCTTCCAGCTCCGTCGAAATGCTGTGCATGCCTAGGCGATTGGCGATGGGTGCGTAAATGTCCAATGTTTCAGTCGCAATGCGTTTGCGCTTTTCATAGGGCATAGGGCCCAAGGTGCGCATGTTGTGCAGGCGGTCCGCCAGTTTTACCAAAATCACGCGAATGTCACGGGCCATGGCCAGCGTCATTTTCTGAAAGTTTTCGGCCTGGGCTTCGGCGCGGGTGCGAAATTCGATCTGGGTCAGCTTACTGACGCCATCAACCAGCTCGGCGACATCTTCACCGAACTGGTCAGCGAGCGCATCCTTGGGTATACCGGTGTCTTCAATCACGTCGTGCAGCATGGCGGCCATCAGACTTTGATGATCCAGCCGCATTTCAGCAAGAATGCGGGCGACGGCCAACGGATGACTTATGTAACGGTCACCGCTCTTGCGCATTTGCCCCTCGTGGGCTTGTTCCGCAAAATAATACGCTCGGCGCACCTGATTAATGCGATTGGTGTCCAGATAGCTGCTCAGCTCTCTGGTTAACATGTCTACCGCTGCTTCTGATGACACCGCGTCCTCACTTATTTTGAAACCCGGAAACAAAAAGACCCAAATGCGTGCATTTGGGTCTTTCCTTAGTCCTTAAAGCACGCGGCTATCGTGACGCTGTAAAACCGTGTGGACGGATTTCAGCGCCTTACTACTAATCGTCTATGTCTTCGGTCAGCAACGAACGGCTGACCAAGCCCGCAGCGATTTCACGCAGCGCAATGACAGTTGGCTTGTCGTTTTCTGGCGGCACCATGGGATCTGCGCCTTTGGTGGCAATCTGGCGCGCGCGTTTGGTCGCCAGCATCACCAGCTGAAAGCGGTTATCAACGTGTTCAAGACAATCTTCAACGGTAACTCGTGCCATGATTTCCTCAACCAATAGATAGAATAACGTATCTTGCAGACCAATTAGTGTACTGCCAGGCAACCGATTTGTACACTGTAAAAGCCCTTACCCGTGCAGCCCGCGACGATTGCAAAGCCCGGCTAAAAGCGCAGCATGACGCTGTTGTTGCACGTTCGTACGCAAACGCTGACCGCGAACAATGGCCAGCAAATCCGCCAAGGCGTGGTCGAAATCGTCATTAACAACAAGATAATCAAACTCGACGGCGCGGCTACACTCATCCTCAGCCTCCGCCAAACGCCGCTCAACCACGCTCGCGCTATCGGTGCCACGACCGGTCAGGCGCTCTCGCAGTGCAGTAGCAGACGGAGGAACAATAAACACACTCACACAATCTGGCTGCAAACGCCGAACTTGTTGGGCTCCCTGCCAGTCAATTTCCAGCACTGCATCGCGGCCCGCCATCAGAGTTTGGCGCACCCATGCCTGCGATGTGCCGTAATAGTTGCCGAACACGCCGGCGTGTTCCAGAAAATCGCCGCGGCCAATCATAAGCTCGAATGCGCTGCGGCTGACAAAATGATAGTTCACGCCATCCTGTTCACCGCTGCGCATTGCGCGGGTAGCGTGTGACACCGACACCTCAAGTTTTGCGTCGTGCTTCAGCATCTGCGCCACAAGGCTGGTTTTACCGGCCCCGGAGGGGGCAGAAATAATAAACAGAGTGCCCTGCTCTCCGGCATGACTCATGCAAATAACTCCCAATCTGAAATGGCAGCCCGTAAGCAAAACCGTTAACCAAAATTATACGGCCTTTGACCTAGCACCGCACCCCAACTGCTACTATTGGCGCAGTCGAGTTGCCTTAGCTTCTCCGCACATGGCCGGTTTTTGCGATTATATAGGCGACGTTCGGCCGTAGAACAGCTGTGAAGTCAGGTCGTTCAAGCGCATGTTTTGGTGCTCGCCGTAGGTCAGCACCGAGTTGATACGGGGCAAACGGCCCCTCACCAAAGTAACCCGGTGCATGGCGCAGTTGCCGTGAAAAAACGCCAAAGTACCCGGCGCACCGGACTGCACTGTTATTCGGCTGCGATCACCCTGCAACACGTTTTTCACATCGTCGTAACGCTCGTCCTGTTTGGTGCGCAACGCCGGCACGTACTCAAAATCGCCGCCTTCTTCGGCGCGCTGGTACATAATCGTGACGGAGAATTTGCTGCGATCAAAATGCCAACCCAGCTCTTCACCGGGGTGGAAGTGGGTAATCTGTAGCGCATCCAACGGATCGGCGCTGCGGAACAACACCGACTTTTTCAGCACCGCGGCGATAAAGCGCGTCAGATCGTCTGATTCGTACAGCCGTCGCGACGGCGCCTGGTCTGGAATCTGATCGTAAGCAATGCCGTGTTTGGCAGAGCGCTCCTGATGGGCCAGCGGGTGACGCGGCTCGACGCAGCTATCAAACGGTTCAAAATACACGTTGTGACAATTGTTGCTGACCCAGGCGCTGCGCTCAAGGCGGTTTGCAAGCTGCACCATTTCGGTGACCGCATCTGGCTGTAAAAAGCCCGGCAAGGTGCAGCAGCCGTCTTGCACCAGCGCGCGGCGACAGTTATCTGTCAGTGCCCGGCCCTCAGCGCTGCCCAGCCGGTGTATCGGATAGCGAGCCAAATCGACAACATCGGCACAAGTGGGCAAAGTTTCGCTTACAGTGTGTAACATCTTCTGGCCCTTTACTTGTCTGAATCCCGACAAAACCGGCAGAATACAAACGCCCTACTACCAGCTTATTCTTTCATATTGTTGTGAAATGATGCCGCTTTCCACCCAAAATACCAAGAGCTTACCAGCAACCCGACTGACGCAACGCGACGTAACGTGAGTTTTCTGTGTCATTTACTGAACATCGACTGGCAGCGGGGCGTACATCACTTGGCGCGGCTGTTTCTGAATTACGGACCAGGTATTCATTACTCGCAATTTCAAATGCAGGCCGGACGTAAAGCAAGAAGCCTAGCGCAGACTGCAACGCCACGTAAACGCACCAAGCAGTAACAACTTTCATCCAAGAAGACGCTAATGACCGCCAAAAAACCTTTGCCGCAAAAAACCTGCCCCACCTGCGGGCGCCCTTTCGGCTGGCGTAAAAAGTGGCAAAACTGTTGGGACGAAGTGGTGCACTGCTCGGAGCGCTGCCGGCGCAATCGCAATAGGGGTAAGACGGACTAGGCGGCGCTGTGAGATGCGTTTCAAGCCCGCTCAACACTGGGCCTTAGCAATTCGGTAACACGTTAATCAGACGGATCTGCCCGCTCGGTGCTGGTTGTGTTCACCCGAAACCAGCCGGCTATGGCGTAGCGGTCACGCTTGGCTGGGAGAACTTCGTGGGGAAATTCTTCGCTAAGAAAAGCCACCAGGGTGCCCATGCTGGGAGTTACTGTGAGCATGCTCTGGCTCTGTTCACCGTGATGGTTCTGATCGCTGTGATAAAGGGTCAACTCGCCGCCGTCGCCCGGCGCCCAGTCCGGGTTCAGATACAGCACCACCGACAACACCCGGTTTGGCTGGCCTTTGAAAGCATCCAGGTGCTTTTTATAGAAATCACCCGGCGCGTAGTGCGAAAAATGACTTTCAAAAGAAAATAAGCCGAGAAATAAGCGGCGATTAAGAGCCTGCTGCAACTCGGCGGCCCAGTTCAGCCAATCCTCGCCCGCGGCCGTATCGCGCTCTATCCAGCTTATGGCGTCACTGCGGATAGAGCTGTTGACCGTGTGGGCTTGCTGGCGCCCCACACCAGCGGGATCAAACTGATGATGGGGCCTGCTGAGCAGCTGTTGCCAGAGCCCGTTCAGCAGGGTTTTGGGTACAGCGGTAGATTTGATACTGTAGCCTTTATCCAGCAAGTCTGCCGCAATCGCCTCAAAAACGTGCCTGCTATCACTTAAGCCACAGTCGTTATCAGATTGAACCAATGCACTCATGCGTTCATTCTCCATGGCCATACACCGGACTTACGTCGCGCTTTATCGACAATCGCAACCCCAAAAAACATCACTCTATGTTCTGAACCTGCTCGCGCAGCTGCTCAATCCACACTTTCAGGTCCACCGCGGCGCGGGTCAGGCCGGCGTCAATGCTTTTACTGCTCAAGGTATTGGCTTCGCGATTCAGCTCCTGCATCAAAAAATCCAGGCGTCGGCCGACGGCGTCCTCACTGGCCAGGGTATCGCGTACTTCAGCCACGTGGGCATCCAGCCGATCCAGTTCTTCGGCGACATCGCTTTTTTGCGCCAGCATCACCATTTCCTGGGCTATGCGTTCCGGGTCGAGCTCTATTTTGGCTTTTTCAAAACGCTCGCGCAGCTGTTGCTCTTGAGCCTGAAGCAGCTGAGGCATGCGCTCACGCGCGTCAGCCACTTGGGCGTGTATGGCAATCAGACGCTGCTCCAAAATGGCCAGCAAGCGCTCGCCTTCACGTGTTCTTGCCGCGACCAGTTCGTTTGTGGTTTGCTCAAACAGGCTGGCGGCGGCGGCTTTGGCTTCGGTGTAATCCCGCTCGGGCGTTGTCATAACACCCGGCCAGCGCAATACGTCCAGCGCGCTGATGTGGGCAGGGTTGTCCAGAATCCGGCTAATGCGTTTGGCCGCGTCGTTCAGCGCCTGGGTCAGCGGCTCGTCGATGGCAAAGCTGTGTTGAGCCTGGTCACTGGCGTGCAGGCGAAGACTCACATCTACCTTGCCGCGCTTCAATTGTTTGCGCAGCTGTTCGCGAAAATCGTTTTCCAGCCCTCGCAGGCACTCCGGCAAGCGGAATGATGGCTCCAGGTAGCGATGGTTAACGGTGCGAATTTCGCAGGTCAGTACACCCCAGTCGCCACGAGTTTCCTGGCGCGCAAAGGCAGTCATACTTCGAATCATGGTAACTCCAGCATCGTTTATCAGCCTGTTCAGCCAAGCTTTTACAGAGTCTATCAGGCTAGAGCGTCGAGCAGTGAACCGCAGTAAGCGGATTCTACGGCGGCGTCAGAGTACTCGGGCCTGGCGGGTCGGAGGCCGGCACGGCCGTGCTATACTGCGTGCACTCATTGGCACCCGCGAGCCTGTGATCCAGACACGCTGCTCATTAACCCATCAGGAATCTTTTATATGCGACCCAGTGGCAGAACCCCCGAACAACCCAGAGACATTCGCATTACCCGCAACTACACCCGCCACGCCGAAGGCTCTGTGCTGATCGAGTTCGGCGACACCAAGGTAATTTGTACGGCATCGGTGGAAAACAAGGTGCCGCCGTTTTTGCGCGGCGAAGGTCAGGGCTGGATTACCGCGGAGTACGGCATGCTGCCCCGTTCTACCAATAGCCGTATGGGGCGCGAAGCAGCCCGCGGCAAACAAGGTGGCCGCACGGTTGAAATCCAGCGCCTGATTGGCCGCTCCCTACGCGCTGCGGTGGACCTGAAAGCACTGGGTGAACACACCATCACCATCGATTGCGATGTCATTCAAGCCGACGGCGGCACCCGTACCGCCGCCATCACCGGTGGCTGCGTGGCGCTGGTAGACGCGCTGAATTTCTTGGTAGCACAAAAACGCCTGAAGAAATCGCCATTGAAGCAGATGGTTGCCGCGGTATCCGTCGGCGTATTCAAAGGCAAACCGGTTGTGGATCTGGACTATCCGGAAGATTCGGTTGCAGAAACTGACATGAACGTGGTGATGACGGATAAGGGTGGCTTTATCGAAATTCAGGGCACGGCAGAAGGCGCGCCTTTCGTCCAGGAAGAACTGGACAGCATGCTGGTACTGGCCAAACAGGGTATTGAAACGTTATTTACGCTGCAGAACGACGCACTTAACGGCTAACTCAAAACCTTGGGTGTCGAAAGTCAAAGACTTGATTCAAATCGGGGACGGAGTCTAAATCCGTTCCCGATGTTCGTGGTCACCCTAAAATCCAATCTCGATGTCGTAATCCATCACCACCGGCGCATGATCAGAAAACCGGGTGTCATCATCAATCCAGCCATCTTGAATGGTCTTGCGAATACCCGGTGTCGCAATCTGATAGTCCACCCGAATACCCGACTGCTTGCGCCAACCTGACGCCCACTCCGGCCACCAGGTGAACTGATTGCTTTGTTTGTTAATATCCCGGAACGCATCGATGCTGCCCATGTCTTCGAACAAACGGTCTAGCCAGGCTCGCTCGTGGGGCAAAAAGCCGGATACGTCCAATTTGTGATAGCGCGGACTGGCATCGGTGACATGATGAGCACTTTGCAGGTTGGCACACACGATAAACTGCCGGCGTTTACGCAGGGTCTTTTGCATGTGTGCGCCAAACGCATCCATAAAATCGTCTTTGCGATCCAGAACGGTCAGGTCGTCACCACCAATCGGGTCGTCTTCCAAGCCAAGGGCGCAAGGCGCCAGCACGCAGGCTACTGAGACCTTGTCGAAATCGGCTTGAATGAACCGGCCTTCGCGATCAGCCTGCTCGTTAGCGAAGCCATACATAATGGCTTTAGGGAAGTGACGGGTATAAATTCCAACGCCGCCATCTTCATTGTTTTCGCCGTCAATAAAATAGGCTTGATAGCCTTCTGGCACCAGCTGGCGGTCTTCAACCTCGTAGGCGCGCATGCGGTGGTCCTGAACGCAGATAACGTCGGCATCTTGCCCTGCTATCCAGTCAAAAAAACCTTTCCCAACAGCCTGTTCAAGACCGTTGACGCTGATTGATACTACCCGCATACGTATTCCCTGATTCGGTTTGTGTGTATGATACCAATTTTAAGCAATTTTTAAAGACCAACAGCCCTAGAAGCCGCGCTATGCAGGACTATCAGAAAAATTTCATTGAGTTCGCCATACAACGCAATGTCCTGCGTTTTGGCAAATTTACACTCAAATCCGGACGTATCAGCCCCTACTTTTTTAACGCGGGCCTATTCAACACCGGCAATGATCTTCTACAGTTGAGCCAAGCCTACGCCGCTGCCATTGAACGCAGTGCCCTGAATTATGACATTATTTTCGGGCCCGCCTATAAGGGCATCCCGTTGGCTACCGTAACGGCTATGGCGTTGGCTGAGGCTGGTAACAATAAACCTTTTGCCTTTAACCGTAAGGAAAAGAAAGATCACGGTGAAGGCGGAAGCATCGTCGGTGCGCCCTTAAACGGTAGGGTATTGATTATAGACGATGTTATTACCGCTGGCACCGCCATTCGCGAAGCAATTGAGATCATCCGTCAGGCGGGTGCCGAACCCGCCGGGGTATTGATCGCGCTGGACCGCCAGGAAAAAGGCAAAGACAAGTTGTCTGCTATTCAGGAAGTAGAACAACAGTTCAGCATACCCGTGGTCAGCATTATCGGGCTCGACCAGGTACTGGACTACATCAGTTGCAACCCCGCTTTCGGCCAACACGCCAATGCGGTGACGCGCTATCGAGAATCTTACGGAGTTTGACGAATGGCGACATACCTGACCTCTTCACTCCTCATGTTCAGTCTGATTGGCACCGGTGCCATCAGTGCCGCTTCGGCCCACGCCGGCATGTATCGATATACGGACGAAACCGGCCAGGTGGTCATTGGCAGCAGCGTTCCACAGGAAGCAACACAGCGCGGCTACGACATTCTTAACAACAATGGGCGTGTCGTCACCGTTATTGCGCCCTCCCCTACAGAACACGAACTAACCGAGCGCAATGCCCAGCAACAACGCCAAAACGCCCTGGAGCTCCAACGCAAACAAGACCAAAAACTGCTAAAGCGCTTTAGCCATCCAGATCAGGCACGCAGCGCCATGAACCGGAAAATTCGCGAGCTGGAAGGGCTAATCAGCCTGAAAAAAGACAATATTACAGTCATCTCTGGGCAGCTGAGCGCCGAACAAAGCCCCGCCGCCGACCTGGAACGCTCTGGGCAAAAGATTCCCGAGGCAACCCTGGAGAAGATTCGTCGACTGGAAGTTCAGATCCTAGGTATTGAACAGGAAATTGACCATCAGACCCAAGACATTCAGACCCAACAAACACTTTACGAAATAGATATTCGCAGGCTGCAACAATTAACCGACCCTAAAGAGGAAGACTGAATCAGTCTCCCTCTTTAGGGAGAAAAGTGAGCGTGCTCGCATTAAAGGCAAACATCGTTCAAAAATTATTCTGCCAGCTTGGTTAACAACGCATTCATCACTACCAGCGGAACAGCACCCAGCTTGGCACCAGCACGCCGGTTTCACTTTCACGGGCCCAGCCACCGTCCGCAGGTACCAGGTAATATTCCGGCCCCATTTGGGGCACAACCTTTATTTCCATCACCTGACCATTCACCCGGTACTCGTAATACACTTCGTTTTCGCCGCTGCGGATAACAATCTGGGTGCCTGCGTTAGACGACTGATAATCCGAAATGATCACAGGCTGCGTGGGCGTTTCTACGAAGGTGTCGTCCAGATTGCCGGTTTCCTGGGCAACAATGGGCGCTAGCGGCCGAGCCAACAACACAAGTGGTAAAATGATTGTTTTCATTTTCGTGATACTCTCTTAGCCATCTTTTTACGCTGCGTTTATTGCCGGTCTGCTGACTTTTTCAAGCCGGTTTCGCACCTGAAATAATTGCCGTACTTTTTTATCATTGCCGTACTTTTCTATCATCATCATAATTTTATCATTGCCGTACTCGCTCCCATTAGAGTTACACAAGGCAACCCACGCTTCAATACGATTGCAGGCACAGACAGTTATGACTGAACAACACACGCCACCCGTGGTTCTTGTAGACGGTTCTTCTTATCTTTTCCGCGCTTACCACGCACTTCCACCACTCATAACCAGCAAAAACCACCCAACCGGGGCCATCAAGGGCGTTATTGCCATGATACGCCGGCTAGACTTGGACTTCCCCGGTTCCAAAATTGTGGTGGTGTTCGACGCCAAAGGCAAAACTTTCCGCAACGACCTTTACCCAGCTTACAAGGCAAACCGCCCGCCGATGCCTGAGGACTTGGCCGTACAGATTGAGCCCATTCACCAGATTGTCAGGCACATGGGCCTGCCGCTGCTGATTGTGGATGGCGTGGAAGCCGATGACGTAATTGGCACCCTGGCTTTTGAGGCCACCCACAAGGGTATCGATGTGGTGGTGTCCACGGGTGATAAAGATATGGCACAGTTGGTGAGCGCGCACGTAACGCTGATCAACACCATGAACAACACCCACATGGACACCGCCGGTGTTGAAGAAAAGTTCGGCGTAACACCGGCGCAGATCATCGATTACCTGGCGTTGGTAGGCGACAAAGTGGATAACATACCGGGCGTCAACAAGTGCGGCCCGAAAACCGCGGTAAAATGGCTGCAGGAATACCAAAACATCGACAACCTGATGGCCAACGCCGATGACATCAAGGGCAAGGTTGGGGAATACCTTCGGGATGCCAAGGAAACCTTACCCCTGAGCCGGACCCTGGCCACCATCAAACTGGACGTAGAGCTGGCGTTCGGACTGGAAGATCTGCAGGAACGCGAGCAGAACAACAGCGCACTGCTGGAGCTGTTCCGCGAATACGAGTTGCGCAGCTGGGTCAACGAACTTGAACGTTTAGACCCCCAAACCACTGCCCCCGCGGTTGCTAAACCCCGCGCTGACCACAGCACGCCTGATCAGAACACCCCAAATAATAGCACTCCAAATAATAGCACCACACATCAAAGTAGCCCGGCGGAACCCGTTCAGCCCGGCGACAAGCACTACAGCATCATCACCAGCCAGGCAGAGCTGGATCAATGGGTAGAGCGCTTAGCAGCCGCAAAGCGATTCGCCTTTGACACCGAAACCACCAGCCTGAAATACATGACTGCAGAGATTGTTGGCGTGTCGTTTGCCGTACAACCGCTTGAAGCAGCCTACGTGCCTTTTTGCCACGACTACATGGGCGCGCCCGAACAGCTGGACCGCGACGCGGTGCTGGCCCAGCTGAAACCGCTGTTGGAGAGCCCCAATCATAAAAAAGTGGGGCAAAATCTGAAGTACGACAAGAACGTGCTGGCCAACCACGACATTTGCCTGGAAGGCATTGCCGAAGACACCATGGTGCAATCCTACGTGCTGAACTCGGTGTCCTCACGCCACAATATGGACGCCCTGGCTCTGCATTATCTGGGCGAGGAAACCACAACCTTTGAATCCCTAGCGGGCAAGGGCGCCAAGCAGCTGACGTTCAACCAGCTGGAGCTGGATAAAGCCGGCCCTTACGCCGCTCAGGACGCCGACATTACCCTTCGCTTGCATCAGGCGCTGCGCCCGCAACTGGCGGCTACCGGTAAGCTGCAGTCGGTGTATGAAGACATTGACTTGCCTTTGGTACCCGTGCTGTCGCGCATGGAGCAAAGGGGCACGCTGATCAGCGCCAGCACCCTGCGCCAGCACAGTCAGGAACTGGCTGAACGCATGGCCGAACTGGAAACAGCCGCGTATGAAGCCGCCGGGGAGACTTTCAACCTTGGCTCGCCAAAACAGCTGCAGGCTATTTTTTATGAAAAGCTGGGCTTGCCAGTTCTCAAAAAAACGCCCAAAGGTGCACCCTCAACGGCCGAACCGGTACTGCAGGAACTGGCTCACCGCCACGAACTGCCAAGGCTGCTGCTGGAACACCGCAGCCTGAGCAAGCTCAAATCCACCTACACAGACACCCTGCCAGAGCTGATCCACCACCGCACCGGGCGCGTGCACACGTCTTATCATCAAGCAGTCACGGCCACCGGGCGCCTGTCATCGTCAGAACCCAACCTGCAGAACATACCCATTCGCAGCGAGCAAGGCCGGCGCATTCGCCAGGCGTTTGTCGCCAAGAAAGGCTACAAGCTTCTAGCAGCAGACTATTCCCAGATTGAACTGCGCATTATGGCGCACCTATCGGAAGACAAAGGCCTGCTAACCGCGTTCGCCAAAGGCGAAGACATTCACAAAGCCACCGCAGCGGAAGTGTTTGGGGTGACGCTGGAAGACGTAAACACCGACCAGCGGCGCAGCGCTAAAGCCATCAACTTTGGATTGATTTACGGCATGTCAGCGTTTGGTCTGGCGCGGCAGCTGGACATCGAGCGCAAAATGGCCCAGCAGTACATCGACCGCTACTTTGAGCGCTACCCCGACGTACTGACGTACATGGACAACATTCGCAAACAGGCTCACGAAGACGGCTACGTGGAAACACTGTTTGGCCGGCGCTTGTACCTGCCCGAGATCAACGCCCGCAACAAGCAACTGCAGCAGGCCGCCGAGCGCACCGCGATTAATGCGCCCATGCAGGGTACCGCTGCCGACATCATCAAGCTCGCAATGATTGAAGTGGAGCGCTGGCTGCTGGCTGAATACCCGGACAGCGCCTGCATGACCATGCAGGTACACGACGAACTGATCATCGAAGTAAAAGAAGAGATGGTAAACGCGGTGCGCGAAGGACTGATCAAGCGCATGTCGGGCGCGGCGGAACTCGCTGTGCCCTTGTTGGTAGAAGCCGGCGTGGGTGATAACTGGGATCAGGCACACTAGGTCCCCTTTTGACTGACCCGTGAGCGCAGCTGGCTACCGGACCGCAACCGGCTGAAACTTGTTTACCAGTGCCGCCGGCTGGTTGGATCCGAATTTGGAGCACACTTGCATCCGACAGAAGAACACCTAAAACAGCGTATAGCAGACTATGCCAGTAGCAGCAGCTCCCAGACGTTAATCGATACCTGGAAGCGCATGCTGGTCCGAGTGCCGGAACTGGGTGTGACAACAGAGGAACACTCCAGCAAAGTGTATCGGGGAATCGAAGTTATCGATGACACATCCGCAGCCAAGACAGCGGGAGCAGGCCAGGGAGCGAACCCGCCACAGAAGAAAAAATCATCTACCGCGGACAAATGCTAAATTAAATCAGTCTGCCTTTATTTTTTTGAAATCCATCGTTAAAAAGCTTTACTGACTTGCACCGAGGCACTCCAGGCATCAAGCTCGTATTCGCCTTTGTAGTTTGAATCGCGCGCGACCGGATCTTTCTGACTGGGGGTGTCATATTGATAAACGAACTCGTTAATCTTTGGCTCGTCTGTGAACAACAACGCGCCAACGGCGGCGTCCACCGTCCAGCCGCTTTGCGCGTCTTTCCACTGAGTACCCAATGTCAGCCAATGACGGTCTGATGACGGAACGCGGGCGGTTACGAATTCGTCGACCGGCGATTCATCCCACGCATAGCCTGCCTTGAACGCCCATACAGGCGTAGCTTGCCAGATTCCACCAATATTAAACTGCCAAGTATTCTGCCATTTTTCAGTAACGTGGCTGAGCGGTTGATCGCCTGTACGCCCAAGAGCCTGAGATATCTGGCCACCATCGCCTTCCGTACTGAACACGTCAAGGCCCTCGAACCGGTTCCAGCGCGCATAGGTGGCGCCGGCAAGCACGGTCACTGAATCATTCAGCTGATGGCGAGCACCTACGGTAATGCTCTCCGGGATAGCCAGCGGAACACTGGTCCCTTCTTTCAGCGTGATTGGCACAAATACGCCTGGTGCTTGCGGCTTGGGAAAACCACTTATCTCGCCATCGCCTTTCAACTCAAACTCGGTTCCGGTTTGTGCCATCAGACCAAATTGAGTGCGGTCAGACAGTTCATACAAAAAGCCAGCGCGAAAGTTAACGGCGATATCATCACCGTTAACATCAGAATAAGGCGCCCCGTAAGCCGCTTCGTAGTTTTTTGCCAGTATGCGAGCCGTGGCATCATCAGATTGCGCTGCAAGCCCTGCCCTAATGTCTTGGAACTTTGTCAAACGAGCTTCGGCATACATGACGTTGACGCCCACGCCCATTGAAAGACCTTTGCCATTGTTGACAGCGATAGAAGGGGTAAAAGAAATCGCTGTCAGCTCGGTTCTATCAGCAAAGTAACGGCCAGCAAAATCGTCATCGTAATCCGCCGCCAACCCGTAAGGCGCATGGATACCAAAGCCCACATCGATAGAATCGTTCACTTCGTGAGTCATGAAAAAGTTGGGCAGTACGGCCAAGCCAGCAATATCGCCACCGCCCGAGCCCTTAACTGGATCGCCTAATGCGTCAGTCGCGATAGTGCTGCCGCTTTTAGCTTCAGCATCAATATCCAGAACGGCCACACCAAATGACATATTGGTGCCTTTCAACTGGCTCATACCCGCTGGATTAAAAAACGCCGTGGATGCGTTCTCCGGGTTTGCTGCCGCACCCGCATTCGCCACGCCCATGGCGCTGGCGCTCTGCTCGTTAAGGGAAAAACCGCCGGCAAAGACAGTCGCGGGCGCTGCGATGGCAGCCAGAGTAGTCTGGCGGATAACAAAGGCAAGACGGGTCGATTTCATTTTTTTGATGACTCCTGATTATAAACGGCCAGAGTATACTCAGGTGGTTGCGGCCGTCACAATTGCAATTGTCATCAATTGCTTATAACACATTCTTCGAGATATTTTTCTTAGTGCATCAGTCCTGCTGAATGGTCAGTTTGTCCACCGAAGACGACAACTTGTCCACCCCTTGGGCGTCGGTTCCAAGCTTTATCATCAAACGCAAATCGTTGGCTGAGTCGGCGTGTGCCAGAGCATCTTCATACGTCACTGAACCTTCGGAATACAGCTCATACAGCGCCTGATCAAAAGTGCGCATGCCAATTTCGTTGGATTTGGCCATCAGGTCTTTAAGCTTGTGCACTTCGCCCTTGCGAATCAGATCGGCCGCCAGCGGCGTATTAATCAACACTTCAACAACCGCTTTCCGGCCTTTGCCGTCTGGTGTGGGCACCAGCTGCTGCGCCACAATGGCGCGCAAATTCAGCGATAGGTCCATCCAGATCTGGCCATGCTGTTCGGGTGGAAAAAACTGGATAATCCGGTCCAGCGCCTGGTTGGCGTTGTTGGCGTGCAAAGTCGCCAGGCACAAATGCCCGGTTTCAGCGAACTGCACGGAATACTCCATGGTCTGACGGGTTCGCACCTCACCAATCAAAATCACATCTGGCGCCTGGCGCAAGGTGTTTTTCAGCGCCACTTCAAAGCTGTCGGTGTCTATGCCCACTTCGCGCTGGGTGACGATGCAACCCTGATGTTGGTGTATAAACTCAATCGGGTCTTCAATAGAAATGATATGGCCGCGGCTGTTGTGGTTGCGAAAGCCCAGCATCGCAGCCAGCGATGTGGATTTGCCGGTGCCGGTGGCGCCGACAAACATGATCAGCCCGCGCTTGTTCATGGCCAGCTCTTTAACAATGTCGGGCAGCGACAGATCGTCGATTTCCGGTATCTTTACTTCAACACGACGCAGCACCATACC